>ENA-OQDT01000119-OQDT01000119.1-human-gut-metagenome-genome-assembly--contig:-NODE-119-length-46226-cov-4.276449_pt1 | contig 46226 bp, 40 predicted proteins | sample MGYA00242786_ERZ504617 | MGnify/ENA primary metagenome ERZ504617 (study PRJEB26092, sample SAMD00036337) | human gut metagenome | host: Homo sapiens | study: EMG produced TPA metagenomics assembly of...
GATCAGTTCCTGTGGCAGCTTAATATTCAGACAGGTCCCCGTGGTTTCAAAAACAGGTTTCATGCGTAAAAACCCCCTTATTTTATTCTTTCCATAAATTGATTTTTTATGCACACTCTAAGACGAAAAAAGGGATGTACAAAAACTGTACATCCCCAATCCAGAGGTTCCTCTTAACTGTATTTCCGGTCAAGATATCCACGAATTGCTCCGCTGCAAAGCAGCTCCCGCAATTCTCATCATTCATAATAATGAAAATCGCCGTCCTCATCGTAATATCCGTCTTCTTCGCTGTAGTCGGAATTATCGTAACCGCTGTCACCGGACTCATCATAACCTGATTCATCCGTCTGATAATCCGTTCCGTCACTGCTTCCATCGCCGGAATCTGAACTATCCGTACTTCCGTCAGAAGTGCCGTCACTCTTGATTCCGGACACTCCGGTCTCCGAACAGATAGTATTATAAATTCCCTTTACATCATCACCGATCTGATCCTCATAGACCTTCTGGATCTCCAGCGCTGCTGCGTCATACTCATTCTGCTTGTAGGCCACATAGGCATTGAGAAGCGCCTGATAGCTGGTACTCTTCTTCTGCTCGCTGTCAAGCTGCAGGGTAACCTCCTCGGCTACATCCCCGGATTCCTTGGCCTGTCCCTGGACTCTGGTAAGCTCTGCTCCCTGGCTTGCCAGGGATTCGCTGTACTGCACGATCTGCTGGTTAGCCTCCCGGTAAATCCCCTGCTTGATGGCAGGCACTGCCAGAAGCCAGAACGCCGCTGCTCCCGCCGCAACACCTACCATCAGGGTCACAAACAGGGAAATCCTGGAATTCTCTTTATAGGCAGCAGACTGCACTGCCGCGTTTCTTGCCACCTCATCCCCATAGGATTCTTTGGCTTTCTTTCCAAACAAGCCCTTCTTCTGCTGATCCAGTCTGGTGGTTACCCCAGTGCGCTCATCCACTTCCCGCAAGAAGCGTAAGGTGGTGGTATTGGTCTTGTCAATGCGCGCCGCCTTTCTCAGGATCCTTCTTGCTTTGCCCCAGTCATGGTTCTTCATGTAAATAAGGGCCAGCAGATGATATCCCTTGATCAGCTTGGAATTCTGGGTAAGGATCTTCCGCAGCTGGATGGCTGCCATGTCCTCATGTCCGTCCCGGCAAAGAGCCAGGGCATTGTTGTATTTCCGAATGGTCTCGTTGATGGCGTCCAGCTTGTTGGAGTTCGCCTGAAGACGATTGATATATTCGTTTGCAATATTTCGGGTAGGCTGCAGATTCTTGCTGATCACCCACTCGCTAAGTGCCGCAACCACCTCTCCGGTTTCAAAATAAACAAGTCCCAGCAGATTTCTCGCCTGTATGTTCCGTTTGTTAAAGGTAAGGCTCTGCTTCAGACAGTTAACGGCTCCTGAAAGGTCACGGATACTGGCCTTCTCCAAGCCCTGATTGTAATAAAGTTTGGATAGATACTCCACCTTTTTCTGGATCAGGACGTTGCACCCGCAATGAGGACAGTAATCCAGATCCTTATCAGCCAGGAACGCGCCGCAATTCATACAGTTCATTAAGTATCTCCTATTCTATTTCATCCTGCGTCCGCTTTTGGACTCCCTGAGCATTTCCTGAAGAATGTCCAGAATATCCGTCAGCTCTCTATCGTAAATAGCCTCTTCTGCGTCTGTCACATCCAGACAGGGCTCAAATTTCTTCAGTTCCTCTTCGTAATCGATCATAAAATTCCTCCACAGTACTTCCTGAAAAATCAACCAGAAATCCCATGTTTTCTTTTTTCTGCAGACAATTTACTTTTTCAACAAGAGTGTCTTAATCTCTCCCACCAGGTAAAGAGAACCCACGCAGAACAGCATTCCGTCCTCTCCTTTGGCCTCGTGCGCCATATGAAAAGCTTCTTCAATATTATCAGAGTTTCCAACATCCTTACAGCCTTCTTTGCAAAAGATCTCTGCCAGCTCCGCAGACGGCACCTCACGGTATCCCCCAACCTCTGTGGTCACAACTTTACGGAATTTTATCCTGCTGCAAATTGTATGGATCATATCCTGGTAATCCTTATCATTCACAGCAGAAAATAAAAGTGTCAGCGGATACTCCTTCTGAAACCGCTCTGCAGTCTCCACAAACCTGCGCACGCCATCCTCATTATGCGCACCATCCACGATCACGCCCGGCAAAATGGTCTCCATTCTGCCCTGCCATCTGGTATTTGCAATTCCTGCCTGCAGCTGTTCCATGGTCACCGGAATCCTGTCTTTCAGCACTTCCATAGTTGTAAGCGCCAGAGATGCGTTCATCACCTGATACCATGCAATAAAAGGAATATGGAACCTGGTATCCCCATAATAATCGTCCTCCAGGGAAAAATCAATGCCGTCTTTATTATTTCCCAGTACCTTTGCTCCAGCCTGAATTACTTTATAAGCCGGACTTCCAAGCTCCTTTGCCTTCGCAGCGATCACTTCTGCCGCATCCTTGTCATTTCCATCATAGATTACAGGAACTCCCGGAACAATGATTCCAGCCTTCTCCCCTGCAATCTCTCTTACCGTATTTCCCAAAAACTGCATATGATCCAGACTGATAGATGTGATCACGCAAGCCACAGGATTCTCTACCGCTGTAGTCGCATCCAGCCTTCCGCCAAGCCCGGTTTCCAAAGTCACATAGTCCACCCCTGCCTCTGCAAAGATCACCATTCCCATAAGAAACAGCATCTCAAAATAAGTAGGATGGTAACTACCTTCAGCCACAAGCTCGTCCGCCAGCACTTTCACTCTCTCAAAAGCTTTCAAAAAGGTGTCATCATCAATATTCACCTCATTGATCTGAAACCGCTCGTTGATCTTCACCAGATGGGGAGACGTAAACAGACCGCAGGAATACCCTGCCTCCCTGAGAATAGATGTGAGAAACGCACAGGTACTCCCCTTTCCATTCGTTCCCGCAACATGTATCACCTTAAACTTCTCCTGTGGATTCCCCAGTCTCCTCAAACATTCCTTCGTATGCTCCAGACTGTTCTTTTTGGTAAACTTCGGAGTCTCCTCAATATAAGCAACCGCTTCCTCGTAATTCATAATCTAAACCACCATTTATCTATCGTATTTCGTCCGTAACTTCTCATGCTCATAGTAAGCCTGGCAGAATACTGCCTTCTGAATCGTTACATTACTCTACCATTATATAATAGTCACACCAGAAGTCCACCCCTAATCGTAACTTTTTATCCGACAAACCTCGCACAGAAGAAATCAGAGAGGTTCCGAAAAAATCTCATACGGCAGAATTTGGGGTTAATAAAGGAGAGGACACAGTCTGAGCTCCAGCGGAGCAAATTTGTCCTCTCCTTTCTTCGGTTTCAGCAAAATTCTGATGTTTTTAATTTTTTTGGGCCGCACACCGCGCTCAGAGCAGACCTAATGAGACCAGGTGCCCAGCCGGGAAACGTTCCTATCGGGAATTCACCTTCCACTGACTATCATACAATGCATAAACCGCTCTGTCAAAGCTCTTACTAAGAGCCTTCCTCGTCGAACTGTTACTTCTCTGTACAACTGCCAGTCTGTCAAAATCCGACAGCTCCGTACCCGAGATCACCAGCATGTTCGGACTTACATATGCCGTATCATACCACTCTCCATTCAGCTTCACCTGACTGGACGGGGTGAAATTCGTGCCTTGGATATAATAAGTCCAATCTGTATCCGACACTAACCGAATGGAATCTAAGGTCACATCATAAAGTCCCATCCGCATCTTTGTTCTCTCAAAAGGATTTTCTCCTCCATAAGCATATCGCTGACCGTACAGCACATCATACTGCAGTGTCTCCAGATCGACCTGATAATTCTTGGTATTTCTTCTTGCCTGATGATATTTCATGATCGTACCCTCATGAATACCAACTCTGTCCAGAACCTCTGCTGCGATCTGATAAGAAGCCAGATTCTCATCCTTCTTGGTAAGTCCCATATTATCCCAGATTACATACTCCGTCTGGAAAAGATACTTATTTTTCAGATCTTCCACAGTCAGTCCCATAGTCGGCAGATGATCCCCATACATAACCAGGATCACATCCTCCGGATAGTCTGCCAAAGCATCTGTTAACTCTTTCACAAACTGATCCATCTCATGAATCTGATTCACATAGTACTCCCATTTACAATTCAGCTCATCCGTAGGAGAACCGGAAACTGTAATAGAAGGATTGTCCAGAATGGGCTCGCTTGGATAATCACCATGTCCCTGCACGGAAATGGTATACACATAATCCGGACTGTCAGTAGAATCCAGACACTTAATGATTTCATCCGTCAACACACTGTCTTTTACCCATCCAAGAGGATTCTGCAGGTTCTCATCTGCCATATACTCTTCAGAAGTAAAGGTGTCAAATCCCAGATTGGGGAAAACAGACCTTCTTCCATAGAAGTTGGCTTCATTATTATGTACCGCATGTGTAGAATACCCAGATTTTTCAGAACATAGGGCACACTTTCGCAGGTAGTCTCCTTAAGAAATACTCTTATAAGGATATTCACCTGGTCCAAAAATAGTGAAGACTCATACCTGTAATGGTCTCAAATTCCGTATTTGCCGTACCAGCTCCAACAGAAGGAACCTTGTAATATCCGGAAGAATACTCTTTCATCAGCTTCCTGAAGTTCGGGATTGGATCTTCAGAAATATCCAGGTAATTTACCAGTGTCGGGTCAAAGAAAGACTCAAGCTGAAGGAACAGAATATTCGGTCTCTTTCCATCCTCCTTGGTCTTTGGAAGATTGGACTCTGTCTTCTCGATCCGGTTAATCTCATCCTCAGAATAATCCCTCGGCTCACTGATGCCTGTATTAAAAATAGTAGTCGCCAGACAATAAGGATAACCATAATCCTCATAAGCAAACGCAATATTGCCAAAATAATTAGACAAAACCCTTTTTTCAAGAGCCAGCTGTGTCACGCCTCCAAAAGCCACAAAACCAGCAATTACCAGCGGAATCACATACCGGTACTTAATCTTCTGCTCATACTTCGGTCCCTTGACCAGTAGGATCAAAAGCCCCAGCACCACAATTCCGATCAAAATACATCCGATCACCACACCATAAAACGGCAGATATTTCTGCATGATTGCAATACCATCCGTCAGCATATGCAGATCCGGTCCGGTAAATGGTGTAACACGGTTCATCAGAAGAATACAGTTTACGATTCCCAGAAACAGCCAGAAAACGGAAACCACAACTCTCCAAAAGCACCGCCTGTGAAACAGATAAACGATCAGCATTGTAGTAAAAATAAACATCGTATTATAAGCAAATACCAACGGTTTTCCCGTCATATAATCCCAGGCCTCCACTACAGAATGGCGGCACAGTGCCTCTATAAGGAAATAGAGCACTGTGCACCAGAGTGCCTGGAGAATCAGGGAAATCTTATTGCAAAATTTGCTCAGCTTCATGCAAAATCTCCTTTTTATCTCTTAAGCTGCTCAAGCTGTGTTTCAACCTTATCTTTCATCTCTTTGTACTTCGCAAGCTTCTCCTTCTCTGCATCAACCTTGGCAGCAGGAGCCTTATTTACGAAATTTGGATTATTCAGCATTCCCTCACAGCGGGCGATTTCCTTAGTCAGTCTCTCCTGCTCCTTTGTCAGTCTCTCAAGTTCTTTTTCCTTGTCAACAAGGTCTTCCAGAGGCATATAAACAACTGCATTGGAAACAACAACAGAAACTGCATCCTCACCGATACCAGTCTTATCCTGCTGAACATGGATTTCTTTTGCAAAAGCAAGATTTGCAAAGGATTTCTTGCTGTTCTCATACATCTGACAGATAGCAGCATCTTTTCCAACAATGATCAGATGTGTTTTTCTGTTCTGCGGAACATTCATGCTGGTTCTTGTGTTACGGATGCCACGGACAACTTCCTGGAAACTTCCGATTGCAAGCTCAGCCTCAGGAGAATTCCACTCGTCCTTATATACCGGCCAGTCAGAGATCATTATGGACTCTTCCTCCGGAAGCAGTGTGCAATAAATTTCCTCTGTGATAAATGGCATAAACGGATGAAGCAGCTTCAGTCCCTGGGTCAGCGCTGTGCGAAGTGTCCAGAGAGCCTCGTTTGCCGCCTTTGGATCCTCTTCTGCCTTCCACAGACGAACCTTGGCGATCTCAATGTACCAGTCGCAAAGCTCATCCCACAGGAAATCATAGATCTTCTGAACCGCAATACCCAGCTCATATTTTTCCATATTGTCGGTTACTTCTTTGATCACATTGTTCAGTCTGGAAAGGATCCATTTGTCCTCAGCGCAAAGAGAACCAATCTCCGGCTCCGTTACATCCTTTCCTTCCAGATTCATAAGAACGAAACGAGAAGCATTCCAGATCTTATTTGCAAAGTTACGGCTGGATTCTACACGCTCCCAGTAGAAACGCATATCGTTTCCAGGTGCATTACCAGTCATCAGAGTAAGACGAAGAGCATCTGCGCCGTACTTGTCGATTACTTCCAGCGGGTCAATACCATTTCCAAGGGATTTACTCATCTTGCGGCCCTGGGAATCTCTTACCAGACCATGGATCAGTACATGATGGAACGGTGTCTTGCCAGTCTGCTCAAGAGCAGAGAATACCATACGGATAACCCAGAAGAAAATAATGTCATATCCGGTTACCAGTACATCTGTTGGATAGAAGTACTCCAGTTCCGGTGTCTTATCCGGCCAGCCAAGTGTGGAGAATGGCCACAGAGCAGAGCTGAACCAGGTATCCAGCGTATCCTCGTCCTGATGAAGATGCGTACATCCGCATTTCGGACATTTTTCCGGCATTTCTCTTGCAACTACAGTCTCACCGCACTCATCGCAGTAGTAAGCCGGGATTCTGTGTCCCCACCACAGCTGACGGGAAATACACCAGTCACGGATGTTCTCCAGCCAGTGAAGGTAAGTCTTGTCAAAACGCTCCGGAACGAATTTCAGATCTCCATCCTCAAGAGTCTTGATAGCAGCTTTGGCCATTTCGTCCATCTTTACAAACCACTGAGGCTTGATCATCGGCTCTACGGTTGCATGGCAGCGGTCATGAGTTCCAACGCTGTGATTGTGCGGAACAACCTTTACCAGAAGGCCAAGCTTGTCCAGATCCTCTACCATGGCTTTTCTTGCTTCGTAACGATCCATGCCGGCGTATTTACCACCCAGCTCATTGATGGTAGCATCATCGTTCATGATGTTAATTTCCGGAAGGTTGTGTCTCTTTCCAACCTCGAAATCGTTAGGGTCATGTGCCGGTGTGATCTTTACGCATCCGGTACCAAATTCTTTATCAACATACTCATCGGCAATAACCGGGATCTCTCTGTCTGTGAGAGGAAGCTTCAGCATTTTGCCAACAATGTCTTTGTAACGGTCATCATCCGGGTTTACTGCAACTGCAGTATCTCCAAGAAGTGTTTCCGGACGTGTTGTTGCGATTTCCACGAATTTTCCTTCTTCTCCAACAACCGGGTAATTGATGTGCCAGAAAAATCCGTCCTGATCCTCATGCTCAACCTCTGCATCGGAAATGGAAGTCTGGCATACCGGACACCAGTTGATGATACGGGAACCTTTGTAGATGTAGCCTTTTTCATATAACTTGATGAAGACTTCCTGTACAGCCTTGGAGCATCCCTCATCCATGGTGAAGCGCTCTCGCTCCCAGTCTGCAGAAGCACCAAGCTTCTTCAGCTGGTTGATAATTTTTCCGCCGTACTCTTCTTTCCACTCCCAGGCATATTCCAGGAATTTCTCACGGCCGATTTCTGCCTTGTCGATGCCTTCTTTTTTCAGTTTCTCAGTAACCTTAACCTCTGTAGCAATAGCTGCATGGTCAGTTCCCGGCTGCCACAGTGCTTCGTAGCCCTGCATTCTCTTGAAACGGATGAGAATGTCCTGCATGGTCTCATCAAGTGCATGTCCCATATGCAGCTGTCCGGTTACGTTTGGCGGCGGCATAACAATGGTAAATGGTTTCTTATCCGGGTTTACTTTTGCATGAAAATATCCGTTGTCCATCCATTTCTGGTAAAGACGTTCCTCGATTCCTTTTGGATCGTAGGTCTTTGCAAGTTCTTTGCTCATAATTTTCCTCCTAAAAAAATGAGCCCCTCACACAATTGTGTGAAGGGCGAAATTAACGCGGTACCACCTTCATTATGTGCAAAATGCAAAGTACTGTTTCCCTGAATGTATTTACAGTCTTCGCTCTGTTGTACACATATCTCTTTCCTGTAACGCTGGAATTGCGTGAAAACTTACTGCAGATATCACTGCCTGTTCAGTTTCCCGGCTCAGAAGCTACCTTCAGTGAATGCGGATCTCGAAATGTCTTCCACCACAGTTATCCCTGGACATTTCTCTCTGGGAGGGCATTTACTTACTCCTCTTCTTCAACGCTTTTCGCTGCAGCGGTCTGATCTCCTTGTAAATAGCCGGAAAAAGCCGCCACTTTTATGGATATAACTATAATTGCATTCTTCCGGCTTGTCAAGCTAATTTAAAAATTTCACAATTACAATAATTTTTATTCCACACTCTTTAAGGATTCCACCATATCAATGGTTTTCAGCTTAAAATGCATCACCCCATTCACCACAATGGAAAATATGCTTGTCAGAATTCCACTGTATAAAAAGCTCAACGGCTTAATATTACGTCCAAACATAACTGCATCCACCTCAACCGTAGTAATCACATACCTGTGAATGAGAATTCCAAACACTGCTCCAAACATAATTCCAAGCACTGTCAGGATCACGTTTTCCCGAAGCACATACTGGGAGACCTCTCCGTCATAGAAGCCAAGCACCTTCAAAGTTGCCAGTTCCCTCTGTCTTTCTGTTATATTGATATTATTCAGATTATACAATACCACAAAAGCCAGCATTCCTGCGGAAACGATCAGCACCAGGATCACCGCATCCAGAGTGCTCAGCATACGGTCAACCTGTGATGCCAGACTACTGGTATAACTGATGCTGAGAGCACCAGGATTAGCAAGGATCCGGGTTCCTGCCATTTCCAGATCATCCTTGCAGTCTTCCTGCATAGTAAACACAATGTTCTCATACTCCGGCATTTCCCCGAACGTCTGCTCATAAACCCTGGGCGTCATATAAAGGTAATGGCTCATATAATTTTCTGTGATCACAGCCACCCTCACCTTATATTCCTTATCTCCCTTTTTCAGGGGAATCATATCCCCCACCTTTAATCCCAGCAGGGATGCTGTTTTCTCGGAAATAGCAGCACCTTCGTCGGTAAGCTCATATGTTTCCCCGGTAATACGGTTCTTTAAGGTTACATCCCTTGCAAACTCACTCAGGCTCTCTGGCACAAACAGATAAATACTGATGTTGGAGCTGCCTTTCGGAGCACTGATCTTCGTCATCTGTACCCGATTGCAATGGGCGATTTGCTCATTTTCCTTCATGTATTCAAACAGCTCTGCATGTTCTTCCTCTGTAGCATCGCTGTCCTCAATCACCATTCCGTCATAATGCTGAAGCTCCCGGTACTGAATAGCGGCAATATCACTGATGGAATCCTGAATCCCAAAGCCAACCAGCATCAGTCCCATGCTTCCTGCAATTCCAAAGACCGTCATGATCAGGCGCTTCTTGTAACGGAAAAGATTTCGAATTGTGGACTTCCAGGAAAAGCTTAAATGCTTCCATATAAATGTGAGCCGCTCCAGCAATACCCGCTTGCCCTCTTTCGGAGCCGGTGGGCGCATAAGAGAGGCCGGTGTCTCCTGCAGCTCCTTTCCACTTGCAAAAAGAGTCGCTCCAACTGTACATACAACAGAGGCTGTGGAAGCGATCAATGCGAAGCCAGGCTGATAATCAATGGAAATGGTATTTGCCACATTGTGATACATAATCCCATAAGCAGTTATAATAATGTATGGAATGATTTTCTCTCCGATCAGCATTCCCAGCACACTGCCAAGAAGAGTTGCAAAAAATGCATAACAGATATATTTTGCTGCAATAGCAGACTTCTTATATCCCAATGCCTTCAAGGTACCGATCTGGGTTCGCTGCTCCTCCACCATACGAGTCATAGTGGTAAGACTGATCAATGCCGCTACCAGGAAAAAGATGACCGGGAAAACCTGACCGATGTTTCGAAGACGGTCTGCATTATCACCGTAATCCGTATATTCCGGAAGCTCCTCCCTATCTGTGACCATCCACTCCGGCATTTCCAGATCTTCCAGTTCCTTTTTCGCATCATCCAGCTTCTGCTGATTCTCGGCAATCTCATCCTCCGCATCTTTTTTGGCGTCTTCGTACTCTTTCTTTCCATCTGCAAGGTCTTTCTCACCTTTTTTTAAGTCTTTAACCGCATCCTGAAGCTTTTTCTCATTGTCTGTAATCTCTTTTTCACCGTCTGCAAGCTTCTTCTCATTGTCTGCGATTTCTTTCTCACCATCGGCAAGCTTCGCCTCATTTTCTGCAATTTCTTGCTCTCCGGAAGTAAGCTTTGCCTCATTTTCCGCGATTTGCCGGGCACCGGAATTATACTGTTCCAGACCGGAAGCATACTGCGCTTCACTGTCATTCAGCTTTGCCACATTGGCATCCAATTCCGCCTGTCCGGCAGCCAGGGTCTCTGCATTGGAATCAATTTCTTTCTGGGCTTTATTCAGTTTTTTCTTTGCTGCCTTTAACTGCTTCTGACCTTTTTCCAGTTCCTGTTCCCCTGCCTCTATCTCAGCTTTCGAAGCAGCAAGAGTATTCTCCTGTTCCTGAATCTGAATCCATCCGGCGTCAATCTCTGCCTGACCTGCTGTTATCTGTTCCCGTCCAGCATTCAGCTCGCTTTCTTTCTGAGAAAGCTGGGAAAGTCCATCCTCGACTGCTGCAAGCCCGCTTTCCAACTCACTTCTGGTCGCTGCAAGCTGCTGCCGCTGACTCTCAATCTGCGCTTCACTTGCCTGAATCTGCTGGCTTACCGCCGCCTCCTGTTCTTCCAGTGCAGACACCTGAGCTGCCAGAATATCTATTTCCTCCTGGGAAGCATCCGGATTTTCCAGTGCTGCGTTGTAACTTGCGCGTACTATCTCAAGCTGACTCTGCAGCTCCGTCAGCTGAGCTTTTGCACTTTCCAAAGCACTTATTCCATCCTGAAGCTGTGCTTCTCCTGCTGATACCTGGGAAAGTCCATCTGTAATCTGCTGCTTCTGGGCATTTAACTGGGTTCTGGTACTTTCGATCTGCTGCTGTCCGGCAATGATCTCCGCTTTTGACTGATCCAGTTCACTTTGCTTTGTTGTCAAAGTCTGCTTTGCGGCTTCTAACTGCTGCTCGCCTGCCTCAATCTGGGCTTTTCCATCTGCAAGTTTCGCTTTATTTTCATCTAAAGTCTTCTGATTTTCCTCTAATTCTGCCAGACCACTGGTTACCTGCTTCTGCGCGGAATCAAGCTGAGCCTGTCCGTCAGCAAGCTGGGCTTTTGCTGCATTTACCTGACTCCATCCATCATCCAGCTGGCTTCTGGCAGTGTCAAGCTGGCTTTTGCTGGAGGAAAGCTGACTCCTGGCAGATTCCAGCTGACTTTTTCCATCAGCAAGCTGCGCTTTTGCATCTTCTAACTGTTTTTTCCCATCAGCAAGCTCTGTCTTCGCATCTTCCAGCTGTTTTTTTCCATCGGCAAGCTCTGTTTTTGCGTCTTCTAACTGGGATTTTCCATCTTCATACTCTTTCCTGCCGTCTTCTAAATCCTTTTCACCTTTATCCAGTTCTTCTTTTGCGTCAGCAAGCTTTTCATCTGCCTCTTTTTTCCCATCGTCCAGCTTCTTCTGGGCATCATCGATTTCCTCCTGTGCATCTGCCTTCACAGCTGCAAGGCGGATCTGACAGCGATCATCCGCTATGTTTTCAACACGGCCTTTGATCTTGGCGATCAGATTCTCATAACCGTCTGTATAACTTGTAAGACCCTTTGCCCCATGAACGGTCACATAAATCTGCGTATAAATTTTCTGGTCAAAATCTTCTGGAAGCACATATCCAAATCCATTGACTTCACCAGTTCCAAGGGTAGTATTTCCTCTATTAAAGGAAATATAAAGAGGACTTCTTCCAGTTCCCACTACCGTATATTCTGTGGTCACAAGAAGGGTGGAATCTCCATCTTCACGTAAAGCAACCTTATCTCCTACCTTATATTCATTGGCAGAGGCAAATGTGCTATCCAGAAAAATCTCTCCACTTTTTTCCGGAAGGCGTCCCTCCTGCACATCCAGTTTATTCACTGTGTCATTTATGGATTCAATGTGAAGAACCTTCTGCTTCTGGCCTTCTCCGCACATCACATCGGCAGACCAGGCACCTTCTGCGGACTCGATGCCATCTATACTTTCTATGGAAGAAACATCATCAGATGTCAGGCCCATTGTGCCCACAACCTTGATATCCATCAGGCTGCTTTCATCATAATAGGCATCCCCGGAATAGCGCATATCCGGCGAGGAAGCCTGAATACCGGAAAAGAAGGCCACTCCAAGAGCCACGATCAGAAGAATGGAGATAAACCTGGATTTGCTTTTTCGGATCTCCATCCAGAATTCTTTTCTTAATGCTTTCATCTCTCACCTACCACTCAATTTCTTCTACCGGGGTTGGGTGGGCATTCAAAGTCATCTGTGCCACCTTGCCGTTCTTTATTTTAATCACGCGATCTGCCATAGGCGTCAATGCAGAGTTATGAGTGATAACCACTACTGTCATCCCCTTCTGGCGGCACATATCCTGTAAAAGCTTGAGAATCGCCTTACCAGTCTGGTAATCCAGAGCGCCTGTTGGCTCATCACAAAGGAGCATCTTCGGATTCTTAGCAAGAGCTCTTGCAATGGAAACTCTCTGCTGTTCACCACCTGATAACTGGGCAGGAAAATTTCCCAAGTCTGTCTTTCAGCCCCACCTCTTCCAAAACAGTTTTCGGATCCATGGGGTTCTTACAGATCTGTCCTGCCAGTTCTACGTTTCCAAGGCTGTCAGATTGGGAACCAGATTATAAAACTGAAAAACAAATCCAATATCGTCCCTGCGGTAGCTGGTGAGCTGGCGGTTATTGTATTTCGCTATATTCCTTCCATCTACCCAGATCTGACCGCTGGTGGCAGTATCCATTCCGCCCAGAATATTCAGAACCGTAGTCTTGCCAGCACCACTGGGCCCTACGATCACGGCAAACTCGCCTTTAGCTATGTTAAAGCTGATCTCATCTACCGCGATTATTTTTACTTCTTTCGTTCCATAAATCTTAGAAACCTTTTCAAGGTGAATATAGTTTTCTGTGGTACCCTGCAATTTATCACACTCCTGTTTTTCAAATATATTTTAATTTTAGTATAGCATTGCAGGTTTTTTTGTTCAATCAGAGAAAGTATGAAATTTCTATAAAGATAACTATACGTTACTGGTCACGGAGTAAACAGTAACAACTATACCAATCGCGTAGGATATGAATTCAAGTGTGCAGTTATAAAAATTATAGTTATTTCAAAAACAGCCTCTGACTTTCCCAGTAAAAAAGTCAGAGGCTGTTTTTCTTTCCTGCTCATCAATTGCAGAATATATAATTACAATCTGCATATCCGTATTTCATAAGGCGTGGAGAATATACATACCAGTATTTATCTGAACTGGAATCAATTACTACCACAGTATCACCGGTATTCAGTTCACCAATCTCATTTGCCGCATCATATCCCATAGCGGATCGAAGAGCCAGATATCCGGTAGGCACTTTTACATACAAGGTAGCATATGCATTTCCACCCACCAGATAATCTTTGTTTACAAATCCATTGGTATCATATTTCGGGGAATACACATACCAGTACTGGGAATCACTTGTGTCCAGAAGCTGTACGGTATCGCCGGAATATAATTCCCCGATTTCATTGGAAGCATCATATGCCTTCATATTGCGAAGTGCCAGATAGCCCTTGGCTACACTGACCGTTCTTACTTCGCCAAAATAGCTGGAATCTGTATCCAGTCCCTCTTCTCTGTACAGGTACTCCTGGTTCACATATCCATAGCCGTCCAGTTTCGGGGAATACACATACCAGTACTGAGAATTGCTACTGTCGGAAACCCAGACGGTATCTCCCGAATAGAGCTCACCGATTTCATTAGATGCATCATATTCCGGTGCATTGCGAAGAGCCAGATATCCGGTGGAAACGCTTACGGTCCACATTGTATTATAGGAAGATACGGAAGATGTCACAGAATCCAGATAATCATTATTCACATATCCGAAATCGTCATACTTAGGAGAGTATACATACCAGTAACCAGTGGCGCCAGTATAATCCAGTACCTCCACCAGATCACCACTGTAAAGTTCTCCGATCTCATTACCGCTATTATAGGATGTATCTGTCCGCAAAGCCAGATATCCAGTAACAACATTCACACGGTAAGTATTACAGGAAGCCTCTGCCTCCTGCGTAGTTCCGGGAACTGAAAATGCAAGGGCTGCAGCTGCAAGAACAGGTATGCAAATCTTCTTCATTTTCGTCATAGAAAAATCCCCCTTCATATAGTCGTTGCTGTCCACCCCATGACCAGCAACATACAATTTTCTGAAAAAACACTTTTTTCCATGTATTTATATATGAAAATTATAACGGATTAACCATGGCTTTTCAACTCCGTTTTTCTTATTATACACCACCTGACTCTGTTTTTTGTAATGCTTCATTTCCATCTTCTGTGCCATAATTGCGCAGCATAAAACTGTCCTCTACAGCTTCTTTCATATTGGTAGCGTCTGCATAATTATTATTCAGGATCAGCTTATCTAAACCATAGCAGGTCTGCCCTTTAATGTAATGATCAAATTACAGTTTAAAGCTATACCGATCTGTATCGGGGGCACTTGCAATAGACGAAAGACTAGTACATCGCTTCGTAAATAACTATACCAATCACGTAGGATGTGGATTCGAGTGTGCAGGTATAAAAACGTAGGCGTAGCGGGCTACGCCGAGGCTTTTATACCTGTGCAATCGGATTCACAGACAAGTGAGCGGTATAGTTATTTCGAAAACGATGTACTAGTATTTCCCTTAGAGCGTATAAAAAAGCGCTTATCAGAATTATTTTTTCAGACAACCGTAGCTGCCTGTCTTATCTTTCCCATTGAAATATTTCTTCGAAAATTCCTCCGCTGGACAGGGTTTGGAATAATAGTATCCCTGAAGCAATTCCGGCTTATAAGTCTGGACAACGGAAAGGATTTCCTCATTCTCCACACCTTCCACACAAACCTTTATTCTGGTCTGCTTACTCAGATTCATAATATATTCCAGAATCGCCTGATCCATCTCATCATCCTGAATGGAACTGACAAAAGTATGATCAATCTTGATCCACTGCGGTTTCAGCTTGCGAAGCAATGCAATGGAAGAGTACTCCGTGCCGAAATCATCCAGTGCCATATTGATCCCCATATTTTTAAAATATTCAAAATCATCCCGAAGACCGTTGGGATCCGATACCTTACAGCTCTCTGTAAGCTCCAGGATCAGCTGCTTCTCCGGTGTGCCGGATTCTTCCACGATCCGTGTCACCATTTCCTTGAAACCTTCCTGAAGTATCTGGATATAAGAAACATTCACGGAAATTACAAAATCAGAATTCTCCATGCGCCACAGTGCCGCCTGGGCAAGTGCCTTATTCAAAAGCCACTCTCCCACCTGTCGGATGGTTCCGTCTTCCTCCAGGATCGGAATAAATTCCATTGGGGAAACCAGCGTTCCATCCGGCAGATAAAAACGCATCAGAGTCTCAGCACCATAAACCTCCTGAGTCTCTCCGTTCACCAGAGGCTGGTATACCAGCGCAAACCCTCTGCAATTATTGGCAACAGACTCACGGAGCACTTCCTGCAGTCGGAATTTCTCCACCGTTTTTCTGTGCATTTGTCCGGAAAACTGCGCAATGCTGCCACGTCCCACTTTCTTCGCCTGCTCAAGGGCGTATTCCACATTTGCATGCAAAGTCTCGAAATCCTCTGCATCCTGCGGAAAAAAGGCCACTCCGCATGAAATCGTCAACTGGATCTCCAGATTCATCTCCCTGGGGACTTCCACTGAAAACTTCTGCATTTCCTTGTAGATCCGGTCAAGTGCATTCTCGGATTTCTCAGTGGTAATACAATAGAATTTACCTCCTGGTCCTCGATAAGAAATAACGCCCTCCAGGCTCTGACATTTCTGTCCCAGACGCTGCAGAACCTCATCTCCTACCAGATACCCAAGAATATCATTGATTCTCTGAAGTCTGTCCACATCAAAAAGAAGAACAGCACCTTCCATTCCATGACTGATAAATGCCGGAAGCTGCTTCTTCAGCTCATGAAACGTATATAAACCAGTGGGCTGGTCAAACTTGGCATTCACACCAAGATTCATCATCGTGCCAACAAAAAGGCCAAGGCTTCCATCCGCATTCCGCTCCACAATTCCCTGGCACCTTACCCATACATATTTCCCATATTTATTTAAAGCCCGGTATTCACAATTATGCCGGTTGCTTTTCCCCTCAAAAATACGGCCGATATCCTCCAGAAAAATATGCTGGTCTGCAGGATGAATATGCTGTACCCATTCCTTCGCCGTATTCTCTATAAATTCTCCTGGCAGATTGAAGTAATCCACACTTGGCTTAGACCATCTGGAAAAATCGCGTTCCAGGTCTGCTATATAAATGTACATATTATCTGAAGTCTGAGATAGAGCATCAAATATATGGCTGTCAAGATTAGAGATATCTATCACACAAAATCACTGCCTTCCCTTTTCCCCTAATACGTCAATATTTTACCATACTTTGCACAATTCCGTCTACAGATTTTGACAATTCTGCACATAAAATGTTAATAAAGTATAAAAAGAAGAATAAATAATACAAACATTTTTATGATAATCTGTAATCATTCCGCAGGCGCCAGAGCCTGTCTGAAAAATCATTCCCGCAATCTGCACGCCCCACTTTGCAATATATTTTGCCGAATTCGACTGTTGTAGCCTAAAAAAGGTACCATATCTCCCATTTCAGGAAATACAGTACCTTTTACAGAAATGAATTTATTTTTTAATTACTTTACTGCCTCGAATGCTGCGTCCAGAGCCGCGATCAGGTCTTCCACTTTCTCAATACCGATGGAAAGACGGATTGTGTTTGGTTTGATGCCCTGGTCAAGAAGCTCTTCCTCTGTGCACTGGCTGTGTGTGGTTGTTGCAGGATGGATCACAAGGGATTTTACATCTGCAACATTTGCAAGCAATGAGAAGATTGCAAGGTTATCAATAAATTTCTGAGCGGTCTGCGCATCACCCTTGATCTCAAATGTAAAGATGGAACCGCCGCCGTTTGGAAGGTATTTCTTATAAAGATAATGACTTGGCTCACTCTCCAGTGATGGATGATGAACAGCTTCTACCTGTGGATGTTTAGACAGGTAATCTACGATTTTCAGGGCGTTGCTTACGTGACGCTCCACTCTTAAGGAAAGAGTTTCCAGTCCCTGTAAGAACAAAATGCATGGAATGGAGAAAGGGTAGCTCCTGTATCACGAAGGATGATTGCACGAATATAAGTTACAAATGCTGCCGGAGCGGTTGCCTCTGCAAAGGAAATTCCATGATAGCTTGGGTTCGGCTCAGAAATCCACGGGAATTTGCCGGATGCTTTCCAGTCGAAGTTGCCGCTGTCTACGATCACGCCACCGATTGCAGTTCCATGGCCTCCGATGAATTTGGTTGCGGAATGAACGACGATATCTGCACCATACTCAATCGGGCGAACCAGGTAAGGAGTTGCAAATGTAGAATCAACTACAAGAGGAATGTTATGTTTGTGCGCAATTTTTGCAACTTCTTCAATATCAATCAGGTTGGAGTTCGGATTTCCAAGGGTCTCAATAAAGATTGCTTTTGTGTTTTCCTGGATTGCAGCTTCGAAAGAGCCTTCTGCATCCGGATCTACAAATGTTGCGGTGATGCCGCTGGTCTGCGGAAGAGTATGTGCCAGAAGGTTGTATGTTCCGCCGTAGATGGTCTTGGAAGCTACAATGTGCTCACCTGTTTTTGCAAGTGCCTGGAATGTATAATTGATAGCTGCTGCACCGGAAGCAACTGCAAGTGCTGCAACTCCGCCTTCAAGAGCAGCGATTCTCTGCTCGAAAACGTCCTCTGTAGGGTTGGTAAGTCTTCCATAAATATTTCCGGCATCGCGAAGTCCGAAACGGTCAGCTGCATGCTGTGAGTTATGAAACACATAAGATGTGGAAGCGTAGATTGGAACAGCTCTTGCATCTGTTACTGGATCTGCTTTCTCCTGTCCAATGTGTAACTGTTTTGTTTCAAATCCCCAGTTTTTAGAATCTCTGATATCTGCCATTTTTCTTTCCTCCGTATGTTTACTATTTTTCATCATTTTTTGTTAATGTTAGTTTTGTTATTGTTTTTGATGTTTTTCTTTGCTGTTGCTTTGTTTTTGTTGATGAATGCATAGTAACATACTGGGGATTATCTGTCTAATATGTAAAAATAATATCTGGTTATAGGTTCATTCTATAACCAGGTATTTGGGGAATTTTTCTTTGCATATTTCTTTACACTATTCAGAAACGCCTCATGTATCCTGTCATCCTCATCCAGTTCCGGATGAAATGCCAGTCCATACTGCTCTTTATACTTTACAGCTACAATATTTCCATCCACCTCAGCCAGTACTTCTGCGCCTTCTCCGCATTTCTCAATATAAGGGGCACGAATGAATGTCATGGGAACCTGACCGATTCCTTTCATTTCCCTGATGGTGTGAAAACTGCCAAGCTGTCTGCCGTAGGCATTTCTTTTTACTGTCACAGGCATGGTTCCGAAATACACATGCCCGTCATTAGAGAGGTGGTCAGCCAGAAGGATCACCCCCGCACAAGTGGCAAGCACTGGCATTCCAGCCTGGATTTTCTCTTTCAAAGGCTCAAACATTTCCAGCTCCCGAAGGAGTTTTCCCTGTACCGTACTCTCACCGCCTGGCAAAACCAGTCCTTCAAAGTCTCCATCCAGGTCTTCTTTTTTTCGCAGTTCCACGCACCGAGCACCCAGTTTTTCCAATTTGCTCTTATGTTCTGCAAAAGCTCCCTGCACAGCAAGGATTCCGATTTTCATCTTATTTGCCCCTCTCTGCCATCAGAAGCTGGATTTCCTGCTCATTGATTCCGACCATAGCTTCACCAAGGTCTTCGGAAAGCTCTGCAAGCATTTTGGAATCCTGATAGTTAGTGACCGCTTTTACAATAGCTGCTGCACGCTTCTTTGGATCACCGGATTTGAAAATACCAGAGCCCACAAACACACCTTCTGCGCCAAGCTGCATCATAAGAGCCGCATCTGCAGGAGTCGCAACACCGCCTGCTGCAAAGTTCACCACCGGAAGTCTGCCGTTTTTGTGCACATACTCAACCAGCTCATATGGCACACGCAGATTCTTTGCTTCTTCAAAAAGCTCATCCTCACGCATGGAAACCACTTTCCCGATTTCGCTGTTCATCATGCGCATGTGGCGCACCGCCTGTACCACATCGCCGGTTCCTGGTTCGCCTTTTGTACGAATCATGGAAGCACCTTCTGCGATTCGCCTTAAAGCTTCCCCTAAATCTTTGGCTCCGCATACAAATGGCACTTTAAACTGACGCTTGTCAATATGGTAAACATCATCTGCCGGGGAAAGCACCTCGCTCTCATCAATATAATCAATCTCAATTGCTTCCAGAATCTGCGCTTCTACAAAATGTCCGATACGACATTTCGCCATAACCGGAATGGAGACTGCCTCCTGGATTCCTTTGATCATTTTGGGGTCGCTCATCCTGGAAACACCGCCTGCTGCACGAATATCTGCCGGAATCCTCTCCAGCGCCATAACCGCACAGGCACCTGCCTCCTCTGCGATTTTTGCCTGTTCCGGAGTGGTAACGTCCATGATCACTCCACCTTTTAACATCTGTGCAAGCTGTTTATTTAATGCATATCTTTCCTGGCTCATTTTGATTTCCTCCTGTATGTATTGTGCAGAAAAATTGTGGGGCACTGTTTTAACAGATTTCCATTTCTTCAACTGCCTTTTATTTGTCTGAAAGCATACAGGAATACTGTACCGTTATAAATATCCAATTTTTATATATTTTAAAAGGACAGTTTGAATATTTTCTCTCAAACTGTCCTGCAGGACTTGTTTTTTTCCAGCAAAACCTTCAGTGCCCGGGCAATTTCTACCTCGTCTTCTGCTATCAGGATACGCATAATTTTCCTCCATTTTTTCTGAAAAGGAGACGCTTACGCGTCCCCCATTTTCCCGCCCCTCCTAGAGCCTTTTTCAAACACGCTCTAGCCTGATGGCAAGTTGCAGGGGCAAATAATATACTATTATTTTTTCGGTTTCTTTCGCGCCATTATGCCACCGATCCGGCCCGTTTCTTTGGCGGAGAGGCTTTTCCAGCCCCCTTCTAAGACTTTATCCAGAATGCCAAGTTCCTGAGCAATTTCATATTTTGTCTGTTCTTCAGGGGTAAGATTTCCGGATTTGTAAGCTTCTACTTCTTTGTCTTTGTTCATATGTCTATGCTCCTTTTTACAGTGTTTGGATGTATATAGGGAGTATGGACAAAATATAATACATTTATTCAAAGTGGATGCAATTTGACATGGCATATTCCACGCGAACCGTCGCAATATTCTGCCAAGCTGACTGTCAACTACAACTAAGCAGCTCGGGGCCCCTTGCAGCTAAGTTTTCGCAGGCAGTGGATCTTGTGCAATTCTTCTTATGCTTTCGGAATAATAATCGCTGCAATAATATATGCCCAGATTCCTGCGCCGCCGAAGCAGGTCAGGATTACCCAGGCCAGGCGGACCAGGGTTGGGTCAATATCGAAATACTCGGCAATTCCGCCGCACACACCACACAGCATACAGTTTACAGTTGATTTGTATAAACGCTTATTGCTCATAATTGATTCCTCCGATCTGACATTTCTGTCTTATTTTTTTATTTATTACATAACTTTACACCAGAGCGTGTCTGAAAAAAGCGTTCTGCAAGATTTTATTTTTCCCCAGTAAACTCCACATCAATCTCGCCCATTCCGCATTCCAGCACCATATCTTTTTGGGCACCTTCATTGGAAATGGTTTTCTCAATGCCAATTCCACTGTACTCAGAATCCTCCAAATTAATCTCACCCATACCACAGGAAAGATCGTAATTATAGTCCTTCTCTTTTCCAGTTACTACCATGTCAATTTCACCAGCACCGCAGTCCGCATTCAATTTCTGAATATCAAGCTGATCAATGTCGATGGTTCCGGCGCCAACCTGAAGATCACAATACGCTGCTGTGATATTTCCATAACCGCTAAATTCTCCAGCGCCAACTTCCATCGAAAGCTCCTGTACCTTTAAATCGCACTCCAGATCAATAGTACCCATGTCAACACCCAGGCTTACCGTATCAAAGTCTTTCCCGGAAGGAACAATGACTTTTATCTGTTTCTTCTTTTTTACATTGCCACTGCGGGTATCTGTAATCGTGATTTTCCCGGAAGTTTCCTTAACCACTACATCGTTCTTCGCATCATTTGCCACATTTACCCGAATCTTGTCACCATCGTATTCCTGGATAAGGAGCTCATCATACTTCAAACTGATTTCCAGATCACTGGCAAAATCCATATCCACAGTATTTCCATCTAAAGCATCCCAATCTATGTCAGAAGAATGATATTGGGCGTTTCCCAAATGGATCAGACCAGCCAGCGGATAATCATTATCCTGAAGCAGCTGTCCAGCCTGATCAAACACATTTCCGCCTGTTTCCACTGCTGCTACAGAAATTCCACCGATACAGAAACCAATTCCTGCCACTGCGAAAGCACCTGCTGCAATCAGCATTCCCTTTGTTCCTTTTTTCATGCCTGCTCCTCCTTCTTATTCCGATACACGATTTTCTGGAAAAAGTCTGTCACCTTGCGAAGGATCCATGGGAAAATTGTGGAGCCCAGCCATCCTGTTAAAATGCAGAACAGAATTCCTGATGCAAACAAAAGACAGCCGATTCCCATTACCAGAAGTCCCACAGCTGTATTGGTAACCAAAATTCCAACACCCACACTAATGCAGGCGCAAGCTGCTACGATAAATGCGAACGCCACAACTCCGGATACAAAAATCGCCAAAAACGGAAACAAGATCACCACCAGTAAAATACTGAATACGCCACTAGCTGCTGTAATGATAAATGGGGAAAGAAATACCAGGGCAATTAGGATCAGGATAAATCTGCTGTTGCTTCCCTTCTCTTTCGGGCGATATCCCCTGTGGATACGATCTGTTTTTCCTGCATGTTTCCCATCTCTTTGGCGAATCTCCGGCATATAAGAAGCCTTGTTTTCCCTCAAGTCCTCATATCCATTCTCTGTATACTGTGCATATTCTTCATTGCTTTCGTCAAGGTCTGCCTTTATTATGGCAGCCACTTTTCCGGGGCTTCCAAGCTCTCTGATCACGGAAGCCTCATTCTCAGGACCGGCTTCATCAAAATACTGTTGTAGTAAGCCAGCGCCTCCTGCTTTTCTGCTTCCGAAATATCAGACAGCAGCCTCTCTAGCTGTTTCATAAACTGCGCTCTGTCCATACCTGTTAATTCTCCTCCCTCATGTGGCCGCTGTCCGCATTTCTGCCAACGTCCTCAAACATACTGCCTATCTTGGTGGAATAATTCTTCCACTCGATCTTGTACAAATTCAGCTGTGCCTGCCCTTTCTCCGTCAGTTTATAATATCTGCGATTTCGTCCGGCATATGCCTGATCGTAAACTTCCAGGCAGTCATCCTTCTGCAGGCGGCGCAGCACTGGATAAAGTGTGGATTCTGAAATATCCAGAACTCCGCGTACATCCTGGGTGATCTTGTATCCGTAAGTACCTTCCGGCTCCTTGGACACAACCGCCAGGACAATAGCGTCCAGAAGTGCAGCTCCTGTGTTAAATACCATCTGATCACTCCAATCATATTATATAGTCCATCAATATTGTTTAATTAACAATACTATATGATATATAATATAGTTTTGTCAATACTATTTTTGAAAACAAATTTCTATATTCCCATCATTTACAAAAAAGGGCGCGGCCAATGCCACGCCAATATTTCAACATATTTTCTTTCACTTCAAATAACTGATAAATTTCTCCGTCACAGGTGAAAGCCTTTTTTATCCTTCACTACAAGCCCAATTTTTTTCTTTTTCAACGCCTTCTATTGCTTTACCTGGCAGGCAATTTATAGATACTTGTGAGTAATTTTTTTCCTGTATTGGTCTCAAATACGCGCTCTCTGGCTGTTTCGACAGCATTCTCAGACATTTCACTTTCATCTGCATTTACAAGAAAATCAGCTTCCAGAAGAATGCGGTAGTCCAGTCCGTCTACGTTTGTATAAGTGTGGTGATGGCTGACCAGATAGTTGATTCTCTCTTTCATTTCATCATCAATTTCCACATCCTTGAGGAAATTTTCTACCAGCTCAGGACTTTCTTTTTCCTGGTTGGAGCCGTTTGTATTACCATATTTTACGCGGCATACAGGGCAGGCAATGTCGTGGATCACGGCTGCGATTTCCAGAATTTCCTGCTTTCTTTCGGTTAAATTTTCCATCTCGCCAATCATTCTGGCATATGTATATACCTTCAGGAAATGGGCAATATCATGCTTGTTTCCATCGGAATATGCGATCATTTTTGCGATAACATTATTTATGGTTTGCTGTGTTTCTGTCATGTTTTTTCCTCCTCGTTTGCATTCAAAAAGCGGCAGAAATCATCTGGAAGGGGAGCTTCCAGAGTGATTATTTCATCTGTAAATGGGTGACAAAAAGTCAGCTTCCAGGCATGGAGCGCAGCTCTTTTGAAGCAGTCATTCCTATTATTAATTCTGCCTTCCGTATTCTTTTTTTCTTTGCTGTTACTCATTTTCAAACACACTCTAGGATTATACATCGTATCTTCCAGAAGAGGGTGACCTATCCCTGACATGTGAACCCGGATCTGATGGGTTCGTCCGGTTTCCAGCTGAAGCTCAACAAGAGTCACATTGCCGAAACTTTTTATGTTCTTATAATACGTAACTGCATTCCTGCTTCCTGGCAACAGTCCATCTGGAGAAATTGTCATTTTCATGGGATTTTCCGGATCCGGGGCAAGTGGTATAGCAATTTCTTTCCAGAATACAGAATCATTTGCTTCTGATAAATCTCCTTCTGCAAGCGCCAGATATTTCTTCTGCAACTTTCCTTCTTCCCTCTGCTTCTGCAATCTGGCTGCCGCCACCTGGTTTCTGGCAAAAAGTAAAATCCCGGAGGTCTCTTTATCCAGACGTCCAATGGACCGAATGCGTGTTGCCTCATTTTTTTCACGAAAATAGGCTGCGAGCAGGTTAGAAATGCTGTCCTGATAATGGCTTCCGGATGGGTGCGTCACCATACCAGCTGGCTTGTTTACTACAAGTAAATCCTGGTCTTCATAAAGGATCTGAAGTTTCTGGAGTTTTAATCCGTCTTCCAGCTCTTGTCTTTCGAAATCCAATAATTGTTTTTTTCCTTGTTCTATAAAACTACTTGTATCTGGACACACCAGTTGCTTTGAATCAATCCCTTTCGCTTCCAGACATACCTGAAGCCGATCACCAGGCACTGCTATTTCCGTTACACGGCACTGTTTTCCATTTTTAAGGATACCTCCCGGCCTGAACTTTGCCTGACTGATCTGCCTCTTTGTAAGCCCTGCCTCAGCCCGCAAAACCTCTCCTACTTTTCCAGACTCTGTGATCCTTATCTCAAGATATCTTTCCATATCTGCATCCTTGATAGCTCCTGCCCATATCTTTGTCAAAATGAAATCTCCGCTGCTCAAAACACGAAGCTTGTTTAGCTTTATCACATAGTTTATCACAAAATGAAAGCTTATGAAATCCCCTATGATCTTAAAACAGTAAATAATAAGCAAGCCGAAATACACATAGGTATTCGGCTTGCAAAATTTGTCATATATTTTTCAGGAAATTCTTTTTGTCCACGTTCCAGAGCGTGTTTGAAAAAGGCTTTCTGCAATCTGCACACTCGAATCCCCATCCTACGCGATTGGTATAGTTATTTACGAAACGATGTACTAGTTTTACCTGCTTATCAGTATTCCATCAGCCTTCCTGCCTCATCAATATAGAACACGTCATCCGGTCCTATATAATAGCTGTCGGAACCATCAAAGTACATTACATTTCCTTCCCCATCATACCAGTAATAAGTATCTCCCGGATCACTTTCCTCTACATAATCTTCATCAGGAATGTAGTCTCCGTATCCTTCACCATCGTCAGCTGTCTGGGCTTCGTAGGCGATAGAATCGGACTCTCGTAAAAAAGCTGCACCTGCATAAATATTTCCATATCCGGAAATCACAGGACTGAGCATCAGATCGCCATCTCCATCCAAAGTAACATCTGCCACATAGATTCCGCTGTCATTGACCAGTTTCAGGGCAGTTGTGCCAAGTGTGGTAAAAGTACCGCCTGTCAAAAAAAAGTATCCCCCTGTTTTATCACTATTCAGGCTGTTGATAGATTTCCCAGGTTCCTTCTCCATAAAGTCGGATATTCATGGCATTTAAATCTCCATACTGGTACCAGCTGTCAAAATAAGAGATAAACATTTCCAGGCTCTCTCCTTCGGCACTTGGGTCATAATCTTCTCCTTGAGTGAGAGTGGTTTCTGTATTTTCAACGCCCTCAATCTCCGTCAGCTCCAGAGAAGAAATGGCATCCCGGTATTCCTCCTCCATCTCTTCAGCAAAATCCGCTGAAACTCTGTAAGCATAAGCAAAGGTATTGGTATCCGTCTGGAAATACAGCATTTTCCATTTGCAGGTATCTTCATTTGCTCCGGTGGTAAATTCCAGTTCATATGCCGGATAAGTGAATTTCTCTGTATATTCCTGGTTCTGTACTGCTGTGAAATCCTTTATTTCCGATTCACTTACAAAGCCTGCAAACTGTTCCATATATTCCTCCGGGGTACCGGTGAATTCATTGTCATTTAAAGCACTGCAGTTGACGATCACCGTCATACAGTCCTCTGTCATATCGGAATAGAAATACCCTCCTTCCCAACTGGAATTGTTATAAAGAGGGCGCAGTCCTGTATAGCGTTTATTTGACATGAGGACATAGCTTTTCTTTTCCGCGCTGTCTTCGTTTTCAGTCTGACCTTCCGAATTCTCTTCTGCCTGATCTTCCTCTGCTCTGGTAAAAACCGCAGCCCCGTCATTTCCCATATGAAGAGTATCCGCGGAGTCCAGATAAAATCCCTCCAGCCACATGCCCATGCGATTGTACATGTCATATCTGCCATTTCCGTCGTTGTATTCATCCACATATTCCAGATATCCCTGAACATCATCGCCTTCTCCGGTGTGATATACAAACAATCCGTCTGCACTTAAGGTAAGAGTTTCATCAGCCTGTGCATCTTCATTTTTCCATACACCGGAAAGTGCTGCATAGTCAGCTCCGTCCTCTACCTGAAGCGTATCCTCGTTTTCTGCCATTACGCTGTAAATACCAGCTGAGGGAACAACTGCTGCACATAAAATAAACGCGATGACCGCTGTAACTATTTTTCTCTTCATACCATTTTCCTCCTGTCGAAATATGTTGTACCTTTACTATACGTTTTCTCTGACAAAAATAGTATTAACTTCCAGTTAGCTTTTCCCTTCCATCATCTCCAAAAGATACTTGCGCTTCACCCGGACATCCCCGGGAATCTGTAATTTGGAATAAATCTGATTGATGTACTGCTTCACAGTTCCCTCGGATAAAAACAGACTCTGGGCGATTTCTTTGTTGCTCATATGCTTCGCCATAAGCTCCGTAATCTCCAGCTCACGATCTGACAGTACTTTAAAGACCGGCGGATACGCCTCCTCTTTTTTTTAACTGATCGCACCGCATTTCCCATTCTTTCCCCATTCTGGTGATCCTGAAAAGAAAATTTTCATTGATTCCGAAAAAGCTTCCCTTCAAAAGCTCCTCTATGTATGGATAATTCTCCACAAATGGCATAAGGATTCCATCTGGAAAAGCCTGGGAAAGTGATCCTCTCAAAAGTTCAAGCGCCTGTTCTGTTTTTCCCAGCTTCCAGTTGGCCGCAAGAAGCTGGATCTGCACATGAAGCGCTACCAGATCGTAGTGAAGAGCCTGACACATGGCAAGAATGGATTCGCTTCTTCCGATCACCTTCGAATATTCTCCCTGGGCAAGATAAACCTGATTCTCGATCATTTCTATCATCGGTCTCCCAGGTGCCAGAAAATTCACCGTAGAAAGCATATGCGCTCCAAAGAGAGCCGGAATCCGCTCCGTTTGTCCGGTAACTGCATAGTAATAGGCGCAGGTGCTGTCAAAAATATTGACCCAGGTGGTATTATGCCCCTGCAGCAGTTCTTTTCGACGTTCTTCAAATGTATTTCTCATTTTTATGTCCATACAGATAGACAGCCTTTGTGCCAGAAAATCGCAGCAAAGTGCAATGCTCTCCTGCCCGTTTCCCTGAATCTGGGTATAAGCCTTTTCCAATGCTATATGGGCATCAACAAAATTTCCACGCATAAAGTGAGCCTCTGCGCTCATAATCGTTTCTGCACCCTGTCCGTGTCCGTTTGTGATCTTGTAATAATGAGGCATACACTGGTTCATCTCTTCCAGCTCTTTGTCAAGATCTCCGCTTTTCCTGTGAAACATCATAAGTACAGATGGGGAGCCAAACGTCCAGCCTCCGTCACTTCGGATACTGATGGCAGGTCTTGTCATCTTCTCGCTGGCACTGCGGTGAAACTGACTCATTCTCGAAATATCATTGTACATAAGAAAGCTCTGGATCAGGTCGCATTCGCCCAGAAGATTTCCTTTCTCTTCCTCAGACAGCTTTGGATGTTCTCTGATGGATGCCAGAAGAAGTTCTTTCAATTCCAGCATTTTGGGAATATTTTTCCAGTTAAACATGCATCTCATAAGAACCAGAATTGCAAGCGGATATTCTTTTAAAACGGAAACCGGACATCTGTTCAAAACTTCCAGAACCTCTTCCGGTTTTAGAGAAGCAAGTAAGATTCCGGCATCTTTTTGCACCACCCGGAGAATAGCTGCAAAATTCTGATTTCGCCGGTATGCTGACAGGGCATGGATATAGGCACCATGTTTTTCATACCATGCACCATATCTTTCATAATAGAAAGCCTGTCTGGAATCATCCAGTGTTCTGAACGCACGAAACGCGCACTCTTTCATCATATGGTGAAAGCGGTAAGTCTGCCCGTCATTCAGGCAGGTGACAAAAGCATTCTGCCTGGTGAGCATTTTCAGAATCTGGTGTACGTCTTCTCTTTTTGTAATAAATTCTGCCATCTCTTCCGTGAATTCATCTGCAAGCCCCATGGCACTTAAAAATTCTTTTCTGTCTTCTGGCAAAGGATTCAGCATGGAAGCGGAAAACATCTGGTAAATGTCAGATGTTTTTCCTGGCAATTCTCCTGATTTTGAAAAAGAACACAAATTCAGGTAAACAGCTGCGAACCATCCTTCGCTGGATTTCAGAAGCTGCTCAAGCTGGCTGTCTGTCAGGCTGGTTCCGCAGCGGCGGATATAGGCTGATAGCTCCCCAGAGTTCAGACGCAGATCGTCTATTTCTATCCGGTGAAGTCTTCCTCCAAGCCTTACAATCCAGTCATCACTGATAAAATGATTTCGGCTTGCTACGATCAGATGCACATTTTCCGGAATCCTCCCTGCCATTCTGCACAGGAAAGTGGCCGCCCGGTCATCTTTTAACAGATGAAAGTCATCTATAAAAATATAACAATTTTCACATTTTTCCAGTTGATAGCATAGAATTTCCGTCAAGAATCCAGCGGAAGCTTCATCTTCCGGGCAATCGTAGTTTTCCAGAAAGTTAAGACCTGCGAAGGAAAATGCATTTTGCACACTTTTCCAGAAGATGGAAAGGTTTTGGGAGTAAATACTGATCCGGATCAGCAAAGCCTGACTGTCTTTCGCCAGTCTGGACAGATACCAGTTTACGGCGGTTGTCTTCCCATATCCCATAGGGGCTGTTATGGCAGTCAGTGCGCTGTTGGAAACAGGCTGCAGGGATTTTTGTAAACGGTCTGATATGTAAATGGAATTCAGGCTGAGTTTTTTCTTTTGGCATTTCATACCCTCACTCTCTTGTTTTATAAGTATATTGCTGTTTACACCGTTTCCGGAGTATGATTTGTAGGAATAATTTTTCAAACACGCTCTAATGATTATTCTATATTTAATTATAGTGGAAAAACCAGGAAATTCCAATGGATTCTTTTGCTTATGTTTGACTTGTTCTTTTTCTTCCGCTATACTAAAATGTGTTTAAAAAATGCTTTCTGCAAGATGTGTTTCACTGTTTTCGTGAAATTTACGCAGTAAATCTGACACTCATATCATTCTATTTCAGTACTAAGGAGATTTTTCTATGGATTCAGATAGATTATCAGCTCTGCCTCAGGCTTTTCTTCATCGGATGAAGGATATGCTTGGGGATGATTTTGAACCTTTTCTGGCAGCTTATGAACAGCCGCGTACTTATGGGCTCCGGGTAAACACGGCAAAGATTTCCTGTGAGGAGTTTGAACAGATTGTGCCCTTTGAAGTGAAAAAAATCCCATGGGTTTCGAATGGTTATTTTTACAATGAGGATGTAAGGCCATCCCGGTGTGCTCTTTATCAGGCTGGACTTTATTATCTTCAGGAACCAAGTGCCATGACCCCCGCTTCCCGTATTCCGGTGGAGCCAGGGGAATATGTGCTGGATATGTGTGCAGCTCCTGGAGGAAAAGCAACTGCAGTTGGTTCCGCCCTAAAGGGTGAAGGACTTCTGGTTGCAAATGATATCAGCACTACCAGGGCAAGAGCACTGCTTCGAAACCTGGAACTGTTTGGGATTCCCAATCTTTTTGTTTCCAATGAAAGCCTGAAAAAATGGTAAAGATTTTCCGGAATTTTTCCATAAGATCATTCTGGATGCACCTTGTTCCGGAGAGGGATGTTCCGTAAGGAGGAAGCTCTTGCCAAAGACTGGACTCCTGAGAAGTCTGAGGAGCTTTCCAGAATTCAGAAACAGCTTTGTCTGAATGCGGCAGACATGCTGCAGCCGGGAGGACAGATGCTTTATTCTACTTGTACCTTTGCACCTTGTGAGGATGAGCAGATCATTTCCTGGCTTCTCAGGGAAAGGCCGGAGCTGTCTCTGATTTCCATGGAGGATTATGAGGGCTTTTCCACCGGAAATCCTGAATGGGGAGATGGGAATCCACAACTGAAAAAATGTGTGCGCATTTTTCCCCATAAGATGCAGGGGGAGGGGCATTTTCTAGCCCTCTTGCAAAAGGAGGGAACGGCTGGACCTTCCGCTGGTACTTCTAAGACCAGTCGTCTGGCTGCAGATGTCCGGAAGTATATGGAAGAATTTTTCAGAGAAATCGGGTTGAAAACTTTAGATGGCCAGGAGTTTGACTGGAACCGGGTGGAGGTCCGGGCAGATAAAGTTTATTATCTGCCGTCTGTTTCCTATAATTTCAGAGGACTTACGTTTATTCGGAACGGACTTTATCTGGGAGATCTGAAGAAAAACCGGTTTGAACCGGCTCAGCCGCTTGCACTGGCTTTCCGGAAAAATGAAGCTGAAGCTGTGATTTCCCTTTCTGTGGATGATCCAAGACTGGAGCGGTATCTGAAAGGGGAAACTCTTACAATTGAGCCTGAGGAGGCTGCTCATTCTAAAGGATGGCATTTGCTTTGTGTGGAAGGGTATCCCCTTGGGTTTGGAAAACTTGTGAATGGGACATTGAAAAATAAGTATCCAGCGGGGTGGAGAGTGTAAGGTTGTCAAATTTTCGCTTTCCCTTCCGCCTGCGACGTGCGTGGATGTGATGTGGCGTGCCTGGTCTGAGGGCTTTGCAGAGGTTCCGAGAAAATCTTAGAGGACAGGATTTTGCGTTGAAGACATGAGAGGACACTGTCTGAGCTCCGAAGGAGCGAGTTTGGCCTCTCATGTCTTCGCTTTTAGCAAAATCCTGTTCTCTTAGATTTTCCGGGTTCTTCGCACAGTTCTCAGATCAGGCACGCCACATCCACGCACCTTCTGCGAACACAAGCAATCATCCTAACAATATCTCTTTTTTCAACGTAAAGGAATAAATATACTTCTCTTTCACCCTGCGCCCAGTCATTCTATGAAGTGCCTGAGCATAATCCTCCAGCTGGGTGTGATACAGATCAACCAGCTTCTGCTCTTCCCCCCTGCGCACACGATCCGTCTTGTAATCAACCAGCACGATCTCATTCCCTTCCAGAAAATAAGCGTCTATGATTCCCTGCACAAGCACACGTTCCTTGGGATCCCATGCCTCATCTATTTCAGCAGCACTTCTGGAAATGACAAAAGGCTGTTCCCTGAAAAGAAGCCCCGATAATGCAGCGACTTTCATTCTCTGCCCCAGTGCCCCATTCACAAAAGACTGAATATCTGAAATTCTGATACATTCTGCTTCTGCCTCAGACATTTTTTTGCTCTGAACCAATGCGTTGATCTGCTCTTTCAGCTGCTGTGCACTATCCGTTTTATTGTACTCAAGACATTCCATCACACGATGGTAAGCAGTACCTCTTGCCGAACCTGTGAACGCCTCTTCCGTTTCCTTCTTTTCCTCAATAAATCTTGGAACCAGCGGAACAATGTCCGGTTCGAAATATACAGCTTCTTCAATATCCGTATCTTCATGGTAACTCTTCTTTTTCAGATCCGATACGCTGACCTTCACCGGAATATCTTTACGATATTCATAAGGATATACAAATCCAAAACGCTTTTCCAGTTCCGCTTTGATTTCAGGATCCACGATTTTCTCACAATCCCAGTTATCCAGAATATCGTCTTCCATCTGCCCGACAGCCTGTTCCACCACTTCAGCCTCCGTTAAAGTCCGCGCTGTGATCCTTTTCACCTGAAACTCTGCCGGATCATCATAAAGCAGATTATCATGGGATGGCAGCAATCCAAACTCCTCAAAAAGTTCATCCATGCAGCGGTGCCTTGCAAGCGCAGGAAGCACATAATCCCAGTAAGTTTTTCCATTCAGTCTCGTTTCTGCCGGAAGAAGTTCCTGTTCATTTTCGCGGAATCTGTATAAAGAAAGCAGCCTTTTTTCCAGATTTCCTATTGTTCCGGTCATGATCAGTTTCTCCTTGGCACGCGTCAGGGCAACGTAAAGTACTCGGATTTCCTCCCCCAGAGTCTCTTCCAGAAGCTTACGGCGGATCACCTGCTTATACAGTGTTGACACAATCATCCGCCGGTCTGGCAAAATGGCGTCAGCGCCAAGACCGTAATCCGGATGAATCAGAAGTCTGGCGTTCAGATCCTGCATATTGAACTGTTTTCCCATACCGGCAAGGATTACAATCGGAAACTCGAGTCCCTTGCTCTTGTGGATCGTCATGATTTCCACGGAACCTTCTCCTGCGCCAGAAAGATTTACTTCGCCATAATCAACTTCATATTTTTGCAAATGTTCAATATATCGGACAAAATTAAATAAGCCTCTGTAACTGGTCTTCTCATAATCCATTGCCTTTTCCACCAGCATAGCGAGGTTGGCGCTCCGCTGTGCACCATTTGGCAGAGCTTTCGCATAATTACCATAGCCGGTTCTGCGGAGAATCTCAAGAATCAGCTCATGCACAGGAGTGTACACCGCAAGATCACGCATTTCATTCAGCAGGACTATAAAACCATGTAATTTGTGGTAAAGAGTTCTTTCCTGCCCCTCATATTCTTCCAGGAAATTCAACACGCTGTCATACAGCATCCCCTTCGGATGTTCTTCCCGCAAAACGGCAAGCTCCTGGGTAGTACATCCCACCAGCGGCGACCTCAGCACACCCGTCAAAGGAATATCCTGAAGAGGATTATCGCAGACCTGCAGATAATTCAGAATCGTAACCACCTCAAGTGCGGAAAAATATCCCGTCTTTGAAGCGGCATACACAGGAATTCCGTGGGCAGAAAGCACCTCTGTAAAGGTTTCTGACCAGCCGGAGGCGGTGCGAAGAAGGATTACAATATCTCCGTATTTCGCAGGACGATATTCTTTGGTTTCTTTATCAAGTACCAGCTCTTTTCCCACAATTTCCTTAATTCTGTGGGAAATAGCAAGAGCCTCCAGTTCCCGGGCATCCTTTCCTTCCATCAGATCCTCCAGTTCTTCAGAATCCTTTTCTACCAGAAGAACTTCTGCAGGAAGAAAGCTTTCCTTGTTTCCTTCCGGAAACACAGCTCCAGGATAAAGAGCTGCGGCTTTATCGTAGGCAATTCCACCAAGATCTGTTCCCATAATCTGACGGAAAATAAAGTTTGCACTATCCAATACCTGAGACCGGCTGCGGAAATTTTTATGAAGATCGATTCGCTGTTCCGTACTGTCCGTTAAACTGTACTGTTCAATACTTTTCCATAAAAAGCTCTGGTCTGGCAAGGCGGAACCGGTAAATGCTCTGCTTCACATCACCTACCATGAATATATTTTTCTTCCATCTGCCCAGCCGGAAACACAGTTAGTGATCATTTCCTGTACCAGGTTACTGTCCTGGTACTCATCCACCATGACCTCGTCATATTTCAGGGAAAGTTCACGTGCTGCCGGACTCATGTGATAAATATACTTGCTCTCTCCAGTCCAATTACCGTCGTTTTCGCCATTTTCTTCCGCTGCATGAACCCTTTGAATCAGGATTTCCAGCGCAAAATTGCTCCATGTCCGTAAAGTCCAGAATATTTTTTTCCCGCTTCTTCTCTCCATACATACGGATAAATTCCCTGGTAAGCTCCACCAGCATTTCTACAGGCTCCCGGCAGGTTTCCAGAAGCACTGGAAGTTCCTCCTCCTTTACGGAAAAATACCGTGTTCCAATATCCTTTAAAATATCCTTTGCATTTTCCCGAAGAGATTTTACCTGCTCTTTCAGCGTATCATCTACAGGATCTTTTGGTTTCTTTCTGGAAAGAGCGGCAAAAGCCGGTTTGCCAAGAAGCTCTCCTGCTCCGTCAAAATCACCGGCGGCGGCTTTCTCTTCTGCTGCACGAATGAGGATGAGATCACTTTGCAGTGCTTCATCATACAGGTATGGTCCTCCTGGCGCATTGCAAAAGCTTCTTGCCTGGGTAATCAGTTCCTTTGCCTGGCAAAGATCCTCCGTAATGTTTTTCCATAACAAATTCATCCATTCTGATGATTTTACAGACTCTAAATCCGTATTTCTATAACTATCTATGCATTCTTCCAGCCAGGTATCCGGATATGGATTGCTCATGGCAGCATTATACAGAGAATAAATCAGTTCTTTGATTCCATCATCTGTTTTGCCTGATGCGTAGCATTCGATAAAATACTTAAACTTTTTGTCATCTTTTATGTAATAGTTCTCCAGAAGCTCCTTCATCACGTCCTCTTTCAGAAGCTTCAATTCTCCCTCTTCTCCTGTCCGATAACCAGGATCCAGACCAATAAGATGGAAATAATTGCGGATCACATAAGCACAGAAGCCATCTATCGTGGTGATCTGCGCCGTATGGATCAAGGTAGTCTGGCGCTGCAGATGCTCATTGTCCGGATTCTCACAGAGAGCATCCTCCAGGGCATTTGCAATTCGTTCCCGCATTTCCCCTGCTGCTGCTCTTGTGAACGTCATGATCAGCAGCCTGTCAATGTCAACAGGATGCTCCGGATCCATCACCTTTTTTAGAATTCGCTGCACAAGCACCGCAGTCTTTCCGGAACCAGCTGCTGCACTTACCAGAATATTCCGGTTTCTTAAATTAATAACCTGCTCCTGCTCTTTCGTCCAGTTCACTGCCATTATTCATCCACCTCCTTCACAAAAGCATCCCACAGCTCTTCATCTGTAAAGTTTTTCAACCTGCGGAATTCATAGCCTGGAATGTCCATGTCAAAACCGCATACGCCGCTGTAAGGACAGTAGGTACAGGCATTTTTCTTTCCCAGCATATATGGAGAAACCTGGGCATCTCCGGTCATAATGGACTGTCTGATATGAGAAATCTTTGTTTTTACATAACGGTTTAAAATATCAAACTGCTCTTTTGAGGCTACAGAAGAATTTTTCCGGAAGCTTCCGTCTTTGTTAAAGGATACGGGAATTGACACAAGGGAACTGTCCATTTTTTGTACCAGTTCTTTATCTTTCAGAACCAGTCCGTTCATCTTTAGTTCCTTCAGCACTTTTTCCTGGACAGTCTCTATATCTGCATCTATTTTTTCCTGAATCATAGGATCCTTGATATTGTAATAAAATACCCCTGCAGGAATCACATCTTTATCCTTATGCTTGTTTTGCTCTACGGTAAGGGCACCGTCCATGTAGATCATCAGCTGCAGCTGCAGACCATGATACAAAGAAACCAGATCAAAAGAAGTATTCCCGGTCTTATAATCAATGACCCGGACATACAGCTTCCCATCATCTGTCTCCATAGTATCCACGCGATCGATCCGACCGCCCTGAAAAACAACTTCCACACCTTCCGGCTCAAATTCCCCGGATTTCAGCTGTTTCTGAATTGCCCACACAGTTCTTCGTACCATTCGCTTGGTGCGCTGGATCATATATTCATTGCGTGCACTGCTTTTTAGAATGGTATTGCCATAATCTGCACTTATTGTATCTACCAGACGGTCTGCCAGCGCATCCCTCTCTTCCTCAGAAAAGCTCTGCCAGAGAAAGCTTTTCTTTGTTCACTTCCTTTATCAGAGACTCCAGCACCTTGTGCATAATATTTCCCATATCCATGGCGCGGAATTCATACTCTGCACGCTCCGTAAGTTTGAGACCATACTGGAGGAAATGGGCAAAAGCACAGGCAGAATAACGCTCCAGCCTGGTGGCACTGTAGGGCGACACCTCTCCATAGAGAACCTTTGCCACACTTTCGCTGATAATATCAGCAGGCTTTCTGGTTCTGGAAGCCTCCACCAGCTTTTGGGCTAAAGTCCTATATTTAGGACTTCTAAGATACCAACTGTAAAGCTCGCTGTACAAAGGACTTCCCTGTCCCACAGCGCCCTCTCCAAGACCTTTCAGGAAGCATTCCAGACTGGTTCCCGGAAGCTCCATGGCGTTCAGGCTGAATTCCTCATCACCTGCATTTTTCACCTCCAGTCCGGGATATAGAGCCTGTATACTGTGGATCAGATATGCAGGACTTATAGGTTCTCCTTTTCCATTTGATAAACTGTAGGAAAGGCACAAATGCTCACTTGGCTTTGTCAGATTTAGGTACAGGTAAAAGCGCTGGGTGTTCATCAGCTCTTTCGGACCTGGTGCAAGCTCCATTCCCTCATCTGCAAAGAATTCTCTGTCCATCTGGGTCAAAATTCCGCCAGAGTCTGTATTTTTCGGAATATTCCCCTCGTTTACACCTACAAAAAACAATGCCTTTATTTCTTTCAGACGGGTTCTTTCCATATCTCCAACAAGGACCTGATCCATACTGGGCGGGATCAGCGCAACCTTTGACTTGGCAAAACCAGTTTCCAGAAGCTGGACAAATTCCGTTCTTGTAATTTCTTCCTCTCCAAGGATCTCTACCATGCGGTCAAGAAGTTCCATAACAATTCCGTATATCTGGGCGTATTCTTTTTCCAGAGCTTTTTCTCCTTTTTCTTTAAAGAAAAGCTCCTGTTTCTTTAGTTTTTTCTGTATTTCACAGCTTTCGATAAACTGATATAAACTATAACAATATTCACATACTTTTCTCTTTCCACTGGAAAATCCCTGAGCCAGGATCTCAGCCTCCCTCACAAATATTTCCCGGTATTCGTTCAGGACTTGAATATCCTCCGGATCCATGGTCCGGTAAACTCTCACCCACTTCTCGGACCACTTTTTGTAACCGCGAATTCCAAGGGCAAGCACATAATTCTCCAGCATATCCACCTGGTCCCTTGCAAGGCCTGACATATCACAGCGCAGATACCGGAAAACACTTTCGTAGGAAAAACCCTTTGTAACCATTTCAAGAGCAGCACGAATATATTCTATAAATGGGTTCATCAGAATGGTGTGCTTCTCATCCAGGAAATAAGGAATCCGGGATTCCTCGAATACCTGAGATGCAATACTTTTGTACGCCTCCAGATTTCCGGTAATCACAGCGATTTCTCCGTATTTCAGATTTTTTTCACGGACCAGACGGCGTATTCTCCTGGCTGTCTCTTCCAGTTCTTTTACAGGGGATTCTGCTTCAAATATGCAGATTTCTTCCTGTTTCTTCTCATAGACAGATCTTCTGTAGCGGAAAAGATGCTTCTCCAGAAAGTCAAGGGAGGTGAAATTTCCAAAGCGGCCCTTTCTCTCATCTTTCAGAAGAATGGGATCATCCAGATTGCTAGTCAGACCGGACAATGTGTGGATCATTTTCCTGCTCATATAGAATAACTGATGTGGTTTTCCCATCTGTAAGGGATTTTCTCCGGCATCCATGGTGACAGTTACCAGAACCTTATCGCAGACATTTAAAAGTTCCCGGATCACGTTCATCTGCACCGGAGTAAAACCGGTGAAGCCATCCAGAAGGAGTACGGATTTTTTCAGTTTATCAGAAAAAGGAATGGCTTTTTTCAAAGCGTCCATCACGCCTTCGCCGGTCATATAATGACCTTCCAGATACTGAAGAAAGGCCTGATAAAGGACACCCACATCCTGCATTTTCATATGAAGAAGAGAGTCTTCCCCTGTTTTTCCCAGCATGTCCTGCAGTTCTTCTTCCCGGATATCATACTGCATAAATTCTGAAATCAGAGATTTCACTTCGTCCAGATAGCCCGGTTTGTTCATCTGGTTGCCAAGGTAGGGCAGATTTTTGCGATGCTGCTGCACCAGCTTCTGAAGAACCATACTTTTTCCAGTGTCATCCAGAAGCACTTCCATGGCACCGCCTGTCTCCTCGAAAATACGATAGGCAAGGCGCTGAAAGCTGAGCACATCGATATTCAGGATTCCCTTTCCGGGGTGCATTTCGACTACGTTTTTCTGTGTCTGCATGGTAAACTGTTCCGGGACGATAATATAGTACAGGTGCTGTGGATTTTCCATAGATTCCCGGATGATCTGTTCACATGCATAATGCGTCTTGCCAATACCGGAGCTGCCGATGATGAATTGTAGGGACACGTTTTTTCCTCCTTCTGCCAATTGTATGGAATAAAAAAGCCTGTATCTGATAAAAAAAAATTCTGCTTTATATTCTATCATATTTTCCATGCTTTGATAATAGGATAGAATAAGAAGATTAAAGCCTGGTTTTTGCGGCCAGGATTATTTTTTTCATTATCAGTGCGATACAGGAGGCGCAGTCCATGAGTTCGAAAACCAGGATCATCGTGTTACATATGAAGGAAGTGGTATATACCATCGCCTTTCTGATTCTTGCTGTTCTTCTGGGAATCCTGATCTACTTTATGTTCGGGCCTGGAAAAAGCCAGACCACTTCTGCTGCTGGAGAGGGGCTTTATACGCCTGGCGTTTACCGCAGTTCCCTTACTTTGAATAAAAATACTTTTGACGTGGAGGTTACAGTAGATCAAAACAATATCCAGTCTATTGAGCTGGTAAATTTAAGTGAAAGCACCACTGCCATGTTTCCGCTGGTAAAGCCTTCCCTGGAATCACTGGCCAGCCAGATTGTTGACAGCCAGTCCCTGGACGACCTGAAATATTCCACAGACAGAAAATATACGTCACAGCTGCTTATTTCTGCCATTGAAGATGCATTAAAAAAGGCGGAGAACCATGTAAGTTCTCCGCCGGCAGAGCAATAAACAAACCTAATTATTTCCTACCTTTACAGCTGCATGCTCCGCGAAATACAGCTGTAAAATACATGGAAAGCGTACCGTACAATCGTTTTATACTTCAAGCTTCTCCAGAGCTTCCATCCATACCTCTGCGCTTGCATCACTTGGCATACGCAGGTCGCCTCTTGGAGACAGTGCCACACTACCTACCTTCGGGCCGTCAGGAAGACAGGAGCGTTTGAACTGCTGGGCAAAAAATCTGCGGTAGAAGATTTTCAGCCATTTCAGAATCGTAGCCTTGTCATAGGTACCCTCAAAGGTACAGCAGGCAATGCGATAGATCTTATCCGGTTCAAAGCCTGCACGAAGCATATAATACAGATAAAAATCATGAAGTTCATAAGGACCAACCAGATCTTCTGTTTTCTGTGCGATCTTGCCGTCCTTAGGCGGCAGAAGTTCCGGACTTACCGGAGTATCCAGAATATCCAGAAGAACTTCTTCCAGCTCTTTCTCTCCGCAGGTATCTGCATAATAGCGGACAAGATGTCTTACAAGCGTTTTGGGAACAGAGGCATTTACACCATACATGGACATATGGTCTCCATTATAGGTTGCCCATCCAAGAGCAAGCTCGGAAAGGTCACCGGTTCCCACAAGAAGCGCTCCCTCCTGGTTTGCCATATCCATAAGAATCTGCGTACGCTCTCTGGCCTGACAGTTCTCATAGGTTACATCATGAACAGAATCGTCGTGACCGATATCACGGAAATGGATATTTACCGCCTCTTTAATATTTACCTCCGTCAGAGCAGCACCAAGGCACTGGCTTAATTTGCAGGCATTCTGGTAAGTTCTGTCTGTGGTTCCAAAGCATGGCATGGTAATGCAGCGGATATTCTCAGATGGCAGTCCCATCAGCTGGAAAGTACGTGCAATTACAAGCAATGCCAGTGTGGAATCAAGTCCCCCGGAAAGACCAACCATTGCCTTCTGACAGTGGATGTGGCTCATTCTTTTCTTAAGTCCCATAGCCTGAATGTTCAGAATCTCCTCACAGCGCATATCACGCTCTTCTTTTACAGAAGGTACGAAAGGATAGGGGGCAAACTTCCTGGTAAGAGAGGTCTCTTCCACTTCCACCTCAAAAGGTACGATCTGGCAGTCAGCATCATCAGATGCCGGATAGGTGGAAAGTCTTCTTCTCTCATCTGCCAGTCTCTGCACATCAATTTCTCCGTAGATCACAGTGTTCTGGAAGCGCTTCGCCTCTGCCAGCATGGTGCCATTCTCTGCGATCAGGTTCTGTCCGCCAAATACCAGATCCTGGGAGGATTCACCCTCTCCTGCTGTGGCGTAAATATAGCCGCACACCAGTCTGGCAGACTGACCCTTCACCAGATCACGGCGGTAGGAATCCTTGCCAACCATCTCATCACTGGCTGAAAGATTGACGATAATATGGGCACCGCCCTGTGCCAGATTTACACTAGGCGGAAGTGGAACCCACAGATCCTCGCAGATTTCTGCGCCAACTGTCAGCTCCGGCAATCCTTCACATGAGAAAATCAGATTGCTGGCAAAAGGTACGCTTTCCTCCCCAACTGTCACATCTGTCCACACATCCGCCCCGGAAGCAAAGTGTCTCTGCTCATAGAATTCATTATAGTTGGGAATATGAGTCTTAGGTACAAATCCAAGAATATTTCCGTGGTTCAATGCTGCTGCCACATTGTAGAGCTTGCCGTTCATCCGCATAGGAAGTCCCACAAAGATCAGCGCATCCACATCCGCAGTCTCCTCTGCAATAGTCAGAAGGCTCTCCCATGCACTGTCCAGCAGTCTTCTCTGAAGGAAAAGATCCTGGCAGGTATAGCCTGTGATGCAAAGCTCCGGCAACACCATCAGCTTGGCATGCTGTGTCTCCATTTCACGAATTACTTCCAGAATTGCCCTGGTATTGGCCTTACAATCAGCAACTGTAACCTGCGGCGTTCCTGCCGCTACTTTAATAAATCCCTGATTCATATCCTAATCCTCTCTTATCCTACCATTTCCACGCCTTAGAGCATGTTTGAAAAAGGCTTTCTGCAAGATGTGCGTCACAATTTGTGGGAGATTTCGCCCGGATGAGGGCGCCGTAGCGGGCTACGGCAACCGAATTCGGGTGAAATATACCACAATCTGCACACCAGTCACCAGTGCAAACTCTATGACGGAAAATAGTGATTCTGTCTTAATTCAGCTTATTTGCATCTTCTTAGAATTTCTTTCAACTCTTCTACTGTGAAATTGTAGTTGGTATTACAGAAATGGCAGTTCATCTCGATTGGCTTGCCTTCCTGGATCATTTCGTTTAATTCTTTTCTGCCGATGCTGATCAACGCTTTCGCTACTCGCTCCTTGGAGCAGTTGCAGCGGAAACGGGTGTCCATTTTCTCATTGATCTGCACGTCAAAGCCTTCCAGCACTTTCTCCAGCAGACTCTCCGGGGTATGTCCCTCCTCTAACAGGTTGGTGACAGAATTGATCTTCTGTACGTTCTGCTCTAACCTGGAAATCACTTCTTCCTCTGCAAATGGCATCAGCTGTACAATAAACCCACCTGCCTGGCGTACTGTATTATTCTTATTCATCAAGACTCCAAGTCCAACTGCGGACGGTACCTGCTCACTTGTTGCAAAATAATAGGTCAAGTCTTCTGCGATCTCACAGGTCTGAAGCATAACCTGTCCGCTGTATGGCTCTTTTAGCCCCATATCCTTAATCACAGTCAGGAATCCAGGACCAACTGCTCCTGCAACATCCAGCTTACCTTTGGAATTTGCCGGGATGCAGACATCTGGATTTCCTACATAGCCCTTTACATTTCCCTGGGAATCGGCAGTTACCGTAATTCCCTGAAGTGGACCGCCGGCCTTGATCTGAAGGGTAAGAACATCTTTTTCCCCCTTCATCATGGAGCCCATCATGGCTCCTGCAGTCAGAAGTCTTCCAAGCGCTGCCGTAGCCACCGGACTTGTATTATGGTGCTCTCTTGCAGTCTCCACCATCTCAGTGGTCACTGCCGCAAATGCACGGATCTGGTCGTTAGCTGCAGTCGCGCGGATGATATAATCATTCATGTGTATTCTCCAATCTATACTGTTATAATGTTAATCGTAATCCTATAGCTATTTATCTTATTATTATATTATCATTTACCATGTTCCCTTACTACAAAGGTAAGCCTTCCGCTATCTTCCTTCGGTGGCTCCAGTGTATAAGCATCATACACTGCCAGAAGCTCCATTCCCGCTTTTCCAATAAGTTCCTTGATCTTCTCCAAAGAATAGGCTCTCTGATAGTGAACCTCCTCATCCTTCTCATAAAGTCCGTCCTCTCTTGGAATAAACAGAGCCAGCTCATACGTATTAATCCCGGTCTCCTCATCATAACTGTTCTCCCAGATAAAGCTTCCCTCATCCCGGTTCTCAGCAATCGTAGTATTCCCGATCATAGTCTGATACTTATAAACCGTATTCATATCAAACAGAAAAATCCCCTGAGGATCCAGATAATTATTTACCAGGGCAAACACATGCTCCAGCTCCTCTTCCTCTGTTATGTAATTCAGACTGTCACACACGCTTACCACAGCCCGTACGGTTCCATAAAGTTCAAACTCCTGCATATTCTGAAGAAGATACAGGATGTCATGCCCGGACTCTACCCGCTTCTCCATGGCCTCTGCCAGCATTTCCCCGGAATTATCCACTCCGATCATGTCATAGCCAGCCTCTGCCAGTATCTCAGTCATGGTTCCCGTGCCGCAGCCAAGATCCAGCACAAGTCCGTCTGTGATTCCCTGCGCTGCAAGCTGCTGCTTCAGCCATTTGCCCCAGGTCTGGTAGTCCACATTGTCCTGGAACATATCATATACTCTGGCAAATTCGCCATAAGCCTGAAAATTATCCATATTCCCTCCAACTGTCACGGACACAGCCATCCATCCCGGGTAGCTGTGTCCGTGTAAGTCAACATTCTGCTTTTTCTGTTATTACTCTACAGGCATGTAATATACGTCTGCACCTTCTCCATGCCAGTAATAATCCACATCATTCTGATCGTAAACATCCTCATTATTCACAAAACGATAGGTATTTCCATCAAAGTCAACCCAGTTTCCATTTCCATCCGGAGTAATTACAAGGGGATGTCCATCGGAGTTGCGGTAAATAGTTCTGGTCTGGTTGGTATCGGTAAGCTGTTCCTGGGTAAATCCGCCGGAGTTTGTGATTGTTCCATCACTGCTTCCATCACCTGAGGACGCAGAATCAGTGCCTGCACTCTGTGTTCCGTCAGTGGAACCATCTGTACTTCCCTCAGTGCTTCCGTCTGCACTGTCAGAAGACTGTACCGGTGCAGCAGCTTTCAAAGAAGACTCTCCTGCAATTCCGAAGGAATCAACTGCAGCCTTAACTCCTGCATAAGAAGCCTCATCCACAACAGATCCGCAGATATTGTAATACTCATCAGAGCTCTTATAAATTTTATGGATCGCATAAACATATCCGCCGCTCTTGGAAGCATCTGTGTACTTCACAGTGTAAGAATAAACGCCTACTCCCTCCACATCACTGGCGGTATAATCCTGGATTTCAAAGTCAGTACCTTCTGCAAGGTCAGAAGCCTGCTCTAATGCCACAGCCAGATCCTGCGTATCCGGAAGCATAGCAGAAGACATGTCCTCTTCTCCCTGTCCATGAAGGATCAGGATCTTACCCTGCTCCGGGGATTCGAAGCTGAGCATATCTGCCTCATCCGCCTTATTGGACCAGGTAGCATCTGGAAGCTTAATGGAGACAGCCCCATTGCTTGATGTATAGGTGCTGTCCTGTACGTCTGGCGCGATGGTTGGCTCCGGAGTAGGTGTAGCGGTTGCTTCCGGAGCAGGTGTCTCAGTTACCACTACCTGTTCTTCCGGCTCGTCTCCGCCAAAACTGCAGCCTGTAGCAGCTGCAGAAACAATTGCTGATATCGTTAAGATTGCTAAAATCTTTTTGTTCTTCATAGTATCCTCCTTATTTCTTTTCATAAGTAAATTTTGTAAATCTACATGATTCTATTTCATTAACAAAACGAAAATATTTCTCGTTTATAAAAATCTCCCGAGCTGTATTTTACAATTTTATTACAAGCCTGTCAATGGATTTCCCACTGTAGAATCTAAATTGTTACTGTTCACTCCGTTCACAGTAACACGCTTCGCGATGCACAGAAATCATGCTTTGCATGATTTCGCGCCGCAACTCTCGGGTTTTCTGTGAACTTTGTTCACAAAAAACACCTCGCGGAATATTACCAGTGAACAGTAACTCTAAATTGAAAATATTATAAACTTTCGTGACGAACTTTATACATTTTTTCAAAGAGTGTTGGTAAAATCCTGTCTGCAAAATGTACGTTGCATTTGACAGCATATTTCGACAACCTGAATTTCTTTTTTATTTTACGCTCTGTTTGTCATACTTTTGTAATATTTATTTTCCGTATTCGTACATATGCAATTTATGAAGCGCTCTGGTAGCAGCAATATAACGTCCCTGTTTTGCAATCGGGCTCTGATCTGCTGCAGGGAACAGGGAAAATACCTGATCAAATTCCAGACCTTTTGCAAGATAAAACGTAGTAACTGTAAGGCCTTTGCAAAAGCTGGTACTGTCACGATGCAGGTACGAGAAACGATTTTCCACATCAAACCCTGTATTTTCCAGTTTTTCTTTCAGAATGCGGGCGGCATCTTTTGCCTCAGATTCCGTGCGAAGGATCAACGCAGCTGTCTCAAACTGTTCTGCTCCCAGCTGAAGCTTATTCACAAGCTCATCCAGAGCCACTTCCATTGCCTGCTGTTTTTTCCCTTTAAAAAATAATTCTTCCACTGGCTGGCCATGACGATCAAACAGATCCATATCTGTAATCCCTGCAAGCTGATTCGCATAAGAAGCAATCTCCACAGTGTTTCGGTAGCTTTTGTTCATGACGATCCTGCGGATCTCTTTTCCGAAAATTTTCGGTAAAAATCCCAGGACATCCTGAGCCTCATCTTCCATAGTCTGGGCTTTGTCCCCCAGAATGGTCATGCGGCAGGGAAACATCATTTTAAGGATCAGATACTGAAGCCTTGAATAATCCTGCATTTCGTCTACTACCAGGTGCTTGATACCATTGTGACTGGTCTGGCGAAGAAGGCGGTACTTCATGTAAAGCACCGGATAGACGTCCTCGTACCGGAGCTTTCGCTCCTGAAGCTGTACATGGGGAAGTCCCGGATAGCCGCAGCTTTCCAGAAAACGGCTGTAGATCACATAGAGATCCTGAGTCTCATACATATTCATGAATTTCTCCATTACAATGGCACGTTCTTCCTCATCCATATCATTGTCCCGAAGCGTCTCTACCTCATCAATGAAATTCTCTGCAACTGCCTCCATACGTGATAACAGAGGGATATCCTGGAATTTAAAATAAAAAAGATCAATGATCTCCTCTTCTTTTTTCGTAAAGTTCTTATATTCCACATCACGAAAATCCATCAGCTCATCTTCTAAGGAGGTGAGATACCCCTCCATCTGATTCAAAAAATTCCCTGGACTGTTTTTTCCTTATATAAGGAAGGCATATCCGGGAAATTCAGGCTGCGCTCAATCTGGTCATAACGGTCTTCGCAGTCAGATACCGTATCTTTCAGCTGTCTGTAGGCAAAAAAGATCAAAGCTCATTTCTTTAATATTTTCCTCTCCCAGTTCCGGAAGTATATGGGAAATATAATCAGAAAAGATGCTGTTGGAGACAGGATCAGGATATTGGAGGATTTCAGGTTCTTGCGGTCGTGATACAAAAGATAGGCAATCCTGTGCAAGGCAATGGAGGTCTTGCCGCTTCCGGCTGCGCCCTGAATTACCATGATCTTATCCTTGGTGTTTCGGATGATGGCATTCTGCTCCTTCTGGATGGTGCGGACAATATTTTTCAGCGCAGTGCTGCCTCCGCTGCCAAGCTCTGCCATAAGAATCTCGTCATCAATCTTCACATCACTTTCAAACTGGTAAATCATACGGCCATTTCGAA
>ENA-OQDT01000120-OQDT01000120.1-human-gut-metagenome-genome-assembly--contig:-NODE-120-length-45950-cov-6.022892_pt1 | contig 45950 bp, 40 predicted proteins | sample MGYA00242786_ERZ504617 | MGnify/ENA primary metagenome ERZ504617 (study PRJEB26092, sample SAMD00036337) | human gut metagenome | host: Homo sapiens | study: EMG produced TPA metagenomics assembly of...
TCCCCACGCTTTCGAGCCTCAACGTCAGTTACCGTCCAGTAAGCCGCCTTCGCCACTGGTGTTCCTCCTAATATCTACGCATTTCACCGCTACACTAGGAATTCCGCTTACCCCTCCGGCACTCAAGCACAGCAGTTTCCAATGCAGTCCAGGGGTTAAGCCCCTGCCTTTCACATCAGACTTGCTGCGCCGTCTACGCTCCCTTTACACCCAGTAAATCCGGATAACGCTTGCCCCCTACGTATTACCGCGGCTGCTGGCACGTAGTTAGCCGGGGCTTCTTAGTCAGGTACCGTCATTATCTTCCCTGCTGATAGAAGTTTACATACCGAGATACTTCTTCCTTCACGCGGCGTCGCTGCATCAGGGTTTCCCCCATTGTGCAATATTCCCCACTGCTGCCTCCCGTAGGAGTCTGGGCCGTGTCTCAGTCCCAATGTGGCCGTTCACCCTCTCAGGCCGGCTATGGATCGTCGCCTTGGTAGGCCGCTGCCCTGCCAACTAGCTAATCCAACGCGGGTCCATCTTATACCACCGGAGTTTTTCACACCGAACCATGCGGTTCTGTGCGCTTATGCGGTATTAGCAGTCATTTCTGGCTGTTATCCCCCAGTATAAGGCAGGTTACCCACGCGTTACTCACCCGTCCGCCACTAGAAATAAATTAAATCCACCGAAGTTTCAATAAAGTATTTCCCGTTCGACTTGCATGTGTTAAGCACGCCGCCAGCGTTCATCCTGAGCCAGGATCAAACTCTCTGATAAAGTGTTTGATGTACTCAAGACAACCAACTAGCTTAGTTATCTCTCGTCATTACTGTTATAAAAAGTTCATTCTTTTGAATGATGATTCGTTAAGAATTTTCGAGAATCGTATGTGTTTCACTGTTTAGTTATCAAGGTTGTTTGTCTGTCATCTCTTTGCGACAGCCTGTTTACTTTATCATATCTTTCAGATCTTGTCAAGCACTTTTTTCAAAAGTTTTTCAGACCTTCAAGAAGCTGTATAAAGTTGTTTGTTTCTGTCGTTCTGTTCAAGCGACTTGGTTACTTTATCATAAGTTCAGTCATTTGTCAACAGTTAATTTGAATTTTCTGAAAACTATTTTATTTTTCAGTATTTCAGAAGCAATTCCTTGCGACAGCTTGTTTACTATACCACTATCGCAAGGAATCGTCAAGCACTTTTTACAAAAAAGTTTATATTTTTTTGTGCAGATTGTTTTCCAGCATATGTTGATGCAAATACTTTTCCCTGGTAGCTAAACCACCTCTGATATGTCTCTCTGATTTATTCACCTCCAACACAGCCCTGGCCTGCCTTGCAAGTGCTGGATTTAAGCTTGCAAGTCTGGTCGTCACGTCCTTATGTACTGTGGACTTTGATATCCCAAACCTTTTTGCAGTCTGCCTTACAGTTGCCCTAGTTTCGATAATATAATTTCCAATCTCTACTGCCCGCTCTTCAATATACTCTTTCAAAAAAACGCCTCCGCCGACGCTGTTTTTACAGTGTATGCAGAGGCGCTATATTTATATGTAAGAAAACGTTCCGTAATATTTTGCAGTTAAATAATTTCCATATTCTTCGTACATATTATAAAGTACATTATATTTTCTCAAAAAAATGATACTCATACAAATTAGTCAGCTTCTTTCCTGTAAGCGCTGCGTAAGCCCTCAGTAAAGAAGAGCCGCATCCTGCTGCGCCTACATAAAGTCCCGGGTAGCTTACAACTCTGGTGGGGATGGTTCTCCACCAGCTGTCGTACCAGGTTCGGCTGCCTCACTGGCAAAATCCAGATATTTCCGGATTCCAGTGCGACGATATACAATATCCAGAAAAACAATAAATCCGCCATCTGCAGTAATATCCTCCTGCTCGCTCCAAAACAACCCGCGTTCATCTCAAGAAGCTGCCTCCATAAGAATATCCGCTGTGCGTAGCACGAAATCGCGATACTCCTGCTTTCTTGTCACATGGTAAAGATCCTCCAGGAAATAGGCTTCTCCTACCGGTCCATTATAAGATCCTGCCGCCCATCCCGGCACAGGAATGATTCCTTTCACCTCCGAATGTAAGTAGGGTATGCTGATACCATTCAAGACCAACCTGCGTAGCAATAATATGCGCAGCCGCTTCTTCTGCTTCTTTCAGCCATCTCTCATCACTAGTGGCTTCATAAAGACGGATCAGGAAAATTCCGATTCCAGCAGAACCATCATACATACTTTTTGACGTAAACATAGGAACATCTTCACGATATCCTTCCTGTCCCTCCGGAAGCGCTTTCCAGATCCTTCCATACTCTGTGTCTTCACCGCCAGCGTGTCGATCCAGCTCGCTGTCTCTATCGCTGCTCGAAGATAATCTTCTGCAGTATTCTTATGAAAAATTCTTGGACCTATCCTTTTATTCATCTGATGGCCCGCCACTTCTGCACTTTAGCATAAAACTTTCAGCTCTTCACTGCCATTTTTCCGCTTTTGAAAGTGGTTTTTCCTTTCGTTAATGTTGTTGTAAAATATGCTCTTGTTTTCATAGTATGTCAATAGGTTTTATTGATATAGTTTGCCATCAGGCCTCAACAAAGGCTTTCTTCTGTTCTTCCATCATTTTATATATCGAATCACTATTTTTACCCCTTTGCCCTTAAGGAAAATTTTTCAATATATTTTCCGTTTTCAAAAAATTCTTAACAATCCTTACAGAGTACCATGAATCATCATATTTTTATATGGAATAAGCTCCTAAAATCTGCTATTATAGAAAACGTTGAATGTACAAATTTATTTTAAACGACAGAGGTGTTAGACATGAGTTGGTATAACGAGGCAGTTTTTTATCACATTTATCCACTGGGTTTGACGGGGGCGCCGAAGCAGAATGAGTATGGGGAGCCTGTGCATAGGCTGAATACGCTTCTTCCGTGGATCGATCATATTAAAGAAATCGGGTGCACCGCTTTATATATAGGTCCTTTATTTGAAAGTGTGGGACATGGTTATGAGACTACTGATTACAGGAAGCTTGACTCCCGTCTGGGTGACAACGAGGATCTGAAGAATTTCGTTGCAACCTGCCATGAAAAAGGGATCAAGGTTATCTTCGATGGCGTATTCAACCACACCGGACGTGACTTTTTCGCATTTAAAGATATTCAGGAGAAGCGACAGAATTCACCTTATGTAAACTGGTACTGTAATGTGAACTTCTCTGGAAATACCGAATACAACGATGGTTTTTCCTATGAAAACTGGGGCGGATATAATCTTCTGGTAAAATTAAACCAGCGCAATCCTGATGTGCAGAACTACATCTGCGATGTGATCCGTTTCTGGGTTTCTGAATTTGATGTGGATGGTATCCGTCTTGACGCTGCGGACGTTCTGGACTTTGATTTTATGAAACAGTTGCGCCGCACCGCTGAGGAAGTGAAACCGGATTTTTGGCTGATGGGCGAAGTCATCCACGGCGATTACAGCCGCTGGGTAAATGGCAGCACCCTTCACAGTGTTACAAATTATGCACTTCACAAGGCTCTTTACAGCGGACACAATGACCATAACTATTTTGAGATCGCGCACACTGTAAAATATCTGCAGAACATGGGCGACCTTGATCTTTATAATTTCGTGGACAACCATGATGTAGAACGAATTTACACCAAACTTTCCAATAAGGCGCATTTTGCTCCAGTTCATGTGCTTCTCTACACCCTTCCGGGAGTTCCAAGTATTTATTATGGTTCTGAATTTGGAATTGAGGGACGTAAGGAAAGAACCTCAGATGACAGCTTAAGACCAGCCTTAAATCTTGCTGATTATGCTGACGCAGTGGAGAAAAATTCTTGCACAGCTCTTATTGCTGCCCTTGGAAAAGTCCGCCAGAATACACCGGCTCTTAATTATGGAAGCTATGCAGAGCTTATGCTCACCAACCGCCAGTATGCTTTTGCCCGTGACCTGGATGGGGTGCGTGTGATCGTCACTGTAAATAATGATGACAATGCCGCTTCTATGGATCTGGCTGCTGGAAATGCAGCTGAGTATGTAGGTACTCTGACCGGTGAAAAAGTTTCTGTAGAAAATGGACGCATTCATGTAACCGTTGCCGGAAACAGCGGCAATATCTGGGTTCCGGCTGGGGATATGCCAGAGTATAAGCCGGTAGAGATGAATGCAAAGACACCGGAAACTACTAATACAACAGTTAAGGCTGACAACGCAGACCAGACAAAAGAGGAAGCTGCTGCCACTGTCGCAGAGCAAAATACAACTCCGATCTCTCAGGCACTGAAAAATGCTGTGAATACGGACAGCATAAAGGAAACGGTTGCGACTACTGTAGGTAACTCTGATTGCACCGCAAATGCTTCTGAAAAAGCAGCTGATGGTACAACATCTAATACTACTACCGCATCCGAACCAGCCTCCGAAAAATCTCAGATAACCGTAGACTGGTCCAAGTCCCCAGAGGACATGACCGTAGAAGAGCTTCAAGCCGGAATCCTTGCGAAAATGGCAAACAATGGTCCGGTAACCGACCAGATGAAGAAAACCGTTTATGACAATATCTGGCATGATTCCCTGGTGAACTGGCTGAAGAGCTTCCGCTGATTTGCGGCAGCCACCAGGATCTTATGCCTGCATAAATACAAAACGCCAGAATGAAATTCGCTTTACCGCATGATAAAGCTTTTCATTCTGGCGTTTTTCATTTCTCAGGCTCTAAACCATAAAATCCTATTTTTAACGGTAGCCTTTCAAATATTCCTTCTGTTCAGACGTAATCCGATAGCTTTCCACTGCCTTCTGGATAGTCTTTTTATGTACCCAGTCCGACAGTCTGTGCTGCTCAATATAAGGTACTGCAGCATCCCATTGCTTGGCCAGAGCGGTGGCAAAATACCAGGCAATCATCATGTTTACATAATATTCCTGTGATTGTACGCCAGCTGCCATTTCAAGATACTCCGGGGAAAAATCCTCGTCCAGAAAAAGGCGCATAAGCATGCCGATCCCGTAGCGAATAGTGTAGGTTTCAGTGGAGGCGATCCACTTCCGGACCTCTTCTAATACTGCTTTTTTGTTCTTACGGAAACACTTTGGCTCTGGGAAATCACAGGTGGCCCAGTTGTCGATATAGGGCAGGAATCGCTGTACTTCTTCCATACATTTCGGATAGTCCTTTATCCCAGTGATCAGCATCATATGAAGGTTATTTTCCTCATAAAACTGGTGAGGAAGCTGCTGCAAAAAGTCCTCTAATTCCGGAGTACCGGCGAATACTTTTGCAAAATTCCGAAGCACAGGAGTACGGATTCCAATAATCTTTTCCTTGGCTGTTTCGGGCATTAATTTGCTGTGGAAATCCCGATATTTTATATCCTGTAATTCGAATAACTGCTTCTGCAATTCCGTTAATTCTGCCATACACACTCCCTGTTTTTCAATCTATAACAGACATTTCACTCTAATTTTCAACGAAATTTGGATTTTCAACTGTCGTCCTTTTAGTTTACATAATGTTTTGCATAATGCTTTTGGCTTACCAAAAACACTCATAGTTGATGTCTATTTGAGCCAATTCTATTCTGCTTTCTCTGCTGCCTCCAGGCTTGCCATCAAAAGCTCATAGAAGTCATCTTCCCCCTCCAGCTTCGGGGAGTTTTCTCCGCCGCCATTGGTACTGCGGCGCATGGTAGCATAGAAGTCTTCTCCGGCAGATACCAGGTCCATTTCATACAATTCATAGCCAAGTTCCCTGCATAATCTGCAAAAACAGTGAGAGGATCCTTTTCCAAACGGGTTGCCAAAAGCTTTTTTCGAAGTTCACCATCTTTCAGTGCATCCCCTTGCAGACGGTCCAGAATTTCCAATGTTGTCATATGCGGTACCTCCTTTTTTGCAGCTATGTTATTTTTATATATTTTAATACCTCAGCTATCTGTGCGCAACTGTTAATTTCAGGATTCATCTGCAATCCAGCAGGTTCTCTAGAGCGTGTTTGAAAAAGGCTTTCTGCAAGATGTGCGTCACAATTTGCGGGAGATTTCGCCCGGATGAGGGCGCCGTAGCGGGCTACGGCAACCGAATTCGGGTGAAATCTCCCGCAAAGTGGGGCGTGCAGATTGCGGGAATGATTTTTCAAACATGCTCTAATACCAGCTAGTACATCGAAAATTAAGTATCTGCTATATTGACGCAGGATGATTTCTTCATATGCAAGGCGGAGGAAGGAGGCGTAGCGGTGGCTACGGCGACCGACGACAACGCAGCAGATGAAAAATCAGACAAGTCAATATGGCAGTTACTTAATATTCGATGTACTAGTCATACTGCATTGTGATATTCCTCCACATAACTCTGCTTCTGATCTGTCATTACTAGCATCACTTCATCCATAGCCGGGCCGATATACTGGATCTTATCTGGAGGAGCGGCGATAATAAGCTGTAATGGAAGGCGTCTCAGGAATTCCAAAACGCCGCCGATTCTTTCATCATCCATGTTATTAAAGGCCTCATCAAAGAGCACCAGCCCAGCTGCCTCGCCACCAATATTATTGCTGTAAAGCTGCACAAAAGAGGCTGCCACTGTCACATAAAACGGGGTCTGTGTCTCACCGCCGCTCTTCTCTTCACATACCTTGGAATAGTAAGAATAGGTGCCGTCATTATGAATGATCTTAATGTCATAATCCATGTAAGTACGGTAATCCGTAAACTCGTCAAGAGCCTGTGCACTGTTATCTCCACTTACCGAAAGCTGTTCAAACAGCTCCTCGATTACATCTTTATGAGCCTCATGGAAGATTCCCGAAAACAGGGATTCGCCTTGTGTCACATTGAAATCATCCATGATCATTTCATAATAATTGCGGTATTTTTTACTTGGCATAAACTGGAATTCATATCGTTCACTGCTGAAATCAATGCCCTTTAACGCCTTGTTCAGTTCCTTAAATTCCCCCTGGGCAAGCTTCATATTCTCCTGTAATTTCGCCAGAAACTGCTCATGAAATTCTGTTTCTGCCGCTTTATGGGCAGACTGTACTTTCTCCTCATAATCAAGAAGTTCAGAGTTTTTCAAACGTTCATACACCGCCTCAAATTCAGGAAAACCTTCCAGACTGGCAGCTGCACCAAAATCATGCTCGGTCTTATATTCCACCATGGCATTTATCATATTGTCTTTGGCAATCTGACATCTCTCACTGTTATATTTTCTCTTATTAGAAGGCAGTTTATAAAAATATTCACTTTGAAACTGCTCAATTGATCTTACTCCCAGAGCCTCCTTATATTCCCGATTCCAGCTATTTAAACGTTCTCCCGCATCTGCTGCAAGAGCGGTTACCTCACTCTTTCCGGTAACCTGTTTTTCCAGAAGTGTCTGTTTTCTGGCAACCAAATCCTGGATCCGGGCACGCATTCCACCGATTTTTTCCGTGTCGGAGCTGATGGTGTAATCCAATCCCCTAAGCATTTTTTCCAGCTCATCCAGCTGCAGCTGCTTCTGGATCAGGGTGGAATTTTCTTTCAGTTTTCGTATATTTTCCTCACATTTATCAATGGATTTATTTAACATACGAAGGGTAGCGATCACATCCAGACGGTACTTAATATCCACGTCACTTTCTGTAGAAAGAAGTCCCAGAATCTCTTTTGTGTCAGACAGCTTTTTCTCCTGATTTTCCATTGTTTCACTAAGCTTCTGAAATTCTTCTTCAGCCTGTGCCAGCTGTACGGTAAAAGCATTTTTGCCGATAAACGGCACACGAAATACCTCTGGTTTGATGGCACTTGCCACACGGTTCTGATATCTCATACAGCCCTTTGTGATAGAAACAGAATACTTTTTCAGGTCTTCGTAACGCTCGCACATCTGTACTTTTCCAAGGATCATGTTGCTGTACTGACGGGCATATTTGTTCTGGGAGGTGACTACTTCTGCCAGAGTTCCAGCAGGCGCAGTGTCGTATTTTTCCAGATCTTTCGTGTTGATCAGACCTACTCCGTAAACCTTTTTCTCTCTTCGAAGACGGTCATAAATACCAAGTGCAATATCGAAGTTCTCCGGTTCTACAAGCACGTAAAAACGCTGCGTATTCAGATACCCCTCCACTGCGTTTCGCCATTCCTCATCCTTAATTTCCAGCATTTCGCAGAGCACTCCAGGCTGGATTTCTCTTCCAATGCCCGCAAATTCTTCCTGTACAGACTCCACAAGAAGTTCTACACCAGATGGATAAGTCAGCTTTTTGCGTTTCAGTTTATTGATCTTTTTGCTTAATTTCTCCCATTCTGTCTGGTTCTGATTCAGCCGGATCTTCAGCTGCGCCTGCTCTTCCTGCTGTTCTCCATAGCGCATCTGTTTGAAATGGATCACATCATCTGTAAGGCTCTTTATTTCTGTTACATTGATATCACCATCCAGAGTTTGAAGTTTTTTCCGGTATTCACGGATACAGGAAGCGAAATCTGCGCCAGTTCCATTTTCTGCATTTGCAGACTGACTCATTTCGGCAGAAACTGCTGCAGAATATCCGGAAGTGTCCCCTGCCCCCATAGTCCGCAATAAACTCTCGCAGTCCCTGGCCGCCTGAGCCACGCTCTTCTTCAATTCCGTCCCCTCATTCATAGCTTCCTGTCTCTTATCCTGAAGCCTTTTTAGCTCTTTTTTCTCCTCTTCCAAAGCTACAAATTCCTGGTTATGACGCAGTTCTACACGAATATTTGTGGCAATTTCCTGCTTTTCAGAGCGCTCTTTCTGAAGCATTTCCAACTGGGCTTTCGCCTGGGAAAGACGGATTTCTTCGTTCTTTCTGGCAGTTTCCAGACTGGAAAGCTGTCCTTCCACAAGCTCCAGATCACTACGTTTCAGGAAATACTCGTACATCCTGTCCTTTTCAATACGCTCCTGTACACGCTGGTACAATTCCTGTATTTTTTTCAGTTTTTTCATGCGTTTTTTCACGTTATCAAGGGTACGTTCCATATCCTGATAAGTACGCACATTCTCCCGAAGTACATCAATATTGACTTCTTTTTCATCCAGCACGTAAGAGTAAACAAAGTCCTTAATATCGTCGATTGGCTTAAATGCAAGCGCTTTTGGAATCAGACGAAAGAACTTATCTTCAATCCTTCCAAGTCTTGCTGTGACCATTCTACGGGCTTCCATATTGGTCTTGCACCACTGGCGGATATCAATGTTGGAACCACGGAATTCTGCAATGGATTTCACCTGGTTTCCGTACAGGAAAAGATCATCTGAGATCCTGGTATTCTCCATCAGATACCGCACTGTGGTCTCCTGGCCCTCAGAAGCAGAGTCCACAACAGCACCGATAATGAAATATTTATCCTTGCTTTCCTCATAAAATTCCAGGGCAACATGAGCGCTGATCTCACCGGTACGCTCATAAGGCTGGTTTTCTTTTCCTGTTTTACAGCGGATATATCCGGTAAGCCTTCGCTTGCCATTCTCGTGGGCCGCCTTGTTAAAATAACCGGTGGAACAGATGATCACAAACTGGATTGCGTCCAGAAGAGTGGATTTTCCAGCGCCGTTTTCACCAGATAAAAGAGTGGAATCTCCAAACTCTATGGTACAGTTATTAAACCTGTGCCAGTTAATCAGCTTCATCCTCGTCAGTTTCTTCATCGCTTTCGTTTCTTCCCTTTCTGTATGTCTCCAGTTTCTCATATGCTGCCTTAATGTCTTCTGCACGTACCACCATCAGAATGGAGTCGTAAATCAGAACACGAGATTCTTCATCTCCCATATCCTTATCCAGAAGCTCCACGATCTGATATCTTCGGAACAGGCTCAGGGCATTTCGCATGGTGGTTTTGTCGATTAATCTGTCACGGATATTAAGACTCACAAACTTATCCTGAATGTCTCCAAGGTTCACGATTACTTCCTCTATTGCGGAAAGCTCACGCTTCTTTTCATCGTAAAGAATTCGCAGGATCAGAAGTACAATGGAATCATAAAGCTTCAGATTCATCCGGTTATACCCTCTCGGACTGGTCAGCTGAATCACTCCATATTCCTCGTTTATCTCAAGGCGATAGCCAAGAACGCCCAGATATTCTTTAAATTCTTTCCTGTATTTCAGCACAAAATAATAATCTGCTTTGGTATTCTGGTTTCCTTTGCACAAAAAGCAGGTTCCCAGAAGACGGTTGCAAACCCTGCTGAAATTATCCTTTTCTTTTTGCAGCATTCCTTCCAGATATTCCATTTTCTCTCCTCCGTATCCGAAAATCTTTGAAACGGTAGCCGTTTACTTCCCGTTCTTCCAGAGTTTCTATTACATATCCCATATTTTTGCGCTGACCGTAAAGGCGCACATAGATCAGTTTGATAAAATCCTCTTCATTATTAAGAGGAAGCTGGCTTGCTTCCAGCTCATCCTTTTCCGCCAGATAACGGTTTACGTAGTTCTGAATTTTCTCTACACTGATCACTTTCCGGATCTTTTCTGCCATCTTTCTCATTTTCTCACGGCGAAGCTCTTCGTCTGGTTCCTCATTCTCCAGACTGGAGGGGATGAATTCCCTTTTTCCCTTCTACTGCCAGATACAGAGAACTTTGTTCCAGAATAGAACACTGGTAAATACGCACCAGATCATCCAGAAAATCAATGCGGTAGATTCCCCCAAGATCCATATTTTCCCGGTTGATTTCTTCATTAATTCCCATGAGTATTTCTTTCAGCTGCCCCCGCACATCTTCATTTCCTGCCAGGAGAAATTTGGCACGGTTGATGGCAGCTCGCTGGTACTGGGTATTTTTCTGGTTGATTTCCTGAAGAATCTCGTCCATATTGCGGAAAGCCTCAATAATTTCGTGAAGATAACGGTAGGTCAGTTCCCGCCCCTCTTCCTCGGAAACCTCCCGGATAGCTGCAATCTCTGCAGATGCCTTTTCCAGAAATTCCTCATTGTGGCTTCTTTTCTCCAGGCACTGCATAATTTCCGGACGAAACTTGGAAACATTGTCAGAAGTCAACAAGCGGTGGTAGGCTTTGTCTACAATATTGGTAATGTAGTCGTTAAACAGTGCATCCATAATCTGGGCAACCGTGCTGTGTCTGGTAAGGTCATCAATGTAGTGTTTGATGTTGGAATTGAGGTTTTTCAGACCAGTGATCAGGTAGTCGGTGTTTTCCCAGATCTGCATGAGCACGATACCCGGCTTATCCATGGTGCCTTTTACCAGACTGTAAATGGTATAAATGTACCCCTGGTATTCAATTTGTTTCCCATCTGCGATATCCAGGAGTGTTTTGATTATTTTCACAGCGTATTCCTTGAAGTTTACACGCTGTACGTAGCTTTTGTCTGTTTCCACTTCGATCCAGCCGTAGTATTCCAGGCGGCGCAAAATGCCGTTAGCCCGGCTTCGGCTGTCATCAGCCTGGAATTCTTCTTCCACCAGCTGGGCCGCATTTTCCTGCCCAAAATAAAATTCCAGCTCGTCTACCAGCACTTCTCTTTCCACGCCAAAGGAGAGCTGGTGTTCCATAATGGCAAAAAGGCGGCTGATACATTCCCAGTACACAATTCGGTTTGGCGAGGATAGCGGAACAAAAAAATTGTTGGGGATTATGTGAAACATAGGGTATCCTTTCTTCAAACGTAAAACAAGGGACAAACTGCTTTGTCCCTGAAATCTTTCTTTATTTTAGCATAGCCGGTTTTATTGTACAAGGTTTTCTAAGTTGCTATTTAGTGTGTTGGGAGGGTGAAAAGTTTTTCAGGAGGGACGCATTTGGACAATGTGTATTACTCACTCGCCGGCGCAACGCTCCGATGAACTAATCGCTAACTGCGACTAATGCGTTCGGGAGAGCCCTCACGCATAAGTCTTCGTAAGCGCTGGATTTCATCTTCGCTAGGAACGCGCCTGAAATGGCTCGCTGGAGTAATACACATTGCCCAAATGCTGTGTACTGGCTGGTAAGAACTTTTAACGAAGGGGGAGGGGAGTGATTGGTTTCCCGATACTTTCTTGACAACGATAGATTAGAAAAACAATAAAGTTGCGGGATACCAACTACTTCACCCCACCCCCGTTGTTGTCGTTACTGTTTCTTTCTTCCCTTTCCAGTAACCAGCGATTTTGCAATGTATATTCGCAAGCCGCGCATTTCAGGAGCGGTTTTAGTGGAGGCGAGATCCATGACTTACGGAGACTTAGGCGCGAAGGCTCTCCTGAGCGTCTTAGTCGTAGTTAGTCATTAGCTTGCCGGAACGTTGCGACGCGCGGCGGTGAATATACATTGTGAAATCGCGTCCGGGATAACGACCAACACATTAAATAGCAATTCTCAATATACCTAATATTAGCAAATGTGCCGGATAAAAAATGTAGAAGAACCACTTAGAAAAGGTTCGATGTTTTTTTGAGCGCTTTCCGTTGTAGAGATAGATGATGCAAAGTGCTGAGAGCGGAATTCCGGCGGTGGCGCCGAGGGACTGGATAACAGCCCTGGCAGGAGTGGTCTGCTCCATGTTTTCTACAAGGTTTAACAGACCAAAGAACAGCATTGCCTTTCTGAAAACCTTCCATAAAAGTTTTTTTCGTTCAGAATTCTGGCCGCCAGCCAGATGGCTTTTCTGATCAGCATTCCGGCCGCCGGCTGGCAACATTTTCCCCTGTGCATCCCGGAGGCCACAGCTTGCGAACCAATAGGTGAAGATAGGGGCAAGAAAGGCCCAGTCGCTGTAGGCGGAGGCAAATACCAGGCCCAAGATGCAGAGTGTCTGCCGGGTTCCTGAAGGGATTTTTTCCATTGCATAGAGAATCAGGAAGCACAGGAAAAGAGTGAATAGCATGTTCATGCTTACGAAACTGATGGTTCCTTCTTCTGTAAATGCAAGACAGAAGGGGATTTCGGAAATCAGGGCAAACAGCAGAAGCCGTTTGCCGTATTTCTCTTTGGAGCGGGTGTAGCCGTAGCCTTCTACCAGGAAGTAGCACATGGTGATAGCGGTAAAATAACCCACGTCCACCATCACCTCAAAAAGAAAGGTACCTGGTTCCAGGAAAACGTTTGCAATATGGTTTAATAGCATGGTAAACATGGCTACGTATTTGATCTGATCCCGGTTCATGCCTCAAAAATCCTCACCAACATATCTGCCATACCCACGGAGTATCCAGCTGCTGCAAAGATACCCTGGCATTGGCCCTCGGTAATGGTCATAAGCGGCAGCTTCCCGGAATCTACGTACATGCGGCGGGCGGTCATTTCCTTGTCCTTGCCGAAATCGTGGAAGTACACCTGAATTTCAGGGAGCAGTTCCAGACATTTCACCAGAGTAGCATTCTTTAAAGATTCTTCGCTGCGAAGGATAAATATAATCTGTTTTTGTATTTTTTCATATTTTTCTTTCAATTCCATTATTTCATTAAGAATGTGCACAGTAGGCTCACGGTCTTCTTCCAGCCAGAAGAGGATGCCTCGTTCAGCTATGCCATTCTCACATTTGGCAGCGTCTCCGCTTATTTTTCCCGTCAATTTGGACACCAGCACCTGATTTCCAGCCCGATCGGTCAGCTTGGAATCCGGAATGGAATGACGGTTGAACATTTCCTCCAGACAATACTCCCGAAGCTCCAGTTCCACCCGCTTCGTCTCATTTTTTTCAATATGAAAATCGTATCTTTTTCCCAGAATGTTTCCATTTGGCAGACGGTTTCCAGTCAGGATCCGGTAATCTCCCGGCATAATATCCAATTCCAGTTTTCCAGCTTCCCACTTGCGGTCGCTGAAATCCAGGGTAAGGTATCCTCTTCCGTCTGTCACCGCAATGGTCCAGTTCTGGAAATAATTCCAGTCCCCTTTTTCCCCGGCGAAGACTGTAAGATGGGATTCCTTCCGGCTCTCTTCCAATACTGCTACAAACCTCATTCCATCCCAATATTCAATAGCTCCATCAGCAGGATTCAGACGTGCCGGGATTCCCAGAGTTCTGGCGATTGCCACGAAAAGCACCTTGTGGGATTTCTCTCCGGCAATTCCAAGCTCCAGTGCTGCACCAGGAGTGGTGTATGCAGTCAGGCGCTCTTTGTCATTGCGGACTGAAATGTTCTCTTCGATCCAGGTCCAGATGCTCTTGGGATCTGCTTCAAAGGCATCCCTCTGCCCCTTGTCAAAATAGCCCAGGATCTTCTTTCTCCACCTGGTAAGAACCTCATTTTCCACGCGGGGATTCCATACATATGGAATGTAAATCTCATCTGGATTAAATTCGCGATAAACCGAGGCCTCCTGATAATGGCCCTCCAGCACTTCTGGAAAAGCATCCCTTCTGTCTTTCTCAGACAAAACAGCCATCATAGGCTCCACTTCCTTCATGGTATGTCCAAAAAGGCAGCGCTTCCACAGCGGCTGGAATTTCTCAATCTTACGTCGGCAGTGTTCTGCCTCAGCGGCAATCCGGCGATTATTCTCTTCTTCCTGTTCTTGGGTAATATTCCAGCTTATTCTGCCGGTATCCTCCGGTGCATTCATGTCAAAATCCACCCAAAGCTCATCTTCATATTCCTCACCAAGAGTACAGGTAAAATGGTCGTCCTCTCTTGTGTCGATTACCTTTTCCCCGTAAGCACCATCATAAACAGCACAGATCAGCAGGCTTCCAAAACCGGTTTCAAAGGAAATACAGCCATTTTTGTCTGCTTCCATTATTGCAATCGGGGAAAATTCCCCATAGTTCATTACCTCAGCCCGTACTTTTGCCCCAGCTGCCGGAGTTCCATCCAGATCTTCCACTGTAATAGTGATCCACCTGGTTTTGGCATATTTACCAAGAAGATTAATGATCCGGTTCATTCCGTCTTTTCCGATCACTTTTTCGTCTGGCATAGCGCGGTCATACCATCTGGAGCCGATCATCATGGCCCTGGATGCTGCATTGGTAAACCAGCTCTTGTCCAGAACAGCTTCTGGCTCGCAAGCTCCCAGATAATGCCAGTCGCCATCGCACCAGACCTCTACCCAGGCGTGGTTGTCATCACAATGGGACCATCTTGGCACATACACCGGTCTTGCAGGGATTCCGGCGCTTCGCATTACATTTACCACAAAGACGGCTTCCTCACCACAGCGGCCTACACCGCTTCTGTAAATTTCCAGTGCGGAGCCGGTACGCATGTCCGTTCCCTGGTACATCACTTCTCCCGCACACCAGTGATTGATTTCCAGTGCAGCTTCCACCATGGTCTTCCCCTGGACCTTATCCTTTATTTTTTCCCAGAAATAGGTACGGCATGGTTTGATTTCTTCATCATTTGTCCGATGAAAAAGCACGTAATTCAGGAAATAAAGCTCTGGATAATTCTTTACATAAGGGGAATTTTCCCAGAGATAGATTCCCTGCTGCACATAATCCAGATAAGTGTCAAAGGTATAGTTTCCCACATCGCTGTAGGGCATATTGCTGTACAGATATTTCATTCCGATCACAATATCAGGACTTAGTGCTTCCATTCTCTTCTTTATTTCTTCCGCTTTTCCTGGCAGTTCCCTGGAAAAATCTTCAAAGTCTTTTTCTATCCGGTCTCTGTTTTTTTCAAGAAACATCTTATAATCTCCTCATCATTTTAAGCGTGATCACAATTTCACTCTAAACGGACATGCCGCCTGTCGGCGACATCTCCATATAGGAAAGTCAGCTGTTCCACGCCTATGGCGCTCCCACTTGGCAAAAATACTTTTGGGAGCAGACTTAATAAAATCGCAGTATTTCATATATCACAAGAGATTCTATTTTATATCAAGCATATTTATAATATTTCCATATCCTGCATCTTCTGCCAGCTGCTGGATCCCATCCCTTATTTCCTCCAGGGAATAGTTGTGCGCTTCCAGAAATTCATCCCCTTTGGATGCAGCATATTCGTAGAAAAACATAGCTTCTGCCAGAGCTTCTTTGTCAGCGTAATCGATCCGGTCAAGAAGTTCGTTCTCTGCCTCGTTGATCTCGCCTCTGTCCACCATGGTTTTCATATGGTAAAGCTTGTCTCCGGAAATCTGGTATTTGGATTCTACCGGCAATTCCACCTGGACATATTTTTTCCCAAGCATGACACTGGCAAGGACACGGGCAATCTCTTTGATCATACGCATAATGTAGTCTTTTTCGTCATCAGTGAACATAAATTTTCCTCCTGGATAAATGAGAGTTCGTGGCTTTAGGGTAGCACCTTCCCAACATCAGAACTATTTCTGACTACTCTTACTGACTACGGTCACAAAAACCACAAAGGTTCCGCCCTGACACCTGTATGCGTCCTGGCAGAACCTTTTGTCATTAAGCTTATTATTTCATTTTTGATATCCTTTTGTCAATATAGGATGAAAGAAATTCAACGCTTCCCTCCACGCCAAGAGTGCTGCTGTTCAGACTCAGATCATAGACGTGCGGCTCAGACCATTTGGTCTTGCAGTGGCTGTCATGATATTTCTTTCTCTTTCTGTCTTTCTCTTTGATGAAACGCTCAGCTTCTTTATCGGTTTTTCCGTAAAGACGGGCTACACGGGCAATTTTCTGATCCATGTCTCCAATAATGAAGATGGAAATCAGGCCCGCATAATCCTTCAGGATTGTCTCAGAGCAACGTCCTACAACTACAAAGGATTCTCCTTTTTCAGCCTTTTCCCGAAGAAAATTGAACTGCATCATAGCAACGTTGTCTGCTGGAGAACTGCTCATTCCTTTCACTGTACGATAAAGAAATTTGTTGTGCTTCATCTCGTCAAAGATTTCCAGTTCTTCTGGATTTACGTTATGGCTGTCTGCCACCTCGCGTAAAAGATTGTGATCGTATAAGGAAAGTCCATAGCGCTTGGCGATTCGCTCTGCAATTTCATGGCCTGCGCTTCCGAACTCTCGTCCGATGGAAATGATCACCTGTTTTTGTGTTTTCATGGTATCCTCCCTTCTAACCAGAGAAATCCGTCCTTGTTTCACGGATTTTTCCGGATAAAATGCCATTAAAAGCGGGCAAGACCAACTGTCATTTATTCATGGCATGCCAGATCCCTGGCACTGCCTTTTCTCCGATAATTGACAGTTCTGCATTCCCCCTTATGGCATTATAAATATCTTGCATAAATCATCAGCATGGAAACGAGGACAACCAGGATCGTGGCAGGTGCCATTGCCTTGCAGTATTTTCCCCATTTGATCATGTGACCGCTCTTGGCTGCTGTTGCGATACCGACTACGTTTGCAGAAGCTCCAATTGGGGTTGCACTTCCGCCGATGTCAGTACCCATTGCAAGAGCCCATGCCAGAATGGAAATATCAATTCCCTGTGCGGCTGCCAGACTGTCAATAACCGGGATCATGGTAGCTGCAAACGGGATATTATCAATAAATGCACTTGCGATAGCAGATACCCATATAATAATGGCGATCATTACCTTCAGGTTGCCGCCGCTGACCTTACCAATGAATCCGGCCAGGATGGTAAGGATTCCAGTCTGCTCCAGACCACCAACAACTACGAAAAGTCCTACGAAAAACAGCAGTGTCTTGTAATCAACCTTTTTCAGAAGGTCCAAAGCATCTTTTCCGGAAGTGATCAGTGTCACAGCTGCGATAAATACACCGATACAGGATACGGTAAGTCCTGTCTGAGAATGTGTTACCAGAAGGACAACAGCGCAAAGGAAGATCACACAGCTGATTGTGAAGCCCTTCTTACTTACAATTGCTTCTTCCGGATCCGGCAAAGTAGACGGATCAATTTTTCCCGCATTTTCGGTAAGCTCTTTGCGGAAGATAAAGTAGAAATAGATTACAACCAGTACCAGTGCGATCACTGCGATCAGACCTGTGTTTGTCACGAAATCTGCAAAGGAAAATCCAAGTGATGTTCCAATGATAATGTTCGGCGGATCTCCGCACATGGTTGCAGATCCACCAAGGTTGGCGCAGAAAATCTCTGCAAGGATCATTGGTACCGGATTAAATTTCAGCAGCTGTGACAGTTCTACGGTAACCGCTGCAAGGAACAGGATTACGGTGATACTATCGATAAACATAGCAAGTACAAAGGACAGGAGCATAAATGTGATAAAGATCGGGATGATCTGGTATTTAACCAATTTCGCGATCTTCATGCATAACCAGCGGAAAAATCCGGAGTTTGCCATGCCTTCTACCATGATCATCATACCAGCGATGAACACGATAGTTTCCCAGTTGATTCCAGCAGAAGCTTCGCTTGCTTCACCTGCTGTGTGCCAGAATCCCGGTGAAAAAATACTATGTATGTTCAGTGTTTCAATAATTGCTGAGGGGCTGTGCATACAGATTCCAAATACAAGAATCAATGTAAGGAGCGCACATCCCAGCGTAACAATATGTCTTTCCCATACTTCTGTGATGATCAGAATGAACATCGCCAGGAAAATTACTACTGCAAAAATCTGTGCTATCATTTCTTTCCTCCATGACTGTCAAACCATGCCATCCAGATACCGACAGCAATGGCTGCAACAATCATTACTCCTATAAAAATATTAAGTAACATATAGTGTCATACCTCCAATCATATACGTTTGTTTACATGGAAAATAATTGCTCTCCACTGCAATGCTTTACTCATAATGAAAACAATTGCAGCAATCAGCAATATGAAACAATGGTATATGATCTTCAGTGCTTCTGTCCGTCCTGATGATGGATGTAACAGATGATAAACCGTCTGCCGTCAGCATCATTTCTGGTCAGCAGATGTTTCTTTGCTTTATAAAATACGGTATTCGCCAGCAGAACTGCCAGCATGATGAGCACCTGGGTTTCCACGCCTGACCTGTGGCGAAGGCGCTGGTCCGCCTCCAGCCTTACAGACACCTGCCGAAGTCCTGTCAATTCTTCTGCACTTGTCTGGGTGCTTCTGGAAAGCTCTGGTGAAATCAAAGAAGCTGAGGCCGGTTTCAGATCGTAAACATGCATAATGCTCTTCGCTTCCATGCCTGCAAAAAGCACACACAAAACCGCAACTGCCACACTGAAAAACAGGCAGACAAACCGGTTCGCACATTCGTTTTTTTTACACTTGGCCTCAACCTCGATACCTAAAAAAATTTCGTTTTTATAATAGCAGATTTTATAAGGTTTTTCAAACTGTTTTTGCAGAGGGCTGCAGGTCACCCTTTTCCATAATTATGTGCTGTTCTATATATTGGACACATCTTTTTTTTCCAGGCAAAAATTCGGACTGAAATGTATCTTTTCCAATGCATTTCAATCCGATTTATAATCACTCTCTTAATAAAATCCTGTTTAATTTTTACAGATTATTCAGCGTCTGTCTCCTCAGCTGCCTCGTCTGCTGTGTCAGCTTCTGCATCTGCGCTCTCGTCAGCATCTGCTGCTTCTGTGTCCTCAGCCTCTGCGTCATCGCTATCCTCGAATGGGATAACGGCTCCGTCATATTTCTCGTTGATGAAGTCTTTGATCTCGTCAGATTTTAATACATCTACAAGAGCTTTGATCTTGTCGCTGTTCTCGTTTCCTTCTTTTACTGCGATTACGTTTACATATGTTTTGGCAGCTTCGGAATCAGAGGTCTCATATGCAAGTGCATCTTTGGATACAGAATAACCAGCCTGAAGTGCATAGTTTCCGTTAAGGACAATGTAAGAAGTCTCTTCTGCAACACGTGCTACCTGCTCAGCTGCAAGCTCAACGATTTCTACGTTGTATGGGTTCTCCTCAATATCGTTTACAGTTGCCTCAAGGCCAGCACCGTCTTTCAGTTTGATAATTCCGTTGTCCTGGAGAAGAAGAAGTGCTCTTGCCTCGTTTGTGGTATCGTTCGGTACTGCGATTGTGTCGCCATCTGCGATATCATCAAGGCTGGATTTTGTTCCAGGATAAATTCCAAATGGTTCGTAGTGGATTCCGCCTGCATTTACAAGGTGAGTTCCTTTTTCCTCGTTGAAGCTGTTCAGATATGGAATGTGCTGGAAGTAGTTTGCATCGAAATCGCCGCTCTCTACAACTTCGTTTGGCTGTACATAATCATCAAATACCGTTACCTCAAGGTCGTATCCCTCTTCCTCAAGGATCGGTTTTGCTGCTTCAAGGATCTCGGAATGTGGTGTCTCGGATGCTGCTACTGTAATGGTTTTGTCATCATCTGCTGCGAAAACAACGGATGTTCCAACGGTTCCAAGTACTAATGCTCCTGTGAGTGCTGCTGCGATTAATTTTTTCATAATAAAGTTCCTCCTCTTTTTTTAAAAATATATTTAGTTTCTACATTACAATCATTTTTTGACTTATTTTCTTTTATCCAGCTTGTTGGCGATCAACATACCAATAGTCTGGAAAATCTGTACCAGTACTACCAGAAGGATAACTGTCACCAGCATAATGTCTGTCTGCCAGCGGTTGTATCCGTAACGGACTGCAATGTCTCCAAGTCCGCCTCCTCCTACAGTTCCTGCCATTGCGGAGTAACCAAGGATAGTTCCTGTTACAATGGTAGCTCCTGAGATCAGGGATGTTCTTGCTTCTACCAGCATTACCCTAAATACGATCTGAAGGTTGCTTGCTCCCATGGATCTTGCAGCCTCGATAACTCCCGGGTCTACCTCATTTAAGGAAGACTCTACCATTCGTCCGATAAAAGGGATTGCCGCAATGGTAAGGGGTACGATGGTGGCTGTGGTTCCATAGCTTTTTCCTACCAGAAATCTGGTGAATGGAATGAGCAGGATCAACAGGATCAGGAATGGGATGCTTCGGAAAATATTTGCGATCACATCCAGGATCTTATATAGTACTGCATTTGGCCGCAAGCCTTCTTTGTCGGATACTTTCAGCAGGATTCCAAGGGGCATTCCAAATACATATCCGAAGAAGGTGGAAAACAGGGTCATGTATAATGTTTCCCCTACACCTGCGATTATCATATCGGTTACTTGTTTCGTCCACATAATCAGTTCGCCTCCCCTATCTCAAGTCCACGTTCTGTAAGGAATTTCTTCATCTCCGGTACATTGGTGCTGTCACTCATGAACTGGAGGATCATTTCTCCTTTGGCTACACCGCCTACGTTTTTGGTGTTTGCCTTCAGAATGTTTACAGGTTCGTGGAAGGTTAATATAAGGTTTGCGATTACTGGTTCGAATGCGGAGTTCTCAGAGAATACGATTCGAACGATTTCGCCGTCCTGGATTTCGGACTGGGTAAGCTTTTTGCTTTCTACGTCGTTTCCAGAGTCCTTGCTGATCAGTTCTTTGGCAACCTGTGATTTCGGGTGGCTGAAGATTTCTTCTACAAGGCCTTGTTCTTTTACTTCACCGTCTTTCATAATTGCCACATGAGTACAAATCTCACGGACAACTGACATCTGGTGGGTAATGATCACGATGGTGATTCCAAATTTCTGGTTGATGTCCTGCAAAAGTTCAAGTATGGAGGATGTGGTCTGGGGATCCAGGGCGCTTGTGGCTTCGTCGCAAAGTAAGATCTGCGGATCGGAGGCCAGGGCTCTGGCGATTGCCACTCTTTGTTTCTGTCCACCGGAGAGCTGTGCGGGATAGGCTTTCGCTCTGTCTGCCAGTCCTACGATTTCCAGAAGCTCCAGGGCTTTTGCTCTTGCTTCGGCTTTTTTCTTCCCCTGAATGTACAGTGGGAAGCAGACGTTTTCCAGTACGTTTTTCTGCATGAGCAGATTGAAATGCTGGAAAATCATTCCTATTTTCTCTCGCTCTTTGCGGAGTTCTTTGGGGGAAAATTCGCTGAGGGATTTTCCGTCTATTAATACTTTTCCTTCGGATGGTACTTCAAGAAAGTTCATACATCGTACCAGGGTACTTTTTCCTGCACCGGACATTCCGATGATTCCGTAGATGTCTCCGGTTTCAATGGAGAGACTTACGTGGTTCAGGGCTTGTACGGAACCGTCTTTGGTTTCGAAGGTTTTGCTCACATCTTGGATTAATATTGAAGACATGTCTTTCCTCTTTCCTTTAAGTGGTGTTTCATCGTCGATATGGTTACTATAACACAATTGGAGTAAAAGTGTTAATTCATAAAAGTTAGGGCTAGTTATAGGGTAAAGCTATAGCTAAAGTGGACGCCAGCGGGGGAGGGATAAATCACGCTCGCCGTCGCAACGTTCTGGTGAGCTAATGACTAACTGCGACTAATGCGCTCGGGAGAGCCCTCTCGCATAAGTCTCCGTAAGTCATGGATCTCACCGCCACTAAGAGCGCTCCTTAAATGGCTCGCTTAGATTTATCCCTCCCCCACTGGCTGTGTACTGGTTGGTGAACAGTTGGTTGCAGCGGACGTTTGGGCGGGAAGGCGCTGCGCTGTTTCCGCCCAAACTGAAAGTGGGGGGTGTAGTGGGTGGTTAGGTTCAGCTTTAGTTCCAAATGGAAGTTTATGTAAGTGTGTGGATTATCGTAATGCTTTGTCTTTGTATTTGGCAATTTCTTCCAGGTACTTCTGTCCTAACTTACTGATCGTGGTGCCTTTTCTTGCAAGGTAGCCGATGGTCATGACCTCGTCGGAGTCTAGCTTCACGGCGCAGTAGTCGGAGCCGTTTAGTTCTTCGCAGATGATTCCGGAGCAGAGGGTGTAGCCGTTGAGGCCTACCATCAGGTTCAGGAGGGTGGCGCGGTCGTTGGCTTTGATAAGGCGTTTGTATTCGTAGGTGCTCAGGACTTCTTCGGCGAAGTAGAAGGAGTTGTAGGTGCCTTGCTCGAAGGAGAGGCAGGGGTACTCGCGAAGGTCTTCCAGGGTGATCAGGTCGCGGTCGGCAAGGGGATGGCCTTTCCACATGTAGACATAGATGCTGCATTCCAGAATTGGGTGGAATTCCAAATTGAACTCGTGGAAAAGTTTCTCAAGGACTTTGTGGTTAAAGTCGTTCAGGTAAAGGATGCCGATCTCGCTTTTGAAGTCTTTTACGTCGGTGATGATGTCGTAGGTGCGGGTTTCGTGGACGGCGAATTCGTATTCGTCCATTCCGAACTGCTTCACCATTTCCACGAAAGCATTTACTGCGAAGGTGTAGTGCTGCATGGAAACACTGAATTTCTTCTTGGTATGTTCCTTGGAAACGTATTTGGATTCGATCAGCTCGTACTGCTCTACCACCTGGCGGGCGTAGCCTAAGAATTCCTCGCCTTCAGGGGTTACGGAAATTCCACGGTTGGTCCTGCGAAAAAGCTCCACTCCGATTTCCTCCTCCAGTTCACGGATTGCTGAGGACAAACTGGGCTGTGATATAAAAAGATTCCGGGCAGCTTCATTCATAGAATTGGAATTCGCCACCGTAATCGCGTAACGAAGTTGTGCCAGAGTCATATGGATTCCTCTTTTCTGTATTGTTCTATTTTACAGGTATGCACCTGTGTTTTCTTATCATAATTAATTCCGACTAACAGCAAGTTTCCCTTGTATTCTTCCAGACTGCGACAGTATTCTTTCTCCTTAATTTGCTGGATTGCACCTTCTGCGTTTTTATCCCATTTTAATTCAACTACCAATGCTGGTTTATCTAAGAAGCGCTTTCTTGGAACATAAACAATATCTGCAAAGCCTTTTCCCCCTGAGAGTTCCCGGTGTACTGTGTAAAAATTACGTGCTGCATAAAGTGCAAGCGAAATGGTATAGCTAAGCGCATTTTCGTCATTATATTGGAGATGAGATGTTTCAAAGTGCGCCTGCCTAATGCCCTCTGCGACCTGCTCTTCTCTTCCCTGCCATATGGCTTGCAATGTATCTGCTGAATTTTTTAATGCTTTAGAAACTTCACCCCAATCAGACACAGCAATAGCGCTTACATATTCGGAACGAATCTCCTCATTTGGAATAAAAACTGTTTTATCTGCATAACGATACCCCAGATAGCCCAAGTGAATCAACAGTGTAAGTACATCATCCTCTGTTCTGAAAGTTGTCATATCATTTGTAAAGCTTCTGGTGTTCACTGGTACTGTTTCTCCGGCAATCATACTTAATATATCATCCCGGAGTCCTTCAAAATTCATATCAATATAAATCTGCAATGCCTCAAAAGTCTCTGTCTGATTCCAATAATTTCCCAGTTTTCCAAGGCGCATGCAGCTCACAACCGACTTCGGGCTGTATACAGATTCTACTTCTTCAAAAGAATAACCATCATACCAGTTTTTGATCTCATTAATATCCATCTGATACTTCTGGCAAAGTGCTTCTACTTCTTTTTCTGTAAAACCTACATATTCAGCCAAGGGGCCCGGATCAATCATTGAAAATTCATCGAACATATTCAGTGCACTGTGGGTTCCGTATTTCTTTATTGGCAAAATTCCCGTCATATAGGCAAGATAAATGTATTCTTTATCCTTAAGCAGATCACGCAGAAAATCAAGGTAAATCTCCTGCGCAGCCTTATCATGTTTGAACTCCCGGAAAATACAATCCCACTCGTCAATAATAACTATAAAAGGGCACTCACTTTCTGCAAAAATATCCTGCATAGTTTCCGCCAGATCATTTTCGTCATATAATTCCACATCAGGGTACTGTTTCTTCAATTCGCGGATTACTTTGCCTTCTACTCTCTCCAACAATTCCTTCACATTTGAACTTCTGCTCAAAAATTCCTGCATGTTCAGAAAAATGGTATCGTATTTATTCAAATGTTCCTCAAAGCTTTCATCCTTGGCAATTTCCAAACCGGAAAAGAGTTCTCTGGAATCACAGCCCTTACTGTAATAAGCCGTAAGCATATCTGCTGCCATAGACTTTCCAAAACGCCTTGGTCTGCTGACACATACACAGGACTGCAGCGTATCGACAATACTATTTGTATATTTTATTAATCCTGTTTTATCCACGTAAATATCCGAATTCACCGCTCTTTTGAATTTATTATTCCCCGGATTCAGGTAGATTCCCATAAGACAGCCATCCTTTCTGCGATTTTGCGTTACCAATAAACAATAACAATTTTCTTCTATATTAACACAGCACTGCGATTTATTCCACTGAGGATTTTTGCCAGTCTTTAATACGAAAAAAGGGTGTATGACTAAAAAGCCAAACACCACATTTCTATAGCCCGAGAATGGTACACAGCCTGACACCTTTTTGAAAAAAGCTTTCAGCCGCATCCCTCCTCTTATTCTGTATAACTATTCCCATTCTCATCCGTCCAGGTTCCGTCGCCGTTGTCAATATAACCAGTACCATTATCATCCATATAGTAATAATCTCCATTAGTTGTTTCTGTAACTGTCACACCGTTTCCATTGGCATCTTGTAATACATGCTGCTCTAACTCGGCACCAAAATAATGGGTACTGTCATTTAAGGACTGGTAGGTCTTTCCATTTTCATCTGTAAAATAAACATCGTCATCGGTGCTATATTCCATACCGTCAGCATCTACATATTCGCAGTCATAATTTTTGTAAATTGTTCTTTCTACAGAAACTGTATTTCCATCACTATCATACAGGGTGATTGTTGTGGTGGAAAGAATATCGGATGTAGCATCTGTTGTGGCAGTTGTGGTATTACTTGTCGTACCAGCTGTGGCATTACCTGCTGTACTGGCTGTGGTATTCCCTGCCGCACCACCTGTGGTATTACCTGCTGTGCCAGCTGTGGTATTACCTGCTGTACTGGCTATGGTATTCCCTGCCGCGCCACCTGTAGTATTACCTGCTGTGCTATTTGCGGTATTACCTGCTGCACCACTTGCAGTATTACCTGCCGTACCAATGGAACTTACAGTATTTGATCCCTTCGTGGATGAAGAAGCCTTTTTTATTTGAAGATACTATATTTGCAGCAGAATCAGAGGCAGAATTTCCGGTATTTTCTAAAGTTCCAGCTGAACAACCACTTAATGTCACCGCCGCCATAAGTGCTATCATTTTAACCAGTTTCATTTTCATAGTAAAATCCCCTTTCATTTTCTACTTTTGTAGAAGTTGGTTATATACTACATCTGTAGAAATTAAATGTCAATCACTTTTTTCTACAATCGTAGAATTATTTAGGTTTTACTTCTGATATTCTTAATTCCAGATTACGCCCCAAAATCATTCCCACAATTTGCATGCCCCCATTATGAAACCCTCATCCAGGCAAAAACAGGAAGGATGCAACTCGCCAAGAATTGCATCCTTCCTGTTTTAAAACTATTTGTTTTACAACTATTTCTTTTACAACAAGCCTTTTATATTTCATATTCGGCAAAAAAATTTTATCACAACCAAGAATATTACTCAAACTCTTCCTCGGATTCCTCACTGCTCTCCCCGCCCATCCGCACACGGATTCCGTTGATCTCTACGTCTTCCATAGGAATCACCAGACACTTGCGGCCGTCAATGATCCTGGTCTCCACCAGTTCCACTTTATCTGGTTCAACATGGATCACTACATCCGGAGTTTTGATCTCGAATTTACGGGTATTGGTAATATTAGAGGCTACCATGGTGGCTTTTTCACCGGCTACAGCCTCATACTGGTTATCAAAAGTTTCCAGTTTCTCGTCTTCTACACCGCAGTCCTCAAAGAGACGTTTCACCTCAGACTGAGTGAGCACAACCGGGTCTGGGGAATCTTTCTGTGCTTCAATGATCTCGTTCAATTTCTCATGGATTCCAATAACTGTGTCATACTGGCAGTCGTCACCAAGGGTTTCCTCCACCAGCATGTTGAAAGAATCACGCTGTCCGCCTGCGGAAAGCGGTGCTGTACATCCAAACACTTCGTCCACGAAAATGTCATGAAGCTGCTCTGCATTCTTAGAATAGTAGAGCATGCCGTGGATGTCTGTGCTTCTGTCATTAAATAACGGGAAAAGGAAGCCGTTCTCTGGCATTTCCACGATCCAGTCACGGATACGGTCCTGGATCAGATTTGCCTCCGCATTGTAGCAAAGACCTGCCTTAGACAGCTTCACTGGACAGATACTGCAAAGAAGGTGCTCATAAATCTCTTCAGAAGCATCATCCATATCGATTCCATCTGAAGTTCTTCCCGGGATATCGTACACAGCGTGTACCAGGATTATGTAGTAATTTTCCGGATAATCGTAATTTTCAATAATTTTGTCATAAAAGCTCTCAATTAAAGCGTCATCCTTCAGTTTACTGGCGCGGAGCTTCATGAGAAATTCGTGTTTGCCGCCCTCTTTTTCCTCTGCCAGTGGGAATTCCATATTCATCAGGTTCTTTCCAAGAGTACCAGAAAGGGTTTTCTTGAATATTTCAAAATATTTGAACATTTCTTCCTCCGAAAGGGAAAGGAATGCTTCTTTCAGTTCTGTTTTTTTATTCTTTTCAGCATCCACATAGCATCCACAAATTCTGGTAATGTTGCAGTTGGCTGGTGTCAGCTGTTTCTTGATTTCAGAAATTTCTTTTTGTTCATTTATATATGTCCTCCAGTATTCCAGAAAATATGTTTTCAAAACCGATATCCCATCTCTGATATGAATTTGAGTCTGTTGCCTTGCTCTCCATTCATAAAGATTCTCTGAAAGTATTATCAGCTCCATGATTTCAGCTTTTTTATTTTAGCCTAACACTCCAGAAAATTTTCAAGACTTACTTACAGGAACAATAAATCATGATTAATAGTCGTATAAAATAACTCCTTAAACTTCTCCATATCCCATGTCTGTCCCAGCGCCCACATCATTTTCGTTACAGACGCCTCCAGCGTCATATCATAAGACTCCAGCACCGGGAACCGTTCCTTGATGACTTTTCCAACCTGGTAAACTTCCATGTCACTTCCCTCATGGGTAACCTGGGTCGCCATACACACAGGCTTGCCAGCTTCAATCCAATGCGCGATCGCATCTATAAAATTATCATTTTCGTAATGAGGCAGACCGCCTACACCGAAGGATTCAATGATCAGTCCGGAATAAGATGGAAAAAGAGCATCCAATACTTTCCCGTCAATCCCTGGAATCAGTTTGAGCAGAAAAATCTTCTGATTCATCTCATGATAAAACACCAGTGGCTTGGTGGACTGGTCTTTGTCATCAATATGAAAAAATGATCTTCTGATCGTGAATGGATGCAATATCCGGATAATTAATGCTGGAAAGGCATTGTAGCTTTTGGAAAATTCCTTCTTTGCTCTGGTTCCTGCGATCACTTTTCCCCCAAACACAATGGAAATTCCATGAGCGCGGTCGTGAGAGGCAAAGCGGAGACTGTCCAGAAGATTGGAACGTGCATCTGTAATTGCCAGGTCAATAGGTTTCTGTGCACCGGTAATCACGATAGGTCTGCGGTTATTCTGGATCAGATAAGACAAAGCAGCAGCCGTATATGCCATAGTGTCCGTTCCATGGCAAAGCACAAAGCCATCATAAAATTCATATTTGGATTCGATCAGTCTGGCCAGCTTCAGCCAATGGTCTGCGCACACATTGGTACTGTCCAGGGCAAAAGGCTGAACGGTATCAATGGTGCAGAATTCCCGGGCTTCAGGAATATATTCCAACAGCTCATCTGCAGAAATCTGCGGTGCCAGCCCCTCTGCTGTATATTTGGAAGCAATGGTCCCCCCGGTTGCAATAAGAAGTATCTTTTTCATGTTGTCCCCCTGTGTAATTGTTATCCACATGTTCAATCTGCTGTACCTGCATTTTCTCAAACCTTACTTTGTAGCGAAAAGCTTTTTTTCATAAGTATTTTACTTTGTATAGACAAAGGGCCCGCCCGAATCACCCCAGGCAGGCTCTTTTATCATTTTCTCCACTTTATATAATCTCAATTCTTTCAGAAAACATTTTGCAATACATACGATATAACAAGTTTCGGTCTTTATCTCACTTTTAGTTCTCCTCAGTTGTCTCTTCTGCAGTATCCTCTGCGTTCTCCTCAGAATCAGCGCTCTCGCTGCTGTCCTCGGCCTTGCTGTCTGCACTGTTCGCTTCTGCAGTCTCGTCTGTACTGTCAGCGCTGTCTGTAGTATCAGCTTCCTCTGCGCTGTCGCTCTTTGCAGCATCTGTCTCAGCAGTATCAGCATCATCGCTCTCATCTGCTGCCTCGACATCCTCAGAAGCAGTATCCTCAGTAGCATCTGTTGTATCTGCTGCTGCATCTTCACTTGTATCCGCTGTAGTCTCTTTAATTGTGAAACTGTGCTCATCTGTAATTGTCAAAGTAGAAAGCACCTTATCATTTACAGTAATATCAGCATCATCCAGCCATTTCTGAGTTGTCTCGGAATAGTATTCGCTGCGCTTGGTGTTCTCAAGGGACTCTTTCTTGGAAGCGGTTGCATCCTCGTCATTTACTTTGTCCATCCGAAGCACGTATACGCTGCTATCAGTCTCAACCAGCTCGCCGTAAACTTCGCCGTCCTTCAGAGTTCTCAGCGCTTCTACAACAGCGTCATCATAAGAATTGGAAATATCCTCATCATCACTGTCATTTGTGAAAATAGTTCCGGTCAGTCCGCTGTAAGTATCATCAACAGCCTTGGCTGTCTCGCCCATGTCTGCTGTCGGATCCTCTTTCATCTTATCCAGGATCTCCTGTGCCTGCTCCTTGCGGGTAGCAATATCATCATCGGTAAGGTCATCTCCACTGATGGAAATACTTACATAGCTGAAAGAAGACTGCTGTGCCTCCTCATCCGTTATGTTAACCTCAGCCTCATTGCGGATCGGATCGTAAATTCTCTGACGGTAAGTCTCAAGCTCCAGAAGAGTCTTAACCTGGTCTTCGGAAACAGCAAGCTCCTTCAGAGTGTCCTCGTCATTGTCCTGCATAAACTGTGCTGCTGCATCTGCAATAGCAGTCTCATCATCAGAAGTAACCTCAACACCGTAATCAGCTGCCTTCTCCTTCATGATGTACATCAGCTCAACCTGCTCCAGGAACTGTCCTACAGCCTGCTCACCGTATGTAGTACCAGCATTCTCATCTACTACCTGGCTCCAGATATTTCCTGCACTTCCCATAAAGCTCTTATACATAGCAACCGTCTGTGCCTGTGACTCACGTGCATACAGACTTACAACACCCATAGGAATGTCTGTGCCATCTACAGTTGCAACGGTCTTCTCTCCATCTATAGACTTACTTCCACATCCGGAAAGCATTCCAATTGCCATTACGCCACTTAATGCCACTACGGTTGTGTTCTTCACGATTTTCTTCATATTGATCACCAATTACCCTTTCACTGATGTGCCGCTTAGTCACCACGCACAGCCAGCATGATTTCCCAATGCGGACACGCTAATAAGAGTATAAAACTTTTTTCCCATGAGGGCAAGTAGAAAGGGGAAAATCTGATAGAATTCACACAATTTTCGCGAATTTCCATCGGATCTTCCCCACCCAGAGACTACTTTAAATCAAAATATCCGAAAGCATTCAACAGCCCAGCCGTCTACTACTTTTCGCTCTTTCCTTCCTCTTCCACCAATTCCATCAGTTCCTTTGCAAACACCGTCAGCGCCTGCACAATATCCCCCACTGGTGCAAACAGGAACTTCGGCTCTTTATCCGGTTTAAACTGCAGCTGTCTGCGGTACTTGGCAACCAGCGGCGGAATTCCTTCCGGGTTCAGATGTGCATTTTCGTAAAGGGTGATCCTGATCTCACGCTGCATCTGCTTGATTTCCGTAATGTAGCCCTGATGTGCCAGTGCTTTCAGTCTTGCAATAGCCAGCAGATTCAGCACTGCTTTCGGCGGCTCCCCAAACCGGTCGATCAGTTCTTCCAGCATATCATCATACTCCTGCTGGGACTCAATCCCTGCAATGCGCTTATAAATATCCAGCTTCTGGAATTCATTGCTGATGTAGGTATCCGGAATAAAAGCATCCATATTCAGATCAATGGTAGTCTCGAAGTCTTCCATAGTATGAATACCCTTTGCCTCTTTGACCGCCTCGCTAAGCATTTTACAGTAAAGATCATAGCCCACTGCGTTCATATGCCCATGCTGCTGTGCTCCCAGCAGATTTCCAGCCCCCCGAAGCTCCAGGTCACGCATGGCGATCTTGAATCCACTTCCCAGATCTGTAAACTCACGGATAGCAGAAAGTCGTTTTTCCGCCACCTCCCGAAGCATGGTGTTCCTTCGGTACATCAGAAACGCATACGCCGTCCTGTTGGAACGTCCAATCCTGCCTCGCAGCTGATAAAGCTGGGAAAGTCCGTACTTGTCAGAATCATGGATGATCATGGTATTTACATTGGAAATATCCAGTCCTGTCTCGATAATAGTAGTGGAAACCAGCACATCAATGTCCCCATTGATAAAATCGTACATAACCCGTTCCAGTTCTCTCTCGCTCATCTGTCCATGGGCAAAATCCACCCTTGCGTCCGGCACCAGTTTGGAAATCCGCAGGGCAACCTCATCAATATCTGTAACCCGGTTATAAACATAATAAACCTGGCCGCCTCTTCGCAGCTCTCTTCCGATAGCTTCCCTGACAGTCTCCTCATCATACTCCATTACATAAGTCTGGATCGGCATACGATCCATAGGCGGCTCCTCCAGCACACTCATGTCACGGATTCCGATCATACTCATATGAAGGGTTCGTGGAATGGGAGTCGCAGTCAGAGTCAGAACATCAATATCCTTTTTCAGCTGCTTGATTTTCTCCTTGTGGGTAACACCGAAACGCTGTTCCTCGTCAACGATCAGAAGCCCCAGATTCTTATACTCCACATCCTTAGAAAGAACTCTGTGAGTACCGATCACAACGTCTACCTGTCCTTTTTTCAGATCCTGCAAAGTCTTTTTCTGCTGGGCAGGTGTACGGAATCGGCAAAGCAGATCCACGCGCACCGGAAACTCCTTCATTCTCTGGACAAAGGTGTTGTACACCTGCTGCGCCAGAATGGTAGTTGGTGCAAGGTAAACAACCTGCCGGCTCTCCTGCACCTCTTTAAACGCTGCGCGAAGAGCAACCTCCGTCTTACCATATCCAACATCTCCGCACACCAGACGATCCATGATCTTGGTGCTCTCCATATCCCGCTTGGTATCCTCAATGGCGTTCAGCTGATCCTCTGTCTCCTCATATGGGAACATTTCCTCAAATTCCTTTTGCCACACTGTATCCGGGCCACACACATACCCCTCTTTTTCCTGACGCACAGCGTAAAGCTCCACCAGCTCTTTGGCGATATTTTTGACAGCGCCCTTTACCTTGGACTTCGTGCGATTCCACTCCTGGGTTCCCAGCTTGTTCAGCTTCGGTGCCCTGGCTGTATCTGCGCCGGAATATTTCTGCAGCGCATCCAGCTGCGTCGCCAGAATATACAGATTGCTTCCGTCACGGTATTCAATCTTGATATAGTCTTTTAAGACCTTATCTACTTCAACTTTCTCAATTCCACGGTAAATTCCCAGTCCATGCTTTTCATGGACCACATAATCCCCGATAGACAGCTCTGCAAAATCCTGGATCCGCTTGCCGTTGTAGACCTTTTTTTCTTCTTCTTTCTCTTCTGCTCCTGACCGAAAATATCGGACTCTGTGATCACCGCAAATTTGATCAGTGGATACTCAAAGCCTTTCCGGGCGTGTCCATAGAGGACCATAATTTCCCCTGGATTGATCACACGGTCATAATCTGAACCGTAAAAAGCATTCAGCTCATGCTCCTGCAAATCCTTCGCCAGACGCTCCGCCCTTGTCCTGGAACCGGAAAGCAAGGCAATCTGGTAGCCTTTTTTCTTATACTTTTTCAGATCCTCCACCAGAAGCTCAAAGCTGCTGTTATAAGAAGTTACACTCTGCACCGTCAGATTGTATTTCTCCGAGGCAAAATTCCACTCCACGCCTCTTGGCTCCAATGCCGACAACGACACTGCACGAAGTTTATTCAGTTCTTTCTGAACCTTGGAAAATTCACAAAGCCACTGAACCGGAAGGTTCTTTTCCCCTTTTTCTTCGCGATGTGTGCGGCTGGCGGCATACTCTTCCTCCACGCCCAGTCCGTTTTCCAGAATACGGTTGGGTTCATCCAGAAACAGAAGCATTTTTTCTTTGGGAAAATAATCCACAAAAGATACCATCTTTTTGCCATCATTCCACTCCACAGCCGGATAAATGGCAATCTCATCCAGATTTTCAAGAGAGCGCTGGCTCTCTGCGTCAAAGCTTCGGATAGAATCCACTTCATCTCCCCATAGCTCAATTCTCCATGGATTCTCTTCTGTAAGGGAATAAATATCTACTATACCACCGCGCACAGAAAACTGTCCCGGCATTTCCACCTGTCCTACGCGTTCATATCCAAGCTGCACAAGGGTATTTTTCAGTACATCCATGTTGATCACGCTGTCAGAATAGAAATGAAGCACCTTTTTCCCGATTTCTTCCAGGGGCATCAGATAGTCCATACAGCCGTCAATGCTGGTAACCACAGTCAGTTCCTTCTGCTCCAGAAGTGCCTTTACCACACACATTCTCTGGCGGATCAACAGATTTCCCTGAATATCTGCCTGGAAAAAGAGAAGATCCTTCGCCGGGTAAAACATGGTATTTTTGTCATAAAAGCGCAAGTCCTCGAAGATTTCCTTAGCCTGGCGCTCATCTCCTGCGATCACAAGGCGCATAGGTGTTTTGCCGGAAAGCCCATGGATCAGATGTGCCTTCTGGGATTCCAGGCAGCCTGTGATCTGCACAATGCCCTGATTTTTCTCAAGGCTTTTCTCTATTTCTTCAAATTCTGCCATCCCCTTCAGGGGCTGGGTAAATGAAAGCATGGCTTTCCTCCTTTTCTCAAAAGCCGCACCTCAGAGCCCACCCAAAACATGAAACCATTCCTGCAAGCTATCTGCACGTCATAATTTTCACAAAGCTTTTTGGGGACGCTCCAGGGGCAAAAGAAGCCCAGCTTGTTGCTGGACTTCCTTTGTTACTCAGTAACCCTCTTTCGGTTGTATTCATTCATCGCCGCATCCGGACCATCTGTTATGATTTTTTCTACAGCGTCTGCTGCAAACTCAATTGCTTCATCCACGAGCTTGCGGTCCCCGGATGAAAAAACGGCCAAGCACATGGTCTGCCAGATCCCATCCTTTTGGTTTGGCTCCTACACCAATTTTTACACGCATGAATTTCTGTGTGCCAAGTCTGCCAATAATGTCCTTCAGACCATTATGGCCGCCTGCACTGCCCTGCTTCCGGATACGAAGCTGTCCCGGCTCCAGATCAATATCGTCCTGAATAATGATCAGCTCACTCTCCGGATTGATTTTGAAATAAGCAGCCATCTCCTGTACCGGACCACCGCTTAAATTCATAAAGGACAAAGGTTTCATAAAGATTACCTTCTCTCCTCCGATGAATCCGGAACCGTACATAGCATTAAATTTTACGCCGCCCTGCGGAATCTTATGACGTTCCACAAGCACATCGATCGTATCAAAACCCATATTGTGGCGGGTCGCCTCATACTGCTTCCCGGGGTTTCCCAGTCCAACAACTAAATACATAATCTTATTTTCCTTATTCTACTACGAAAGTCCTCCACAGCAATTCCAAAGCTCTGGTCAGCCACAGCCCTGTAATCACTGCCGCAACCGGCTTAACCAATAGCATAAAACAGATGACTTTCATTTATTATCGAATGATATGAGTGTCAAAAGGTCTTTTGACACTCATTTGATACCCGGATTGCTACGCAGCTACGCTGCTCCCGCAATCCTCCAAATATTCGAAATCCGCTGATTTACTACGTAAATCGCTACTTTCTCATATTTGGCGTGTCCCAAGTTCAAAAGCCTTATCGTGCAAGCACGAACAGCTTTTTGACCTTTTGACACTGGTATCATCAAATTAGTTGAAATAAACCATCTCATCAGCCAGAGGTTCGCACGGGGTCACATTCTCTGCATAAAGAACAATTCCCTCGCCCTGGTACTCAGAACGGTTTTCAAAGGCAACCTTGGCAGTCACCTCAACCCACTCGCCGGGCTTCAGCTTCGGTGCATATGCACTCTTACAGATATATCCCAGGAATGAAGTATCATCTGCACAGCAGGTCATGGCAGTACGTCCCGGAATGAAGAACTTGCTGCCCATACCTCTCGGACGTCTTGCACGAGCCTTAAAGCGAAGAGTTTTTCCCACATAGCGATCCGGATGATCCATAGCATCTACAAACCAGATTCCGTAATCTTCAGGCGGAATATCTACAATCTCTGCATCCAGGTCAAATGGCATCTGATCTGCGAAAATATCCGTCATCTCGCCTTCTTCGTCCTCAAAAATAACCTCTGCACTTGGGTTTACAACCTTAATGCTTCTGCGGAAGTTTGCAAGAGGATATTCTTTCTTGCTGCGGTTAAACACAACCATATCCGCATTACGAACCATATCCATAAAAATGGATTTCATATTCTGCATATATACCTGGAATGTGCTTGCATCTACACAGGTAATGTGCTGTTCAATTCCCCAGCCTGCCGGGAGCTTCATCTCCTCAAATTTGCTTACCAGCCACATTCCATTATATTCCATAACCACACGCTCCGGCTGATGGATAATATCCAGTGCCTGAAGGCGCTCCGGTGTAAAATCTTCTTCTTTCTCAATAACCTCAACTACAACATTATCTTTTGCAAGAGCCTCTTCATCGTACTCTTCCTCTCCCTCTTCGCAGAGAATGAGAAGTGTCTTTCCCTCTGTACGGAAGTAATCCTGCTGGAGGGTAAAGCTAAGGAAAGAGGTCTTACCGCTTTCCAGGAAGCCGGTTATGAGATAAATCGGTACTGTAATTTCATCCATTTACAGAAACCTCCCTGTATTTTTCTTAATTAAAAGCAGTACGTTCGCATATATCGCTTATAAACAGCAACAAATAAGCTTACCAAAAGTCTTTTATCCCGTTTATATGTCAATCATTAAGCTACGCCGAACAGCTTGACCAGTTTCTCTTCATTTAACTTGGAACCAATTACGCAAAGACGTCCGGTGTACTCCGGTGAACCTTCACGGATCTCAGTTTCTTCCGGAACCATATCGAAGTAGATCCATGTTCCGTCCTCTGCCGGAAGCATTCCCTTAGCACGAAGGATCACGCCATACTCTTCAGAAGCGGAAAGGCTCTCCAGCATTTTCTCAAGCCCTTCTCTTGTAAACTTCTTAATAGTCTCACGTCCCCAGCTGGTAAATACTTCGTCTGCGTGATGATGGTGATGATCATGATGATGTCCGCAGCCACATTCGTCATCATGGTCGTGATGATGATGCTCATGATCGTGGTCATGTCCGCAGCCGCACTCGTCATGGTCGTGATGATGATGCTCGTGATCGTGGTCATGTCCGCAGCCACATTCATCATCATGGTCATGATGGTGATGATGCTCATGATCGTGGTCATGTCCGCAGCCGCACTCATCATCATGGTCGTGATGATGATGCTCGTGATCGTGGTCATGTCCGCAGCCGCACTCATCATCATGGTCGTGATGATGATGCTCGTGATCGTGGTCATGTCCGCAACCGCACTCATCATCATGGGCATGATGATGCTCATGCTCCTCTTTCAGCAGCTCATCCGCCAGAGATACCGGATGCTCCATAACCTCCAGGATTTTCTTTCCATCCAGCTTCTCAATCGGAGTGGTAATAATAGCTGCCTTCTCATTGATAGAACGAAGAAGCTCCATAGACTCCATTGCTTTCTTCTCGTCTACAATATCGGTACGGCTCATGATAATCGCGCCTGCATACTGAACCTGATTGTCAAAGAACTCGCCGAAGTTTCTCATATACATTTTGCATTTCTTGGCATCAACAACTGTAGTGTAGCTGTTCAGCTGAATATCAACATCCTCTTCCACACCCTGTACAGCCTTGATAACGTCGGAAAGCTTGCCAACGCCTGATGGCTCGATCAGGATACGGTCCGGATGATACTTCTCTACAACTTCCTTCAGGGAAGCACCAAAATCTCCAACCAGAGAACAGCAGATACATCCGGAGTTCATCTCACGGATCTCGATTCCGGCATCTTTCAGGAATCCCCCGTCAATACCAATCTCACCGAACTCATTCTCGATCAAAACTACCTGTTCACCTTCAAATGCTTCTTTCAGCAGTTTCTTAATAAGAGTTGTCTTACCAGCTCCAAGGAAACCGGAGATAATGTCAATCTTTACCATTTTGTATTCCCCTTTCTATTATGCCAGAAAAAGGGGACATGACCAAGTCACATCCCCTAATATATTTATCCCAATTTCACAGTTTTATGCAAATCAGCCGTTGATCATGAAGTGCATAAGCTTATCAATGTCTTCTTTCTCATATGCAACGATCTCAAGCTCCGGAATCTCACCGTTAGAGAAGATGTTTGCAAGAGATACATACTGTGATAATTTAGATTTCAGGTTCAGTCTGTCACCTTCGCCAGTTACAAGCTCTACTTTACCAGCGCAGCTGTCTACTACATCAAAAAATTTCTGAATGTCTTTAATATTAGATACCTTCATGTCAATATTCTCCTTTCAACATGTACAACTTTTTCCATTTCTTTTTGTTCGGGCTCATTATATCTCAACTTTTTCCAAATAGCAACAGGTTTTTCACCTTCTGGGAAAAAATCCCCAACAGTCACAAACAAAACCCGAATTTGCCCCATTCTTTGGGTATTTTTAATACTAAATTATCACAGCAATCTGAAAATTGTCTGTGAGAATTGTTCCTTGCGGAATTTGGCAGCTTCTAATACTGGAACACAGCAACCCCGTAAGCTGGCAGCGGATAAGCAAAGGAGAACGGACGATTGTCACAATCCTGCTTTTCTGCCTTAAATACCTTCTTCGCAGTCTGTCCGTTTTCATCCAGAACCAGTGTGTATTGTTTCTTCTTCGGCACACCAACACGGTAATCCGGACGTTCTACAGGAGTGAAATTGCATACTACCAGAAGGTTATTTCTTTTTGTAGGGGATTTCCTTACGAAGCTGTAAATACTTCTGTCCCCGTCATCTGCATTGATCCACTCAAAGCCAGACGGATCCGTATCCGTTCCATAGAGCGCAGGATATTTGCGATACATCTTCAGCAATGTCTGCACAAAATCCTTCAAATCCCGATGCTTCTCTTCCCCAAGAAGGAACCAGTCAAGTTCTCTCTCCTCGCTCCACTCTCGAAGTTGACCGAATTCCTGCCCCATAAATAAAAGCTTCTTGCCCGGATGGCAGAACATAAATGTATAAGCAGCCTTCAGATTCTTAAACTTATCATCTAGCTCACCTGGCATTTTCTCCAGCATAGACTTCTTCAGATGAACCACCTCATCATGGGAGATTACCAGCACATATTTCTCACTGTAAGCATATGTCATGGAGAAAGTCATCTTATTATGGTTAAACTTACGGAAATATGGGTCCAGCTTCATGTATTCCAGGAAATCATTCATCCAGCCCATGTTCCATTTTAGGGAAAATCCAAGGCCGTCATCCTCTGCCTTACCTGTAACCTTCGGCCATGCGGTAGACTCCTCTGCAATCATTACAGTACCATGGTTTCTTCCAAGAACCACTGTATTCAGATGCTTAAAAAACTCAATTGCTTCCAGATTCTGATTTCCGCCATATTTATTGGCTACCCACTGACCATCATTCTTTCCATAATCCAGATACAGCATGGATGCAACGGCATCCACACGAAGACCGTCCACATGACACTCCTCGATCCAGAACAGGGCATTTGCGATCAGGAAGTTCTTTACCTCCGGTCTGCCATAATTGTAGATCTTAGTTCCCCAGTCCGGATGCTCTCCCTGTCTGGGATCTGCATGCTCATAAACTGCAGTTCCGTCGAAATTCGCCAGTCCATGGGCATCCTTGGGAAAATGTGCCGGCACCCAGTCCAGAATAACCCCGATTTTCTGTCTGTGAAGATAATCTACCAGATATTTGAAATCCTGGGGTGTTCCATAGCGGGAAGTAGGTGCATAATAACCGGTGACCTGATATCCCCAGGAACCGTCAAAGGGATGCTCTGCAATCCCCATCAGCTCCACATGTGTATAGCCCATATCCTTCACATACTGGGCAAGCTTCACCGCCAGTTCCCTGTAATTGAAAAAGCCTTTCTCATTCTCCTCTGTAGCCGGATGCTTCATCCAGGAGCCAGGATGTACCTCATAGATCGCCATGGCATCCTTAGTCTCGTCAAATTTCTGACGATTCTTCATCCAGGTGGTATCTTTCCATTTGTAATCCCCGATATCCGTGATTCTGGATGCCGTTCCCGGTCTTAATTCTGCCTCATTTGCATAAGGGTCAGCTTTATAAATATGCTCCCCGTTCATTCCTACAATAAAAAACTTATACAGCTGTCCAATCTTCGCTCCAGGGACAAATGTCTCAAATACACCGATCGGACCTGCCTTTTTCATTGGAGCAGCCTGTTCATTCCAGTCATTAAACTCTCCAATTACAGAAACAGCTTGCGCATTAGGTGCCCATACTGCAAAATAAACACCTTCTTTTTTCCCTTGTTTCACAGGATGTGCGCCAAGCTTTCTGTAAATATCATAATGGGTTCCCTGACCAAAGAGATACTGGTCAAGCTCTGTAAACTGTAATTTCTCTCCCATCAGAAAGTTACCTCCCTAAACTTTCAAATTCTTATGCACATTATAGCATACTCTTTTCCTCCATGCCACCAAAAACTTGTCTATTATTCATAAAAAATCTACATCAAAATTCATTTTTACTGTAAAAAAATACGCCTGTACTTTGACATTTTTCTCATAAGTACAAGCGTATACTATCATTCACACTATACAGCATCTGCGATTTCCGGAAGTCCCGAAGCTTAACACATATGCCAGACAGGCTCTAGAGCCTCTTATTTTCTCCGTTATTCGCCTGAGTCGCTGCTAAAATCCCCTTCGCTATTCTCACTGCCGTCTGTGTATCCGTCACTTTCACTGCCGTCGCTTCCATCACCGGAACCATCACTGAAGTCGCTCTCATCTCCATTACTGCTGTCATCTGAACTGCCATCAGAAGTTCCATCTGTGGAAGAGTCCTCAGAAGAGCCATTTCCATTATATCCAGGCACATAACCTGCATCAAGGGCGCTCTGCCAGAACTCTGCATATTTTGCTGGCTGAAGGGTAACATTCTTCGCCGCTGCCATCTCACTTACCGTTACAAGTTTATATCCCTGTGCAATAAGATCTGGAATCAGTCTGAGTGCCGCATCAACTGAAGGACCATGAATATCATGCATCAGAATAACGGCTCCGTCTCCCAGATTGCTGTCATTCATAATGCCATTGTAATCCAGATCTGCATCCAGATATTTCCAGTCCAGACTGTCAATAGACCACAAAATAAAAGGTTTCCCAACTGCCGAAATAATTTCATCATTGCAGTCTCCATAAGGCGGACGAATTACCGTGGACTCCTGTCCACAGGCATCGATCAATGCCTGATCGGTATCGCCGAATTCCTTTATAACATCATCAATACTCAGATTCAGCATATCCTGATGATCCCAGGAATGGTTTCCGATCTCACAGCCAAGTTCCACCATTCTCTTCACTTCGTCCGGATACTGTCCAACCAGCTGTCCCAACATAAAGAAGGTAGCATGTGCATTGTTCTCCTCCAGACAGTCCAGAAGCTTGTCTGTATACTGTCCCGGACCATCATCAAAGGTAAGTGCGATCAAAGGGCGTTTCTTCTCAGCATTGTAAGAACCATCCTCATTAAAATAATAATCGTTTACCCCCTTGGTCACCCAGCCGGTCTGCATGTATCCATTGGAATCAAATGCATATTTCACTCCGTCAATCTCTGCAAAACCATTGGTATAATATGTACCATCTGCATTCTGATACCAGCGTCCGCTGGAATCCTCATGCCAGCCTGGAGTCAGTGAAGAAACCTTGGTCACATCGCTCTGTCCTTTCAGAGGCTGTCTCAGAGCATCTGTAGAATTGGAATCCGCATTCGAAGCAGCTCCGTCACCTGCATCCGCCTGCACGCTCTGTGATTTTCCAGTACTCTTTCCTCCCACACGACTTACGATTGGAAAAATCACTCCTCTTATTACAAAAATCACAGCCAGCACCATTGCCACAACATAGGTAACCAGCTTAATGATCTTCCTTCGTCTTATCTGGCGCTGTTTCCTGCGCATTCTTTCGCGCAAAACCCTTCTATCCATTCATATTCCCTCTTTATCTCTCGTTACATAGTGGAAAAAATTTTCCGCAAAAAAGTTCTGTCATAGCACTTCTCTCAGCTCCAGATCATCTGTTACAAGAAGAATATCCGCTTTCTTTCCAACAGAAAGGGAACCAACTTCATCATAAATACCAATACTCTTTGCCGGATTTCGTGTTGCTGCAAAAATCGCTTCTTCAAGGGGAACACCAAAAGAAACAGCCTTGCGCATACAATCATACAGGTTCGTAGCAGAACCGGCAATCGTACCGTCCTTCAAAGTTGCCTTACAGTCCTTCATCGTTACTTCCTGTCCACCCAGCTGGTAGGTTCCGTTCTCCATTCCAGTAGCCATCATAGAGTCACTGATCAGTACAATCCTCTCTGGTCCAAACATCTTAAATGTAGCGCGGATCACAGCGGGATGAATGTGAATGCCATCACAGATCATCTCTGCCATACACTGCCCATCATCACAGGCAGCTCCGATCAGTCCTGGTTCTCTGTGCGCCAGTGGCTGCATGGCATTATAAAGATGTGTCACATGGTGTGCACCTCTTCTCATGGCCTCCGCTGCTGTATCGTAATCAGCTGCTGTATGACCAAGGGAAATGCACACCTCATTATGTACCTCATCAATGAATTCCATAGCACCATCCACATTCGGTGCCAGAGTTACCAGCTTCACCATATTTCCGGAATATTCATTCAGTTCACGGAAAAATCCGGCATCTGGTTTGCGGATATAGCCCTCCACATGGGCGCCTTTTTTCTTCGCATCCAGAAATGGGCCTTCCATATTGATTCCCCGGACAGCAGCTCCGTCTTTCATTTCTCCCACAGTCTTAATAGTAGCAAAAATTTCCTTCAGTTCTTCTGCCGGCAATGTCATGGAAGTAGGACAATAGGAAGTAATTCCGTGACTCTTTTCGTATTTCAGAATAATCTTAAGTCCTTCCGGATCAGCATCAGAAAAATCATGTCCAAATGCACCGTGACTGTGAATATCCACCAGCCCCGGAAGCACCCTGAGCCCAGCCGCGTCTACAATCGTCTTGTCCGTAACCTCATCCTCTGAAGCCACGATTCTATGATTCTCCACATACAGATCCTGTAATCTGAAGCTTCCATCCTCCTGAAAAACTTCTCCATTTTTAATAATCATAACTCCATTCCCTCCTGAGATTCATTGGCTGCTGTTTCTGTTATAAGCGGCAACCGTCAATTCTCCGTACTGTCATCCTGTGTATCTGTTGAAGCATCCGCTGCTGTGCCTGTATCTGCGGTTGCACCAGCTTCCTGCTCTTCTGCTGTATCCCCGCCATCCGTGCTCTGTCCGTCAGTTGTACTGCCATCTGCATGATCTGCTGCTTCTGTTCCCTCAGCAGCCTGTGCGGCCTCACCTTCAGCAGATGTATCCGCTGCTGTCTGATCATAATTTGCATTTGCAATAATGAAATCCTGAACTCTCATAAGTCCGATACTCTCATCCACTGCAACCTGACCGTAAGTATCGATAAGAACTGCAAGATCGCCAGAAGCATACTGCTCTACCAGCTGATTCTGGATTGCAAGGCTTTCCTCATCCTCCAGAGTCATTCCCTCTGCGTCCATGATTCCCTGAATAAGCAGATTCTGTTTTACCTTGGCCTGGGCATACTGCTGGCACTGGGCTTCGAAATCATCCATGGAAACGCCCTGAGACTCTACGAAGTCTTCAAGCTCCATATTTCCCTGCTTCGCGTATGCTTCTGCCTGTTTCTTAAATGTCTTCACTGCCTCTTCTACGTCTTTCTCCGGATATTCCACAACCTCAGAATTGGTGTAAACAGTATTCCATGCAGTGCTGCGCAGACTGCTGTCGGCCTGATCCTGTGCCTCCTGCTCCAGCTGTGCGCGAACAGAAGCCTTATATTCATCAATTGTCTTGTAATCGGTATTCGCTGCAACCCAGTCATCGGTCAGTTCCGGTGGTCTCTTAAAGCTCTGCACGGTAATCTGGAATACTGCATCCTGTCCAGCCAGTTCACTGTTGCGGTAGCTCTCCGGGAAGGTTACCGATACGTCTTTAGTCTCACCCTTCTTCATTCCCACGATTCCTTCTTCAAATCCGGGAATCATTGTGCCGCTTCCGATCACAAGGTCATAATTATTACCAGTTCCACCTTCAAAAGCTTCCCCGTCTTTTGTACCTACGAAATTAATAGTAGCGGTATCACCATTCTGGATGACAGCGTTCTCATCTGTCACTTCCACTGAATTGTCTTTCAAATTCTCTGCGATACGATTCTCAATATCCTCATCTGTCACTTCTGGTACAGAATTATCAAGAGTTATCCCCTTATAGTCTGCAATTGTAACATATTTCTCCACATTATCCACTGAAACCAGGCGTGTCGCACCGGTAGAATCTGTATAAGGTTCCTGTACCTCTTCTTCCTCTGCCGAATCCTCTGCCTGCTGCTCTGTGGCAGTGCTCTCACTCTCTGTACTGGTAGTTTCTTTATCACTTCCGCAGCCGTTTACAGCAAATGCCATGCACATTACTAACGCTGCCAAATATACTTTTCTTTTCATTTCATGCTCCCTTCAGTTACTCTTTTATAAAATTATCACATTTTCTATTAAAAAGAAAGCCCACTGAGGCAATCATTTTTATTTTATCTCTCCACCGTTACTGTTCACTGGAAATCGTTCCGCGAGGTGCTTTTTGTGAATCAACGTTTCACAGAAACCCCGGGAATCTCAGCGCGAAATCATGCGAATGCATGATTTCTGTGTAGCTGGTCTTATCAGCCACCATTCATAGGCGGTACAGGAGTGGGTCTGGATGGGTCAAATACCTGGCTTACGTCAAACAGATCTGCCAGCATGTCCGGATTGTAATACATTCGATATCCATCCACATTTCTTCTTCCCATCCGGAAATATTCATCCATCATCTGTACAAAATATTTGTTAGAGTCCACATTGCAATAATAATCATAGCCCTGGGATTTCAGATATTCAAATTTCTCATTGCCAGTGTACTCCCCGCCGTTATTAATATCTGCTCCGAAAGCAAAGATAATAATATCTGTTCCGCCAATAAGCGGGTCAATGTTCTCTTTGAAATTCTGTGTATCTGTTTCAAGGCGTTCCATAGAAACTGTGGACATGTTTTTATGTCCCCATGTATGGCTGGCAAAAGTCCAGCCCTCCGCCTTCATGGCATCTGCGACCTTTTTCGCTTCTGCCCGCTCTGTATCCAGATCAAAATCAGGATGCGCGTCAAGCCACGCCTTTTTATCATCATTCAGATCATCTGGTCTTGTCTGATAGCTGATATCTGTGCGGTAACCCAGGATTCCATTATAGCCTGTAAGCGCTACAATTCCCTTATGTCCATGATATGCAAAATCAGGATGTTCCTCCACAAACCGGTCGATCAGCGGTACAACATCATAGTCACCTACAACTGTGCTTCCATCATCCTGTACATATTCGTTGCGAACCTTCCCCTCTTCGTCTATAACAAGCTTAGTGGCAATTCCATCTCCATCCTGGGAGTGATAATAACATACATCGTCCTGCGAAAGGACAAACGGTGTTTTTCCCTTAGGAAGATAAATCTGCTTTGCCTGCATTTTCCCATTTTCATCAACGTCTGCCAGATCATAAAGGTTTACCATTACATATCCCTCGTCATACATGATCTGGGTTATCTTATTAAACTCATCCATAGTGGTCATAACCTGATTATAACCATCTGTCTTGTAATCTCCATCAAACGCCTTGGAAGTATCCACGATCAGGGAATGATAAAAAATGTGAGTTACCTGTTCCGGAGACCAGGCTACACATTTATCCTTTTTCTTCTGGAATTTCTCTGCAGCATTCTGAAAATGGACATTTCTCACATATGCATTGTCCTTCTGCAAAAGGCTGATTGCACCGTCATAATCATACTGGGCAGCTTTCTCCTTGGCTGTGGTCAGTACCTTCTTCTCGTGACGGATCTGCCTCCTGATGATACCTGTGCCGGCAGCTGCTGCCTGTGGCATAACCCCATTTAAATCTATGGCTGCTGTCTGGGCTGCTTCCTGCTCTGGCTGATTTGCAGAATCTGAAGAATTATCTTCTGTTTTCTCTTTATCGGACATATTCCCGGATTTATCCTGTGCAGTATCCTCTGAATTGTCATCTGTATTTCCAGTTGTCTCATCACTGTCATCTGCCGTGCCTTCACCAGATTCCGGTTGTATATCTGTACTGTCTGAGCTGTCAGCAGCTTCCTCTGTATTAATATCGGGGTTTTCGGTGCTTTCGGGGTTTTCGATGCTTTCGGTGCTTTGGTCAGCCTTTGCCAGTTCTTCTGCTGCCTTGCTCTCTTTACCGGAATTCTTATCAGGAACCAAATCCCTTACCTTGGCTACCAGCGTTTCCATGCCGTCTTTTAACCCTGTCTGCTCTCTATAAAAGTATCCCACACCGCCCAACACTGCCAAAGCAGTAATAATAAGAGCCAGATTACGATTCCGTATCTGCCTCTTCTTTCTCTTCAGATTGCGCTCATGTCTCTCGCGCCGTCGTTCTTCGTAATATATCTCTTCCTGGTGTTCCTTCTCTGCCAGTTCCTGTAATTCTCTGTCAAGCTCCCGCTTGGACTGGCTGTCGGGAACTTTATTCTCTTCCAGACCAGGCTGTTCCTGTTCTGTATCCGATTTCTTCATAATGTATAACTCCTAACTATACTGTAAGCCCCCCTC
>ENA-OQDT01000121-OQDT01000121.1-human-gut-metagenome-genome-assembly--contig:-NODE-121-length-45792-cov-11.726136_pt1 | contig 45792 bp, 41 predicted proteins | sample MGYA00242786_ERZ504617 | MGnify/ENA primary metagenome ERZ504617 (study PRJEB26092, sample SAMD00036337) | human gut metagenome | host: Homo sapiens | study: EMG produced TPA metagenomics assembly of...
TGGCCCATACAAAAAAGAAGCACGAAGGTTCGGTCCTTGCGTTGCTTCTTTTTTGTTTATGCCTGACTGCTTATTGGCAATCGGTGCAAAAACTATATTCAGGCAAGCATCCTGCCCTCCAGATAGGAGCAGCGGAGGTAGTCGGGATTGGTATAGTAAACGTTGGAATTGAAGTCAGAGATCTCATCCGTGATAAAAGAGGAAAAAATATCCAGAATGCCTTGTGCGGCATCGCCGTTTTTCATAGTAGACAGTACCAAGCCCTGATACAACATTCCGATGGAAGTAGTCGAAGGAACCGTATAGCGGCATTCCGAAACCGTGTCGAATGTTCCCTCTGCAATCTGGAAGTCCTCGATCAGTTCATCCGAAACCTGCTCAAAGGAAAGGCAGTGGTTGACTTCGGCAAGCCGGAGCTGCCGCTCGATATCGGCTTTGGAAAAGCAAGCGATCACATCCTGCCGATGATTTTTCGTCTTACGGGCAATGTACTCGATCAGACTGCAAACATAGAAAACGTCATTTTCCTGCTTTTCAGTCATGGATATGTTCACTCCTTTCAAACGTCAGGCAACGCAGAGCATTGACGGTAGAGATGCCGCTTCCAAAAAGGGACGTTCCACGGAACGTCCCTTTGATCGCCTGTGCTTACCGGAACACTGCCACGACATAGGCGGTGCCGTTGTAGTCGATGAAGGCCGCGCCCATTTCGTTGTGACCGGCCGCGTCATCCAGCAGCTTTGCCGCCGCGCTGTCGGCCTGCGGCGCGGCCTGCGGCGCATACAGCCAGGCCGTCATGGCCGCGCTGTCATCCAGCAGGAGCGCCACCGTTACATCCTTCGGGACACCATCGCACCCGGACCAGTATAGGAAGGCGTTCAGATCATCCGTATGGCTCATGTTGCCGTCCGCATCCAGCGCCACGGTGTACACCAGATCCAGGCCGCTGACCTGCAGGCTGTCCGGTTCCTGTACAAACCATTCTGCCACCGCTTTGGCCGTGTTATCCAGCTCCGGCGCATAGGCAACGCCCAGCTGCTGCGCCAGCTCTGCGGCTTTTTCAGCGTCCGTGCCGGTGTTCACGCTCCCCAGCCCGCTGCAGGCCGTAAGCACACCAAGCGCCAGCACCCCAGTCAGCAGGCAGACAAGCAGATTTTTCCAGTGTTTCATCTTGATCGGCTCCTTTCACGCTGCATCCGTCCCCGCCGCCCCAGACCGGCAGGGCCTTTTTGTTCATGATATCATGCTTCCGGGCAAAAAAACAAGGCCGCTGCCTGCAAACGGCAGCGGTCTTGTCCGATTTTTACTTTGCGTACTCGACAGCGCGGCTCTCGCGGATGACGTTGACCTTGATCTGGCCGGGGTAATCCAGCGTATCCTCGATCTTTTTGGCGATAGCGCGTGCCAGCAGGATGACCTGATCATCGCTGATGACGTCGGGCTTGACCAGAATGCGCACCTCGCGGCCTGCCTGTACGGCAAAGGCCTGCTCCACGCCCTCGAAGCTGGAAGAGATCTCCTCCAGATTTTCCAGACGCTTGACATAGCTCTCCACGTTCTCGCGGCGGGCACCCGGGCGGGCGGCGCTGATGGCGTCGGCAGCCTGAATGATGAAGGCCAGCGGGGTCTTGGGCTCCACGTCGCCGTGGTGTGCCTCAATGGCGTGGATGATCTGGGTGTTCTCCTTGTACTTGCGGCAGATGTCCACGCCGATCTGGACGTGGCTGCCCTCGATTTCGTGATCCAGTGCCTTGCCGATATCATGCAGCAGACCGGCGCGGCGTGCCATGGTAACGTTCACGCCCATCTCGCCTGCCAGCAGACCGGCCACCCAAGCCACTTCCATGCTGTGGGTCAGGGCGTTCTGGCCAAAGCTGGTGCGGTACTTCAGCCGACCGATCAGCTTGATCAGGTCGGGGTGCAGGCCGTGGATGCCCAGCTCCATCACTGCACGCTCGCCCTCGCGCTTCATCTGCAGTTCCAGATCGTGGCGGCACTTTTCCACCGTCTCCTCGATGCGGGCAGGGTGGATGCGACCATCGCCGATCAGTCGCTCCAGCGTCATGCGGGCCACCTCGCGGCGGGTCTGGTCGAAGGAGGACAGGGTAATGGCCTCCGGGGTATCGTCGATGATCAGATCCACGCCGGTAGCGGTCTCCAGTGCGCGGATATTGCGGCCCTCGCGGCCGATGATGCGGCCCTTCATCTCATCGCTGGGCAGCGGCACCACACTGACGGTGGTCTCGCTGCAATGGTCGGCAGCGCAGCGGCTGACGGCCTGCCCGATGAGGTTGCGGGCGATGTTATCGCAGTTTTCCTTCAGGTCGGTCTCGTAGGCGGCAACGCGCACGGCCTTTTCGTGGGTCAGCTCCTCGTCCACCTTATGCAGCAGCACCTCGCGGGCGTCCTCCTGGCTCAGACCGGCCAGCGTTTCCAGACGCTCCATCTCCTTGGCGCGCAGAGCGTCGATCTCTGCCAGACGCTCTTCGGCCTCGGCGGCGCGCTTTTTCAGCTCTTCTTCCTTCTTTTCCAGCGCCTCGGTCTTGCGGTCCAGCGCTGTCTCCTTCTGGTCGATGCGGTTCTCCTGACGGCTGATCTCCGCACGGCGCTGCTTGATCTCCTTGTCGGCCTCTGCCTTCTGGGCATCGACCTCGGCTTTCAGACGGAAAGCCTCGTCCTTTGCTTCCAGAACCGCTTCCTTGCGCTTCTGGTCAGCGGTCTTGATCGCCTCGTTCACCAGCCGGGTAGCCTCGGCCTCGGCGCTGCCGATCTGGGCTTCGGCAGTCTTTTTACGGTTGTTGTAACCAATAAAATAGCCCGCAGCCACACCGACAACAGCAACGATCAAGGCCACGATCACTCCGATCGCGGTCATTGCGTTCACTCTCCTTTGTTTCAATTCAATGCAAAATTAAAAGCAGGAGACGCTGCGCAGCAGGACACGGGCAATGATATAGAAAGAGCTTTCAATGCAAAAAGTGACACCAAAACCATACGCACCACCCAAAACCGGCGGCACGGGCAAAAGCATACGGCTTTTCTCTTTACGGTTCCATTTTATATCAAACAGGCACGCTTTGCCTGAAACGGGTACAGGGTCACACTGAAACCTGCGTACAGCGTCTTTGATTCCATACTACTAAATATAGTACGAAACATTTGCCCGCTTGTCAAGAGGAAAACCCTGCCCACAGAACATTTTGTGCAGAAAAACAAAAATAAGATGGCTGCGGCAGGCACCCCCTCAGTCATCGCTGCGCGATGCCAGCTCTCCCAAACCAAAAGGGCTGCCCCGGAGAACGGAGCAGCCCTTCTGGTTTATGATGAAAAGAAGAAAATGAAGGAGAATAGCTTATTATTTGGCGGCTTTTTCGCCCTCCGGGAAGATGATCTTATTCACAAAGAAGAAGATGACCATGGAGATGCCGCCGTTGAGCACGGTGGTGCCGATGTTGTAGATGAAGTCCGGTACCAGCAGACCGGCCACCGCCACCCAGATGCAGTTGATGGAGTTGACGATGCAGGTAATGACGCAGAAGGCCAGTACATACCAGCCGATCTGTTTTGCCAGATTGCCCTTGCTGCGGAACACAAAATTGCGCTGGATGGGGAAGTTGATGCACTCGCCGATGACCATGGCGATCATGTAGGCGCAGAAGTAGGGCAGACCGCCGTGGGCGGCATCGTAGCCGAGGATGTTCCATTTGAAGGTCTCGCCGAACAGGGTGATGTCAATGCCCGGCCAGCCGAAATCCACCACCGGCAGGCTGGCAAAGGCCTTGGGCAGAAATTGCAGCAGCAGGTACTTGAACACCGTGATGAGGTTGGACACGATGACAAACAAACCGCCCTCGCGCACCCACTTGGCAGCGGCGGGGTGCTTTGCCGCAAAGTTATTCCAGAAATTCATAGCCTGCTTCCTTTCAGCTGTTTTTCAAGCGCTCTTCCATGCGGCTGTTCAGCACGAGGTTTTTCACAGCCTCAAAAATCACCCGCACAAGGCCGATGATCCAGAAGCCCTGCAGCTCCATCACGATGCCGTCCACCATGCCCATGCTGATAGCGCCGTTGGTCATTTTGGCCAGCGCACGCAGAGGCATATTGTACTGGAACAGGATGTTCAGGTCGGGCTTGCCCTTTTTGATGCTGCGGCGCAGCAGGGTGCCCAGTACCGCCGCCGCCAGCCAGCCGATGGGGCTGCGTCCGTGCCCCATCTCGCCCAGCGTCATGTTGCGGTCGATGTGCACCTTGTTCTCCGGGATGGCATGCCCCAGCAGCGCCTCAAACTCCGCGTCCGGCACGTTCTGCACCTGCGCAGTGCGGTAATGCTCCAGATTTTTGCCCGCGTAGGGATCGGGTGCGCCGGTGCCCGCCACCGTGACGGCGGCAGTCAGACGGATATCGGCACTGGAAGCACCCACCAGCAGCTGATAGCTGCCGCCCTCCACCTCCCAGCGGTCGGTCTTGACATTCCAGTAGCGGAACGCCTTGTCATCCAGCGGGATGGTGACGGTCTTGCTCTCTCCGGCTTCCAGCTGCACCTTGGTAAAGCCCTTCAGCTCCTTGACAGGGCGGAAAACTTTTGCATCCGGCTTTGCCACATAGAGCTGCACCACCTCGGCACCGGCACAGCTGCCGGTGTTGGTGACAGTCAGGGTCACGCCCTTTTCGTCTGCTTTCAGGTCACTGTACGCAAAGCTGGTATAGCTCAGGCCGTAGCCGAAGGGGAAGGCGGTGGGCACACCGGCGGTGTCGTAGTAGCGGTAGCCCACATACAGACCCTCGCGGTACTCCACAGTGGGGCCGTCGCCGCCGAAATGCTCCTTTGCGGGGGTGTCGGCGTAGCTGCGCGCCCAAGTCTCCGCCAGCTTGCCGCAGGGGTTCTGCGCGCCGGTGAGCACCTCGACCAGTGCGCCCGCACCGGCCTGACCGCCCAAGCAGCCGTAGACCAGCGCCTTGCAGTCCTTGACCCAATCGCTTTCCAGCGAGGAGCCTGCACTCAGCAGCAGCACCACGTTGGGGTTTGCCGCCGCCACAGCGGTCAGCAGTTCCAGCTGGTTCTCTGCCAGCTTCATGTCGGCGCGGTCGATGCCCTCGCTCTCCTTGATCTCGTCCAGACCCATGCACAGCAACACCACATCGGCGTTCTTTGCCAGCAGCACCGCCTCGGCCTTCAGTGCCTCGTCGGGCTTGCCCTGCCGGTCAAAGCCCTTGGCGTAGCCGACGCTGTTCAGGCCGCTCTCGGCAAGGCAATCCAAGAAGGAATCCACCTTGATGGAGTTGACGGCGCTGGAACCTGCACCCTGATAGCGGGGCGTCTGGGCAAAGTCGCCGATGACCGCCACCTTTTCCCCCTTTGCAAGGGGCAGCAGGCTGTTTTCGTTCTTCAGCAGCACGATGCTCTGGGCAGCAGCCCGGCGTGCCAGTGCGTGGTGGGCGTCGGCATCGAACTTGCCGGGTGCGGCGTCCACCGCCGCCTTGGTGGTGAACACCAGTTCCAGCAGCTCCTCCAGCCGGGCGTCCACGTCCGCTTCGGTGATCTTGCCGGTCTGCACCGCCTTCATCAGCTCCCGGATGGCGTCCCCGCCGGGGGCGGGCATTTCCAGCGTAGAGCCGTTCTTTACGCCGAGGGCGTGGTCGTTGCTGCCGCCCCAGTCGGTGACCACTGCGCCGTCAAACCCCCAGTCCCTGCGCAGGATATCTATGAGCAGGTGGGCGTTCTCGTTGGCGTAGGTGCCGTTGACAAGGTTATAGGCGGACATGATGGTCTTGGGCTGCGCCTCCTTGACCACCATCTCGAAGCCGGTCAGGTAAATTTCCCGCAGGGTGCGCTCGTCCACGATGGAATCCGAGGCCATGCGGCGCAGCTCCTGACTGTTCACGGCAAAGTGCTTGGGGCAGGCGGCAATGCCGTTTTTCTGGATGCCGCGGACGTAGGCCGCCGCCATCTTACCGGCAAGGTAGGGGTCCTCCGAGAAATACTCGAAGTTGCGGCCGCACAGCGGGCTGCGCTTGATGTTCAGGCCGGGGCCCAGCAGCACCGACACGCCCTGTGCCGCTGCCTCTTCGCCCATGGCTGCGCCCACAGCCTCGCCCAGTGCCGGGTCCCAGCTGTTGGCAACAGTGGCCGAGGTGGGGAAGCAGGTGGCGGGCACACTGGGGTTCAGACCCAGATGGTCGGCTGCGCCCGCCTGCTTGCGCACGCCGTTGGGGCCGTCCGACAGGGTAATGGCCGGGATGCCCTTGCCCGGCAGCGCCCGGGTGGTGAACACCGTGCCGCCGCTCAGCAGGGCACATTTCTGTTCCAGAGACAAGCTCTTGATGATATCTGTGTGTTTCATGGGTCTCTCCTGACAATCAAAAAAAGGGGGCGGGCGTTTGCCCGCCGCCCCTTCTGTTCCTATGTGTTGATCAGACGGTTTTACGTCCTCTTCTTTTGCGGAAGCGGAGGATCGTCAGAACGGCCAGAACCGCGATCAGACCGCCGCAGACACCATCCACAGCGTAGATGACCTTCTGGTAAGGCTCGACCTTTGCCAGATAACGGCTGCCCGGCATACCGCCGTTCATTGCCTTGGAATTTGCAATGGTGTACAGGATGTTATGGATTGCTTCACGACCGTAGTGGTAGTCTGCAACGTCATCCTTGTTAAAGGTGTACCGTGCGCCGGTGGGCAGGTTCGTCAGCTTGCCGTCTGCACCGGCCCGGATCATCTGGCCAGCGTCCATAAAGACACCGGTGTTTGCGTTGTCGGTGATGATAAAGCCGTGGAAGCCCCACTCGTTGCGCAGCAGGCCGGTGATCATGTTGTAGTTGCCGCCGGCCCAGGTATAGCCAACGCGGTTGAAGGAGGTCATGATGCCGGTGACAGACGGGATCTCGGTGGTGGCATTGCTGTAAGTGCCGTCGCCGTTGTCCTTTGCATAGTTCATCTCGACCTTATCAGACTTGACGCACATCTCAAAGGGCTTGAGGTAGATCTCGCGGGCCGCCTGCTCGTTCAGGAAGGTCGCAATGCTGTACTGGCCTTCACGGTCGCCGCGGTGGTCCTCCTGATCGTTGATGGCGTAATGCTTGACAAAGACATACATACCGCGGGAGGCGACACCCTCACACTCGAGGGAAGCAATGTGACCGCCGATGAACGGATCCTCGGAGTAATACTCGCTGTTGCGGCCGGAGAATGCAGTGCGGTGCATGTTGACTGCCGGTGCATACCAGCCATCGACATCCAGATAGTAGGACTCGTCGCCAATGTTCTCGCCGTAGTGAGTGGCCAGATCATCGTTGTAGGTCTGGGCCAGAACGATCACGCCGCAGTGCGTGATGTTGCCCTTGAAGTAGAGGTTGCCGCTTGCATCGAAACCGAAGTTGATCAGGCCGGTGGCAGTATCTCGGTCGGTCGCGGAGGGCTTATCCACCGACTTGATGGCTGCCGTACCATAGCCGGACTGGGTGATCAGGGTCTGGTAATCGCTGGGGGTCAGCTGGTCGAGCAGGTCGTTCCACTTGGGGTCGTTGTAATCCAGACCACGCATATCGATCAGGCCGAGGCCGTTGTCCTTGCCGTAGACAAGCTCATCGGTCAGGGTAGAAGGATCGGTGGGGTTCAGGGAATCGAAGGAATCCAGCTTTGCCAGATCCTCGCTGCTGATGGTCTTATAGTAAGTATAGGAAGCGGGGTTGCCGTTTGCATCGGTGCCGTTGATGGGGTTGCCCCAAGTGCTGATCTGGTCGCTGACCTCGCCGTCAACAGTCGGCCAGGTGCCAGTCCAGTCACTGCGGGAGAGATACTGCAGCCCGCCGTTTGCATGATCCAGCTGGTTGGTGACCTCCACGCCGGTGGTGGTGTCGTTCTTATAGGTCGTGGTATCCACGGTGCCGTTGGCCGGGGTGTAGGTTGCAACAAAAGCAGTGTCGCCGTCGGCGGTCATGCCGTCTGCCACGGTCTTGCCCTTGGCAGAGAGGATGTTGTTGACCGCTTCGTGTGCGTTTTTAGCCGCAGTGATATAGTAGTCACCGGCATCCAGGATGTAGGTCTTGGCGTTGGTGTAGTCGTAGGACTTCAGCTGTTCCTGGTCGAAGGTGACCGTCACGGTCTCGCTTGCACCGGGAGCCAGCTCCGAGGTCTTGGCGTAACCGACCAGTTCAACGGCAGCCTTTTCCACCTTGTTGGCCTTGTCATAATCGGTGTAAGGGCTCTGTGCGTAGACTTCCACAACGTCCTTGCCTGCAACAGAACCAGTGTTGGTGACCTTGACCGTCACGGTGCAGGTATCGCCATCCCAGCTGGTGTTGTAATCCGACCAGTCAAAGGTGGTGTAGGACAGGCCGTAGCCGAAGGGGTACATCACAGCATCGTCGTAGTTGTAATCGCCCGCATTGCCCTGACCAAGGACTTTATCCTCGTAACGGGTCTCGTAGTAGCGGTAGCCAACATAGATGCCCTCTTTGTAGCTGACGTAGTTGTACTTGGTGAGGTTGCCATTCTCATCGTAGTAGGCAAAGTCGCCGAAGTTCTGCGCCGCCGGGCTGTTCATGGCATCCACTTCATAGGTATCCACGGTGCGGCCGGAAGGATTGACCTTGCCGGAGAAGATCTCAGCCAGAGAGCACAGGCCGTAGTCGCCCATGGCAGGAGCCGAGATGACCGTGTGGATGCTGGGATAATCCTCCACCCAGCTCAGATCGACCGCTGCACTGGAGTTGAGCAGCAGCACGACATCGTCAAAGTTGTCGTTCAGATACTGCAGGATCTCCAGCTCGGTAGAATCCGGCTCCAGATAAGTCTTGGTCTTGTCCTCTTCCACATCGGTGTGGTTGTACATGGAGCGGGGCATATCACGGCCTTCGCCCGCCACACGGCTGAACACAAAAACAGGAACCGTATTCTTCATGGAAATCGGTCAGACCCGGCTCTGCTTTCATGACGGACAGGGGGCACTCGTTGATGGAGAAGTCCTCGTCATCACCGTAAGAGACCGAGCCGACACCCAGACCGTAATCCTTGCCGTTGCCTTCGGAATAGAATTTCCAGAGGTCCTCGTTGACACCGAACCCGGCATCTTCAAAGGCCGTTTTCATATCGACTTTGTTGCCGCCGATGTAGCTGACAGCAGAATGGCTGACAAAGCTGAAGGTGGTATCCGTGCTGTACGGCATTCTGCCTTCATCGTTCTTCAGCAGGACGATGCCCTCTGCTGCGATCTGCTTGTTCAGGGCGATCTCGTCCTCAATCAGCGCATCCTCTGTGTCAAAACCGGGCTTGCTGTATTCCATATTGATGCCTTCGGTCTTTGCCTTGCTGTTGTCGATGCCGCCGCTCTTCAGGCCCAAAATGCTCTGCACGCTGCTGGCATTAGGCGGGATCAGCACATTGGCCGCAACAATACCGCCCGCCAATGCGACACACAACACACCCGAAACGGCAGTTTTGATGATCTTGCCCATCATCTTACTGTCCTTCTTTTTCTGTGCCATAACTGTTAACTCCTTCTCTTTTGGGTACACGACCCGGTTCATAGCTGTTCTCCGGAGCGCGTCCGCTCCTTTGCTTGATGTCATTTTATCATATATACTGCAGAACGAACCGTTCTCCGCACAATCTGTCGTTTTGGATACATAATTTGCAGAAGTTACAATAATGTTTCAAATTTTATTGTGCTAATACACAAATATTGCCGCGTTATATTTGTGCACCCTGCCAGACAACAAAAAAACGGCATGGGGATGCCTGCCGTAAGAATTCATTTGTTTTTTGACAGCGGAAATAAGATCCGCAGGGTGCACCAGTTGTTTTCCCAGTGCAGTGTCATGCTGCCGCCGTGGGCTTCGGCGGCGGTGCGGACGCTTTTCAGGTCCGACCCCTGCTGCGGCAGACCGTCCGCATCCAGTGCCGGGGCGGCCTCTGTATAATGCTCGAACCGCAGCATGGCAAAACCGCCCTGACTGTACACCGCCACCTTGATGAGCCGCTTTTCGGGGTCCGGTTCGGCGCGCACGGCGGCAATGGCGTTGTCCAGCGCCACGCCCACGATGGTGCACAGCTCCCGGATGGTGAGAAAGCCCAGCATCCTGCCGTCCGCTACACTGGTGATGGTAATGTTCTCCTGCTGGCATTCCATGGTCTTGGCGGTGAGCAGGGTATCCAGCACCGGGTTGCCGGTCTTGTTCTCGGCCTCGTACTGGCGGATGTTCTGCTCCATGGCAGCAATGGCGGCGTTCTGCTTGGTCTGGTCCTGCTCCTCCCGGATGCGGGCAAGCTGGACTTTCAGTTCATGGTACCGCCGGTTGATGAGGTTGATGCCCTCCTTGCTGCGCTTGTACTGCTCGTACTGGCGGTGCAACACCTCGTCCATGGCGGCAAGCTCGCTGTGCAAAGCGTTCTCCTGCAGCTGCTCGTGCTGCACAGATAAGATCAGCACGCCGGAAAAATCCACCAGTGTGCGGATGGAAAAAATGCTCATGTTGATCTCGCTGCCGGGCAGAAAGCCCAGATTGCTCACCGCAAAGGCAGTCAGCGCCAACATGACCGCCGTCAGGGCGGCGCTGCCGCCGATCTGTAAGTGCCCGGCGGGCTGGGGACGGCGGTGCTGCAGATAGCACATAATGCCGAACAGCGTCCCATACACCAGCGCCAGCAGCAGCAAAGACAGCGGCTCCCATGGGCCGCGGGCGGGCCAGAGGGCGCAGTGCAGCTGCCACTCCACGCTGGCGGCAAGCTCTGCCAGAATAAACGCCCGGGCGCAGTGATACCCGGCTTCCAGCAGGGTGATGCTCCACACACCCCATAAATATAAGTAAGAAAGCCCGATGGCCGCTGCCATGCAGGGGATCCAGAGCCCGCCGGGCACGTTGCCCGTCAGCCCCAGAAAGGCCGACAGCACCGCCGCCCACAGCAGGGTGATGCCCCCGGTGACCGCCCTGGAAAAGCGGGGCGCAAGCGCCGGGGTGAACAGCAGCACCGCCAGACACTCGGCAAGGGCGGTGTACAGCCGGGGGATATCCGGCAGCGCGGTCATGAGCCTTCACCTCCGATGTAATCGGTCAGTGCGGCAAGAAAAGCCTTGCGCTTGGGACGGCTGACCTGCAGCTCGCAGGGGCCCACCTGCACGGTGCTCTGCCGCAGCTCCCGCACCTGTGCCAGATTGACAAGGTAGCCGCTGTTGCACCGGGCAAAGGGGCAGTCTGCCAGCTTTTCCTCAAAGGCCTTGAGGACGCCGGGGGCGGAAAAATCGCCCTCGTCGGTGTAAAAGTGCACCCGGTGACCCTCGCTTTCCAGATAATAGATGCTTGCGGTGTCCAGCCGGCGCAGCCCGCCCTCCACCGGCACGGTCAGGTAGTGCTTTGCCCGCTTTTCCAGCCGGGCAACCGCCTTGAGCAGCTGCTGCGAAAAGGCAAAGTAGGGCACCGGCTTCAGCACATAGTCCAGCGCTCCCACCGAGTAGCCCCGGATGGCGTACTGCGCCATATTGGTAATGAAGATCAGGATGACGTCTGCATCCATCTGCCGGATGCGCTCTGCCGTGGTCATGCCATCCAGATGCTTCATCTCCACATCCAGAAAAATAATATCGTAGACCGCGCGGTAATCCTCCAGAATATCCACGCCGTCCGCAAAGACCGTCACTTCAAACTCTGTCCCGTACTGCCGGGTATACCGCCGGACATACTCCTGCAATACCCCCTGTACCTCCGCGTCGTCCTCTACGATCGCCACCCGGATCATGACCACACCTCCCTTACCACACCTTTGTGGAACTGTTACGGCTCTATTATAGCGCAATCCCGTCCGGTTTGCCAAGGGGCACTCCGCAACAAAGGGCAGGGCAGCCCCCAGCTGACCACCGTGGACGTGAACCCCTATCAGCTGGGTATGGAGGCCGCCAGCCAGACCATCAACCACATCGAGAACCCGAACCTTCTGGCCACAAAGATCATCGTGCCACATAAGCTCATCCCCCGGGAGAGCTGCTGCCCGCCGGAGGAGCGGCACTAAGCAAGTGCTTTTTCAGCAATACAGTGTCCGCTTCCGGGAGCTGCCGCGCAGCGCTTGCTATACTGCCCCCAGAGTAGACAGCGTAAAAAACGCTGCATCCTCCGGGGGTATTTTTATGCCCCAAAGGGCACAAAAGAATGCCCGCCCACCTGTGGAAAACCACGGTGAGCGGGCATTTTGCGTTTTATTGTTTGTGCCGCTGTAAAAGCATTCAGAGGGCGGCGGTCTGGGGTACCAGCCGGAAGAGCATTACGGGCAGCTCGCTGTTTGCAAAATCCAGCGTATAGATGAGCTTTCCGCGCTCTGTTTCAAAAGGCATCTCCGTCTGTGTGCCGTCCGGGGCAATGCGCACAAGCGTTTTGCCTTCCAGCAATCCGGCGGGCAGCGCAAGCCTTACCCGACCGGTGGGCTGCGTCAGGCTGCCTGCGGTTTCAAAGGCCACACTCAGGTATTCCCCGTTCGTCCGTGCGGTCACATCCTCCGCAGAAAGACTGCCGCTGATAGCCCACGCCGTTGCGGCTTCGATCATTTCCAGCTGCGCGGCGTTTTCTGCCTGCCCGCACACGGGGCAGAAGGTCAGCGTTTCGCCTTCCGCAGTGCGGAAAGTAAACTTCCGGCAATCCGTGCTGCCAGTGTGTGCACAGCCATCTCGCAGACAACTGGCGCTCTGAGAGGCGGTTCCGTTCGGGGACCATGCACCGAACTGGTGTCCCAGCTTATCCGTCGGGTCTGCGGTGTAGCTGTCTTTGCAGCGGCTGCAAGTAAAGATGGTATAGCCGTCTGCTTCACAGGTAGGCTCTACGGTAACAGCCTGATAATCATGATTCAGTGCGGGCAGTTCCACATAGGTGGTATAGTCGCAGCGGGAGCAGGCTTCGTAAGCATCCCAGCCAATTCCCGTACAGGTAGGGGCTTTTGCTGCGTGCTGCTTCAAATCATGTTTTAGCGCGGGGATTGCTCGAAAAGTGGTATAGTAGCAGCGGGGACAGGTGTCGAAAGCGTCCCAGCCGGGTTTCGTACAAGTGGGGGCTTGCGCATCATGATGCACCAGATCATGATTATCTAGGTCTCTTTTGCCGTATTTCCCACCACACGCCTCACAGACCGCTTTGGTGGTGCAGGTTGCTGTGCCACCGGTACAGCTTGCGGTACCATTTAAGCCGCAGCGCAAGCAAATGATGCGGTGCGTGCCGTTGCCAAGGGAGGCGTTCGCCGGAGTTTTCCATTTGTGACCGAGAATGCCGTATTCCGCGCCGCATTTTTCACAGGTTTTGCCTGTGGTGCAGGTGGGCGTTTCGGTGCCGCCGGTATGGTCCGAAAGATTTCCATAAATAATGCTGTTCTTCCTGCCGCAGACTGAGCATTTTATATGGATCCTATGCTTGGTTGAATCAAATTTTATATATTCGAGGATCTCATAGTTTCTTTGTTGCGTACAGACGAAGCAGTACGTATAGATAGAATCTGCCGCTTTAACGTTTAACACGATCCCCGGTATCAGGCACACCATTGCCAGCACCGTCAAACACCAGATCAGCCATTTTTTCATGTTACTCCCTCCTTGTCATCAAACCTTGTTATCCTTTCAGATCAAACTGCACGGACAGCGATGCAAGCACGGCATCTACCACCTTCCGCGCCTCGGCAAGCATATCGATCTCCGCCACAAAAGCAATGACCTGCTCGCGCTCCTGCGCGGGGACCTGCAGCGCACTCAGGCTCATGCTCAGATAGCGCCGTATTTTGCGCTCCAGCGTAAAGTAGGGGTCGCACCGCCGTGCCATGTAGCCGCGCATCATGCCAGCCGTGCCCAGCTCCATCTCGTAGAAATCGCACTCGGCGCACCCGGGCAGATACGCGCTGAACGCCGCCTGCAGCTCGGCCGTGGTGCTGCGGTGGATGATCTCCGCCGTAGCGGGGAAGGTGTACGCCTCCACATAGATATCCCGCAGATTCTCGCTCAGCTCGGTCATCGCCAGCTGCAAAGCCGTTTCCACCGCGTAGAGGTACACCGGCGAGGGGGCGTTTGCCGCCAGCGGCCTTACCGCGCCGAACTGCCTGCTGAACATCATGCCGATCAGCTCGGTCAGCACACCGTCCTTGGTACGGAAAATATTCTGGAACGACCCGGCGGAAACATCTGCTTCCTTTAAAATTTCTGCCACCTTGGTGTTCGTGTAGCCTTTTCCAGAAAAAGCCGGACACAGGCGGTCAGGATCCGCCGTTTTGCTTCCTTGCTGTCGTATCTGCGCGCCATTGGAAATCATCCTTTTCTATGATTGGTTTCTGACCCCAATTATATATTGATTCGAGAATTGCGTCAAGTAAACTTTTAAGGGCGTATTTTGGGCAGTTTGACGAGGGAGAGCTTTCTGCGGGTGCGCATCCGGGCAAAACAAAGCGCAATGGACATTGCTGTTATCCGCTGCCGCAGCCAGACAGTTCGCGGCAGCAAAAAAGAGGCCACCGATCGGGGTGACCTCTTTTCAGCATATTTTCAGCGTAAATCCCGCAGCAGGCGAACCTACCATCTCCATGACGGCTCTTTTGGAGTTGCTCTTTGCGTAAGATAGCAAGATAAATCTTATTTCTGACAGAAAGAGCCGAACCCGTGCAACGAGTCCGGCCCTTTCTGTGCTTTGGTTGGATCTTGAGCAAAGTTATGGTAAATGAAGAAGTTGGCTTTGGGAGTTTACAGCAGGCTCAGTGCTTCCTCGTCTGCCACAAGGATGCAGTCCGGATGCAGCTGCAGGATGCTGCCGGGGCAGGCAGGGGTCACAGGGCCGGTCACGGCGTCCTTGACGGCCTGTGCCTTGGCTTTACCGTTGGCTACCACCAGCACCTTGCGTGCCTGCATGATGGTCTTGATGCCCATGGTGTATGCCTGTTTGGGGACAAGGGCCTCGTTGCCGTCAAAGAAGCGCTTGTTGGCTTCGATGGTAGTGGGCGCAAGGTCGATGCAGTGGGTCTCCAGCTCAAAGGCTTCGCCCGGCTCATTGAAGCCGATATGACCGTTGGGGCCGATGCCCAGCAGCTGCAGGTCGATGCCGCCCAGCTTGTGGATGATACCGTTGTAACGGGCACACTCGGCGGCGGTGTCCAGATTGGTGCCGTCCGGCAGGTTGGTCTTGGCCGGGTCGATATTCACCTTGCTGAACAGGTTCTCATTCATGAAATACCAGTAGCTCTGGGGGTGCTCCTTGGGCAGGCCGCGGTACTCATCCAGATTGACAGTAGTGACCTCGGAGAAATCCAAATCGCCTTTGTTGTACCAGTCCACCAGTTGGGCATAAGTGCCCACCGGGGTGCCGCCGGTGGCAAGACCCAGTACACAGTCCGGCTTCATGATGACCTGTGCGGAGATGATGTTGGCCGCTTTGCGGGACATATCCTGATAATCTTTTGCGCGGATGATCTTCATAATAATACTCCTTTTATAGTACCGTTACGCCTGCGTTCCGGCAGGCCTGTAAAAATTCTACGGGCAGCTTTCCGTCCGAGATCAAAATATCAATATCGGACAGCTCGCAGATGTGGAACGTGCTTTTCAGTCCGATCTTGGAGGAATCCAGCAGCACGGCTTTCTGCTCACAGCGGCGGAGCACGGTCTGCTTGAGCCGTGCTTCATCCTCCACGCCGCAGGTAAAACCGGTTTCCGGGCTGTAACTGGTCACGCCCAGCAGCAGCAAATCAAAGTTGATGCCCTCCATCGTCTGGATGCTCTGTGCACCGCAGACGCTCATGCTGAACCGGTTCAGGCTGCCGCCCGGCAGGGATACATGGGGCTTTTTCCAGCTTTGCCAGCTCCATTGGCGCAGCTCAGGCCGCTGGTGTAGATGAGCATGGGCTGATCCGGGATGCACCGGGCCACTGCTGTGGCGGTGCTGCCGGAATCCAGAAACAGGGTGGTGTTGGGGCGCAGCAGAGCAGCGGCTTTTTCGGCAATGATCTGCTTTGCTTCGGCATTGCGGGCGGAACGGCGGCTCAGCAGGTCGTCTGTACCTACCACCTGCTCCACCGACTTGACACCGCCATGCACCCGCACCACACGGCGGGCTTCATCTAGTGCTTTCAGGTCGGTGCGCAGGGTCATTTCCGAAACGGAAGGGAAAGCTTCCTTGAGCTGGGCAAAGCTAATGCTGCCTTTGCGGTTCACCAGCTCCACGATTTGATTGCGGCGTTGTTCCATGGGGGATTCCTCCTGTCTGCGTTTGTCCTGTCCCATGGCACGTTCTGCTTAGTCCTCCGGGTTGAAGTTTGCCAGCAGATATTCCTCTGCTTCCGGGCACCACAGGCCGTTGTGGGCATCCACGATGTCAGCCAGTGCGGTATAGCGGGGGTCGTTGTCCTGTTCGCCCTTGGCACGCAGATCGGTCAGGGCGATGAGGGGCATGGTCAGGTGGGTGTAGATCAGTTTTTTGCCGCCGGGGATCTTGGGCAGGTTGAGGGTGGTCTCGGCAGCGGCGTTCAGACCGCCGATGTGGGTGACCATCACAGCCGGGTCGATGCGCTTAGCGGCGGTCAGTTCCAGCGACTCGATCATGTCGGCGGTATTACCGCCGGTGGTGCCCATGACATGGGTAGAATTGTAGTGCACATCGTAGAAGTTCATCTTGGCGCTGAACTGCTTGTCGGTGGGGCCTGCAAAGAAGTTCAGGCAGCCGTCACGACCCAGCACAGCACTGGACAGCTCCACCACCGGCGCGATAGGGGCGTAGCAGAACACATCATCAAAGCCGGTACCGCCGGTCAGCTCCCGCAGCTCGGCAGCGGGGTCTGCCATGTTGGCGGTGTTGACGAAGTACAGGTCGATGCCGTCCTTCTCCTTGACCTCCTTCGGGGGGAAGAGGGACTCCGCACGGGCCAGACGATCCTCGTTGATATCGGTGACCACCACCATGCCGGGGCGCACATCACGGTGCAGTGCGTAGGTCAGAGCACCCAGACCCATGGGGCCTGCACCGGCCAGAATCGCCAGCTTGCCACCCTTCTTGATGCCCATATCGTGATGGTACACCCCCATCTTGGTGTGGTAGGCGGCGTTGAAAGCACCGATGGAGCAGCTCATAGGCTCGGCCAGAGAAGCCTCGTAGTAAGCACGGCCCTTGTACTCCAGCAGGCAGCCCAGTTCCATGACCTCGGCAGGGATGATGCAGTAGGTGGCGTCGCCGCCGAAGAACTCGTAGGAGTAGCCGGGGCTCCACATGGTGCCCTTGTAGTTCAGGGCGGGCTGCAGGGTGAACTTCATGCCGGGCTTGAACTTGTCCTGATGCGCCTTGCCCACCTTGACGATATCACCGGCGAACTCGTGACCCATGATGGCGGGGTGCTCGGCTACATCCGGATGCACACGCTTGTGACCAGTGCCGAGGATGGCGCACTTGTAAGTAGACATGCAGATGCTATCGGAAACGACCTTGACCAAGATCTCATCGTCCTTGATCTCCGGCAGTTCAAAAGTATCCAGACGCAGATCGTTGGCGGCGTGCAGACGAACAGCTTTGACTTTCATAATGAAACTCTCCTTTTATTATAACAGTTACCGTTGTGTTTTCAAGAAGTTTTACAGATGCTGGAAGGTGACCAGCGGCAGCAGTTCTTCGATCTGGCTGCGCTCTGCGGCCTGTGTGCCGCTGCACATCACATTGGCGGCTCCTGTGGCGATGGACAAGCGAACAGTGTTTTCTTCGCTAAGCCCTTCCGCTTCGGCGTAGGCGAGAGCGGCGACCACGCTGTCGCCGGCACCCACCGTGCTGCCCACTTTGACCTTCAGTGCCGGAGCGTAGATCACGCTGTCCTTGCGGAGATACAGCGCACCCCGACCGCCCATGGACACCACCACATGTTCGATGCCCCTGCGGATGAGCGCCTGACCGGCATCGGCCAGTTCATCCAGCGTTTTCAGCTCCCGGCCCATCATGCGGGAAAGCTCGTCGTTGTTGGGTTTGACCAGATAGGGAGCAGCCTTCAGCCCCTCTGCCAGCAGCTCGCCGTCTGCATCCAGAAAGACCTTTGTCCCTGCCTTTTTGCAGGATTCCACCCATGTGTAGTAGGTGTCCTTGGGGGCACCCTTCGGCAGGCTGCCTGCCAGCACCACGATATCCCCCTGTTTCAGTTCCTTCAGCAGGTCGTACAGCAGGGCGGTCAGCTCCGGGGCATCCACCTCGATGCCCGGCTCGTTGATGTCGGTGTTGGTGTGGTTTTCCGGGTCGATGACCTTCAGGTTCGTGCGGGTCTCGCCGGGCACGAAACGGAAGTTGTGGGCAAGCCCTTCACCGTCCAATGCGTCCTGAATGGCTTTGCCGCTGTTACCGGCCAGAATGCCGATGGCCTTGCTGGTCCCACCCAGCTTTGCGATCACCTTGCTGACGTTGATGCCCTTGCCACCGGGATCGGTACGCATCTTGGTGATCCGGTTTACGGTGTCCAGCGCAAGGTTCGGGATCTCAACGGTCTTGTCCAGCGCCGGATTCAATGTTACGGTGTAGATCATGGGAACAACAGCCTCCTTCACGATTGTTGTTATGAAACTCGAAACTGTTGAAACGAAAGCTCTGGCATTATAATACCAACAGTTCTCGCCCCTGTCAAGCTGTTGTTTCAACAAATCGCACTGCGTGTTTTTGGTGCTTTTCGCCAACTTTCTGGGATACATGATTTTTGATTCAAAAGTTCTCTAATAGGTATCTTGTTACAACAACAAAAAACTCCCGGCTCTGCCCAAAAAGGCAAAAGCCGGGAGTTCGTTTTCAGTTCATTTTGTGTGCGGCGGTTTGCAGTCCGCAAAAAAGCCACGGTCAAAGCCCTGTTCCAGCAGGTCTGCCGCTTCCTGCTGCTGGCCGGTGCGCAGTGCCTCCATCAGCCGGGGCGTTTCGATCAGCTGCCCGCTGACATTCTGCATGACCTCCACCGGGACGCCGTTCCCGTCATCCGGAGCCAGCAGCACCAGTGCCCCCAGCACGATGCGCCCCGGCTCATAGACCGGCGGCTGTGCTTGCAAATAACCCAAGCGGCAGTCCTTTACCGCACTTGTCCTGCAATGGAGCAGCAGGGCATACAGGGGTTTGATGTAGGTATCGCCCAGCGTTTCACGGCGGCGAAGCTGCTGCTCCACCAGCCGGGCGTCCGCTTCCTGCGGGCAGAACAGCTGCGCCGCTGCATGGATGAGGGCAGCGCGGCTGCCGGGAGCCTTGACGGGCTGGATGGTCAGATGTTCCAGCAGCCCGGTCATGGACCGGGTCAAGCGTGCATAATACTGCAGCTTGGAGCCTGCGTGCGGTGCATCCTGCACAGGCTGCACCGCCGGTTCCGGTTCTGCGCGGTTCTGGCTGTACCGCGTGATAGCGTCCTTCAGCACGGCACGGTCTGGCTCCAGCAGGGAAGGGCTGATGCACACCGCCGGGTAATCCAGTTCCAGCGGCACGGTGGAGATAATGAAGTCGATTTTTCTCCGACGCAGGTCGGCAGTGTTCAGCTCCCGCACCGAGCAGCACCCCTCTACCTGCAAAGAGGGAAACTCGTTTCCCAGCCGGGAAGCCAGAAAGCGGCTGGAACCCATGCCCAGCGGACAGGCCACTACCACCCGCAGCCGCAGCCGGAACATGGCATTCTGTTCCAGCACTGCGCCAAAGTGCATGGCAAGGTAGGCCGCTTCATCGTCTGAAATGGCGGGCAGAACGAATTGCTGCTGCACCGCATCACAGGCGGCGCGGGTGGCTTTCCACAGGCCGGGGTAGGCGGTGCGGATGGTGTCCAGCTGGGGGTTTTCGGTACGAATGTTCTGCTCCACCCGCAGCAGCATGGGGCGCAGGTGGCAGTACAGGTCATCCCGCAGGGAGGTGTAACCGGAAAGGTCTGTGTGCAGCGCCTTTTCCATTTCCCGGATAAGGGCGGCTTCCAGATTCCGCAACTCCATCTCCTGTGCGCTGCCCCAAGGGTCCTCTGCGCCCAGATAGGCGGAGAGATACAGTTCCAGATACTGCGCTTCCTCAGACGGCAGGGTCAGCCCGAAGGCGCGGTTCAGCGCCGCCACCAGCCGGGCAGCATGATTGCCCGCCGGGCGCAGCCCTCTGGGGGCGCTGCCCTTGTCGCCGCCCTGCCGCAGCTGCTGAATGGTCAGGGTGCAATGGATCGCCAGCGCCAGAAAACCTGCATCCGGCAGATGGAGCTGCTCTTCCTGTTCAAACTGCTGCAAAACCGCCCAGACCTTTTCGGCCGTTTTTGTATCCAGCAGGGTCGAGAAGATCTCGTTTTCCGGCATCCGTCCGCAGAGCACCTCTGCCAGTTCCTTTTCCGGCATACTGCTGCGCAGCAGGGCAGACACCACCCTCCGGTAGGAAGAAGCATCCCCCTGCAGCCAGACTCCCACGCCGGGGCGGCGGAACATCTCCACCCGGTAGGGGTGTAGCTTGGTCTCAAGTTCATCCAAGTCTGCAGACAGCGTGCTTTCCGAAACGCCAAGCGCCCGTGCCAGTACCGCTGTTTTGCAGGGCTCCTGCTCGCTGAGCAGCCTTGTCAAAAGCTGCTGCCGCCGCTCTGCGCGGGAAAGTTCTTTCCTGTCGCCGCTGTTCAGCTGGGTGCGCAGTGCGTCTCGCCGCTCCGGCGCTTCATCCAGCAGCAGACCCTTGCCGGGATTCCGCACAAAATGCGCCCCGGCAGCCTGCATCCACTGCTCCACAGCGGGCAGTTCCCGCAGCACGGTACGGCGGCTGACCCCGATGCTTTCAGCCAGCGCCGCCGCCGTCACCCAGCCCTGCGGAAGGCTGAGCAACTGCTCGATCAGCTTCCGTGCATTTGCCGACAGTTCCTCACGATACACCGCACCCATGTTGCTTCTCTCCTTTTCCCAAAAGTTACCCATTGCTTCTATTGTAACATAGTGCCACCCCGTCTGCCAGCCCCTAACGCAGAAAAGAAGTTGTGTGTTTTTTGTCACCATTGCCCGGTGACAAAAGCTTCCTTGTTCCCGTCTTGTATCCCGGCGCATCAGCAAATATGCACAAATCACCCGCGCATCCATTGGAAATGTTGCCGTATCAGCCCACTGGTGTCACCATCCTCCGGTGACAACCCCACCGCTTGTCACCATTGAAATCCGGCGCAGTATCGGCTAGAATAGTGCCAGAACGACCTTCATAACCTCATATGCTACCTGCTGGTATGACATCTTAGAAAGCTCCTCAATAGAAACATCAAGTGCCGGAATGCTCTCAGGTACAAATAATCCTCCGTCATCGGCAAGGCCCTTAAGGATAGCCTGTGAAGCTGTTATTTTCTTTTCACTGTTTCTTGTGCTTGAATATAATAAATCCATTTTTTACCTCATTTCTCTTTTTATCTTATCTAAATCCATATTGCTGCATCTATATGCAGACAATTATTATCCTTTATAGTATAATAAATTTCATATATCAAATCAATAACAAAAATGCTACAATTATATAAATGTTTTAACAAACAATAACAAAATATATGTGAAAGGGACACAATACATCTATGCTGCAAGGAGTTTACACCGCAACAAAAAAGGACCAAACACTGTACTACCGCTCCAGTATCACCTATAAAAATAAACATATAAGCCTAGGAAGCTTCGACAGTGAACCAAAGGCCGGCCGAGCCTACTCTGCAGCCTCATCCATACTAAATGGTCATGACAGCATTGAAGACTCATTTTATCACACATATGCCCTATCCTTTGACAAGATTGTTACACTGATTAACTACCGGGACAACGGCATGTACATAAAGACACCCATATATCTGCGCAAAAATTATTTCAGCTATTTCATGGATATATCGTGCGAACTCAAATTTAATATAGATGACCTGTTCTACTACTCAGGGCACCGCATACTAAGGCGGCAGGGACATCTGTACGTCAACGACTACGGCATGCAGGTCACCCTGCTTAGCCGCTATGGCATACAGCCTCATGCTGTTTGCGGACGGGACTATGTATTTGTAAACAACGATTCAACCGACATGCGCTACGAAAACATCAAGCTGTTAAATCCATACCATGGTGTAGAGATTGTCAAAACTGCAGGGCTCGACAAATATAAAGCACGCATACACATAAACGGCAATTTTGTCATAGGAACCTACAACACAATCGAAAAGGCCGCTATTGCCTACAATAAAGCTGTAGATATGGCTCATGCACATGGCATAGAAAAAAACTATCCGGAAAACTATATCGAAAGTATATCAGGCAAGGAATACGCGGATATTTACACTTCTGTGACAGTTTCCGATAAATATGTGCAGTATCTGCAGCAATTTGATTTATAGAACGCATATCCCACAGTTTGCATATTCCATTACTTTTAATATTGTACTAAAAACTCCCGCGGTTATATAACCTCGGGAATTTTTATAATTACTTCTGATTTATATAGTTTACAAGTCCCTCGCAGTCGATAATCTTCTGCATGAACGGTGGGAAGGCCTGTCCCTTAAACTTCTCTCCTGTTGTCTCATCTGTGATGATACCGGAATCAAAGTCCACTGTCACCTCATCACCGGCATTTATTGCCTTTGCTGCCTCAGGACACTCGATAATAGGAAGACCTATATTGATTGCATTTCTGTAAAAAATTCTCGCAAATGTCTCTGCGATAACACAGCTTACACCGGCAGCCTTGATGGCAATCGGTGCATGCTCTCTTGATGAACCACAGCCGAAGTTCTTGTTGGCTACCATGATATCTCCAGCTTTTACATTATTTACAAAATCCTTGTCGATATCCTCCATGCAGTGTGTTGCAAGCTCCTTAGGATCAGAAGAATTCAGATATCTTGCAGGAATGATTACATCTGTATCGACATTGTCTCCATATTTAAATACACGACCGTGTGCTGCTTTCATTGTGCTTCCTCCAATCTTTACATAACATCCTTTGGTCCTGAAATCTTACCTGTAATGGCACTTGCAGCTGCAACAGCAGGGCTTGCCAGATAAACCTCAGAATCCACATGACCCATACGTCCGACAAAGTTACGGTTTGTGGTAGATACGCATCTCTCGCCCTCAGCGAGCACTCCCATGTATCCGCCAAGACATGGTCCGCAGGTAGGTGTGCTCACAATGGCACCTGCCTCGATAAATGTCTTAAGAAGGCCCTCTTCCATAGCCTGAAGATAAATCTTTTGTGTGGCAGGAATCACGATAACCCTGATACCATCCGCAACCTTTTTACCCTCAAGAATCTTTGCTGCAATACGAAGATCATCCATACGGCCGTTGGTACATGAACCGATTACTACCTGGTCAATCTTTACATCACCCACTTCATCGATGGTACGTGTATTGTCAGGCAGATGCGGGAATGAAACTGTAGACTTAAGTGTGCTAAGGTCGATTGTATACTCCTCATCATACTCTGCATCACTATCAGCCTCATACTCTGTGAACGGACGCTTTGAATGCTCCTTCATGTACTCTCTTGTTAGATCATCTACAGGGAAGATGCCATTCTTGCCGCCGGCCTCAATTGCCATATTGGCGATAGTAAATCTGTCGTCCATAGAAAGGTATTTAAGTCCCTCTCCGACAAACTCCATTGACTTATAAAGTGCGCCGTCCACACCAATCATACCGATGATATGAAGGATGACGTCCTTGCCGCTGATCCACTCAGCCGGTTTTCCGACGATATTGAACTTGATGGCAGAAGGCACCTTAAACCATGCCTTGCCTGTAGCCATTCCCGCTGCCATATCAGTACTTCCCACACCTGTAGAGAATGCTCCTAAAGCTCCGTATGTACATGTATGAGAATCAGCTCCTATAATCACATCACCTGCTACAGTCAGTCCCTGCTCAGGTAAAAGTGCATGCTCAATGCCCATTTTTCCTACATCAAAGTAATTTGTAATCTCGTTCTTGCAGGCAAACTCGCGAACACATTTACAGTGCTCTGCGGACTTGATGTCCTTGTTTGGTGCAAAGTGATCCATAACGAGTGCGATTTTATCTTTATTAAACACTCCCTCCACCTTCATCTTGTCGATCTCATGAATCGCTACAGGTGAGGTAATGTCGTTTCCAAGCACAAGATCTAAATCAGCCTCAATGAGCTGTCCTGCACTGACAGAGTCAAGGCCTGCGTGTGCAGCAAGAATCTTCTGTGTCATTGTCATTCCCATGCTTATATTCCTCCTAGCATATAAAAATATTGTATTATGATTGTATCTGAATCAAGTTTACTTAAGACATCATAACATATGATTTACCATAATAAAAATACATAATAAACATATTTACCATAACTAAATCTCATGGTATAATAAACATAAATTTGTTGATGTTCACACCTTTTTGTGACAAGCAACGATTACAGCCCATTAAAAGTACAAACCACAGGAGGTACAAATGAACCAGAATCTCTCATCTTACTGGATTTTCTATACTGTCGCCAATGCCGGCAATATATCAAAGGCAGCCAAGGAGCTCTATATCAGCCAGCCTGCCATCAGCAAGTCCATCCAAAAGCTCGAGGACGGACTGGAATGCAAGCTTTTTTCCAGAAGCTCCAGAGGTGTCGTCTTGACCGATGAGGGCAGGCTTCTTTATGATCATGTAAGCGAGGCCTTTGAGGCATTAAATGAGGGTGAGGAAAAGCTGAAGCGCTCAATAGAGCTTGGTGTCGGCCAGCTTAAGATTGGTGTCAGCTCAACGCTCTGCAAATACATGCTTTTGCCATATCTCAAGGAATTCATACACAGAAATCCTCATATAAGCATTTCCATCGAATGTCAGTCCACAAACGAGACCTTAAAGCTCCTCGATGAGGACAAGATCGATATAGGCCTGATCGGAAAACCGGCGTCCCTTAAGACCTTTAATTTCTATTATCTGGACAACATCGAAGATATATTTGTCACTACAAAGGACTATCTGCGCAACTTAAGCGCCCGTGGTGTCAAAAAGAGCGAGATTTTGCAAAACTCTACTCTCATGCTTCTCGATAAAGGCAATATGACACGTAAATATATTGATGATTATCTGCAGGAGAACCAGATACACGTAAAGGACTCTATAGATATATCAAATATGGACCTGCTCATCGACTTTGCCAAAATAGGCGTAGGTGTGGCCTGCGTCATAAAAAGCATAGTTTCAAAGGAGCTTGCTGACGGTACCCTGATTGAAATTCCTCTCGGCATACCAATCCACAAGCGTGAGGTTGGCTTTGCTTACAAGGAGTCTTCAAAGCTTTCCACCTCTTTACAGACCTTTATCAAGTTTTATGAGAGCTACACACCAGAGGATTTTTAAATAACAAAATATGACCCCGGAGGTATTACCTTGAAAGAACAAATACACACTATCCCCATATCAGATGCCTTTGACAATGCCGGCGAATGTCCCTTCTGCTATATAGAAAAACGCACTGAGGATCACGTCATGGATTTTGTACTTGGTCATGGTGCCTCTTACATGGAGGCTGATATACGCGACATGACCGATAAGGAAGGCTTCTGCCGGGCACATTTCAAGAAGATGTTTGACTATGGCAATTCACTCGGAAATGCCTGGATACTAAAAACCATGTACATGCGCCATATTGAGGAGATGGACAAGGAATTTAAGAGCTTTAAGCCTGATTCAGTGCAAAAGGGCGGCCTTTTCAAAAAAGCAAACGCATCCTCCAATTCCATCGTAGACTGGATTAACAAACGTGAATCAACCTGCTTTATATGTGACAGCGTAAACAAAACCTTTAATGCGTACATGAAGACCTTCTTCACTATGTACGAAAAGGACCCTGAGATAAAAGAAAAGCTAAAAAACACAAAGGGCTTCTGTCTTGACCACCTGAAGGTGGTGCTTGAGGGCGCTGATACATATTTAAAGGGTTACAAGAGAAAAGAGTTTTATGACATAGTACTTCCAATGATGCAGGAAAACATGAAGCGTATCTATGATGATGTAGCATGGTTTATAGAAAAATACGATTATAAAAACAAAGATGCCAACTGGAAGAATTCCAAGGATGCGATCCAGCGCGGTATGCAGAAGCTTCGTGGAAGCGATCCATCGCTTCCGCCACATGTGCTCAAAAAATAAAATCACCCGGTATTCTGCCGGCCATCTAATGGCTGTGCAAAATACCGGGTAATTTTTTATTTCATTACAATATTTATATCTACTCGAAAATGTTGATTTTACGCTGTTTTTCGCTATCTATCTTCTGATTTACTCCATTTTTACTCCAAATTTAAGCCAATATTTTCAGTTCGGCTACTTCTTCGTTTTTTCTTTTCTTCTGAAACGTGCGTGTATAAATCGGTTGTCATTGCCAATGTTGAATGACCTAAGAGTTTCTGCACCACCTGTTGGTCTACTCCATTTTCATAACACCTTGTAGCATATGTATGTCGCAGAGTGTGACAGGTAAACAGTTCAAATATCTTCGGCTCTCTCTTTTCTTCCTTTGCCAGTTCAATCTCTATTACATTGATTTTTGCCACATAGTCTTTGATTGCACTATTGACGTTATAATAGTAAACTGGCGAACCGTCCGAACAGGTAAATACCAAATTTTGAAATTCTTTATGCTGTTTCCATATCGAGCGTTTCCACATCTTCTGTTCTGTCTGCTTTATTTTCTGATTTTGTAAAATCTCATACACTTCATCTGTCATCGGAATTGCACGATTACTAGACATGGTTTTTGCAGTCGTGTAGAAAAACTTCGAACCCTCAACGGGACTGGAAGCCTTTGAATAATGGATTGTCTTATTGATTGTAATTTTTCTTCTTTCAAAGTCGCAATCTTCCCATTTCAGTCCAAGCACTTCTCCAATCCGACAACCTGTTGTCACAGCAAATTTCAAAACATTGATGTGTATGTAGGAAGAAGCAAATGTAAAGAATTTTTCCTGTTCCTCTCTTGTTAATACACGCCTTTCCTTTTTCACTTCTTTTGGCATTTCCACACCGATACATGGATTTTTTCTAATATATTCACTCAATACTGCTTTATCAAACATATCACTCAGCATAAATCTGATGTTCGACACCGTTCCATGTGCAAGACCGCTATCTATCAATTCATTTATGAATTTTTGAACATGATATGTTTTAATGTCCTGCAAATACATCTTTCCGATAGAGTTCTTCACTCTTGCGTTATAGTAACTGTGATTTTTATATATCGTAGTCATTTTAACTGTTTTCTTCTTATACAACTCCGTCCACGTTACATACCATGCGTTTAAAGTGATACTTTCGCCGTTGCCATTCAAACCATGTTCATCTTCATAAACCGCTTCTCGCAACTTCCGTTTTAATTCATTCAGTTTAAAATCATAAAGCGTTTTACGTTTTCCTGTTTTGCTTGTAAATCTTGCAATATAGCGTCCATCTGCTCTCTGTGAAATTCCCTTACCGAGTTCTTTTCCTTTTAAATCTTTACCCATACCAACTTTCCTTTCTTCTACTGAAAGAAATATGGTAAAGTAAATATTTCAATTTTCATTATATCCACACCCCATTTTCTTTTCAAGCCCTTTTGCATTGATATTCCAGCCATTCATCAAGTAATTTCTTATTTGCATACAACCGATTACCAATGCGTACTGTAAATCTATTTTTCGGATTGTTCAACAGTTCTCTTGCCTTTGTTTTCCCAATCCCCATATACTCACAAAATTCATTTATATTTAGTAATGCTTTCTCGATACGATTACCCCCTTTCGCCTAATTTTCTTGCTTTTATGTAATCATCATACAACTGCTTCTGTGTGATATTCATTTCTCCATTTTTCACAAGATTACCGATATAATCTCTCTGCTCTATCTTCCCAACCTCTGCAAACAGTTTCAAAGACGGGGCAACATACTTTTCTAACCACTCCCACACCTTTTGCAAACTTTTCTTCTGTGGCTGTATGGTAAGTTTCACCTTGCCTATATCTTTCATCAGTTCCGCCCACGCTTGATAGGTTGGATAAAGCCTTTTTCGTGTTGTCGTGCTGTCTGTCGGCTTTTCTAAAAATCGTATTTTGCTGTTTAATACTTCCATTGCCAGTCCTGCCACATCTCTATATCTCAATAATGCCTGTACTACACTTACCGCCATTTCCTGCCGAAATCTCAACTCATATCTATTCCAATTTTCGTCTAATTCTGTTCCATACTTTTTATTCTGTTCATATCCCTTTTCATAAAATACCAATCTCAAATTACTGGCTGAACTGCCGAGATAAAGACTACCACCTTTACTCTGAAACACTTCTTTCAGTTCCCCCGAGTCGTGAAAATCTATCTCCCTTAGTTTTGTGGAAAGCAATCCCTCTTTTGTCCGTACAATCAAATCGGGAATACTCAAATAAGGTTTTCTATCATCTATCGCCAAATCAATCCGAGGAAAGTTGATGTGATACTGACAAACTCTGTTTAAGAAATCAAACCATGTTTCCTCATTGAGTTGTAAAAAATTTTCATAGTTGCGACAACCTTTCCCACTCATTAAAATCTGAAAGCCTTGATACTGTGCATTTCCTGTCGGCTTTAGCACCTTGATATTAGCGAAGATAGCCACAACCTCATGTCCTGCAATCCCCTTTTCATAGCCTGTTACCGTCATAAGTTCCATAGGTATTCTCAACACATCTTCTATGACTGCTTCTAACGGAACTTCCTTAATCGTTATCTGACACCAATCTATCAAAGCACTTAATTCTTCTTTCTGTCGTATTACTCCCCTGTTAGTGTAGGGGAGTTCTGGAAGAAAACTTCCGCTTCTTTCTTCCAAATTTATCAAACCTCCTTATCTGCAACGGCGTTGCCATTGCCCTGCCCTCAACCTGCCGTTTGGTACGTCAGAACGAGGACAGGAACTTTGACCGCCTACATATTTTTGTTTGGAACAGGGCGGATACCCTTACAGGTAATCTTCTCCACTAATACAGAGAAATTTCCTCTCTGCACATAAGGGGCATAAACTGGTTCTTCCAGTTCCACCACAGCATAAGGCTCAATCTTCGGAAGTTCCGTTGCTTCCAAGCGAATATCCACGCTGTTTCCAAGTTTCATGCTTCCAAGATGAAGTTTTAAGGCTTCCACTTCCTCTGTTTTCTTCTTACTGTCTTTATCATAGCGGTAACAGTTATCCGCACCCATAAAGCGAAGTTCTCCAAATGCTTCTTTTACCTGTTCTTTTGTCAATGTAATCTGCATACACATTCCTTTCTCCCCGTTGAACCGATAGGTCAGTTTCTCATATTTTCATTTTCCTATTACGACGCCGTTCATTGTTCAGTTTTTTCTGAACTTAATTGTATATTAGCACAGACATATTCGTTTTGCAATAGAAAGTTTAGTTTTTTATAAACTTTTTGTTTTCTTTTTCTGAACTTGTGGTATAGTGTCCTTAGACGATAAGATATGAGAAGTTATAACGAGATATGGAAAGAGAGGGTTTTTCAGATGAATACAATCGCAGAACGGATTAAATTTGCCATGAGAGCAAAAAATAAAAAACAGGTGGACATAGTCAAAGATACAGGTATCAGCAAAGGGGCGTTCAGTTCCTATCTTTCGGGACAATACAATCCAAAAGCCGATAAAATGGAATTGATTGCCGACTCCTTAGATGTAGACTTGCGGTGGCTTTACGGAGAAAATGTACCTATGGAACATACAAGTAAGAATAACAATGCCCTGCAATATGTCTTTTATAACAACTCCTGCTCCGAGTATCTTCTTGATAATTTAGACGATATCTATATTGCCATGATGACCCAATATGCCGCCCTTATTCCACGCTTTTATGTTCTTGTCAATCGTGCTGGAAATGCAATGCACCTATTACCTTTATTTTTGAAAGAAGATAGTTCCGAGTTCTACGAATGTCCGTCTGATTTCTTCTATTCCGACAGGCATACTATTTTTACAAGAGATTTTGAAAGTATTCACATGGTATTAACAACCGCCACGATTTACTATTACGGAATTGATACAAAAACTTATGAACCGAAAGTTACCAAACTTGCCTACTCACAGACTGACGATTGCTTTTATATTGACAATGAAGTACATGATTGTCATATCAAAGCATTTGAAAAAGAAGTGGTAAAAGAAGCACTTTACTTAAAACACAACGCCCAGTAACAGACAAGAGGACTTGCAAGGTTTCTGACCTTTCAAGTCCTCTGCTGTATCATGGTTCTGTTGGCTGTGTCCGTTCCGTCAAGGACTGCCCTACGGCGTATCGGCTACGCCTTGTTCCTTGACCTCACTACATTTCTCTCAACTTTTTAGAAACTATGAAATTACAAAGAAATGCTACCGCTACAATAATAAAGCAAATGATTGTACACCATACAGGTACTCTCATATCTAATTGCACTCGTAACAAAATCGTGATTGCTAAAAATACAGCTCCCACAATTTGTATAAAGTCTAATATCTTTTTTTGAAGTGTCTGTAAATGCTTCTTGTCTTTTATTCTTTCAGATTTCCATATTCCATAATTTACTTGCATATCATTTACATCTTCATCTGATATAAGTTCATCCATACTTACATCTAGTTCTAATGCCAGTTTTTTTGCCGTAATCAAATCTGGACATCTTGAACCATTTTCCCAACGACAAACTGTCTGCCTTGAAACATATAACTTATCTGCCAGTTGTTGCTGAGTGAGATTTTTTTCCTTCTCTGAATTTTTTGATGTTATCATTTAATGCCATACTCCATACCTCTCTTTCATTCATATCATATAACGATAGAACCCAAAATAAAAGTACCAGTATGTATTTCCTTTGTTTCCATTTTGGTAACATCTGTTTATTCCAAGTTTTCTACACCATAATACCGATATATCGCTGAACCAATGTATTTTGTAACCCCTTTTCCGTACTGTTTATCTGTGGCTTCTTCCAACTGAGAATGATTCAAATAATCTTTAGCCATTTCTAATAATAATACTCTTGCATTATCCATTTTAAAAAGATTTTTACAACTTTTCCCCAATCTTTTTACTGCTTTCATTGACATATCTTTCATCGTAAACCGTTACGCTACTAAAGAGTCAAGATGTTTTTTCTATTTTATCACAAATTCAATAAAACTGCCCCTAATTTTACAAATAAGAAATGACGCAGATAATGTTTCCACTACCTACGCCATTTCTCATTACATCTTTGAAATATTTACTCCATTTTCTTTCAATCTTTACTCCAATTTTACTCCATTTTAAAAATCTGTTACGATATTTTACGGTATTCTATGATACCTTTCCCTTGAAGAAAAATGTCTGCAAGCCTTGATTTTAAGCGAACTTTTCAATATTCCCAAGCACTTTATTCTGTTGTGAGATTTTCTCTCAAATTATTTCATTACGATGTTTACAATACGTCCCGGAACATAAATCTCTTTTACGATATTTCCTGTAAGCTTATCTGCAATAACATCCTTTGCCTTTGCGATAACCTCATCCTTAGGATCCTGTTTTCCTATTTCAAGAGTGCCCTTTGTCTTTCCATTGATCTGTACAGCAATCTCTACTGTATCCTCAACAGTCTTTGCCTCATCGTATACCGGCCATGGCTCAAATGCGATTGTATCGTCATGTCCCATTTTCTGCCATATTTCCTCACCAACATGTGGACATACACATGAAAGCATCTTGATAAGTCCCTCTGCAAACTCTCTAGGACATCTGCCTGCCTTGTATACTTCATTGACAAAAATCATCATCTGGCTGATAGCTGTATTGTAGCCAAGTGCCTCGAAGTCATTTGTGACCTTCTTTACTGTCTGATGATAGATTCTTGTAAGCTTTCCGTCATCCTCTTCGATAATATTCTCAGGCTCTGTAAAGAAATTCCATACACGTGTGATGAATCTCTTAGCTCCCTGTACATTGTTGTCGTTCCAAGGCTTTGAAACCTCAAGTGGTCCCATGAACATCTCGTAGAGACGCAGTGTATCGGCGCCGTACTCCTCGACTACATCACTAGGATTGACTACGAACTCAGGGAATCTCTTACCCATCTTGATACCATTTGAGCCAAGGATCATTCCCTGGTGAACAAGCTTCTTAAAAGGCTCCTTTACAGGAGATAAGCCCTGATCAAATAGGAACCTGTTCCAGATTCTTGAATACATGAGATGTCCTACCGCATGCTCCGGTCCACCGACATAGAGATCTACAGGCATCCAATGCTTTAACAGCTCCTGATTTGCAAATTCCTTATCATTGTGTGGATCGATATATCTCATATAGTACCATGAAGATCCTGCCGAGCCAGGCATTGTGGATGTCTCACGGGTACCCTTTACACCATTTCTGTCATACTGCTTCCACTCTGTAGCGTTCTCAAGAGGTGCCTTGCCATTCTTACCCTTATAGTCCTCAAGCTCAGGAAGGATAAGCGGAAGCTCATCATCAGGAAGGAAATAGATTGAACCATCCTCCTTGTATACACATGGAACAGGCTCGCCCCAGTATCTCTGACGTGCAAAAATCCATTCACGGAACTTGTAGTTTACAGTTCTCTTTGCCACACCCATCTTCTCAAGCTTGGCTGTGATAGCTTCCTTAGCATCCTCAACTACCATTCCTGTAAACTCCTCTGAGTTGATGAGCTTGCAGCCCTTTCCAAGGTAATCATGCTTCTCAAATGCATGCTCTGATACATCTGCACCATCAATTACCTGAATCATCTCGATATCATGAGCCTGTGCATACTCGAAATCTCGCTGGTCATGGGTAGGAACTGCCATAACAGCACCTGTACCATAGCTTGCCAGTACGAAATCACCGATGAACATGCGCACTTCCTTGCCGTTTACAGGGTTGATACAATGAAGTCCCTTAAGCTCACAGCCTGACTTCGTCTTGTTGAGCTCAGTTCTGTCCATATCGCTCTTCTTTACAGTCTCATCTATGTAAGCCTGAACCTCTTCTTTGTTCTCGACTCTGTCCATGAGACCCTTTACTATATCTCCGTCCGGAGCAAGCACCATAAATGTGATACCATATATTGTCTCGATACATGTAGTAAAGATAGAGAACTCTCCACCACCTACAATCTGGAATTTGACCTCGACACCTGTGCTCTTGCCAATCCAGTTTCTCTGCATTTCCTTGGTAGACTCAGGCCAGTCTATCTCATCAAGCCCCTCAAGGAGCTTTTCTGCAAATGCCGGCTGGTCAATAACCCACTGTTTCATGTTCTTGCGGACTACAGGATAGCCGCCACGCTCTGACTTGCCATCTATAACCTCATCGTTTGAGAGAACTGTTCCAAGCTCCTCGCACCAGTTTACAGGCATATCAATATGCTTTGCATATCCGGCCTCATAAAGCTTCTTGAAAATCCACTGTGTCCACTTGTAAAACTCAGGGTCACTTGTAGAAATCATCTTTGACCAGTCATAATCAAAACCAAGCTCTCTTAACTGCTTTGAGAAGGTCTCGATATTCTTCTGAGTGAAACCGTTTGGATGATGACCTGTGTTTACAGCGTACTGCTCTGCCGGTAAACCGAATGAATCATATCCCATCGGATGAAGCACATTGTATCCCTGCATTCTCTTCATACGTGACATGATATCTGTAGCTGTATATCCCTCCGGATGTCCTGCGTGAAGGCCTACTCCTGAAGGGTAAGGGAACATATCAAGTGCATAGTATTTAGGCTTTGAAAAATCCCAAACATCTGTCTTGAATGTCTCGTGTTCTTTCCAGTATTCCTGCCATTTTTTCTCTATGGCCTTGTGATTGTATGGTTCTGACATACTTGCCTCCTTATATCAAAAACGCTCCGCCTCTCAAAGAGACGAAGGCGTATTTTTAATCCGTCTGATTAACATTCATAATTTTACACATCACACTATATTTTGTCAAGTTTTGCTATGTAAAAAACCCGGTGCATCACTGCCCCGGGTCTTATTGTCATATATATCTGACAGATTAGTTGTTGATGAGCTTGTCGCTCTCATCATTCCAGCTGTAAAGCTTACGGATTTCCTCACCAACCTTCTCTGAAGGATGCTCAGAAGCAAGCTTTCTCATAGCCTTGAAGTGTACCTGACGTCCTGCTGGTGACATATCAAGTAAGAACTCCTTAGCGAATGTACCATCCTGGATGTCTGAAAGAATCTGCTTCATAGCCTTCTTTGTCTCAGCTGTAACAATCTTAGGTCCTGTTACATAATCACCATACTCAGCTGTGTTAGAGATAGAGTATCTCATTCCTGCGAAGCCTGACTGGTAGATAAGGTCTACGATGAGCTTCATCTCATGGATACACTCGAAGTATGCGTTTCTTGGATCATAACCAGCCTCGCAAAGTGTTTCGAAACCAGCCTGCATAAGTGCACAAACACCACCACAAAGAACTGCCTGCTCACCAAAGAGGTCTGTCTCTGTCTCTGTACGGAATGTTGTCTCAAGAAGTCCGGCTCTTGCTCCGCCGATTCCAAGACCATATGCAAGTGCAAGATCCCAAGCCTTTCCTGTAGCATCCTGCTCTACAGCGATAAGACAAGGTGTTCCTTTTCCTGCCTGATACTCTGAACGTACTGTATGTCCCGGAGCCTTAGGTGCGATCATAGCTACATCTACATCCTTTGGTGGCTTGATGCATCCAAAGTGGATGTTGAAGCCATGAGCGAACATAAGCATGTTGCCCGGCTCAAGGTTTGGCTCGATGTCCTTCTTGTACATATCTGCCTGTAACTCATCATTTATAAGAATCATGATGATATCAGCCTGCTTTGCAGCCTCTGCAGCAACATATACCTTGAAGCCCTGCTCTTCTGCTTTCTTCCATGACTTGCTGCCCTCATAAAGACCGATGATGACGTTACATCCTGAATCCTTTAAGTTAAGTGCATGTGCATGTCCCTGGCTGCCGTAACCGATAATGGCAATTGTCTTGCCCTCTAATAATGAAAGGTTACAATCATCCTGATAAAATAATCTTGGTTCTGCCATTTTGTTTTCCTCCTGTTAATTTAAGTAAACTATTTATATGTAAGGATTGTCCTTTGACTAATCCAACATAACTACATCATCGGAACCTCTGGTAAGTCCTGTGATTCCCGTTCTTGCGAGCTCTAATATCTCATAGCCGCTAAGTAAGTCTATGAAATTATCAAGCTTGTCCTGTGTACCTATGAGCTCAATAATCATAGAGTCATGAGTGACATCAACTATCTTGCCGTGGAAGATCTCAGTCACATTCATAACTGCCTGTCTTTGTGTATCGAGTGCTCTTATCTTTATCATAATAAGCTCCCTGCACACTGAGAGTCCCGGCTCAAGCTTCTTGATATCAAGTACATCCTCAAGCTTCGCCAACTGCTTCTCTATCTGCTCAAGCACCTGCTCATCACCGCTTGCAACAATTGTGATACGTGTGTAGCGCGGATCTGCTGTAACCCCTGAGGAGAAACTATCAATATTAAATCCCCTGCGACTGAACAGTCCTGAAATACGACTGGTCACTCCGGGATTGTTCTCAACTAAAAGAGATAATGCCTGTCTTCTCATCGAAAAACCTTCCTAACAATTTTTATTATTTCTGTTCACATGATGATAATATTACTATAATCTGTATTTGTCAAGCAATATCGTTAATATAACTTAAATTCATATTATCAATAACAATATTTATACATCCATAACCTCGATAAATGCCTGTTTTATAACGTTTTATACAGTATCTTCAAAAAAAAGCCGGGCGACATACACCGCCCGGCTTTAGAATTATCTAATATAATTCTGTTTAATATATTATAACTGTGGTCCTGCTGCAACAAGTGCTTTACCAGCCTCATTTGTTGTGTACTTAACAAAGTTCTTGTTGAATCTCTCTGCAAGATCTTTAGCCTTTGCCTCCCACTCAGAAGCATCAGCATATGTGTCACGAGGATCAAGGATTCCTGAATCAACTCCTGGAAGCTCTGTAGGAACCTCGAAATCGAACATAGGGATCTTCTTTGTTGGAGCATTAAGGATATCACCAGAAAGAATAGCGTCGATGATTCCTCTTGTATCCTTGATTGTGATTCTCTTTCCTGTTCCGTTCCATCCTGTGTTTACAAGGTATGCCTTAGCGCCTGACTTCTCCATCTTCTTAACGAGCTCTGCAGCGTATTTTGTAGGATGAAGCTCAAGGAATGCCTGTCCGAAGCAAGCTGAGAATGTAGGTGTTGGCTCAGTAATTCCACGCTCTGTTCCTGCAAGCTTTGCAGTAAATCCTGAAAGGAAGTAGTACTGTGTCTGCTCAGGTGTAAGAATAGATACTGGTGGAAGTACTCCGAATGCATCTGCTGAAAGGAAGATTACGTTCTTTGCAGCTGGTGCTGAAGATACTGGCTTAACAATATTTGTGATGTGGTTGATTGGGTAAGATACACGTGTATTCTCTGTTACACTCTTGTCCTCGAAATCAATCTTTCCATCATCAGCAACTGTAACATTCTCAAGAAGAGCATCTCTTCTGATTGCGTTGTAGATATCAGGCTCAGACTCTTTGTCAAGACCGATAACCTTAGCGTAGCATCCACCCTCGAAGTTGAATACGCCGTTGTCATCCCAGCCGTGCTCGTCATCTCCGATAAGAAGACGCTTAGGATCTGTAGAAAGTGTTGTCTTACCTGTTCCTGAAAGACCGAAGAAGATTGCTGTGTTCTCTCCGTTCATGTCAGCGTTTGCTGAGCAGTGCATTGAAGCGATGCCCTTAAGTGGGAGGAAGTAGTTCATCATAGAGAACATACCCTTCTTCATCTCTCCGCCGTACCATGTATTGATGATAACCTGCTCTTTTGATGTGATGTTGAATGCAACACATGTCTCTGAGTTAAGACCCAACTCCTTGTAGTTCTCAACCTTAGCCTTTGAAGCATTGTATACTACGAAATCAGGCTCGAAGCTCTCAAGCTCCTCTGCTGATGGCTGGATAAACATGTTTGTTACAAAATGAGCCTGCCAAGCAACCTCAACGATGAAACGAACTGCCATACGTGTATCCTTGTTTGCTCCACAGAATGCATCTACTACGAAAAGCTTCTTGTTGCAGAGCTCTTTCTTAGCAAGCTCCTTAACTGTTGCCCAAACATCCTCTTTCATTGGATGGTTGTCGTTTGGATACTCAGGTGTATTCCACCATACTGTGTCCTTAGAATTCTCGTCCATAACGATATATTTATCTTTAGGAGAACGTCCAGTGTAGATACCTGTCTTAACGTTAACTGCACCAAGCTCTGTCTCCTTACCAACCTCGTAACCCTCAAGGCCGGCTTTTGTCTCTTCCTCGAATAATGTCTCGTAAGAAGGATTGTGAACGATCTCTGTTGTTCCGGTAATGCCATACTTTGTTAAATCAACATTTGCCATTTGAATAAACCTCTTTTCTATAAATTATGGATTTACATCCATTTCTTTTGTTAGTATATATGTTTGTTAAAAAAAAATCAATATCTACTTTTCAATTTACACTTATTTCACACTTTTTCGACATGTATAATATATTCTCACACATCAGCCATTCGCATATCTGGTAAGGAACTGCCTGGTACGCTCCTCCCTAGGATGGTCAATCACCTCATGCGGGTCTCCCTGCTCAACAATCACACCACCGTCCATGAAGATCACCTGGTCTGCAACATCACGAGCAAAAGCCATCTCATGTGTGACAATAATCATTGTGGTATTCTGCTGCGCAAGTGAACGGATGACCTTAAGCACCTCTCCGGTAAGCTCCGGGTCAAGAGCCGATGTAGGCTCATCAAAGCAGAGTATATCAGGCTTAAGTGCCAGTGCCCTTGCTATAGCAACACGCTGCTGCTGTCCACCTGAGAGCTGATGCGGATAATGGTTCATCCTCTCAGCAAGCCCCATTCTGTCAAGAAGCTCCTTTCCATGCTCATCAATACGCGCAAGGATTGCTTTTTTATCCTTTTTAAACTCAGGTGTCTCTTGTGCCAGAAGGCGCTCTGCCAAAGTGACATTCTCAAGTGCTGTGTACTGTGGAAAAAGATTAAACTGCTGAAACACCATACCAAAATGCAGCCTCTTTTTGCGAAGCTCCGCGTCTTTATCCTTGCCCGCTTCGGAAGCATCAAAAAGAGTCTCACCATTTACAATAATCTGACCACTGTCAGGTCTCTCAAGGAAGTTAAGGCACCGTAACAGCGTAGTCTTTCCTGAGCCTGATGAACCGATTATGGCAAGAGCATTGCCCTCCTCCATGGAAAAACTTACATCCTTAAGTACGTTAGTCCTTCCAAAGTGTTTTTCTATATTTCTAACCTCTAAAATTGCCATGTCTTCCTCCTACCTGAAATAATCCAGCTTTTTCTCGATATAATTAAATAAAAGTGTAAGGATTCCGACAAACACGAGATAAAATACACCTGTATAAAACAGCGGCCATGTAAGTCCGTCAGACTTCATAAACGCCGCTCCCGCAAAGGTAAGCTCGTATGCCGCAATAATTCTGGCAAGAGAAGTATCCTTTACAAGAGTGATTATCTCATTTGACATAGGTGGAACAACACGCTTAATCATCTGAAGCAGAGTAATTTTAAAGAAAATCTGCTGCTTTGTCATGCCTAACACCTGTCCTGCCTCTCTCTGACCGGCCGGAACGCCCTCTATGCCACCCCTGAATATAACAGAGAAATAACATGCATAGTTGATGACAAACGCTACAACAGTTGCTGTAATACGTCCTGTCTCGTCACCACTCCATATGGCCTGATGAAGCCATAAGCCCGGTCCGTAAAATATGATGATAAGCTGAAGCATAAGCGGTGTGCCGCGGATAACCCATACAAACACATTCATGACAGCCTTGACAGGCTTAAACCTGCTCAAAAGCCCAAATGCAAATACCAGCCCCAGTGGCAGCGAAAATATAAGTGTCAGTATAAATATTTCAAAGGTGGTCCACAGACCACTCATAAGTGCTTGTGTAACAGTCCAGAACATTTTATTTCTCCCGCTCTACAACTACCTGTGCATTGTTACAGTATGCATTTGTGCATTCCATAGACTTTGTAACCTCATCTGTGAGTGTCATGCCATTCCAGACAACGTCAATCTTCTTTGAATCAAGCTCCATAACCTTGTTGTCCCAGTCGATAACTACAAATTCAACATCCACACCGAGCTTCTCACTGACAAGTCTAGCCATATCTGCATCAAAGCCAATCCATTTGTCATCCTTATCCTTGTAATCCATAGGCTCAAACTCTGTGATACCGACAATCATCTTGCCCTGTGACTTGATATAATCCACATCACTGTCGCTTTCAGACTGCTTGAACTCGCAAGGCTCCTGCTCAAGAAGTGAATCCTGTACTCCGTATTTCTTTGCAATCTCCTGCGCACTGCCATCAGCATATGAATCTGCGAATACACTGTTGATATATGAAGCAAGATCAGAGCCCTTACGGCATCCGACACCATACTTCTCTGATGTAAGCTCTGTTGTATGTACTAAATCAGGGTAGCTTGTGCCCTCTCCTATCATGGCTCCAGCCATTAAAAGGTCTATGATTGCTGCATCAGAAGTGCCTGATTTAACCTCCATAAGTGCATCAGCCTGTGATGAAACCGCATTGTAATTAAAGCCCTTTTCCTTTGCCACAGCCTCTCCAGCTGAGCCTGCCTCAACTGCGTAGGTTATGCCATCGCCCTTTTCGCCTTTTTGTGTTCCTGCACCCTTGCTGCCACCACAGGCAGTCATTGAAAGTGCTAAAGTTGCTGTCAAAAGAAGTGCTAATCCTCTTCTCATGCTCATTTCCTCCATATGTTAAATAATCATTGTAATTATTCAAAATCATCCAATAACTACAACCTTTTAACATATTAGCAAATTATCACGCTAAAGTAAAGAGGAATTATCCACCAAATCAACAGTTATGTTCTTCCATTTTATACAAGCCCCAGACTTTTAATTATATAAAGCCAGAGTGTCAGCGTAAACGAACTGAGCAGTGTCGTGAGCATTATCGTGGTCGATGAAATGATGCCCTCATGCCCCATGTTCCTTGCCATCACAAAGCAGCTCACTGTAGTTGCTGAGCCAAGCATCACAAGAATTGCAATAAGCTCACTGTCCCTGAACCCGAAGGCTACCGCAATAGGAAGAAATACTGCCACAAAGCCTACAAGCTTGATAAATGTGGCTGCAAATGCCGGCTTTGCCTTTGCTGATGCTTTTTTCAAATCAAATGTGGCACCCATAGCCATAAGCCCCATAGGCGTTGCCATATTGCCAATGCTCGTCACAGCCTTTGCCGGTATTCCCGCAAACGGCAGACCTATAGCTGACCACAGAAGTCCTGCAACAATTCCTAAAATAATAGGATTGGTCACTATTCCCTTAAATGTCTTTTTGAGCACTGCCATGTCTATGCCATTTTGCCCCGGCTTAAAAAATGAAAGTACTATAACCGCCATCACATTGTAAAGCGGCACACTTCCTATAATCATGACAGGTGCCATGCCTGCGTTTCCATAGATATTCTGGATAAAAGCTATTCCAAGCAGTGCCGCACTGCTTCTGTATGAGGCCTGTATAAACTCGCCCCGTATGGATTTATCCCTCCACAAACAGGAAACAAGTGTTGATATTGTAATGCTTATCAGCGTAACCACAAAACAGAATACTATAAACTTAATGTTCCAAACCTTTGAAAAATCAACTGCTGCAAGATCACTAAACAGCAAAAATGGTAAAGGAATCTTAAACACAAACTTATTCATCCTGTTTGCAAAGTCTTCGTCCAAAATTCCCACTTTGCGAAGAAAAAGTCCAAACACCATCATCAGAAAAATAGGTCCTGTGGCATTTAGACAAAACATTAAATTTTCCATCTCAAATTAAGCCTCCGTCATATCAGTAATCTGTAGTTTATAATTATACTATTTTGTACATTCCAGCTACCACAATAAGCTTTGAACTTAGATATGTCAACCTTTTATTGCACTGTAGATTATTTTAAAAAATTATGGTACACTTATCGCATATTTTATTTGGGAAGGAATTAAACGGTTTGAAAATTCTTATTTTATCCTGTGACACCGGCGAGGGACACAACAGTGCCGGTAAAGCTATAAAAGAAGCGGCAGAGCATAAAGGACATTCTGTGACAATGATAGATATGTTTCTCTTATCGGGTAAAGGAACATCGCACGCAGTATCAGGAGCATATATAGGCATTGTAAAGCATATTCCGTTTTTCTTCGGACTACTCTATAAGGTTGGCATGCTGATATCGAGTGATAAACGTAAATCCCCTGTCTATTTTGCCAATGCCCTGCTTTGTAAAAAGCTATCAGCATACATTGAATCAAACGGCTTTGATGCTGTCGTCACACCTCATCTGTACCCTGCTGAGACCCTGAGCTGCATGAAGCGAAAAAATCTGCTTCATATCCCTGCCGTCGCTGTAGGAACCGACTACACCTGTATCCCATTCTGGGAAGAGACAAATATGGATTATTATGTTATTCCACACGATGATCTGACCGATGAATTTGCAAAACGTGGTATTCCTGAAAACAAGCTGCTGCCATTAGGCATTCCGGTACGACAGGCCTTCTGTACAAGGACTGCTAAAGCTGCTGCAAGAACAATATTACATCTGCCATCCGATGTGCCTATCTTTCTTGTGATGAGTGGCAGCATGGGTTTTGGCAAGCTTGCTGTCTTTGCCGCAGAGCTTGCAATAAGATGCCATAATAATGAGCATATTGTAATCATTTGCGGCAACAATACTAAAATAAAACGCATACTGCAAAATGAGTTCAAGTTCAACAAACGTGTACACGTAATAGGCTACACCAATCAGGTTTCACTTTTTATGGATGCCTGTGATGTAATTTATACAAAGCCCGGCGGCCTCACATCAACTGAGGCACTGGTAAAAAATATACCGATTGTACACACTGCTCCAATCCCCGGATGCGAGGCAGCAAATGTTGCATTTTTCAAAAAACGTCATCTTTCTGTCTCATCAAAGCGTCTGTCAAAGCAGATTGAGCTTGGGAAAATAATGATAGAAAATAAAGAGCTAAATGCAGAAATGATACGTGCACAGCGCCGTGAGCGAAAGCCCTATGCTGCCATACAGATTGTTGGTCTGCTTGAAGAACTGGCTCACACTGATACAACTGACTAACTATAAAACCATGTAACTATAAAACTATAAGGAAATTATCATGCCATATTTTTTATTTACACTCTTAGGCTTCGTACTCGGAAGCACTCTTTTTGCTTACTGGATACCAAAACTATTAAAAAACATTGATATCTGCACACTTCCCGATGACCACAATCCTGGTGTGAGCAACGCATTTATGTATGGTGGCTTTTTATGCGGAATACTATCACTCATATGTGAGCTTGCAAAGGGATTTATCCCGGTGTATCTTGGTCAGAAATTCTTAGATATAAACTCAATTCTGTTTGTACCTGTTTTAGTTGCACCTGTCTTTGGACATGCATTTCCTTTTTTACAAAAACAAAAAGGCGGTAAAGCTATTACCGCCTCCTTCGGAGTCCTTTTGGGCCTGTTTCCGGAATTGCATCCGGCTGTCTATCTAGCATTTTTCTTTATATTTTTTTCAGTTGTAGTAATAATAAATCCACATTCGCTCAGATCTATTCTGACATTTGGGTTTTTTGCATTCAATGTCCTTTTGACTATAAAAACAGCCTCAATCCAGATTGGCTGCTTCATAATCGCAGTGATTGTGATATACAGACACCTGATAAAGCACAATAACGGACCGGTAAGGATAAGTATACTGCATCAGCGGTAATTATGGTATCTGCTTTTACTCATTGATTTTGCTTCTTACATAACTGTTTATTTTGCCTTGCCATCTTCATTGCCATTAAGTTCTGTACAATAATCAATCTGAACCTGCAATTTATCCTGATATTTTAATCCGCATACTTTTGTATACTCTTTAACGCATCTTACACATGTTTTTTCACCACTTACATCCAAATGCGAGACATTATATATGAAATATTGTATGATTAACTCACCAAAAAGAAAGGAGGATTTTACATGAAGGTAAGTATAGAACTTTCTCCTGAATACAGCGAACCATATGCCATCATATATGCAGATAAAATCACTGACAGCATCCAGCGTACCCTTGATATATTCGGTTCAAATGAAAGCCCCATTACAGCTTTTAAAAACGAAAATGATATTGTCATTTTACAGCCAAAAGAAATATACATGGTAAGGGTAGAAAACAAGGATACTATTATTTATGGCAAAGAACACCGCTACCGTTCCCGAAAAAGACTGTACGAAATGCAACAGCAGCTTGGTGCCGGATTTATGCAAATTTCTAAATCAACTTTGGTCAATCTGTCTTACATGAGCAATGTCGAGGCTGGTTTTAGCGGCACTCTTCTTTTGAAACTAAAAAACGGATGTAAGGATTACGTATCAAGAAAATATCTGCCTGAGTTTAAAAAATATCTGGGATTATAGGAGGACAAAAATGAGAGAAACTATGAAAGATTTGATTAAAAGCACTATAACAAGCATTGGTATAGCATTAACCGTTTTCTGCGTTACAGGAATGGTATTTGACATCGCCTATGACGGTAATTTCAGTTTAGATAATTACCAATTTTCCAAAATGGTTATCGGATGCATAATTGTAGGTCTGGGTTTTGGACTTCCGACCATGATTTATCACAAAGACAGTCTTCCAATGCCATTTAAAATAATTATCCACATGGGAACAGGCTGTGTTATTTATACAATCGTCGCATATACTGTCGGATGGATAGGAGGATCTATGTATATATCAGTTGAACCTTCCAAGGTTTTCAGGATATCTAATCTGCTGGACATTCTTGGAATAAAACGGCGTATCGTTAATGATGTGGATGATGCAATTGCTGCTCCTTCTATAAATTATGAGACTGTCAATCAACGGCTTTCTGCTTATCGGGAAAGTTCATTGAATTATTTGAAATCCATACTCGCATGAAGATAGCAATCTGTAATGTACAAGAGTTTAATCCCACTATCGGAGGGATTGAGCGTGTTTCTGTTTCATTGGCCGAGGGACTGATAAAGGAAGGGGTAGAAGTGCTGTTTGTCGCTTGTCGGAAATCTCCTTACAGCAAACCTTATACACTACCAGCCAAACAAGTGCTCCTACCTAAAACTTTGGATTATTGCATCGAGAACGTACAGGCGTTGGCACATATTCTAAAAGAGGAAAAGGTGGATATATTGTTGAATCAGAATTCCCATTCGGAACTTTATAACCGTACTTGTTATGAAGTAAAAAGTTTGTCCGGTGTGAAACTGATTTCTGTATTGCATTTCTCGCCAGATATGCGAATAAAAGGAAATAGAAATCTTGTGAGTTTCAAATATTTGTCTTTAAAAGAGAATATTATTAATCTTTTGCGGGATGTATGTACACGTTTCCCTCTCCGTTACATTTTCATGTATGATCAATGTCGGATGTACAAGAATCTGTATCTTAATAGTGACAGGATTGTATTATTAAGTAATGAATTTAAGGAATCATATATCAAATTGTCTGGTATAAAAGAATCCTCTAAACTAACAGCTATTAATAATATGTTATCATTTCCCTATGAGATGAATAACTATCAGAAAAAGAAACAGCTATTATGGTGAGGTAGGCTACTTTTTTCCCGAAAAAAAGGCCGGATCGTATTTTGTTAGTTTGGAAAAAGCTACAAGAACAATTACCGGATTGGAATCTTGTGATTGTTGGTGACGGACCATTTAGCAATGAAATGAAACAATTGAGTAAAAAACTATCATTGCAGCGTGTAGAGTTTGCAGGGTTTGCAAATCCTATCAAATATTACAAAGAGTCTTCCATTTTTTGTTTGACTAGCAATAATGAAGGATGGGGACTTGTATTGACAGAAGCGATGCAATTCGGTTGCGTACCCATTGCTTTTGATTCTTTTGAAAGCATACATGAAATAATTGAGGATGGCAAGAATGGCTTTCTTGTGAAGCCGTTTGATATGGATAAGTATGCTGATAAGGTATTACGTTTGGCGGATAATTTTAAAGTGGATTATGTGATGAATGTGATGAACTCAATGGAACGTCTTATGCCTGAAAACGTGGTAAAACTATGGATAAGGTTGTTTAATAGCGAAATGAAATGTCAGTTATAATCCTGTTTTGTCTCTACCCTTTTTTGCTTGTTGAGTATATATCTTGGCATTTTAAAGGAGAAAAGGTGCAGAAAAATACACAAATCGTCATGTGTTTTCTTCTGCTGTTTATATTCTTTGGATTTAGAGACTTACCAATATTAAACGTCAAAGAGAGGAATGGTTTGGTTCGCACCTATGGCGGTATTCATTTCGAAAGCAGCGATTACCTTATCGGTTTTCGGATCTAACACCTTATATCCGATAACATAATCTTTAGAGGGCTGTGAGGTATTGTTGCGGATATCCATTGCCAGTTTGAAAATACCGTTTTTATAAGTATCGTCCAGCGTGGATGTTACACGGAAATCTCTGATTGCTACTTTGGGTTGTGAGTAGATATACACATCACGTTCGATACCACTGATGCGCCAGAAGTCCTGACATTCCAGATAAGAGCCAGTGCTCCAACGGAAGATTTTCAGTGTAAGTACATTCTTACCCGGTTTCACGTACGGGTTGATTAAGAACTCGGCAGGATTCTTTGAATCTCGCTATATCCTACTTCCTTACCGTTGATATATACATATACACCGGATTTGGCTCCTGCCAAATGCAGATAAAT
>ENA-OQDT01000122-OQDT01000122.1-human-gut-metagenome-genome-assembly--contig:-NODE-122-length-45540-cov-4.180939_pt1 | contig 45540 bp, 41 predicted proteins | sample MGYA00242786_ERZ504617 | MGnify/ENA primary metagenome ERZ504617 (study PRJEB26092, sample SAMD00036337) | human gut metagenome | host: Homo sapiens | study: EMG produced TPA metagenomics assembly of...
TTATAAATCTGCCATCGGCTTTGTTTCTGTCCGAATTCTTATATCGTGCGCTGCGTGAGGAGGCGGAAAACCGTCCTTTATTCGCTTATTTGCAGCATTCCATTGTCTGGTTGGATGAATGCGGCAGTGGCTTTGCCAATTTTCATCTGGTCTTTTTGATGCGTTTGTCGCGTTTTCTCGGATTGTATCCGAACTTGGAAGATTATCACGGCGGCGATTATTTTGATTTGCAGAATGCCTGCTTTACCCCGTTGCGTCCGCAATTGCATTCCGACTATATAGCGCCGGAAGAGGCGGCACGTCTCACAAGGCTGATGCGCATGAACTACGAAACAATGCATCTCTTTGCCATGAGCCGCATGGAGCGTGCCCGTTGTCTGACAATTATGAACGAGTATTACCGTTTGCATCTGCCGGATTTTCCCGTACTAAAGTCTTTGGAAGTCTTGAAAGAGTTGTTTGATTGAGTTCCGTTTCAAAGGGCATTCCGTTTCCTTACGTGTTTCCTGGAATTTCCTGTAGAGAAACGCGCGTTTCCCTTAAGGGAAATTTCAGTTTCCTTAAAGGGAAATTCTCGTTTCTATGAAAGGGAACGGGCGTTTCTTCCGGGGGAAACGGGCGTGTCATAGGTCTGGAAACAATAAAAAGCCGTACTTCAAGCTGCTCTCCAACCGGAGGGGAGCTTGAAGTACGGCTCTGTACGTATTGGGTTGGGCAGAACGCTTATCCCAGCAATTCCTTTACTTTGGCCGAGATGGCACGTCCTTCGGCAAGCCCGGCAAGTTTCTTGCTGGCTACGCCCATTACCTTGCCCATATCCTTACCGCTGGTAGCGCCTGTTTCGGCGATGATTTCCTTCAAGGCAGCTTCCAGTTCTTCGGGAGACATCTGCTTGGGCAGGTATGCTTCCATAACCTTTACTTGCGCCAGTTCTGCATCGGCAAGGTCCTGGCGGCCTTGCTGCACGTAGATTTCGGCGGCGTCCTTGCCTTGCTTTGTCAGCTTCTGAATGATTTTCAGGGCATCGGCATCGGTCAGGGTATCATTGGCTCCCGGAGCGGTCTTGGCTTCGAGGAATACTTTCTTGATGTTTCTCAGGGTTTCCAAAGCTACTTTGTCTTTGGCTCTCATTGCGTTTTTAATGTCTTCGCTGACTTTTTCAAATAAATCCATATTGTTCTTTATTGTTTTACTGTTTACAATGTACTGTTTCCGGCTGAAGTCCGGAACGGCAGACGGCTTAGAAAGTGATTTATGCCGTTTGCCGCCGCTTTCTGCTTCCCGAGCTTCTTCGGTGGCGAGTATGCCGGCTTCTTCCGCCTTGACCTTGATTGCCGCCAGGGTACTCTTGTCGCGCTGGTAGGTAGGGGAGTTCTCCACCATGCTGATGATGTCGGCGTTGTCCAGGTCTTCAGGGTTGAAGATATAGATATGCCGGCGGCGCAGACGCTGATACTTGGTGTTGGCATCCTTTCCGTAATAGGTTTCGCGGCGTGAGCGTCTTTGCTCTTCCTCTTCCTCCAGTTCGGCAAGGCGCTTCTGCTCTTCTGCGGTACGCTGGGTGATGCGGTCGTCCATCTCTTTCATGTGGATGTCCTGGATGCCGAAGCCGGTGGCAAGCAGGGTAATCTTGACTTTTTGCTCCAGTTTGTCGTCCACGGCCATACCGAACTTGGTTTCAAAGTCGCGGCTGAAGCGGTTCATGAACTCTTTCACTTCGTCCATTTCGCTCATCATCAATTTGTATTGCGAGCTGTACGAGATGTTGAGCAGCACTTTTTTGGAGTTGAAGATATCGTTGTTGTTGAGCAACGGAGAGTGCTGGGCATTCTGGATGGCCATGCTCACGCGGTTGTCTCCCTCGCCGTAGCCGGTACTCATGATGGCCACGCCGCCGTCTTTCAGCACGGTTTTCACATCGTTGAAGTCGAGGTTGACCTTTCCGTGCAGGGTAATGATTTCGGCAATGCTCTTGGCGGCTACCGAGAGGGTGTCGTCGGCTTTGTCGAAAGCATCGTCTACGGAGAGTTCGCTATATATTTCGCTCAGTTTTTCGTTGTTGATAACCAGCAGGGCATCTACATGCTTGCTGATTTCCTCCACGCCGTCCAGTGCTTGGTCTATCTTCTTGTCGCCCTCCCAGCGGAACGGGATAGTGACGATGCCGATAGTCAGGATGTCCATTTCTTTGGCGGTCTGTGCAATGATAGGCGCTGCACCTGTACCTGTGCCACCGCCCATTCCGGCAGTGATGAATACCATTTTAGTACCGTCGTTCAGCATGGCCTTGATGTCTTCGATGCTCTCTTCGGCTGCCTTGCGGGCACGGGCAGGACGGTTTCCGGCTCCCAGACCCTCTTTGCCGAGTTGCAGCTTCACAGGAACGGGGGAGTCTTTCAACGCCTGGTTGTCTGTGTTGCACAGCACGAACGTTACATCATGTATGCCTTCCCGGTACATGTGGTTTACGGCATTGCCGCCACCGCCACCCACACCGATAACTTTGATGATTTTCGGTGAATCGGTCGGAAAATCGAATTGTGCTATATCATCCATGATTATAGAGTTTTTAATTATTTCATATCATCGTCCGAGAATATCTCATTGGAGATTTTGTTGAAGGTCTTTTCAAACCAGCTGGGACCTTTCTTTTTCTTCTCTTTTTCTTTCTTCTCCCGCTCTTTGCGTTCTTTCTCCCTGCGCTCCTTTTCCTCTTTCTCGCGTTGCGCTTTGGCGGCACGGGCTGCGGCTTCCTGTTCTTTCAGGGCTTCGTCGTTACCGAACATGTCAGCGGGGGTGGACGTAGGGTTGCCGGCTGGTTGTACCGGTTTCACCTCCTGCAGGCAGCAGTTTTCGTTGCCTGCGGCAAGAAGGCCGAGCAAGGTATTCTGCATACCATCCTTGGTCAGTACGTCACTGAATCCGTGAACGGTATCATGCACGAAGCGCATCGTCTTTACTTTCTCTATTTTGCTTTGCTTGCGGAAAGCTTCCTCGATATTCTTCAGGTTTGCTCCGCCTCCGGTGAATACGACTCCGGAGAATAGCTTATCCTCATAACCGGAGAGCTGCAACTGGTTCCATACGTTGGCAAGGATTTCTTCGGAGCGTGCTCCGATAATGTTGTTCAGCGTGGCCAGCTCAATGGCGCGTCCGTCTTCCAGTGCACATACGGCGGGTGTCTCGCTCTCTTCCTCTTCCTCGTAGAGGGCGTTGCCGTATTGCAGTTTCAGCTTTTCGGCATCCTGCTCTTCCATCTGCAGGGACGTGATGTCACGGGTAATGGTGTTGCCACCCAGCGGCAATACGCTCAGGTAGCGGAGAATATTGTTCTTGTAGACCGAAATGGTGGTGGTATCGGCGCCGAAGTCTACCAGTGCACAGCCCGAACGCATTTCGTTTTCCGTTAAAACGGCGTTTGCCAACGCTATCGGAGCGATAAGCAGGTCGGCTATCTCTACCTTTGCCTGCTCGAAGCTGTGTTCCAGGTTCTTCTTGAGTGAGGCGCGTGCCACGATGTTGAGGAACTTTCCTGTGATGTGCTGGCCTGCCACGCCCACCGGGTCGGCTTGCAGGGTATTGTCTATCTTGTATTCTTGGGGGGCCACATCCAGTACACTCATGTCTGCCAACGGCACTTCAAGGTTCTCGTCACAGATAGAGTCTACCAGCTCTTGCGAGATGATGCCTTCTTCGTCCAGTGTACGACTCACCGCGTTTTTTACTGTGCGCAATGACTGTCCGCCGATGCCTACATATACTTTGGCAATGGAGTTGTTGAGCTGGTTTTCCAGCTTGTTGGTGATGGAAGTCAATGCCTGTGCTGTCTTGTCGATGTTGTAGATGACCCCCTTGTGGATAAACGAGGACGCATCTTCGCGTGCATAGGCCAACACCTGAATGCTTCCGTCACTGTTCTTCTTTCCTGCGATACCGGAAATCTTGGAAGAACTCAACTCAATAGCGGCGATGAAATCTGTTGTTGCCATAACTGTTTTATTTACTATTTTACTATTTACTGTCTACTATTTGCTGCGCGGTAACTATTCTCTTTTCGTGCAGATAATCTGGTTACCAAACTCAACACTGATACGGGAATATTTGTTCCAGCCTACCTTGTTCAATCCTTTTTCGTAGAATACCTTTACCCGTTTCAGCTTCCGTTCGAAGTCGTCCAGCTTACCGAGGTAGATGACATGGTCGCCTACGCGCGGTACCAGCTCTATGTTTTTGTCGGGCAATACATGAATCTGCTCGATTTGCGCGTTCCAGAACGAATTCTTTTGCAAAAATACACCAAACTTATATAAATCCCTCATGGCAAACGACTTTTCTACGTTTCCGGTCACAATGGCACGGTGCGCAACACACTTTGCATCGGGCGGCATTACCGTGCCCTTATTGTCCAGATAGTAGTTCTCGCCGTTGGCGCTCATTATCCTCAGGATAGGGATGCGCTGGGTTACTTCGATACAGAGTTTGCCGCTCGGCGTCTTGTAACATTCCACTTCGTCGATGAGCGGATGCTTGGAGAGCGCCTGCTCCAACGTTTTGGTGCGGATACGGTCCAAGTGCTTGCCTATGGGACTGACGCCTTTCTTTTCCAGCATGGCGGCTACTTCCTTTTTCGTGATGAAGCCGGCATATACCGTGTCTTTGATAACCAGCTCCACATCACGGCACACTTGACCCGCCGGCTTCCGGTTGAAAGCGGTAACGGCCACTATCAGGTAGGCAAGGACGAGCAACAGGACGATAGAAAGTAGAATCCTTTTAATCATAGGCTTATTTGCTGTTTACTGTTTTACGGTTTACGCTTTGCTGCGCTGTTCGAGCAGCCGGGCTATGGAAGGTACATAGTTGTCCAGGTCTCCGGCTCCCAGCACTATCAGCACTTCAACCGGTTTCTTCGAGAGCAGGTCGGGAATGTCTTCCTTCCTGCATATACACTTTTCGATGCCCGGGCGCAGGTTGTCGTATATGAGTTGGCTGCTGACACCGGGAATGGGTTGTTCGCGGGCAGGGTATATCTCTGTCAGAATTACTTCGTCCAGTAGCGAGAGGCTGTCTGCAAAGTCTTTGTAGAAGTCTCTGGTACGGGTATAGAGATGGGGTTGGAAGATAGCCGTTATCTTCTTGTCCCGGTAAAGTTCGCGGATAGACTTCACGCTTTGCGCGATTTCGGCGGGATGATGGGCGTAGTCGCTGAGGAATACGAGGCTGTCCGTCTTTATCTTGAAGTCGAAACGGCGGTCTACGCCGCGGAAACTGGCCATTCCCTGTCTGATTTCCTCATCGGTTACCCCGTTCAGGTGTGCAAGCGCCATGGCTGCCACGCCGTTCTCTATGTTGATGCCGATAGGTACACCGAGCCGGATATCGTTGATGCGGGTGTCCGGAGCAATGAAGTCGATGACGATTTCACCGTTTCCGATGCGGATGTTCTCGGCATGGAAGTCTCCTTCGTCGCGGGAGTAGGTATAAGTTCTTACGCCCGGCTGTACATCCGGCTGCAAGGCAAGCCCCTTCCGGATAATCAGTGCCCCTCCCGGTTGGATAAGGGTGGTGTAGTGGCGGAAACTTTCAAGATAAGCCTCGCGCGTGCCGTATATGTCCAAATGGTCGGGGTCGGTAGAGGTGATAACGCTCATATAGGGAGAAAGCCAGTGGAACGAACGGTCGAACTCGTCGGCTTCGATTACGGTGTACGGACTGGTCGGAGATAAGAGCAGGTTTGTCCCGTAGTTCTTGGAGATGCCTCCGAGAAAAGCCGTGCAGCCCACATGCGACTGGTGGAAGAGATGCGCCGCCATTGTACTTGTGGTGGTCTTGCCATGCGTACCGGCAACGCAGAGTCCTTTGCTGCTGCGGGTAATTGTGCCCAATACCTGGGAACGTTTATATATCTCGAAACCATTCTCCCGGAAATAGGCCAGTTCGGCATGCTCCTGAGGAATGGCAGGGGTGTACACCACCAGTGTGCTTTCCTTGTCCTTGCAATTTTCAGGGATGAGACCGGTGTTTTCCTCATAATGTATTTGTGCACCTTCTGCAATGAGATGCCCGGTCAGTTCGCTCGGCGTACGGTCATATCCCGCCACGAACTTGCCTTTGGATAGAAAATAGCGTATCAGTGCGCTCATGCCGATGCCGCCGGCACCGACGAAATAAACGGATTTTATGGTTTCTATATTCATGTACTTGTCATTTAATAAGTTTCAGCACCTCTTTGGCAATGACGGTTGCCGAGTCGGGCAATGCCAATCGGGCGATGTTGTTGCTCAATTCTTTCAGTTTATCACTGTCTTTTACCGTATCCAGTGCTGCGGGCAGGAGTTTCTCTTCGGCTTCCGCGTCCTTTACGTAGATGGCGGCGTCTTTATCGACGAGCGCCAGTGCGTTCTTGGTCTGGTGGTCTTCTGCCACATTGGGCGAGGGGACAAGGATTACAGGCTTGTGAAGCAGGCAGAATTCCGAAATGGAGCCGGCGCCGGCACGGGAGATTACCAAATCGGCAGCCGCATAGGCCTTCGCCATGTCTTTGATGAAATCCGTCACATACAGGTTGGGTATGGCATTGATATGCGGGTGGTGTACGGCTTCACCGGTTGCCGCGGTGATGGCGTCCCTTACCTGGTCGATGTATATTTTGCCGGTCTGCCAGATGAACTGTATGTCGGGGTTCTGCCGGATGACGTCAAGGCCGGCGGTCAGGGTGCGGTTAATGGTGCGTGCCCCGAGGCTGCCGCCCAGTATCAGGATAGTCTTTTTGGACGGGTTCAGGCTGAAGTAGCTTACGGCTTCTTCGTGCGCAACGGCATGTCCGAGCAAGTTCTGGCGGACGGGGTTGCCGGTCATGATAATCTTCTCTGCGGGGAAGAACTTTTCCATGCCTTCGTAGGCAACGCATATCTTGCAGGCTTTCTTGGCAAGCAGCTTGTTGGTGACACCTGCATAGGAGTTCTGCTCTTGTATCAGGGTAGGCACTCCCATCATTCCCGCCGTTTTCAGGGTAGGGCCGCTGGCATAGCCGCCCACGCCTACTGCCACCTGCGGACGGAATTGCTTGATGATGCTGCGCGCTTTCCATTGGCTGCGTGCCAGTTTCACCAATACGGCAAAGTTCTTCCACAAGTGCCTGCGGTCGAAGCCCGCCACGGGCAGGCCGATAATCTTGTAGCCGGCATCGGGTACACGCTGCATTTCCATGCGGCCTTCTGCACCTACGAACAGGATTTCCGCATCAGGACGCAATTCCTTAATCGCGTTGGCAATGGATACGGCCGGGAAAATGTGTCCGCCCGTGCCGCCACCGCTGATGATAATGCGCGGCTTGTTGTTCTTTGTTTCCATATATGAGTTTATCTACTTGCTACTACTGATAATTAATCTTATTCAAATTCGGCATCGCTGTTCAGCATCTTGGCTGTCGGCTCGGCAGCGCTTTGCGCTTCGCTGTAAGTGCTTTCGTTTCCGTTGCCGGTTTCCACCTGCATGGTGATTTGGGCATCGTGCGCTCTCTGTTCTTCCAGCTTGGCGGTGTACCGGCTCACACTCAGTATCATGCCGATATAGGCGCAGTTTATCAACGTCGAAGTACCTCCTTTGCTGATAAGCGGCAGCGGTTGCCCGGTTACGGGAGCCAGTCCCACGGCCACCATCATGTTGAAAATGGCCTGCGACACCAGCAGCAGGGCTATGCCGATGATGAGGAAGGCGGGGAAGGTGCGGTCGCATTTCTTTGCGATACGTCCTACGCGTATCAACAGACAGATGTAGAGGAATACGACTATGACTCCTCCTACCAGTCCGAGTTCCTCGATGATAATGGCAAAGATGAAGTCGGAAAATGCCTGGCTCAGGAAGTCACGCTGTACGGAGTTGCCCGGTCCCTTGCCGATGACATTGCTGGTGGCGACGGCGATACGTGCGTGGGCTATCTGGGCGTCTTTGTCTATATCGAATTTTGCGGCAGGCACTACCTCGTCACTCGTAAACTTCTCGATACGGGCACGCCACGTGTCGAACCGGTGTAGGAAAGGTATGTCGCTGTTCTTTGTCATCAGCAGGAAAGTTACGGCAACAATGCCTACCGATGCCAGGCTGCCGGTCAGCATCAACAGGCGTTTTGCAGAGACACGCCCTATGAACATCATCAGAAAGACTACCCCGAACAGCAATGCCGCCGTGGACAAGTTCTCCGGAGCAATGAGCAGGCAGATAACTCCGGTTATTATCATAATCCGCTTGAAAGCCTTCGGGTTGGCGCCGTCCTCATCCTGCCCTTTGGACAGGATGAAAGCCGTGACTATGATAACCGCCATTTTGGCTATCTCCGAGGGCTGGAACTGTATGCCCATGAACGTCATCCAGCGCGCTGCCCCGTTGATACGTTCCATCATCATGACCAGTATCAGCAGTATTGCGGAAGCCGGCAACAGGAAGACAGGGAATACCTGAAACCATTTATAGGGGATGTTGTGCATGAGGACCACAATTACAGTACCTACCATCAGGATAATGCTGTGCTGGGTGATGGGCCCCCAATGGTCGCCGCTCTTATAGGTAAGCGTACTGGCAGCACTGAACACCTCTGTAATGGAGATGAGGCAGAGGAAGAGGAAAATAATCCAGATTACTTTGTCTCCTTTGAATATGCTTTTTAATAAATCCATTTATAACTCTCTTACGTATTTCTTGAATTGGTCGCCCCGGTCTTCATAGCTCTTGAAGAGGTCGAAGGAAGCGCAACAGGGACTCAATAATACTGTTTCGCCTTTCCGGGCTAATTTGAAAGCGGCGTCTACCGCATCTTTCATGCCGGTCTGCACATCGGCCACCGGCAGACCGAGGCGGTCGAAAAAGCCGTGCAGCTTTTCATTGTGCAGTCCCAGGTAGACCAGCGCGGAGCATTTGCTACGTACCAAATCCTCTATTTCGGTATAGTCGTTTCCTTTGTCTTTGCCGCCGAGGATAAGCACGGTTTTGGTTGTCATGCTTTGCAGGGCGTACCAGCAGGAATTGACATTGGTTGCTTTGGAATCGTTGATGAATTGGACGCCGCGTACGGTCGCTACCTTTTCCAGACGGTGCTCTACACCTTTGAAGTCGGACAAGGCTTTGCGGATATCTTCTTTGCGGATACCTGCAAGGTTGGCGGAAATGCCGGCAGCCAATGAGTTATACAGGTTGTGGGTTCCTCGCAGGGCAAGTTCTTCCTGCTCCATGTTGAAAGCAATCGGTTCGTTGATTTCCACTTCACCGTCTTCCACATAAGCGATGGCGCCGTCTTCCTTTACGGCGGCGAAAGGATAAGGATGGGCTTTTAAACCGTGCTTTTCCAGCTCTCTGCGGATGATGGGGTCGTCGTTCCAGTAGATGAAAGCATCTTCCGGAGTCTGGTTTTGCGTGATGCGGAATTTGGCATCCACATATTTCTGCATGCAGTGATCGTATCTGTCCAGATGGTCAGGGGTAATGTTCATCAGGACGGCGATATTGGCGCGGAACTTATACATATTGTCCAGTTGGAAGGAGCTGAGTTCGATAACATAATAGTCGTGCTTCTCCATGGCCACCTGCAAGGCAAGGCTGTTGCCGATGTTGCCTGCCAGCCCTACATTCAGTCCCGCACTCTTGAAGATGTGGTAAATGAGCGAGGTGGTGGTAGTCTTGCCGTTAGAACCGGTGATGCAAATCATTTTGGCGTTTGTATAACGTCCGGCGAACTCTATCTCGGAGATGATGGAGATGCCTTTTTCTTTCAATTTCAGAATCAGCGGAGCGTCGTTGGGGATGCCAGGACTTTTTACCACTTCATCGGCATTCAGTATCAGCTCTTCCGTGTGCTGTCCTTCCTCCCAGGCAATGCCATGCTTGTTCAGCAGTTCCTTGTATTTGTCTTTAATGGCAGACATGTCGGATACGAACGTGTCGAAACCTTTCACCTTGGCAAGTACGGCAGCTCCCGCGCCGCTTTCGCCTGCTCCTAAAACTACAATTCTACTCATATACTATTATAATTAAGATCGGTAACTCTTCATTTTTCATTCATAATTCTTCATTGGGTTGTTATCTTATCTTTAACGTTATAATTGTTATTGCTGCCAGTACAATGGTTACGATCCAGAAGCGGACGGTAATCTTCGATTCATGGAACAATTGTGCCGGTTGGGTAAATACCACTTTGCAACCGGGCTCTATCAGGTTCATGCCGGTGCGGAAGTGGTCGTGTATCGGCGTCCGTTTGAAGAGACGCTGTTTAACCCCTTTCCGTTTGCCGGCTTTGTAGTATACCCGTTGCAGAATTACCGACAGGTTCTCTACAAGGAATATGCCGCATAGGATAGGTATCAGCAGCTCTTTATGGATGATAATGGCGTATACGGCAATGATGCCGCCGATGGTCAGACTGCCTGTATCGCCCATGAATACCTGTGCCGGGTAGGCGTTGTACCAGAGGAAGCCGATAAGTGCACCGATGAAAGCGCAGATAAAGATTACCAGCTCTTCCGAACCCGGTATGTACATGATGTTCAGATAACCGGCATATTCGATATGGCTGGATACGTATGCCAGTATGCCCAGTGTCAGACCGATAATGGCGGAGTTGCCCGCTGCCATGCCGTCCATGCCGTCATTCAGGTTGGCGCCGTTGGAAACGGCGGTTACTACGAATATGGTGACGAGCACGAACAGTATCCAGCCCGCCGTTTGTGCGTGTTCTCCCATGAAGGACACGAGGTCGGCATAGTCAAGGTTGTTGCTCTTGAAGAAAGGGATGGTAGTCTGTGTAGCCTTGATTTCTTTGGCGGCATGTACTACCTCGATGCCTTGTCCCGGTTTCTCTACCTCGATGTTTTCACGGATAACGACCTGCGGACTGAGATACAGGGTAAGCCCTACAATGAGTCCCAAGCCTACCTGGCCGATAATCTTGAACTTACCGTGCAGGCCTTCCTTGTCTTTCTTGAATATCTTGATGTAATCGTCGGCAAACCCTAATGAACCTAACCACACAGTGGTGATAAGCATCAGAATCATATAGATATTATTCAGCTTGCCCAGCAACAGGCAGGGAATCAGAATGGCAAAGATAATGATTACTCCGCCCATGCTCGGCACGCCCACCTTGTTTACGCCGAACGGGTCGATGTTGGCATCCCGTTGCGTCTCGGTAATCTGTTTGCGTTTCAGCAGGTTGATGAACTTGTCACCCCAGATGCTCGAAATGAGCAATGCCAGGATGATAGCCATCAATGCCCTGAAAGATGTATAGCCGAACATACCCGCACCGGGGAAGTCGTATTTATCTAACCATTGGAATAAGTAGTATAACATAGTTTCTTACTTTATCACTTTAAAACATTATCGCCTTTAGTTCCTCTTTGTCATCGAAATGATGCTTCACTCCTTTTATCTCCTGATAATTTTCATGTCCTTTACCGGCTACGAGAATGACGTCTCCCGGTTGCGCCAGCATGCAGGCGGTCTTTATGGCTTCTTTTCTATCGGCGATACTGATTGTCTTCTGCAAATCGTCCTTATCCAACCCTGCCAGCATATCGTTGATGATGTCTTGCGGCTCTTCAAAGCGGGGATTGTCGGAAGTGATGATGACACGGTCGCTCAAACGGGCGGACTCTTTAGCCATGATAGGACGTTTCCCTTTATCACGGTTGCCGCCTGCGCCGACTACGGTAATCACTTTGCCTTTGCCTTCCAGTACGCCGTGGATGGCATTCAGCACATTCACCAACGCATCCGGGGTATGGGCATAATCCACAATGGCAGTAATGCCCTTCGGAGAGCGGATAGAATCGAATCTGCCTGCTACAGGGTGTAAAGTGCTGAGGGCAACGAGCACATCTTCTTCTTTCTTTCCCAACAGTACGGCTGCGCCGAATACGGCAAGAAGGTTGGAAGCATTGAACTTGCCGATAAAGCGTACGGCCAGCTCATGGTTGTTGAAATCGAGCAGCATGCCTTCAAAATGAGACTCCAATACTTTTCCCTTGAAATCGCTGAGGCTTCTCAATGAATACGTATATACGCGCGAACGTGTGTTCTGGGTCATGACCAGCCCGTTCTTGTCGTCTAGATTGGTCAGGCTGAACGCGTTCTTAGGCATGTCGTCGAAGAACTTCTTTTTTGCTTTGAGGTAGTTTTCGACAGTCTTGTGATAATCCAGGTGGTCGCGCGTAAGATTGGTGAAGATGCCGCCGGCAAACTTCAAACCGCTGATACGCTGCTGTGCGATAGAGTGGGAGCTGACTTCCATGAATGCGTATTTGCATCCGGAGTCTGCCATCTCACCCAGCAGGCGGTTAAGGGTAATCGGGTCGGGGGTGGTATGCTCGGTCGGCACGGGGCGGTCGTCAATGTAGTTGCATACCGTGGAAATCAGTCCGACTTTATACCCGAAATAACGGAATGTATTATACAATAAGGTGGCAATGGTTGTTTTGCCATTAGTGCCGGTTACGCCCACCAGCTCCATTTTGGAAGTGGGATCACCGTAGAAAGTGGTGGCAACCTTACCCACCGCATTCTCGCTGTCTTTTACTTGGATATATGTAACATCAGGATTTGTTTCTTCCGGCATGTCTTCGCACAGTACGGCTATAGCGCCTTTTTCAATGGCGGTAGGGATATATGCGTGACCGTCGGTCTGCGTACCGCGCATTGCCATAAACAAATGTCCGGCCGCAACTAAACGGGAGTCGATATTCACTCCTGTTATATCTTTCTCCGTACTGCCGATAATTTGTACCGGTTGTATCGCTTTTAATAGTTCGCTTAATTTCATTCCTTATTATATAATAATGTATATTCTTATATTAACGTAATGTCAAGGCTATTGTCTGTCCTTTTATCAATCGGCTTCCGCCTGCGATGGACTGGTTTCTTACCTTGCCGATGCCGTTGAGGCGTACTCTAAGTCCTTTGCTTTCCAGCAGATAAACAGCATCCTTGGCTCCCATGCCCACTACGCTGGGAACTATGCCGTCAGAAACTTTCTGATTTTGCAGGATAACGGCGGACGGGGCAGCCTGGCTGTGTCCCCACAACTCTCTCTCGTTTTCTACCTCAAACTGTTTCTGCACCGGAACATCCAATGTGTTGAGCACGCATAATGCCTCGTTCATCTCCCCGGCTTTTACCGCAGGAATTACATTGGTGGTGCTGTCTATCGCACTGCGTATATCGAACCGCAGATTCTTGGCATATACCCTTTCTGCAATCTTGCTGAATACGCTACCTGCCATCAAGCCGCCCGATGCCGGAAGTCCCGGCTTCTGTATGGAAACGATGCAACTGTATTTGGGAGCCTCTGCCGGGAAGTATCCGCAGAAACTGACGAGATAATTCACCCGTCCCGCCTTATAGCCGGCGGCACCTTGCGAAATCTGCGCCGTACCCGTCTTGCCGGCTACGGCAAACTGTTTGCTTCCGGCGGGTTTGGCCAAACCTTCGGCAACTACTTTGCGCAGAATCTCCCGTATCTGTGTCAGCGTATTGTCCGAGCAAATCTTCGGATTGATAACTTCCGTAGGAAAGTCACGGACAACCTCACCGTCTTTCACTGCCGCTTTTACGAATTTAGGGCGCACCATTGTACCGTTGTTGGCAATGGCATTATAGAAAGTCAGTATGTTCAGTGGCGGTACCTGCGTTTCATATCCTATACTCATCCAGGGTAACGTGGTCTTGGCAAAATACCGTTCTTTCGGACCGCGGATGTTAGGTTTGCCCTCTCCGGCTATTTGCAGGTGGAGCGGGCGGTCTATACCGATACGCTTCAATCCGTCTACGAACTTCTGCGGGTTGTCGCTGTAGTGCTTGTCGATAAGATATGAAACGCCGATATTGGATGATACTTCCAGAATACGTGTCACATCAATCTTGCCATATCCGCCCCGATGCCAGTTATGGTCTTTCATCGGGCGGCCGTGCATCATCATGACGCCGTTGCCTGTGTCGACTTCCGTATGGGGAGTAATCTTTCCGTCTTCAAGGGCTACCATGATAGAGGCTGTCTTGAATGTGGAACCCGGCTCCAGCATATCGCTGATGGCGTTATTACGCATTTCGTAATAGTTGCCGTCGCCCGCTTTCATCATGTTGACAATGGCTTTTACTTCTCCGGTCTGCACTTCCATCAATACGGCAACGCCCACACTGGCGTTTATCTCTTTCAGCTTGTCTATCAGTGCTTTTTCGCAAATATCCTGCATGCCCACGTCGATGGTGGAAATGATGTCGCAACCGTCTACGGGAGCAATGTCCACTATGTTCAGGTATTTGTTCATCACCTTCTGGCGATGGGTGATACCGTCACGTCCTTTCAGCAGCGTATCAAAGGCAAGCTCGATACCGTTTTTGGCTCCTTGCGCTGTATCGGCATAGAGGTCGCCGAGTGTACGTGCCGCCAGAGAACCGAAAGGTTTCTTACGTTGGTTGAAAGGCTGTTCATGGAAGCCTCCTTTATATTTGTTTAGTTTGAATACCGGCAGTCTTTTAACTTCTTTGTACTGGATATAGGAGATACGTTTCGGGTAAATCAGGTAATTGCGGCTACCCTTTTTGCGTCCTCTTAACAGATGTCTTTTAAATTCGGCGGCACTTTTATCGGGGAATATCCGGTGCAATCCTTCGCAGATTTCTCCCAGATGATTCATAAGCATGGTGTCTTTCTTCTCTCCACCCGCTTTGAAGTCCATGTAAATACGGTACTCCGGTAGGGAGCTCGCCATTAATTTACCGTCCGATGAAAGGATATTGCCGCGGTTGGGCTTCACCGTAACATTCTCCTTTACAAAGCGGTCGGCAACATCTTGCCAGTACTGACGTTCGGCAAACATGATGACAGTACCTTTTACGATAATAGCTACTCCTATCAGTCCCATGACGAGGACTACGAAGAAGTAGCGGGTCATTATATTTTTCTTGTTTACTGCCAAGGTTGTTTCGATTTACTATTATACTATATTACAGTTTACTTGTTTATCGGTTTGCTTACCATTATCCGTACTTATTTGATTAAGTACGGCGGATTGGTCGAAGTCTGCAAATCGCTTTCTTTCGTTGCGATGTATTCCTCGATACGCGATTGACGGCTCCGTTCCATCAGTTCGGAACTGCGTGTCAGGGCATCGTATTTTATATCTATCAGTTCTTTCTTGAGCTTGTCTATCTCTATCATCTGCTGCTGGCAGGCGTAACGGTTATGGATATAGAACAGAATAAGAACCATGATGAGGACAAGCAGCTTCGTCTGACGGCGGAAAAAGTCCGTAGCCAGAATATCACCGCCTATAATGTTCTTTAGCGAAGTCCGTCTTTTCACTTTTTCGCCTTTTTGCTCCTCTTGCTTATTATTTGTTTCATTCATCGTTTTATCTCTTTACAGCCTTATCGCTTCCCTCATTCTTACAGTTTTTCCGCAATCCTCAGCTTGGCGCTTCGCGAGCGCGGGTTGCGTTCTATTTCATCGTTATCCGGAACAATCACTTTATTGTTTACCAGACGGAAAGGCGTCTGTACGTTTCCGAAGAAGTCTTTTTCCGCCTTGCCCTCTATGTTACCGGTCTTCATGATATTTTTCACCATGCGGTCTTCCAGCGAATGATAGGTGATTACCACCAGCCGTCCACCCGGCTTTAATGCTTCCGTGGCTGCATATAACATCTCTTTCAACGCTTCCATTTCCCGGTTGACTTCGATGCGCAACGCCTGAAACACTTTGGCAAGCTCTTTCTTTTCTCTTTCACGTCCGAAGAGGGGCTTGATAATTTCCAGAAATTCCCCGATGGTACCAATCTTTTGAGCGGCACGTGCCTTGACAATAACGGATGCCAGCTTGCGACTGTTCTTCAATTCTCCATACAAATAGAAAATATCGGCAAGACGTTCTTCATCGTATGTATTTACGATGTCGGCGGCTGTGAGTCCGGCACGCTTGTTCATCCGCATATCGAGGGCACCGTCAAAACGGAACGAGAACCCCCGTTCGCTATCGTCGAAATGATGTGACGACACACCGAGGTCGGCGAGTACGGCATCTACCTGCTCGATGCCATGATAACGCAGGAAGTTATGCAGATACCGGAAGTTGCTGCGTACAAAAGTGAAGTGCGGATCGTTTACGATGTTCCGTTCGGCATCTTCGTCCTGGTCGAAACCAAGCAGTCTTCCACCATCTCCCAGGCGGGAGAGTATCTCGCGGGAATGACCGCCGCCTCCGAATGTCACGTCTACATACGTTCCGTTCGGACGGATATTCATTCCGTCAACGCTTGGCATCAACAGTACCGGAATATGATATGTCGTTTCTTCTTTCATTTTTCTTTCATTACAATCGTTCTATTACTCTACGCTCTTATCGCTTGTCTCTGCTTCTTCCTCTTCCAGGTTTTCCTCTCCTAAAATATCTTGCAGCGCTTCGCTGAATTCTTCCGGGTTCATAAAGGGCTGTTCAGCCTTTTCTTTCGCCCATATTTCGATGGTGTTGTCCACGCCGATAAAGCGTACCTCGCTTTGTATGCCTGCCATTTGCAAGTAGCGTTTAGGTAGCAGGATGCGTCCGTTCCCGTCGGGAATCATGATTTCCGCATCGCTTACAAACTGTCGGAAAATTTGTTGGTGTTTCGCATTCCATTTGTTCAGCCGCTGCCGGAGTTGGTTTTGCGTTTTGAACCAGACGCTTTCGGGGTAGAGTATCAGGCAGTCCTGAAATACATCTTTACGCAATACGAGTCTCTCCTCGGAAGCAGCCTGCAACTGTTTCCGAAAGCCGGCAGGGATAAATACACGTCCCTTTGTATCCGTCTTTGCTTCAATATTGCCTAAAAAGCGTATCATTTTCACCTTATTATAATAAGCGACGGTAAAAATACACATTTCCCCACAATTCCCCACAATCTTTTAACTAAAATCTTATTTAGAAGTTTTCAACAGCTTGTTGATTACTTATTCTGTTGAAAATGAACAATGTGTTGTATTGCTTGTTTGGTGGAGGAATTGCGTGCTTCCCGAGTAAACACATGGTCTGTCGACCGCAAACGTACGGTCTGTTTGATGGAAATACATGGTGTATTTTGGGCGAACAGATAGTGTATTTGGGATAAAACAATGTTTGTTCATATCCCCTTCACCTTTCACTATGCCCTGCTGGTGGCGCTTGACGGGTGAACCCTGTAATTTATGGCAGGCTTATAAAAAAAGGAATGTGTGTCAAAGCAAAAATTCGCTCATTATTTGTTTCTTTTTAGGGCGGGTTACACGGAAAACACGGATTTCACGGAAAAAGAATAAAGAAAATCCGTGAAATCCGTGTCTAAAAGAAGTCGTCAAGTGTATTTTGACTCACTCTTTTATATAGAATGTTGACTAAACAAAATCCTTCAGTTCTTGTTGTAGTTTTTGGCGGGTAAAGAAGATACGGCTCTTTACGGTTCCCAGCGGGAGTTCCAGCTTCTCGGCTATTTCGCGGTATTTAAAGCCGGAAACATGCATGGAGAACGGAACTTTATACTCGCGCGGCAGTGAATTGACGATACGGTGCATCTCTTTCAGGTCATATGCGCTTTCTGTGTTCTCAAATGCTGTGTCGCGCGGCAGGTTCAGGTGGTAAAGATTGTCCGTCTGGTCCACAAATGTCTGGTCGCGCACTACTTTACGATAATTGTTAATAAAGATGTTGCGCATGATCGTATATATCCAACCTTTGAAATTAGTATCGGGCATGTATTTATCTTCATTATCCAAAGCCTTGAGTGATGTTTCTTGAAGAAGGTCGTTGGCTTCTTCGCGGTCGGAGGTAAGCTTGTACGCAAAGCGTAATAAATCGTTTTGGACTCCGATCAGATCTTTTTTAAATGTCATACTGTTCATAAATGTGCTTTGTTAAATGGTTACTTGTTCGTTTTGCCTTTTAGCATTGCAAGTTTACGAAAGTTCCGGCTTCCCGGCAGGCCGTTTTTAAGCAATCTTTGGGGTAAAAACTATCAAATGATAGATTTTAGGTGCTATTTGATAGATTTTGGGTGCAGTTTTCTATCGAATATTTGCATTTAATTAAAAAGATGCGTTAATTTTGCGCAATCATTTCATCACAAAAAGAATGGCTGACGACTCTTTATTTTTGATTGACATTGATAAGATTCTTCGGGAGAAAGCTCCGAAGCATGTGAAGTATATCCCTAAGTTTGTCGTATCTTATTTGAAGCGCATTGTTCATCAGGATGAATTGAATGTTTTTCTGAGAGAGTCGAAAGATAAAGTGGGGGTGGAATTCCTGCAGGCTTGTCTGGACTTTCTGGATGCCAGACTGATAGTGAAGGGCAAGGAGAATCTGCGAAAGGATGGTCTTTATACATTCGTTTCCAATCATCCCTTAGGCGGACAGGATGGAGTGGCGTTGGGTTATGTACTCGGGAGTTTTTACGATGGAAAGGTGAAATATATGGTAAATGACCTGCTTATGAACCTGCACGGACTGGCTCCTCTCTGTATTCCTATCAATAAGACCGGCAAGCAGGCCAAGGACTTTCCGAAAATGGTAGAGGCCGGGTTTGCATCGGACGATCAGCTCATTATGTTTCCTGCCGGGCTTTGCTCGCGTCGCCGGAATGGAGTCATCCGCGATTTGGACTGGAAAAAGACGTTTATAGTAAAGAGTGTTGAAGCGCACCGCGATGTGGTACCCATCCATTTTGACGGCCGTAACTCCGATTTTTTCTATAACCTGGCGAATCTTTGCAAAACGTTGGGTATCAAGTTTAATATAGCCATGTTGTATCTGGCAGATGAAATGTTGAAAAACCGTCATAAAACATTTACCATTACTATAGGTAAGCCTATTCCCTGGCAAACATTCGATAAGACGAAAACACCTGCCCAATGGGCGCAGTATGTGAAAGATATCGTGTATAAATTGTAAGTTGAACATTGAATATTAAAAAATAGAAGCTCGGAAGATGGAAGATATTATTGCACCGATAAGCAAAGAACTGCTGAAAGCGGAGTTGACCGAAGACAAACGCTTGCGCATGACGAATAAGAGTAATAATCAGATATATATTATTACTGCCCAGGATTCACCCAATACGATGAAGGAAATCGGACGTCTGCGTGAGATTGCATTTCGTGCTGCCGGTGGCGGAACAGGAATGTCCATGGATATTGATGAGTACGATATTATGGATAATCCTTATAAGCAGTTGATTGTCTGGAATCCGGAAGAGGAAGAGATATTGGGCGGTTACCGCTATATTCTCGGTACGGATGTACGCTTCGACGAGCACGGCGCGCCGATTTTGGCTACTGCGCACATGTCAATTTTTCCGAGAAGTTCCTGAATGAATATCTTCCTACTACCATTGAGCTTGGACGTTCATTCGTGACGCTCGAATACCAGTCTACCCGTCGCGACAGCAAAGGCTTGTTCGCATTGGATAACTTGTGGGATGGCTTGGGCGCGCTGACGGTGGTTATGCCCAATGTGAAGTATTTCTTCGGAAAGGTTACCATGTATCCCAGCTATATCCGTAAAGGACGCGACATGATTCTTTATTTTCTGAGAAAGCATTTTGCCGATAAAGACAGTCTGATTACTCCGATGAAACCGCTGCAATTGGAGTCGGACGAGGAAGAACTGGCTGCATTGTTCTGTAAGGATACATTTAAGGAAGACTATAAAATATTGAATGGCGAAATCCGTAAGCTGGGATACAATATTCCGCCGTTGGTAAATGCCTATATGAGTCTCAGTCCGACAATGCGTATGTTCGGTACGGCCATTAATTACGGTTTCGGTGATGTGGAAGAAACAGGTATCCTGATTGCCGTCGATGAAATCCTGGCGGAAAAGCGCATCCGCCATATCCAGTCATTCATCGAAAGCGAGCCGGAAGCATGCAAACTGACTTCCGGGGCGAATAAGATATTCTATCCGAGCAGATAAATTATACAGCCGGCAGGCTGTTTCCGTTGATTTTCCGGTAGAGGTCGAGGGCGAATACATCCGTCATGCCGGATATGTAGTCCAATACGGCCTGTATCCTTTCATACAGTGCAGTTGCTTTCATATTATATTGTCCGGATACCCGGTTGATGAGCAACTGCGAATATGCTTTTTCCGGTGAACGTACCGCATCGATCATCAGTTCGAGCAAGGTGCTGATGATACGGAAGCCGGCAAGTTCTATGTCCAATACATCGCGCGAACGGTATATCTTCTTGAAAGATACCTCTGCGCAATGTTGGTAGGCCGCGGCAGGCCGTTCGGTGATATGCTTGATGAGACTTCCCTCAAATTCCCCTTCCAGTATCTGTACTTCGTTATCGAGGAATGCCCGGGTGCATTCGCCGATAAGCAGCCCGATGACGGAAGAACGCAGATAGGCTATCTGTTCATTGGTGTCGCTCACAATCTTGAGCGTGTCGAGGATGTGCGCCTTACGTTCGTCGGGAAAGTAGGCCAGCAGCAGGTCCTGCGTTTCCTGCGTAGTGAGAATCTTCAGTTTGTGGGCATCTTCGATATCCATCATCTGGTAGCAGATGTCATCTGCCGCTTCTACCAGGTAGACAAGCGGGTGACGTGCGTATTTCAAAGGTGAACCGTTAAGCTGTTTCATCCCCAGTTCTTCGGCTATTCGCCGGAAGCTTTCTTCTTCAGTAGTAAAGAAGCCGAATTTGGATTTCTGTCCTGCCAGGCTCGATGAAAAGGGGTATTTTACGATGCTGGCAAGTGTGGAATAGGTCAGGACGAAACCGCCTTTGCGGCGTCCTTCAAACTGATGGGTAAGCAGACGGAAAGCATTTGCGTTTCCTTCGAAATGAGTCAGGTCTTCCCATTGTGCCGGGGTGAGTTGTTCTCCGTCGGGTTGTTTTTCTTTCAATGCCAGCCCTTTTCCTTCCGAAAAGAAAGTAGAGATGGCGCGTTCGCCGGAATGTCCGAATGGCGGATTGCCCAAATCGTGCGCCAGACATGCTGCGGAAACAATGGAGCCGATTTCGGGCAGATAAGAGTCTTGCAGTTCGGGGCGGCGGGCAAGGATGGCTTTGGCTACGTCATTGCCCAGCGAACGACCTACGCAGGAAACTTCCAGACTATGTGTCAGCCGGTTGTGTACGAATATGCTGCCGGGCAGAGGGAACACTTGTGTCTTGTTCTGCAATCTCCGGAAAGGTGCGGAGAAGATGAGGCGGTCGTAATCCCGCTGAAATTCAGAACGGTTCTCGTGACGCTCTTTATGAAACTCTTCCAAGCCGAATCGTTTGGCGGATATGAGGGTATTCCAGTCCATCATGTTCTTACTTTCTTATTATTTAACTGCAAATGTATGACTATTTGCTTCAAAATCCGTAATTTTGTCCGTTAAATAGTGAATTAAAGTAATCTCAATCGTAACTTCATTGAAATGGCAAATAATAGTATGACCGTCCGAATTATAAATAAGTCGAAACATCCGTTGCCTGCATACGCCACAGAATTGTCTGCCGGAATGGACATCCGTGCCAATCTTTCCGAGCCGATAGCTTTGGAACCGTTGCAGCGTTGCCTGGTTCCTACAGGTTTGTACATCGCTTTGCCGGCTGGGTTTGAAGCGCAGATTCGTCCCCGCAGCGGTTTGGCTATCAAGAAAGGTATCTCGGTATTGAATTCTCCGGGTACTATCGATGCAGACTATCGCGGTGAAATCTGTATTATCCTCGTAAATCTTTCTTCGGAAACATTTATGATTGAGGACGGAGAACGAATCGCCCAAATGGTAATTGCCCGCCATGAGCAGGCCGTATGGCAGGAGGTGGATGTGTTGGATGAAACGGAACGCGGTGCCGGTGGCTTCGGACATACGGGCGTGTAGTTGGGATGGGGTATGAGTGATTAGCGATGAGTGATTAGTGATTGACGGAGGGTTGCTTATACCATTTGATTTTATATAGATAATGAGCATATTCGATAATAAGAAAATAGGGCTGTTTTTGTTGGTGGCGGGCTTCTTGCTTGTCTCCTGCGGGACATCCCGTAAGCAGGCAAAGGCATTATCGGCGAAGCCTGTGGCGGAACTTACTCCGGAACAGCAGCGTAAGTACGATTACTTCTTTTTGGAAGCAGCCCGTCTGAAGATTCAGAAAGACTATGATGCGGCTTTTGATTTGCTGCAGCATTGCTTGACTATCAATCCGAATGCTTCGTCGGCCTTATACGAACTGGCGCAATATTATTTGTTCCTGAAGCAAGTGCCTCAGGGGCAGGCTGCATTGGAGAAGGCCGTGGAAAACGATCCGGATAATTATTGGTACAGTCAGGGACTGGCGAATCTTTATCAGCAACAGGACGAAAAGGAGAAAGCGATGAAGCTGCTGGAAGATATGTCCATACGTTTCACCGACAAGTTGGACCCGCTTTATGCCTTGTTGGACATTTATAATCGGCAGGAGCAGTATGATAAGGTGATTGCCACTTTGAACCGGATTGAGGAGAAGATGGGCAAAAGCGAGCAGTTGAGTATGGAGAAGTTCCGTATTTATCTGCAAATGAAAGACAATAAGAATGCTTTCCATGAGATAGAGAGCCTGGTTGCGGAGTATCCGATGGATTCCCGTTATCAGGTTGTGTTAGGGGATGTATATATGCAGAACGGAAAGAAAGAGGAAGCATATAACATGTACCGCAAGGTGTTGGATGCCGAGCCGGATAATGCCATGGCGATGTATTCGCTGGCGTCCTATTATGAGGAGACCGGTCAGAAAGACCTTTATCAGCAGCAGTTGGACACCTTATTACTCAACAAGAAAGTTCCTTCGGAAACGAAACTGAATGTAATGCGCCAGTTTGTCGTGCAGAATGAACAGGACGGTAAGGACAGTACGCGGGTTATCAGCCTTTTCGACCGTATTCTGGAACAAGAGCCGGATGATGCCGGGATACCGATGCTTTACGCCCAGTATCTTTTATCTAAGGGAATGAACAAGGAAGCCTTTCCGGTACTGCGTCAGGTGTTGGCAATCGATCCTACCAATACGGCTGCGCGTATGATGTTGCTGGGTGAAGCGGTACGCAAGGAGGATTACAACGATGTGATTGATTTATGCGAAGCCGGCGTTGAAACCAACCCGGAGATGCTGGAGTTCTATTTCTATCTGGCTATCGCTTATAACCAGGCGGAACGGACGGATGATGTGATTTCCATTTGTCAGAAAGCATTGACGCAAATTACGGCGGACAGTAAGAAAGAGGTCGTTTCGGATTTCTATTCCATTTTGGGAGATGCCTATCATACGAAAGATTTGAATACGGAAGCCTATGCTGCCTATGATTCGGCGCTGGTGTACAATCCTTCCAATATCGGAGCTTTGAACAATTATGCTTATTACCTGTCTGTCGAGCGCCGTAATCTGGATAAAGCCGAGGAGATGAGTTATAAGACGGTAAAGGCGGAACCCGATAATGCCACCTATTTGGACACTTATGCCTGGATTCTGTTTGAGAAAGGCAATTATGCCGAGGCCCGTTTGTATATAGACGATGCCATGAAAAGTGACGGAGGCAAAAGCGATGTCATCGTAGAACATTGCGGCGACATCTACTATATGACGGGTGATGTGGACAAGGCTCTGGAGTATTGGAACCAGGCATTGAAGATAGGCAGTAAGTCCAGGACCCTACAGGAGAAGATTCGGAAGAAGAAGTATATCAGTGATAAGTAAGTCGGTAAAACGGTGAAGTGATACATAATAAAAGTAACAAGGTAATGGAACAAACAAAATTCAATGGCAGGACTCTGGTCTTTATGCTCTTTATCCTCTGCTGTCTGGCAGGCTGTAAAACCACCCGGAAGGCGGAGACATCCAAATTTCCCGAAAGTACCCGCTACCTGTCTTCCAAGGTGCGGCTGACCGTTCCTACCAAAGACGCCGTTTTCACCGTAAACGGTACGATGAAGCTGATAAGCGGCGAACGGATGCAGCTTTCTTTCCTCATGCCTATCATACGTACAGAGGTGGCGCGCATGGAGGTGACACCCGAAGAAATATTGCTGGTAGACCGCATGGGCAAGCGTTACGTCCGTGCTACCCGTAAGGAATTGAAAGATGTGCTACCGAAGAAAGCCGACTTTGCCCATTTGGAAAAGATTCTATTCAATGCTTCCAAACCCAACGGAAAGAAAGAGTTGTCGGGAAAGGAATTGGGCATTCCTTCGCTGGAGAAAGGCAGAATCGAGTTGTCCGGCTTTTCCAATAATTCGTTTTCGCTGACGCCTACCGAGCTGTCTTCAAAGTACACACAAGTTGAGTTGAATGAAATATTAGAAATGCTGATGAGCTTATGAGACGTTTGCTTTGTATTTTTATAGGTTGTTTCTGTCTGGCTTTTCCGCTTCTTGCCCAGTCCAACAAACTGATAAAGGAATTGGAAAGCAAGCGCGGTGCTTTGCAAAAGCAGATTACCGAATCGGAAACACTTCTGAAAACTACAAAGAAAACCGTAAGCAGCCAGTTGAACGGACTTGCCGCTTTGACGGGGCAGATAGAGGAACGCAAACGCTATATCCTTACCATAAATAACGATGTAGAGTCGATAGATCGTGAGCTATCGTCATTGGAACGCCAGTTAGGAAAATTGCAGCGCGACTTGAAGGACAAGAAGAAGAAATACGAGTCGTCTGTCCAGTACCTTTATAAGAACCGTTCCATTGAGGAGAAGCTGATGTTTATTTTCTCTGCACGGAGTCTGGCGCAGACCTATCGCCGTTTGCGTTATGTGCGTGAGTATGCCACCTACCAACGCCTGCAGGGCGAGGAAGTGCTGAAAAAGCAGGAACAGGTCAATAAGAAGAAAGCGGAGCTCAGGCAGGTGCGGGCTGCCAAAGCCAATCTGCTGAAAGAGCGCGAGGCCGAGAAAGTAAAACTGGAAGCGCAGGAGAAAGAAAAGCGTATCCTTGTGGCCGATTTACGGAAGAAGCAACGCGGATTACAGAACGAGATTGCCAAGAAGCGGCGCGAGGCCAGCCAACTTAATGCGCGTATCGACCGCTTGATTGCCGAAGAAATAGAGAAAGCCCGCAAACGTGCCGCAGAGGAAGCACGCCGTGAAGCGGCTGCCCGCAAGAAAGAAGCGGCTAAAGCGGCTAAGTCGGGAACGTCCGCTTCAGGAAAAAAGGTTGCTCCTCTGGAAACTTATACCATGAGTAAGGCCGACCGCGAGCTGTCCGGTGACTTTGCCAATAACCGCGGCAAGCTGCCTATGCCTATCAGCGGAGCCTATATCATAACCAGTCATTACGGGCAATATGCCGTGGAGGGATTACGCAATGTCAAGTTGGACAATAAAGGTATCGACATCCAGGGAAAACCGGGGGCGCAGGCGCGTGCCATCTTCAACGGCAAGGTGGCGGCCGTATTCAAACTGAACGGGCTGTTTAATATCCTTATCCGTCATGGAGCCTATATTTCCGTATATTGCAACCTGGCTTCCGCTTCGGTGAAACAAGGCGACACGGTCACTACCAAGCAAGCTATCGGCCAGGTATTCTCGGATGGGGCGGACGGCGGACGTACGGTACTTCACTTCCAGCTACGCCGTGAAAAGGAGAAGCTGAATCCCGAACCCTGGCTGAACAGATAAATCTTATATTGTTGCTCCGTTCAGCAGGTCCAGATAAAGTGCAATAGCCTCTTCAATCTCTTTGACGAAGATAAACTCATCCGCAGTATGGGAGCGGCTGCTCTTGCCCGGTCCTATTTTCATGGACGGGAAAGACATCAGTGCCTGGTCTGAAAGGGTAGGCGAACCGAAAGGAGTCCGACCCATCGCAACGGCCTTTTTTACCAGCGGGTGTTCGGGAGAAACATGCGAAGAACCCAAGCGGAAAGAACGCGCTTTGGCTTCACAGGCGATGTGTTTCCGTATCTCGTCGAAAAGTTCCTGGTTGGTGTAACATTCGTTACTGCGGATGTCGACTACGAATGTGCAGCGGTCGGGTATTACATTGTGCTGTGTCCCTGCATTCACCATGGTTACACTCATTTTTACCGGCCCCAATAAAGCCGATTCTTTCGGGAAACGGTAATCGCGGAACCAGGCAATGTCGTTCAGCGCCTTGTATATGGCGTTGTCGCCTTCGTTCCGGGCAGCATGCCCCGACCTGCCGTAGGCGGTGACATCCAGTACCATCAGCCCTTTTTCGGCAATGGCGGGTTGCATCTCCGTGGGTTCGCCCACAATGGCGAATTGTATGGGCGGCAGCTCCGGCAGTACGGACTCTACTCCTTCCTTGCCCGACACCTCTTCCTCGCAGGAAGCCAGGTAAATCAGGTTGTAAGCCTGTGTAGTCCGGCACAATTGCAGGAATACCTGCAGCAGGCTGACTACGCTTGCTCCAGCGTCATTGCTTCCCAAACCGTAAATCTTGCCGTTCTCTTCCGTAGGGGTGAACGGGGCTTTCCGCCATCCGTTTACGGGCTTCACCGTGTCGATGTGCGAGTTCAGCAGCAGCGTAGGTTTGTTCAGGTCGAACATCGGGCTGAGACACCATATATTGTTGCCTTTCCGTCCGGTTGCCATTCCCTGCATTTCGATGTAATTCTGAAGAAAGTCCGCAGCCTGCTCCTCTTCGCGGCTCAATGATGGTATGGCTATCAATGATTTAAGCAGTCCGATTGCCTCGGAAACCAGTGTTTCTATATCCGTTGTCATCGTTGGGTTCTGTTATATATTCGTTATTACTTTGCAAACTTACGGATAAATCCCGAAAAAGGGAGATAGTTTCAAATAAAACTAATACCTTTGTACCCATATTTACCAATTCATTAAAAATATGACTTATCATCATTTGTCTGTTCTGATACATCGTCAGGCAGAGAAGTATGGAGACAAAATAGCCCTGAAATACAGGGACTATGAAACATCACAATGGATACCTATCACTTGGAATAAATTCTCTCGGACAGTACGTCAGGCAGCCAATGCGTTGGTGGCTTTAGGTGCAGAGGAACAGAGGAACATCGGTATCTTCTCACAAAACAAGCCGGAATGTTTATTTACCGATTTTGCTGCCTTTGCCAACCGTCTAGTTACCATACCGCTGTATGCTACCAGCTCTTCGGCTCAGGCCCAGTATATTATCAACGATGCTCAGATACGTTTCCTCTTTGTGGGCGAGCAATTCCAGTATGATGCCGCTTTCAGCGCATTCGGCTTTTGCCACTCTCTGGAGAAACTGATTATTTTCGACCGCAGCGTCGTGCGCGATCCCCGCGACAAGACCTCTATCTACTACGACGAGTTTCTGGCATTGGGCGAGGGGCTACCCCACAATGCCGTTGTGGAAGAGCGTACCGCCCGTGCATCGGACAGCGACCTTGCCAATATTCTTTATACATCCGGCACCACCGGTGAGCCGAAAGGAGTGATGCTGCACCACTTCAACTACAGAGAGGCTATCCGCATCCATGATATCCGCCTGACTGCCATGACGGATAAGGATGTGTCCATGAACTTCCTTCCGTTGACGCATGTGTTTGAAAAAGCATGGACTTATTTCTGTCTTCACAGAGGTGTGCAGGTTTGCGTCAATCTTCGTCCGGCAGATATTCAGACCACTATCAAGGAGATACGTCCTACATTGATGTGCAGCGTTCCCCGCTTTTGGGAGAAGGTATATGCCGGTGTGCAGGAGAAGATTGCCCAGGAGAGCGGCCTACGGAAGGCAATGATGCTGGATGCTCTTAAAGTAGGGAAGATGCACAACATTGATTACCTGCGTGCAGGCAAAACGCCGCCCCTGATGCTTCATCTGAAGTATAAATTCTATGAAAAGACTATCTATGCCCTGCTGAAAAAGACAATCGGTATTGAGAACGGTAATTTCTTCCCGACTGCCGGTGCTGCCGTATCCGATGAAATCTGCGAATTCGTGCACTCGGTGGGCATCAATATGGTGGTGGGTTATGGATTGACGGAATCTACGGCTACCGTGTCCTGCTTCCTCGACAAGGGGTATGAGATAGGTTCGGTAGGTACTGTCATGCCCGACCTTGAAGTGAAGATTGGAGAAAACAATGAAATCCTGCTTCGCGGTAAGACTATTACTACCGGCTATTATAAGAAACCGGAAGCCACCGCTGCGGCTATCGACAAAGACGGCTGGTTCCATACTGGTGATGCCGGCTATCTGAAAGGAAATCATTTGTACCTGACCGAACGTATCAAGGATTTGTTCAAGACCTCGAACGGAAAGTATATCTCTCCGCAGGCTCTGGAAACCAAACTGTCGATAGACCGTTACATTGACCAGATTGCTGTCATTGCCGACCAGCGTAAGTTTGTGTCTGCCCTGATTGTTCCGGTTTATGGCTTGGTGAAGAACTACGCTAAGGAGAAAGGCCTTGAGTACAAGGATATGGCCGACTTGTTGCAGCATCCTAAAGTGCAGGCTTTGTTCCGTGCCCGCATTGATACGTTGCAACAGCAGTTTGCGCATTATGAGCAGGTGAAACGTTTCACTTTATTGTCCGAACCGTTCAGCATGGAACGGGGCGAGCTGACAAATACATTGAAGCTGAAACGTTCTGTGGTGGCAAAGAATTATAAGGAGCTGATTGATAAGATGTACGAAGAATAAAAGTCCGGATGATTTTACAGTTTGCTTAAAATAGGAAAAAAGGAGGCGGTATGCCTCCTTTTTTATTGTCGGATATGCCGTCAACGGTTTAGGCTTATATGTTTACAAATGGAACGGTATGATTCTTTCTTCTTTTCCGCTCCGTTGAATGAACTCTATCAAGTCAGGGACTGAATGCCTTTGACTTCCTGACTGAATGCCTTTCACTCAGGGACTCATTGTTCCCCTGTTCAGAAGTCTTTGTGAGCGGGGAGGGAGAAAAGGGGAAAAAGTTGGAAGTCGGGATAAAAAATGTGTATTTCTTCTTAGGGTTGCGCCGGTGTGGTCTGTTTATATTCTATGGAAAGATATTTTTAATCTTAAAACTTAGTATGCTATGAGAAAGCTTTTATCGGCGCTGATATTGTCGTTTTCAATATGGAGCGTTTTTTCATGCCGGCAGGAAAATAATGTAACTGTTAAGCAGTATCCCATGTTCTGGACATGGCTGGATTATCGTCCCGGCATGAATTTCGATTCGGTATGCCAGGTGATGAATGACATCGGCATGGATGGAATAATGCTGAATGCACCCACCCCCGACGACTATCGCATTGCCATTCCCATAGCCCGTAAACACGGCATTGAAGTATACGCATGGTTGTGGACCATGAATCTGGAGCACGACCGCGATAAGATTTTGGCAGAACATCCCGACTGGTTCAGCGTAAACCGCAACGGAAAGAGCCTCGCAGATACTACGGCATATGTGGATTATTATAAATTCCTCTGTCCCGCACTGCCTGAGGTGCGCGAATTCATCAGGGAGAAAATTAAGTCGTATTGCGAAGTCGAGGGATTGAACGGAATTGCCATCGACTACAACCGTTTGGTGGATGTAGTGCTTCCTACCACGTTATGGCCGCATTACGGTATTGTGCAAGACCGGGAATATGCCGCATGGGATTACGGTTATCATCCCGCCATGCTCGAAAAGTTCAAGAGCAGGTATGGCTATGATCCGCGTGAGCAGCAGGACCCTTCGGCAGACATAAAGTGGCGGCAGTTCCGTTGCGACCAGATAACGGAAGTTGCGAATATGATTGCCGGAGTGGTGAATTCGTATGGCAAGACAATGGCGGCATCTCCGTTTCCTACGCCGAAAATGGCTTCACGCATGGTGCGGCAGGACTGGGGTAAATGGAACCTGGATATCGTTTTTCCGATGGTTTACCATACTTTCTATACGGAAGATGTCAGTTTTATTTCCGATTGTACCGTTGAGAATGTGCGCGACAAGAATGATAAAACCGTATTGTATTGCGGCATGACCGCTACCGATGGTCCGGAAATGTTCGAATGTATGGATGCCGCGCTGAATAGCGGTGCTCAGGGCATTGCCGTATTTACGGTGGCAGGCTTGCGCTCGTCCGAGGTAAAGAACCGGTTCAAAACTTATACGGACAGCGTACGGGCGGTGCGCGCGGCTAATGGCGGTATCATTGAAGCGGTGCATCCTCACGTGGCGGATACCAATCCTTTTACTCATAAAGGCATCATGGCATTGGTGGAAAAGCGTATGCGACGGATTGTGGCCGAAGCATCCGGTAAAGAGGAGTTACCCCCGTTGGCTTTGGGTGAGTATAGGCAAACGGAATCTTACGATGCCACCCGTTGCTATCGGGTGGCGGATGAGAACAGCAGGACGGTCTTTAAGGTTACTTTCTACTTCTACGGTGATGTACTTTCGGGTTGGGACGTAGTGGCGGAATAGCCCGCCCTCTTTCTTATTCCGTTGATTGCAGCGGATTTATGCGATTTTTTCAGACTTTTGCACTATCTTTGCGGTTTGAAAAGATAGAATTTGAAGAAAGTATATGATTACCATTGAACAACTGAAAGATATCAAAGAACGTACCGAAGCGTTGAACCGCTATCTGGACATCGAAGGAAAAAAATTACAAGTGGAAGAGGAGCAATTGCGCACGCAGGCTCCGGGGTTCTGGGATGACCAGAAAGCCGCCGAAGCTCAGATGAAGAAAGTGAAAGGCTTGCAGCAATGGATTTCCGGCTACAATGAAGTCAAGGTTATGGCGGATGAGTTGCAGCTTGCATTCGATTTCTACAAGGATGAACTGGTAACGGAAGAGGAAGTGGATGAGGCCTATGCAAAGGCATCCGCTGCCGTAGAGGCCCTTGAGCTCAAGAATATGCTTCGTGAGGAAGCCGACCAGATGGATTGTGTACTGAAAATAAATTCGGGAGCCGGCGGCACGGAGAGCCAGGACTGGGCGAGCATGCTGATGCGTATGTATCTGCGATATGCCGAAACACACGGATATAAGGTAACTATTTCCAACTTGCAGGAAGGCGACGAGGCCGGAATCAAAACCTGTACCATTGAAATATCGGGCGATTATGCCTACGGCTATCTGAAAGGTGAGAACGGTGTCCACCGTTTGGTGCGCGTATCTCCCTATAATGCTCAGGGCAAGCGTATGACTTCTTTTGCATCCGTTTTCGTCACTCCGCTGGTGGACGATACGATTGAGGTGAACATCGAACAGGCGCGCATCTCGTGGGATACTTTCCGTTCCAGCGGTGCAGGCGGACAGAACGTAAATAAGGTGGAGTCCGGCGTGCGTTTGCGCTATCAGTTCAAAGACCCTTACACTGGCGAGGAAGAGGAAATCCTGATTGAGAATACCGAAACGCGCGACCAGCCCAAGAACCGGGAGAATGCAATGCGTCAGTTGCGTTCCATTCTGTACGACAAGGAACTTCAACATCGTATGGCGGAACAGGCAAAGGTGGAAGCCGGTAAGATGAAGATCGAATGGGGGGTCACAAATCCGAAGCTATGTATTTGATGACCGCCGTGTAAAGGATCATCGTACCAACTATCAGACTTCGGATGTGAACGGAGTAATGGACGGTAAGATCGATGGCTTTATCAAGGCTTACCTGATGGAGTTTTCTTCGCAGGAATCATAAAAAACAAAATTAGCAAGTGTTATTTTTGGAAAGTTAAAAGATTTGTTCTTACTTTGTTAGTGTTGAACTTTAAAACTAACTATTATGGGTAAGGCTAAGAAAAAAACAGCGATTAGTAAGAAGGAAGAACAACAAGCCCAAAAGGTAGTCAAAATAGTGTTCGTCTCATTAATTATTTTGGCATTGGTAATGTTGGTTGCATTCTCCTTTTTCGGTTGATTGATTCACTACAGATTACATAGATTGCACAAGGGGCACGAAAAGAAGGTCTGCCCGGACGGTGAAAATCATGTGATCTGTGGTGAATTCTTGTTTTGTAACGCTTTTGTAACCCCTGTAATATCAATGTAACTTTTCTGTAATTCTTCCGTAGCCGGTTTGTCATTCCGGTGTATCTTCACAGTTGTACTTTTGCCGCGAATATAGTAGCAAACAACTGAAATGAGTAGAATTACAACAACCGTCGTTACACTTTTGCTAACGACAGCAGCCTTTGGACAGGCCAAGGATGATGCCGGAGATGGCAAGAAACTGGATAAGCAGACAATGGAGATAAAGGATTATCTGCCGGAAATCCACGGAACGATCCGGGGTAAATATGAATATCAGACAGAAACAGGCGAAAGCCGTTTTGAGGTACGCAATGCCCGTTTCAGTGTTTCGGGAAATGTACATCCGATTGTAGCCTATAAAGCGGAGATCGATTTGTCCGATGAGGGGTCCATCAAGATGCTTGATGCGTATGCCCGTGTGTTTCCTGTCAAGGACCTGAATTTTACGATTGGTCAGATGCGTGTACCTTTCACGATCGATGCCCATCGTTCTCCCCATCAGCAGTATTTTGCCAATCGTTCGTTTATAGCCAAGCAGGTGGGCAATGTGCGTGATGTCGGCTTCACCGGTTGTTATACACAAAAAGAAGGTCTTCCTTTTGTCCTTGAAGGTGGATTGTTTAACGGCTCCGGTCTGACTAATCAGAAGGAATGGCATAAGACCTTGAATTATTCGATAAAAGCACAGTTGCTGCCTAATAAAAATTGGAATCTCACTTTGAGCACTCAAATGATAAAGCCGGAACATACCCGTATTAATATGTATGATGCCGGCATCTACTATCAGAATAATCGTTTTCATATCGAAGCGGAGTATTTATATAAAATGTATGGACACGAAGCGTTTAAGGACGTTCATGCGGTCAATAGCTTTGTGAATTATGATTTGCCGTTGAAAAAAGTATTCAATAAGATTTCTTTTCTGGCCCGTTATGATATGATGACTGACCACAGTAATGGGCTGGCGGACAGTGAGACAGGTGTTTTGAAGATAAACGACTATGCCCGTCATCGTGTGACAGGCGGCATCACGCTGAGCCTTTCCAAAGCCTTTATTGCTGATCTTCGTCTCAACTTTGAGAAGTATTTCTATCAGAAGTCCGGAGTTCCCAAAGAGTCGGAGCGTGATAAAATCGTTATTGAGTTTATGACGAGATTTTGATTTTTAATTATCTTTGTGCTATGGCACAAGAAATAGAACGTAAATTTTTAGTTTCCGGTGATTTTAAATCCTTTGCATTTGCGCAGAGCCGGATTATGCAGGGATATATTTGCAGCGCCCGTGGTCGGACGGTGCGGGTTCGTATTCGTGACGATAAAGGTTATCTCACTATCAAAGGTGCTTCCAACGAATCGGGTACCAGTCGCTATGAGTGGGAAAAGGAACTTCCCTTGTCCGAAGCGGAAGAACTGATGAAACTTTGCGAACCGGGAATGATTGATAAGACCCGTTATCTGGTACGTAGTGGCAATCATATCTTCGAGGTTGACGAGTTCTACGGTGAGAATGAAGGACTTATTGTAGCTGAAGTAGAGCTGGGCACAGAAGATGAGGCGTTTGTCAAGCCCGGGTTTATTGGCGAAGAAGTGACCGGGGATGTACGCTACTATAACTCTCACCTGATGAAAAAACCGTATAAAATGTGGTGAATGTTAACAAATAAGCTGTATATTTGTTCCTAGTACTAAAAGAGCAGTATATGGAACAGTTGTACAATTATCTACCGAGGGAACTGATAACTTTCGTTCTGGTTACTTTATTTTCTTTACTTATCGGACTGTCACAACGACGGATCAGTCTGAAGCGTGAAGGGGAAACAACTCTCTTCGGGACTGACCGTACATTTACTTTCATTGGTATTCTAGGCTATTTGCTCTATATACTCGATCCTACGGATATGCGTCTGTTTATGGGTGGTGGTGCTGTGCTCGGTTTATTGCTGGGCTTGAACTATTACGTCAAGCAGTCTCAATTCCATGTTTTTGGTGTAACGACCATTATTATTGCACTGATTACTTATTGTCTGGCTCCTATTGTTTCTACCCAGCCTTCCTGGTTTTATGTGATGGTGATTGTGACGGTGCTTTTATTGACGGAGCTTAAACACACTTTTACGGAGTTTGCCCAGCGGATGAAGAACGATGAGATGATTACGCTGGCAAAGTTCTTGGCTATCAGTGGTATCATATTGCCTATGTTACCGCACAAGAACCTGATTCCGGATATTAATCTCACTCCTTATTCTATTTGGCTGGCGACGGTTGTTGTCTCCGGTATCTCGTATTTGTCTTACTTGCTGAAACGCTATGTGTTTCATGAATCGGGAGTATTGGTTTCCGGCATTATCGGTGGATTGTATAGTAGTACTGCCACAATTTCGGTATTGGCCCGTAAAAGCAGAAAGGCTTCCGAGCAGGAGGCGAACGAATATGTAGCTGCTATGCTGCTTGCGGTCAGCATGATGTTTCTGCGTTTTATGATATTGATTCTGATCTTTAGCAGGGAGATATTTACATCTATCTATCCTTATCTTTTGATTATGTCTGTGGTAGCTGCCGTTGTTGCGTGGTTTATACATTCCCGTCATCGACGCTCCAAGGATATGACCGATGAGTCGGAAGATGAGGACAGCAGTAACCCGCTCGAATTTAAAGTTGCTCTGATTTTTGCCACTCTCTTCGTTGTGTTTACAGTGCTGACGCACTATACTTTGGTTTATGCGGGTACAGGCGGATTGAATCTGCTTTCTTTTGTATCCGGACTTAGTGACATTACTCCTTTTATCTTGAACCTTTTGCAGAATACAGGGAGCGTAGCTGTACTGGTTGTTGTGGCTTGCAGTATGCAGGCTATTATCAGTAATATTCTGGTGAATATGTTTTATGCTTTGTTTTTTGCAGGGAAAGGTAGTAAGTTACGTCCCTGGATTTTGGGAGGATTCGGGACGGTGATCGGGGTAAATCTTGTGTTGCTTCTGTTCTTCTATTTGTAGAAAAGGGGGGCATCCTTTTTGTTGCCGAATACACTCAATAGAACTGGCTTATATTTTGTTTTTTTGAATAAAGAAACTATCTTTGTATTTAGATATAATAGTATCTGAATAGTGCTATTTTTTAATTAATTGAATATAATTGTATGCCTTTACTTTATAATTTTGATGTAGAGAGACCCGAAGAGTTGCTGGCAATTCTGGCTCAGAATCTGCAGAAACGCAGGCTTGAGAAAGGACTTTCCCGAGAAGCTCTTACCGAACTTAGCGGAGTTCCGACGCCTACTATTGCCAAGTTCGAACAAAAGCATACTAGTTTCATTGGCATCCTATGTGGCATTAGCAAAAGCACTGGGTTACTCTAAAGCTATCAAGGAACTTTTATCTGAACCGCTGTTTAGTACAATGGAGGAGTTGGAAATGATTAATAAGAATAAAAACAGAAAGAAGGGGCGTAATGAAATCAGTAAATAAACTGATAGTAACCTATCATAGTAGAAGTGTTGGAACTCTCAGTATGACACCTGATAATCGGCTATGCGCATTTCAGTATGATAGAGAGTGGTTGGCTAATGGGTTTTCTATCTCTCCGCTTGACTTGCCTTTAAAACCTGATTTGTTTATTGCTAAGCCACAACCTTTTTGGGGAAACTTTGGTATTTTTGAAGACAGTCTCCCTGATGGATATGGGCGTTATTTACTTCATCGTTTACTCAAAAAACAAGGGGTGAATGATAGCGAGCTAACTCCCTTGCAACGGTTGAGTATAGTCGGAACATCAGGGATGGGAGCTCTTTGTTATATACCGGAGACATACATTGGCGAAGAAAAATCTCTTCCGACACTGGATTGCCTTCAGCAAATGGCATTGGACATACTGTCAGAGAAATCGTATGAGGATGAAGAGGTACTTTACTTTAATAGTGGCAACTCAGGTGGATGCCGCCCTAAATGTTTACTTCACGATACAGAAGGAGCTTGGTTGGTGAAGTTCAGGCATACATATGATCCGAAAGATATGGGAGCGATGGAGTATCGTTATAATGAAGTCGCTCGTAAATGTGGCATAACAGTACCGGACTTTAAATTGATGGACGGAAAGTATTTTGCTACCAAACGTTTTGATATTGAAAATGGTATTAGGTATCATATTGCTACGGCAGGGGCACTACTTAATGAATCTATTATGCAACCCAGATTGGATTATAAGACTTTACTGCACTTGGTTGGTTATCTTACCCAAGACCCTAAACAGGTAGATGAAATGTTCCGGCGTATGGTCTTCAATGTCTTAACGGATAATAAAGATGACCATGCCAAAAACTTTAGTTTCATTTATAAAGAGGGGAACTGGGCGTTAGCTCCGGCTTATGACTTGACCCGATGCAATAACGGATATAATGGAGAACATGCTACCTCTGTTAATAATCATGGTAATCCTACTATAGAAGATATGCTGATTGTTGGAGAGAGCATTCGTATTCCTCGGAAAAAGGGAAAAGAGATGATATTGACTATTGCAGAAGGGTGTGCTGAGTTATTATCTAAAAAAGGCATCTGAGAAACAGATGCCTTTTTTAATGAAGTTATTTAGAAATCAATATCGTTCATGCTATTAACCAATAACTGATATTTAATATATCCTCCACTTTTAGAAGAATATTTGGTATAAATAGCGGTGATATTACCTTTGGCACCATCTGCAGGCAGAGGCTGAAGTGCGAAGTTTGAATATCCGCTGACACGCAGGATATAGTTTCCACCTGTAGATGTCGTATTGTCATAAGCAAACCAGGAAGAACCATAATAGCGATTACCTCCATAGCTGTAAGCATAGGTTGGAGTCAATCCTTCTTCTGCATAATATTTGTTTTCATATACAGCGGTGGTTGAACCGTTCGGGTAAGTTGTTTCTAGATATTGAGGATACTTGTCGCCGTCGTATGTGCCTTCTTTGTAAGTCAGTCCTTCGAAACGTACCAAACGTCCTAATGCATCATCATTCAATTCTGTTTTATAATTATTTTCATTGATAACCAATATGTCGTTTTCTGTCAGACTGCCGAGTTCACCTTTGAATACATGTTGATCTACAAATAAGGTATTCTCGAGATTACGGTTTGCATAACCTTTGGAAATGTCTTCTGCTGTCGGCATTCCACCTACACTTAACATATAACGATAGCTACCGATAGCCAGACCTTTGGTTTTAACAAAGAGAGTCTGCCCTACATGAAAATAAACATAGTTGCTAACCATCAATTTCAGTTCAATGGCTGATTTGGATGATTCATCATAGATGTATACTGATTTGTATACATTACCGGCTTGGTCGCTTGAGATGACTTTTCCGCTGATGACATAGTCTTCTGTGATTTCCAGAGTTTTTCCCAGACTGGCTGCACCGTTTCCGTATTCTTTATAGAAAAGTTGCTTAAAGTCCTTGATGGAGATTAGTTTGCTATTTGAGAAGTCTTCTTTTGTCCAGACTTTGGCTGGAGCAGGCTCTTCAAATTCGTTGTAGCAGCTACTGAAACCGAGCACTACTACCGCAAGCATAAATAATTTAAATATTTTGTTCATAACTGTTCTTTTTACTTATGATGTCCTTAGAAACGGAAATAATGTTCATGTAATAGGTTGTACCGAACATATAGAAATATTTCGAATCAAACGGTTGGTAAGTTTGATAACTTTCATCCTTGTTCTTTAACAGACGAACTTGTTCATAACCGCCGGTCTTGATATTCTGGTTGTTGAGCAGGTTCTTTACTTCCAAGCTGAAACCAAGAGTATAGGCACGGTTAATGTACCAGTTCTTACCAACACTTGCATTTAATACGCAAGCAGAGTTGAATTTTTCCTGATTACGTAACGTTGCGATATCTTCTTCAGTCATTCCCGGTGTCAGTACGGCATCTGTACGATAGAGCGGACTCATAGATAAGTACATATTATTATAATAGTTCATATCTAATGATGCGAATATGTTTTTAGGACCACGGTAAGACAAGCCTACGTTCAATGCAGTTTGCGGAGTGCTTTCTACACGGAAGTTCTTCCAGTATACTTTACCCTGGTTCTTGATTTCTCCACTATTATCCTGAATCTGTACATAATCCGGGTTATTGTCATAAGTGAATTGTCCCCAGCTGATGGCTGCATTCAGAGAAAGTCCTGCATAGATAGGTACAGAAGCTGCTGCTTCAAGTCCGAAGTGGCGTTTGTTGATACCGCTCATTGCAAAGTTGGAGAAGGTAGCTTCTACGTCATCATAATAAGAGAGAACTTTGGATTGATCCATAAACTTCGTATAGTATCCGGAGATACGTGCTTTAACATCTCCCCAACGCAAGTTATAAGAGGCATCTACACCAAATACCTTCTCGCTGAAATACCCGGAGTCGCAGAGATTACGTGTACGGGGAGAAACAAATGAAGCCTGGAAGGCAGGAGCATCCTGCATATAGATGATGTTGGCATCAATAGAATGAGCAGCAGAGAACTTATAGCTGAAGTTGGCTTTCAGTTTATAAGTTCAGGTAATTTTGCTTTTTAGAGTTCTCCTGAGAATTGTCAAGGAACAACCCTTTTTTTCCAAATACCATGACGCCACAGAGTAGTATGTCCGAGTTCTCCACCCAGATTGACTCCCAAGTTGCCGAAGTTTCTGCTATATTGTGCCCAGGCGCGTGCGTTGATAATATTTCCGTAGTAGTCGTAGCTGTATTTATCACCCTTCTTGACAGCTTGTGCATGACCGTACTTATCATAGTACTCCATGTTGTTTTGGTAAAGGATTGGGTTCATACCACCCATGTCACGTTCGGCAAACTTGTCTACGTCTACCCAGTAATCACCACCCAGCAAATCTTTCACTTCGCTATAGTATTCTGTGCGATTACGACGCAAGTTCAATCCACCGTTAATTTTAGAATTGTCACGGAAGATATGAGAGAATTGTGTGTAGAGATTCCAGTCTATCTGATCGGCATGGCGTTCTTCAATCATGTTGATGGCACGATGACCGGCTCCATAGGTCGGGTTCTCTTCCTGGCTTTGGTTGATATGATACAAATTGTCCCAGTTGATGTGGCGGATGTTATTAGTATTTCCCATCCATGCTTCATACAGTTGTGCTCCGACGTAAGTATTGTTATAGAAACTGGGTAAATAACGGTAATAGTCGGGACGTGGGTCGGGACCACCGTACCAAGTCAGCGCAGAGTAACCGTTCTGTCCGAAACGTACAGAGGTTGCAACGTTTAATTGCGAACGGTCATTGATGTCGAATGTATAATTCAACATCGTAATAGGTTCATGGTAGCTGCGTACACGCGCGTTGACACGCTTTCCATTCAGCCAACCCCAGTTTGGATTGTAGTAGTTGTTGCCTACTAAGTCGTAGACTTCCTGAGTAGAAGCTTGTTGTGCACCACGTTCTGTGGGAGCACCCAGGATGCTTAATGCCAAGCGGTGTTGTGAATTGAATTGCTTTTCTACAGCGGCAAAATATCCGAAAGCATTGTAGTACACACCGTTTACATAAGAGTTTCCTCCCTGGCGGGTTGATACGGAGAAGGCATAAGACCAGCCGTTATCCTGTAATCCGGATGCATAGGTCAGCATACCGCGGAAGCGGTACATGGAGTTACCGTTAACTACGCTGGCGCGAAGACCTTTGCGCATCTGTGAAGGACGGGTATTGATATTTGTTGTACCTGCGATACCGCCGATACCCATATCCCCCATGTTCAGTGCAGATGTGACTTCCTGATTACGAGTCGCATCATTCAAGCCGCTCCACAAAGACCAGGGAGTATATCCTGTCATTGCGTCGTTCAGTTGAATGCCGTTCATATAAACGTCGGAGTATTGAGAATCGTAACCACGTACATTGAAACGCATTTCACTGAATTTGTAGGAAGCAATGTTATTGAATACGTCATTTTGATGCGGACAGAGACGAGGGAAGTGATTGTGCATCCTCCAGCGTTTCTGTGTCAAATTCGGCAAAGATAGCATCGTCCATCGTAGGAGCAACGTTTTCAGGGATCAAAATGACGTTATTGAGATCTCTGATCAACTTATCTACACGGACAGCCAGAGTTAAAGGTTCGAACTCTGCAGCTTCGAAAGACAGCGTGTATTCTCCTTTGCCAGGTTTTCGATAACGAAGTTACCCGTCGCATCAGTCTTGGTTGTTACATCTCCCGGGGTTAATGTCACTTTTACGCCGTCTATGGCCGCACGTGTCGTACGGGAAACGACTTTACCTTTGACTCCACCATTGTTTTGTGCAAAAACAGTGAATGACATCAAAGATAATACCATGAATAGGATTGTTTTGATTTTCATATAAACTTACTTTTTTTATTTACCTATATAGATATATACAGGGAAGTGGTCACTGTAACCTCCCTGGAAGTTATTACCTACGTATGTGCGCAATGGATATCCTTTGTATTGTCCTTCTTTCTGCACCATGTAAAGTTGCTTGAAGATATTTCCATAGAATTTAGATCCGGGAGCTTGCTGCAATTTCAGCTTTCCTGTCGATCCTTTTGCTAAATTCTCGGATACTACAATATTATCAAAGATATTCCAGGCATCTCCATAAGCTAGTGTTCCGTATCCTGCTTTGAGCATATCGGCATAAGGAGCAGAAGAAGTCGCCTTCCTTCAAATCTTTCAGTTTGAATTTGGCTCCTAACCCTTGTGCTATACTTTTGTCGGTCGGATCATCATTGAAGTCTCCCATCATAACCACTTTCGTGTTAGGATTGGCCTTCATTACAGAGTCTGCAATGCTGCGCATCTGTTCGCCTACAGCGATACGTTTAAATTCCGAAGCTTCTTTTCCTCCCAGGCGTGAAGGCCAGTGCGCTACCATAAAGAAGAAGGGCTCGTTTCAATCGTTCCCCAAAGCGTCAGGATATCACGGGTCTTGAAGTCCGGAAGTGAAGGAATGATTGTTCTTACAGCTTTTTCTCCTTCTATTTTAAACACATCGGGACGATACAGAAAAGCAACGTCTACACCGCGGGCTTCAGGAGAATCGAAATGTGAAATCCGATAGTTTGCCGGAGCCAGTTTGCGGGTTGCGATAATATCTTCCAGTACGCTGCGGTTTTCTACTTCCGATACACCGATAATTACCGGATAATCCTTGTTGATAGCTGCAATATCGAAGAATACACGTTCCGTGTTAGCCAACTTCTTATTGTACTTGGCTGAGTTCCATTTCTTAGGACCTTCGGGAGTAAATTCATCATCGTGAACTTCCGGATCATTGATTGTATCGAAGAAGTTCTCAAGATTGTAAAATACAACCTTATACGGTTTCTGCGCAAAGCTGAACGATATCAGCAGCGCAAAGAGCGCGGTTACTAATAACAGTTTTTTCATAAGCTAGCTTATTAGTTAATCCCCCATTGAGTGGGATATTTTGTTGTTTTACACTGTTGGATACTTGTGGAAAGAAGGTAAATCCTGTCATCTTTTCGATGTCTGCTACAGAAGTACAGATAGACTTAGGAGGTTCAATGTTTCCATATGATTTGTGATCTACCCAAAATCCGATTGATATCAGTTCACTGTCCGAACAATCTTTGATGTTCTTTCCTGTTTTTCCACTCTTCGTACGCAGAAGTACTTTGAAGTAGTTTGTAGGAACCGGAACTGTATTTCTTGCTCCATCTGTAGTGGTGGTTGCACCTGCCCCAAAATATGCGCCGGTAACTACATACAAGGTATCAGAACAGTTATTTGCCCGAACTTTTGTTTCAAGTTTTGCCCACATATCCTGATTCAAACGATTAAGCTGCGGGGTCATATTGGACATATAGAAGGTTTGAGCATTCATTTCGTCTGTTCCTAAGCGATCGGCTGATGGAAGCTGGTGACCACGGTCATAAGATCCTCCATAAGATCTTAATGTACAATCAGCCTGATAACTTTGAGGAATGATAGGATCGAAGGCCCAACGGTCTGTACGTTCTCCTGAACCTTTGAGGTATGCGTTATGTATTGGATAAGCTACCCACAAAGCTGCTTTCTTAGTCTTATCAAAACAAATGGAATAATTACGTATTGTCTTGTTATTTAAAAGAGCATAATGAGTTACATACTGATAATTAGCATTTTCCTTGAAATCAGGTACTTCAGCCCACAGGTTAAAAGCAGGTAGGTTCTGCTGTGATTCAGATAATTGTACTAAATCAAAGACTTTCGCCTCTTGGTCTGCAAACTGGAGTGAAACTTTTGCTACACGTTGTTCTTTACCTGTATTGCTATTATAATACACGTATAAAACATTGAGTCCGTCTTTTATTTCTCCGGATTTAGAGGATAAGGTCAGATCATTGCTACTGAAAGAACACCATGTTGTGCCCTCAGTGATTTCTGCATTCCATATTGTCCCAGGAATACCTGTGATGATTATGGCAGACGAACCGGATGCAGATTTTACAGTAGAGGAAATCTTCCAGTAGGCATCACTTGACTGTGACGAGCCTCCACCGTTGGAGTCATCGTTGCTACATGCAGCTATAAATAGTATAAGTGCTGTTAACCATATTGATTTAGAAATAAATCTATAGTATTTATTGGGTAGCATCATTCGTTATTATATGGGTTTAAGACAATCCAGTCTTGATAGAACATTTCTACCAAGACTGGAATATCGTTATTCTAGAAGGATATTATTCTGTTAATTTGTAGATGGTTACATCTACTTGAGTTCCTTTATAACAAGCAAATCGATATTGATTGTTATTATTATTCCATTGTAAATTACGGGCAGCGTATTTTACTGGAATAATTTTAGTATCATCAAATTTCCATTGGAAGCCATCTTTTATAGAACTATCGAAGTGTAAATTATTTCCATCTTTTGTCAATCCCAAATAGGTTGAACCAAGTAGAATAGTATATTGATCTTCACTACCTTCTACCTTAGCTATTGTACATGCATATTGATTGGTTTCATCATTTGCCGCTATAGTTTCATTAGATGAATTATAGGCTGATAAAATATCTACATATCCGGCATAATCACCTGCGCCTTTTCCTGATAAAACATTGACTGTCGTTCCATCCTCCTTAGTATATGTAATCAAATACTTCCCACTCCAATCAGAAGGAGCCGATGTTACTTTTTCATATACTTTTGTTACGGCTCCCTTAGCATCTTGTTTTACAACTACATTTACTTTGCTATTTCCAAGAGCAATTACCAGGGTCTGCTCAACGGCTCCACCGTTATTCTCTATTGCAGTCACTGTAACAACATTGCCTTCAACAGATGAGGATAAGTTACCGCTTAAGCCTGTAGCTGTAATAACATTTGCTCCTTGATTTGCAGTGGTAACTGTAATTGTTTTAGTACCACCAGTTGAAAGGAAACTTAATGAAGATGGATCTACTTCAACAATTGTTGGTTCAGTGACTTTGAATCCGCTCACGTCTTCAAGATTACGAGGTGCCAATTGTCCTGCACTTTGGTAGATGGAAGCAATACCCGTCATTGATGCTGTTGTTGCTGCATATGGCTGATTATCGAACGGAGTTGCGTTCTTGTTTATATTGACAGTGAATGATGTCCCTGCAACATTGAATGTGTGATTTTTGCCAGCATCAGCATCTTCCATCACTCCTCCTGTTGCGAATATTGACATTTTTCATAACTGTAACAGGCATACATACAAATGCTGCTAGTTGGGATAAAGTGACTTTTACAGGTGTTACGGCATTGTTTGCAGAAATAACCTCAATATTATCTGCGCTGAATCCTTCAACTTGAGGTACATCATAACGTTTATATATTTTGGCTACATCTTTCTGTAATGTTACTTTAATCTCTTGACCTAATGCATACTGAGTTACATCTATTTGGTTGTTATATAAAGAAAGTGCATTACCCGCTGTGGTAGCTCCTTTGGTCATCAGATAAAGAGTACCATAAGAGTAGTTCTTGCCTGCAGGGTCACCACAAATAATACCTTGAATTACATAGTTTTCATCTACAGCTGTGGGAGTACTTGTCATTTTTGTTACTAAGTCTGCTATAGAAATAGGAGTTGCAGTAGACTCGATAGCAACAAATGTTTTAGGCTCACCGTAAATACTACTAGAAGCAGTTGTTGCATAAGCACGGAATGCATATTGATTGTCTTTAGTCAGATTAGTAACAGCTACTGTCCAAGGATTTTCTTTTACCGATGCGGCTGTTTTAGTCGCTTTTGTCCAATCAATATCTGTTACAGTTCCAGTACTGAATTCAATATACTGCACACCAACTTCGGTGGCTTCAGAAATCTCAATATTAGCAACTGAACCACCTAATGTTGCAGTGGTAGCTGTGATGGCTTTTGCATCTGTTGTTGTTACTTTAGGTTCTCCTGCTGTTCCAAAATCAATTTCAGTACCACCAGCACCTGTTGCCAAAGTGATATCATCTAAACGAATAGCTGAAGCATCTAACGCTGTGAATCTGATATATAGGTTTTCAGGAACTTGTTTTAATGTGAAGTTTGCTGTTGCAAAAACCCAGTAAGGATAATCGGCATCGCCATTATTCTTAGTATATGTAATTGGTACCCAGGCTGTACCATCAGCACTTAATGCAACTTCAAATTTGGAAACATCGAAGGTATTGTCGTATGTTCCGTTATTGTTCACAGAACGGCTGGCTCCAAATGTCAATTGCAGATTCTTTTGTCCGGAAGTAAGCGTGATAGTATTAACATTGAAGCTTGTAGGAGTTTTGCCGAAAAATACAACGTTAGGTCCTGATGCACCTGCATAAGCATCTGTATTTGCTAATCCACTATTACGGACTGAAGCATTTACGCCTGTATAAGTAACGGATTCTGAACCGATCCCTGTTTTATTCCATCCTTCGTATTTGTCAACAAAAGGCCAATTTGTTTTATCAAGCTCAATTGTACCAACATTGTCGTTGTAGATTACTACAGATGGCTCTACGCTTCCGCTCGTAATCTTAACAGTCTCTGACATCAGCACACCCACTTTGTTGAAATCTCAATAACAACGCTGGCTTCATCATTAACGTTTTCCGGAATGCTAACCTGAATAGTAGCAGAACCTTCACCTTCATATTTTGATAGAGTAACCCATGATTTGTCATCCTTTACTGTAGCTTTCCAACTACGGTTGGTTGAAATGTCAAAAGAAGCTTGGCTTCCATTGGCTGGTTGACCGTCTAAGCCGAAAATCAAGGTTGTAGGCGAAACTTCGAGGTATGGAGCCTCGGTATCATCATTGTCGTCAACGCAACTTACGAAAGCTGTGCTAACCATTACAAGCATAAGCCCGTAGAATAACTTCAGAAAGTTCAAATTTCTCATTTTGTTGCTTTGTTAATTAATTAATAAAATTTTTGTGAATCATTTATCATTTTGTTCTCTCTCGATAATAATAGTTTAGCAAAGTTATTTTTTTCTATGAAACGTGCAAAGTTTCTAACGTCTTTTTCATATTACAACTGTGTTAAATTTTTAGTGACTTAAGAACCGGTAATGAGGTGATTTTCGACATTGACGAATAGATTGATTCTTTTTATCTTCAATATATAACATTGTGAAAGAA
>ENA-OQDT01000124-OQDT01000124.1-human-gut-metagenome-genome-assembly--contig:-NODE-124-length-45126-cov-4.729105_pt1 | contig 45126 bp, 42 predicted proteins | sample MGYA00242786_ERZ504617 | MGnify/ENA primary metagenome ERZ504617 (study PRJEB26092, sample SAMD00036337) | human gut metagenome | host: Homo sapiens | study: EMG produced TPA metagenomics assembly of...
GGCGTGTCGGCAGATCATTTATGAACTGATGAAAAAGGAATAGATGCAGGAATCAGAACGATTAACGGAACGATTCAGCAATATATATTTCCAACTCTGATTATAATCGCGGTTGTTACGGTAGTTGTTGGTGAATACAGTTTATACCGGTTAAAGAATGTATACAAAGAAATGAAGGATGCAGATGAGGACAGATTCTATGAACTGGATTACGAAGAAGAAAAATGGGGAGCGTGGACCAGTGGGGTTAATTTGGTGTCACAGGTGGCCTGCATCATAATTTTATCCTTTGGATATTCTTTGAAGTATATAGAATCAGGAAAATCCAGATATTTTTTATTCGCTTGCATTATATTTATACTGTGCTATTTCTACGATATTTATCTTTCTGTACGTTATGTAAAAGCGATACAGGCGGCACATCCGGAGAAAAAAAGGAGATCCAACCTCAAGCAAATTCATGGAACAGTGGGTGGAAAGCTGTGATGAAGCAGAAAAAGAAATTATATACAAAAGTGCATATAAGACGTATATTGTATTGAACAAAGTAATACCGATATTACTGTTGCTTACATTAATAGCAAATATGTTCTTGAATACTGGTATATTGGCGGTTCTTGTTGTAGCTGTCATTTATCTGGTCACGGGAATGACGTATATCAGATCCTGTATGGTTTCAAAAGCGAAAAAGCTTGGATAACGTGCAGTTGGCAGGTTCTATTGCAGATTTTTGTATGTGAATGAAGGCATCAGGTAAGTTCTGATGTCTTCATGAGAGAAAATTCTATATAATAATCAGTTGAGTTAAGGGACATTTCGTTCCAATCATGAAATACATCAATAAAAATATCTCAAAAAATTTTCAAAAAATATATTTTGATATTCAAAATACTTGACAAACAAAATTTCTTGATATATACTTTGACAGTCAAAATAATTTAGAATCAAAATAAATCAGAGGTATTTAGAATGACTGGAAGAATATGTGGGACAGGATCTTGCGTACCATCATTTGTAATGGATAACAATGACATTGCAAAACTGGTTGATACCAGTGATGAGTGGATCCGGGAGAGAACCGGAGTCGTGAGACGTCATATCATCAGAGAAGAGACGACGGTATCCATGGCCGTCCAAGCTGGACGACAGGCACTTGAAAATGCAGGTATTACTGCAGACGACGTGGATCTGATCATCGTTTCTACGATTTCTTCAAATGTAATACTTCCATGTACAGCCTGTGAAGTGCAGAAAGAACTCGGAGCAAAGCGTGCAACCTGTTTTGATCTGAGTGCGGCATGTACCGGATTCGTAGTTGCGTTATAATACAGCGGCGGCGTATCTGAATGCGGGTGTGTATCAGACGGCTCTGATCATTGGCAGTGAAAGTTTGTCGAACCTGACGAACTGGAAGGACCGCGGAACATGTATCCTGTTCGGGGATGGTGCCGGAGCAGCGGTACTGAAAAGTGAAGATATGAGATATTATCTTCCAGTGACACACTCCGATGGTTCCAAAGGAGAAGCACTGTGCTGCCGGAGCAGATATGACAGAAGCGAGTTATCGCCGGAAGATCTGCCGAAGCCGGATGAAAAAGAATATCTGATGCAGATGGATGGAAGAGAAGTATTTATGTTTGCAGTAAAGAGCGTGCCGCAGGCAGTAAAAGAAGTGCTGGAAAAAAATAATGTGGCTCAGGAAGAAATCAGCTTTTATATCTTACATCAGGCGAACAAAAGGATCGTAGAAGCAATCGCAAAGCGGCTGGGCGAGCCATTGGAAAAATTTCCGATGAATCTGGAAGAATACGGAAATACATCTTCCGCAAGCATTCCGATTCTTCTTGATGAACTGAACAGAGCCGGAAAGCTGCAAAAAGGTCAGAAGATTATCCTCGCGGGATTTGGCGCAGGACTTACCTGGGGCGCAAGTATTCTGGAATGGTAAAAAACAGTAAAAACAAATATGAGAAGGAGAACAAAAACATGTTAGAACAGATCAAAAAAATGGTAGCAGACAACTTAGGAGTAGAGGAAAGCAAGATCACAGAAAATGCATCATTCAAAGATGACCTCGGAGCAGATTCCTTGGATCTTTTTGAACTGACAATGGCACTGGAAGATGAATACGGAATCGAGATTCCATCCGAAGATCTGGAAAAGATCGTAACAGTAGGTGATGTTGTAGAGTACGTAAATGCTCACAAAGAGTAAGAAATACAGGACAGTAACATAAAAATGAGATTATAAAAAGACAGGGAGTATAGAGATTATGCAGACAGAAGTAACCAGATTATTAGGAATTGAATACCCGATCATTCAGGGCGGTATGGCATGGGTAGCAGAACATCATCTGGCAGCAGGTGTATCCGAAGCCGGCGGACTGGGACTCATCGGTGCAGCAAGTGCTCCAGCAGACTGGGTAAGAGATCAGGTACGCAAGGCAAAAGAACTGACAGACAAACCGTTCGGTGTCAACATCATGCTGATGAGCCCTTATGCAGATGAGGTTGCAAAGGTAATCGTTGAAGAAGGTGTAAAAGTTGTGACCACCGGTGCAGGTAATCCGGAGAAATACATGAAGATGTGGAAAGAAGCCGGAGTAAAGGTTATTCCTGTTGTTGCTTCTGTAGCCCTGGCGAAGAGAATGGAACGCTGTGGGGCAGACGCCCTGGTAGCAGAAGGATGTGAAGCCGGCGGACATATCGGCGAGAGTACAACGATGGTGCTTGTTCCGCAAATCGTGGATGCAGTCAATATTCCGGTTATTGCTGCCGGAGGAATTGCAGACGGAAGAGGAATCGCCGCCGCATTTATGCTGGGAGCAAAAGGTGTTCAGATGGGAACACATTTTGTCGTTACAGATGAATCCCAGGTACATGAGAATTACAAAGAAAGAATCATCAAAGCGAAGGATATTGATTCCAAAGTAACAGGAAGAACCACAGGACATCCGGTCAGAGCCCTTCGCAATGATATGACGAGAAAATATCTGGAACTGGAGAATGCCGGAGCCGGATTTGAAGAATTAGAAAAGCTTACACTTGGCGGACTTAGAAAAGCAGTTGTAGAAGGCGATGTAAAGAACGGAAGTGTAATGGCAGGACAGATTGCAGGTATGGTAAAAGAAAGAATGTCATGTAAAGAGCTGGTTCAGAAACTGGTGAATGAGACAGATGCATTGATCGGAGGAAAAGGATTCTATGAGTAAGACTGCATTTATTTATCCTGGACAGGGAGCTCAGAAAGCCGGCATGGGAGCCGACTTTTATGAGAACAGTGAAATCGCAAGATACATATTCGATCAGGCAGGTGAGGAGCTTGGTCTGGATATGAAAGCACTCTGCTTTGAAGAAAATGACAAACTGGATCTGACGGAATATACGCAGGCAGCGATGGTTACCACTTGTCTTGCGATGACAAGAGTTGCAGAGAATAAAGGGTTGAAAGCAGATGTTACGGCAGGATTAAGTCTCGGTGAATATCCGGCGATCGCAATTGCCGGCGGGATGAATGATATGGATGCGATCCGTCTGGTGAGAAAAAGAGGAATTCTGATGCAGAATACGGTGCCGGCAGGAGAAGGCGCTATGTGTGCGGTCATCTCCATGGATGCAGAGAAAATCGAAGAAGTGATCGAACCGATCGCAGATGTATCAGTTGCAAATTATAATTGTCCGGGACAGATTGTTATCACCGGCAAGACGAAGGCTGTGGAAGAAGCAGCCGGAAAATTAAAAGAAGCAGGTGCAAGACGGACAATTATGTTAAATGTCAGCGGGCCGTTCCATTCGAAGATGCTGGTTCCGGCGGGAGAGAAGCTGGCAGAAGAGCTGGAGAATACCAGATTTCATGAATTGAAGATTCCATATGTGACAAACGTATCGGCAGAAGAAGTAACGGATATCAGAGAAACTCCGGGGCTTCTTACGACACAGATCAGTTCACCGGTGCGCTGGATGCAGAGCATGGAGCGCATGATCGCAGATGGTGTGGATACATTCGTCGAAATCGGACCGGGCAGGACACTGGAAGGATTCTTAAGAAAAATCAATCGAAATGTGAAAGTATTCCACATTTCCCAGTGGGAGGATGTGGATAAAGTCTGTGAGGAACTCGCAGATGGTGGAAACAGGATGGAGGAATCGTAAAGATGGATCAGACAATGGAAGGAAAAATTGCGGTTGTAACCGGAGCATCCAGAGGAATCGGAAAAGCAATCGCTGTAAAGCTTGCATCAAAAGGAGCAACAGTTGTGATCAACTATAACGGTTCCAGAGAAAGAGCAGAAGAAGTAAAGAATGAAGTTGAGTCTGCAGGCGGTAAAGCGGTGATCATACAATGTAATGTGGCCGATTTTGATGCCTGTAAAGAATTTATCGAGACGGTGATCAAGGAGCAGGGAAGAATTGATATTCTGGTTAATAATGCAGGAATCACAAAGGATGGACTCCTTATGAAGATGTCAGAAGAAGATTTTGATAAGGTATTGGACACAAACTTGAAGGGAACATTTCATACAATAAGAGCTGCACTCCGCCAGATGATCCGCCAGAGAAGCGGACGCATCATAAATATGGCATCTGTTGTAGGTGTCAGCGGTAATGCAGGACAGGCAAATTATGCGGCGTCCAAAGCAGGTGTGATCGGACTGACCAAAACAGCAGCCAGAGAAGTGGCATCCAGAGGAATCACGGTCAATGCAGTTGCACCGGGATTTATCGAGACCGACATGACAGAAGTACTTCCGGAAAAGATAAAAGAAGCGTCTGCCGCTCAGATTCCGCTTGGAAAATTCGGAAAAGCAGAAGATGTGGCGAATGCGGTTGCATTTCTTGCGTCAGAGGATGCGGGATATATTACCGGACAGGTATTGCATGTAGACGGCGGTATGGTGATGTAAAGGAGATTAAGATATATGAAGAGAAGGGTTGTAGTGACAGGACTTGGAGCAGTGACTCCGATCGGAAATACCGTAGAGGAGTTCTGGGACGGTATAAAAGAAGGTAAAGTAGGAATCGGAGAGATCACAAAATTCGACACTACGGAATATAAGGTGAAAATTGCGGCCGAGGTAAAAGATTTTCAGGCAAAAGACAGAATGGATTTTAAGGCAGCAAGAAGAATGGAGCCATTTTCCCAGTATGCGGTAGCGGCGGCGAAAGAAGCATTCGAGGATTCCGGACTTGATATGTCAAAAGAAGATCCGTTCCGTGTCGGTGTGATTGTAGGTTCCGGTATCGGAAGCCTTCAGGCAGTAGAAAAAGAATATGAAAAGATCCGGACCAAAGGACCGGGAAGAGTCAATCCATTGCTGGTTCCGATGATGATCTCGAACTGGCAGCAGGCAATATTTCCATCCAGCTTGGGCTGAAAGGAAAATCACGAATGTTGTCACAGATGTGCCAGTGGAACAAACTGCATCGGTGATGCATTCCGCGCGATCCAGTATGGTGACGCAGAAGTGATGCTGGCGGGTGGAGCAGAAGGATGTATCTGTGAGACCGGAGTCGCAGGATTCACAAGTCTGACAGCACTTTTCGACTTCTACAGATCCGATGAAGGCATCCAGACCATTTTGATAAAGACAGGGATGGATTCGTTCTCGGAGAAGGTGCAGGTGTAGTTGTTTCTGGAAGAAACTGGAACATGCAAAACAACGTGGTGCAGTCATCTATGCCGAACTTGTCGGATACGGTTCTACGGGAGATGCATATCACATTACTTCTCCGGCAGAAGACGGAAGCGGAGCAGCCAAAGCAATGGAACTTGCAATGGAAGAAGGCGGGATCGAACCTTCTCAGGTAGATTATATCAATGCACATGGAACCAGTACACATCATAATGACCTGTTCGAGACACGTGCAATTAAGCTGGCACTCGGCGAAGCGGCAAAGGATGTTGTGATCAATTCTACAAAATCTATGATCGGACATCTGCTTGGCGCAGCAGGAGGTGTAGAGTTTATTACCTGTGTGAAGACAATTCAGGATAACTTCATTCATCAGACTGTCGGAACAGAAACCGCAGATGAAGAATGTGACCTGAATTATGCAATTGGTGCGCCGATTGAGAAGAAAGTGGATTATGTACTGACCAACTCGCTTGGATTCGGAGGGCATAATGCAGTGTTATTGTTGAAGCGGTATGAAGGCTAGCGGAGAATCACAGGAGGGACAAAGAGCATATGGAAATGGAGAAAATGATCGAACTCATAGATGCCGTGTCAAAGTCAGATCTGACAGGATTTAAATATGAGGAAGAAGGAATCAAATTGCATTTGAGCAAGAAAGAAAATACATGCTATGTGACGGAAAATCTGTCTGCACCGGTGAATGCGGTAACAACTTCTGCTGCTGAGATAAAAAAAGCAGCAGAAGGAGATCAGATATCGGGAACATCTGCCGAAGAAACACCTGTCGGGAATGTAGTGGAATCCCCGTTGGTAGGAACATTCTATGCAGCACCTGCGGAAGATGCGGAAAGTTTCGTAAAAGTTGGTGACAGAGTAGAAAAAGGACAGACACTCGGAATTGTAGAAGCAATGAAGCTGATGAATGAGATTGAAAGCGATTACAGCGGAACAGTCGCAGAGATTCTGGTAAATAATCAGGAAGGTGTGGAATATGGACAGCCATTGTTCCGCATCGTGTAGGAGGACAGTATGAATCATTTGGATATCAATCAGATAAAAGAAATCATCCCGCACCGCCACCCATTTCTTCTGTTGGATTACATTGAGGATTATGTACCGGGAGAATACGCAGTGGGATATAAATGTGTGTCTTACAGAGAAGAATTTTTCGCCGGACATTTTCCGGAAGAACCGGTGATGCCGGGAGTACTGACCGTGGAAGCGCTGGCGCAGGCCGGTGCGGTTGCAATCTTAAGTCTGGAAGAAAACAAAGGAAAGATTGCATATTTCGGCGGAATCAATAAATGTAAATTCAAAGGTAAGATCATTCCGGGAGACAAGGTACGTCTGGAGACGAAGATCATCCGGCGAAAAGGGCCTGTCGGTGTCGGCGAGGCAGTCGCAAGTGTGGATGGAAAGGTAGTAGTCAGTGCAGAACTGACATTCATGGTTGGATAAACAAAAAGCAGCATAGGAGTGTAAGGAAAGATGATTAAAAAAGTATTGATCGCAAACAGGGGAGAGATTGCAGTGCGTATCATCCGTGCCTGCCGTGAGATGGGAATAGAGACTGTGGCGGTCTATTCCGAGGCGGACAAAGAAGCACTGCACACGAAGCTTGCAGATGAAGCAGTCTGCATAGGTCCTGCTCCGTCAAAAGACAGCTATCTCAGTATGGAAAATATCATCAGCGCAACGATCATCAGTGGTGCAGATGCAATTCATCCCGGATTCGGATTCCTGTCTGAGAACAGTAAATTTGCAGAATTATGTGAGCAATGCAATATTACATTCATCGGACCGGATTCCAAAGTCATTGCAAGCCTTGGTAATAAACAGGTTGCGAGAAATACGATGATGGCAGCAGGTGTTCCGGTCATACCTGGAAGTAAGGAACCGGTCTACGATGCAAAGACAGGTGCTGCGTTGGCACAGGAGATCGGCTATCCGGTTATTATAAAAGCTGCCCTTGGCGGCGGAGGGAAAGGCATGCGTACTGCATGGACACCGGAAGAGTTTGAATCTGCATTTCAGACGGCGCAGAAAGAGACCGAGATGGCATTTGCCGATTCGACGATGTACATTGAACACTTTGTAGAAAATCCAAGACATATTGAGTTCCAGATTTTGGCAGATAAATATGGCAATGTGATCCATCTGGGAGAAAGAGACTGTTCGATCCAGCGTAATCACCAGAAATTAATTGAAGAATCCCCATCTGTTGCATTGTCAGATGAATTGAGAAAAAAAGATGGGAGATGCGGCGGTAAAAGCCGCCAAAGCAGCAGGGTATGAGAATGCCGGAACGATCGAGTTCTTATTAGAAAAATCCGGGAACTTTTATTTCATGGAAATGAATACCCGAATTCAGGTGGAGCATCCGGTAACGGAATGGGTAACCGGTGTAGATCTTGTAAAGGAACAGATCCGTATCGCATCCGGACAGAAGTTGTCCTATACACAGGAAGACATTAAACTGACCGGACATGCGATCGAGTGCAGGATCAATGCAGAGAATCCGGAAAAAGGATTCCGCCCGTCTCCGGGAACGATTACGGATATGTATCTTCCAGGAGGAAAGGGAATTCGCATCGATTCTGCAATATACAGTGGTTATACGATTCCGCCATATTATGATTCCATGGTGGCAAAACTGATCGTATGGGCGAAGAACCGTCAGGAAGCAATCCACAAGATGCAGAGTGCGCTGGGTGAGGTCATTATAGAAGGAATTGACACGAATGTGGATTATCAGTATGGAATTGTGAATCATCCGGATTACATTGAGGGAAATATAGATATTGAATTTATTGAAAGACTGTAGAGGTGACTGCTGATGAAGCTGGACAACGTATTTAAGAAAACCAGAATTGCTGTCGGAAGAAAGAATTATATTACATTTACCAGACGACCGGAAGTACCGGAGGGATTACTCCGCAAATGTAACAAGTGTGGAGGAGCAATTATTGCAGAGGATGTAAAGAAAGATCATTACATCTGTCCGAAGTGCGGGGGATATTTCCGCGTGCATGCGAGACGAAGGATCGAGATGGTCACAGATGAAGGTTCTTTTGAAGAGTGGGATTCTGATCTTCAGGGAGGGAATCCTCTGGAATACAAAGGATACGAAGAAAAACTGGAAAAACTGCAGGAAAAGACAGGGCTTTCAGAAGCAGTCATAACAGGAAAAGCAAAGATTGACGGCCGTGAGACGGCTATCGGAGTCTGTGATGGGAGATTTTTGATGGCCAGCATGGGAGAAGCAGTTGGAGAGAAGATAGCAAGGGCAGTAGAGCGGGCAACAGAAGAAAGACTTCCGGTCATCTTATTTGCCTGCTCCGGAGGGGCCCGTATGCAGGAGGGAATCGTCTCTCTGATGCAGATGGCAAAGACATCCGCAGCACTGAAGCACCACAGTGATGCCGGACTTCTTTATATCAGCATACTGACTGATCCCACGACTGGCGGAGTAACCGCAAGCTTTGCGATGCTCGGGGATGTGATCCTGGCAGAGCCAAAAGCTCTGATCGGGTTCGCAGGCCCAAGAGTGATCGAGCAGACCATCGGCCAAAAGCTTCCGGAGGGATTCCAAAGAGCAGAGTTCTTACTGGAACATGGGTTCCTGGATGCCATTGTAGAACGTCCGCAGATGAAAGCAGTACTTTCTAAAATCCTTGCACTTCATGAGAATGGAAAAGGAACAGATTTTAATAGAAAAGAATGTGCTCAGGATCTTGTGGCAGACGGAAGGAAAGAAGAAAAATTAACGGCATGGCAGAGAGTAGAACTTTCCAGACGAAAAGACCGTCCTGTAGGAAGTGATTACATTGATGCGCTCTTTACAGACTTTGTAGAATTCCACGGTGACAGATATTTTGCGGATGACAAAGCAATCATTGGCGGTGTGGCAAGGTTCCATGGTATGCCGGTAACGGTGATCGCACAGGCAAAGGGAAGAAATACGAAAGAAAATATCGAAAGAAACTTCGGCATGCCGAAACCGGAAGGTTATCGAAAAGCATTAAGACTGATGAAACAGGCAGAAAAATTTGCCAGACCTGTCATTTGTCTGGTCGATACACCGGGAGCGTTCTGCGGACTGGAAGCAGAAGAGCGCGGACAGGGAGAAGCGATTGCCAGAAACATCTATGAGATGTCCGGATTAAAGGTTCCGGTCGTATCTATCATTATCGGTGAAGGCGGAAGCGGTGGAGCACTTGCGATGGCAACTGCGGATGAAGTGTGGATGCTGGAGAATTCTATCTATTCGATTCTTTCGCCGGAAGGATTCGCAAGCATTCTATGGAAAGATAGTTCTAAAGCAAAAGAAGCCGCAGAAGTGATGAAGCTGACAGCAGAGAATTTGAAAGCACAGGGAATCGTAGAGCGTGTTTTCGCAGAACCGGAAACATATACGGTTCAGAATATGGATTCTGTGATCATGCAGATAAATGAAGCAATAGAAGAGTTTCTGATGAGATATGGAAGCATGTCAGAACAGGAATTGATAAGACATAGATACGAGCGCTTCAGAAATATGTAATAGGTATGAACACATAGATTCTATAATATGACGAGGAAAAAAGATATGGAAATACAACCATTGAAAATAGGAACAAAGATGGCAAAAGTTCCGGTTATCCAGGGCGGTATGGGAGTAGGGATCAGCCTTGGAAATCTTGCCGGAGCAGTTGCAAAAGAGGGCGGCATAGGGATTATCTCTGCCGCTCAACCCGGCTTTAAAGAAAAAGATTTTGAAAAGAATCCATTAGAAGCAAACTTAAGAGCGGTGAAATCGGAATATGAAAAAGCAAGAAAACTGGCACCGAATGGAATCATAGGATTTAATCTGATGGTTGCCATGGAGCATTATGAAGAATATGTGCATGCGGTGGTAGAAGCAGGCGCAGATCTGATCGTATCGGGAGCGGGACTTCCGACGGAACTTCCGAAATATGTGGGGGATTCGGACATTCTGCTTGCGCCGATCGTATCTACTGCAAAGTCGGCGAATGTCATATTAAAGTACTGGGATAAAAAATATCAAAGAATACCGGATCTGGTAGTGATCGAAGGACCGCTTGCCGGGGGACATTTGGGATTTCGTGAAGATCAGCTGGATGAATATGAAGGACAGGCAATATACGATCAGGAGATTCAGAAAATCAAAGAAATCATACAGAACTATTCGGATAAATACGAAAAGAAGATTCCGATAGCAATCGGTGGAGGAATTCATGACAGCGAAAGCGCCGCACATGCATTTTCCCTTGGGGCAGATGCGATACAAGTGGCAACCAGATTCGTTACAACGGAAGAATGTGACGCAGACATCCGCTATAAAGAAGCATATCTGAATGCTGGAAAAGAAGATATTGTGATCGTAAAAAGTCCTGTGGGAATGCCGGGACGTGCGATTCTGAATCCCTTTATGAAAAAAGTAAAAGAACAGGGCAGGATCGCTCCCGCACATTGTTACCGCTGTCTGAAACACTGTAATCCGGGAACGACACCATATTGTATTACGCAGGCACTGATCAATGCCGCAAAGGGAAATGTCGATGATGCATTACTTTTCTGCGGGGCATATGCATACAGAGCAGATCATCTGGAAACTGTGAAAGAAGTTATTGATTCTCTGATGCCAGAAAGGGTATAATAAAAGACAAGAGTAAAGAATGAAGAGTTAAAGTGAAGGAAATTACAGAAGATGGGAATGGATGACGCATATAAGATGATCAATCAGATACTGGTCAGTCTGATCAATGAAATATGGGAGCTGGAAGAAAAGGCGATTATTACGGACGAGTTCAAGGATCTTACAAATAATGATATGCATGTAATAGAAGCAATCGGACTCGGAGAAGGAAATAATATGTCTTCCATCGCCAGAAAGCTGAATATTACGGTAGGATCCCTTACGACTGCCATGAACAGTCTGGTGAATAAAAGATATGTGGAGCGTCACCGCAGTGAAGAAGACAGAAGAGTCGTTCTTGTCAAGCTGACAGAAAAAGGTGTAAAGGCTTACCATCATCACGAAGATTACCACAGACAGATGACACAGGCTATCCTGGACAAACTGGATGATACCGAACTTCCGGTACTTGTGAAGACACTGGATGCATTATCTGAATTCTTTACCGGGTATAGTGAGAATAAGGAGTCATAAGAGTATATGGTAAAAGGTGTAATTTTTGACATGGATGGAACGATGTTTGATACAGAATGCCTTTCTACAAAAGGATGGATTTATGCAGGCAAAAAGTTGGGCGTAGACATTCCGATTGCATTGACAAATTCTTTCAGGGGAAGAAATCCACAATCAATCCGAAAAAAATTTGCAGAATATTTTGGAGACAGACTGGATTATGATGAAGCAAGGGCAATGAAGCATGAGTACTTCGATGAAGTGACAAAAGACTCTGTTCCGCATAAAGAAGGATTACGGGATTTATTAGAATACTTAGATGCACATAAGATTCCGGCTGTGATAGCGACTTCTACAGAGAAAAAGCGTGCAAGCAGGCTGATACATGTGTCCGGTGTAGAACATCTTATTGCAAATGCGATATACGGAGATATGGTAGAACATGGAAAGCCAGAGCCGGATATTTTTCTGAAGGCGGCAGAGTTGATTGGACAGAATCCGGAAGAATGTCTGGTTCTTGAGGACAGTGCCCCTGGACTTCTGGCCGGGAAGGCAGCAGGCGGATATACGATCTATGTACCGGATGTGGCGGTTGTGCCGGAAGAAGTAAAGAAAGGAATCACGGCAGAACTGGCAGATCTGCGTGAAGTGACTGCATGGATCGAGAAAGAAAATAATAAATAAGAAGATGGAATATGACTGTCATGCAGCCTTTACAGGTTGTGGGCAGTTTTTCTGCATATGTCAGAAATACAAAATTAAATTCATAGAATTCAGGAGGAATAGCGATGTACGAAAAAGAAGCAGAACAATTACAGACAATTATTGATGACAGTGAAAGAATTGTATTTTTCGGAGGTGCAGGTGTCTCTACAGAGAGTGATATTCCGGATTTCCGAAGTGCGGATGGATTATACCGGCAGAAGTATAAGTATTCACCGGAACAGATCGTAAGCCACAGTTTCTTTGTACAGAACCCGGAAGGATTTTATGAATTCTATAAGGAGAAGATGATGTTCCTGGATGCGAAACCGAATGCTGCACATCGTAAGCTTGCAGAATTAGAAGCAGCCGGCAAATTAACTGCCGTGATCACGCAGAATATTGACGGACTTCATCAGGCGGCAGGAAGCAAAAATGTACTGGAACTGCACGGAAGTATTCATCGCAATTACTGCATGAAATGCCATAAATTCTACGATGCGGCTTATGTAAAACATGCAGACGGAATCCCGAGATGCAGCTGCGGAGGAATGCTCAAACCGGATGTTGTACTTTATGAGGAAGGTCTTGATTCTGCTGTGATCAATAAGAGTGTGAAGGCAATAAGTGAAGCAGATACGCTGATCATAGGTGGTACGTCCCTGATCGTTTATCCGGCAGCAGGATTTATTGATTATTTCAGAGGAAAACATTTGGTGGTGATCAATAAGGGTGCAACAGCCAGAGAAGTTGGTGCGGAGTTGACGATTGCGGCACCGATCGGGGAGATACTGGGACAGATAAAGGTACAGTAGTAAGCGCTGGAAGTACTAAGTGTCAAAAGTGGTAAGGACTGGAAAAGAACTTAAAACTGGAGAAAGAAGATGAAGAGAACAGGAAAATACAATTTCTGTCTGCCTGTGTGCAGTAATGATCGCTTCCATGTTCATGTGCGGAGGCTGCCAGAAACAAGAGAAAACAAAAATAATAAAGAAAAAACAAATCGAACTGTGGCATTACTGGGACATCCCGGGAAACCAGCAGCATCTGGAAGAACTGGTAGATCAGTTTAACCAGTCACAAGATAAAATAGAAGTTAAGGTATCCTACATACCGGATGAAGATTTCAAGAAACAGCTGGCATTGTCCATGTCGGAAGAAAAAATGCCGGATATTGCGTTGGTGGATTCTTCGGATTTTCAATTTCTCCATCAGATGAAACCATTTGCAGATCTGACAGATGAGATCCCGGAATTACAGGAGTATTCAGAAAAAGCGCTGGCACCATGTTCTGCGGATGGAAGAATCTATGGACAGCCGTTTGGAGTGAACTGTACGGCGATGTTTTATAATAAGAAGATTCTGGAGAAAGCAGGATGCAAGATTCCGGAGAATTGGGAAGAATTCAAAGAGGTTGCGGAGAAGGTCAGTGATAAAACGATAAAAGGCTTCGCGATCACGGCACTGCAGACAGAGGAAAGTATGTATGAGTTTCTTCCGATTCTGTGGTCTATGGGTGGAGATATCCATAGCATCAATACAGCAACCGGGCAGCAGGCATTTTTATTCTTAAAAGAGATGGAGCAGGAAGGAAGCTTAAGTCTGCAGAGTATTTCCCTTACGATGGGAGATCTGACGAATCAGTTTATAAAGGGAAAGATCGCAATGATGTTCAATTCCTCTATGGCAATCGACAGTATCCGTGAAGGCAATCCGGATCTTGAATTTGGTGTTGCGGCGATTCCATGCGGAAATCCACAGGTTACGGTGGCCGGAGGAGAGATTCTGGCGGTGGCAGATAATGAAAATAAGGAATATGCGATTCAGTTTTTGAAATTTCTTGCGGACAAAAAGCGGATGAAAGAGTACATAGATGAGTTCGGATTTCTTGCACCAAGGCAGGAGATTATGCAGCAACAGTTTGAAAATGATAAGGAAAAAGGGACATTTATAGATCTGTATCAGAATGCCAGGACAAGAGAGATCAGCAGAAACTGGCCGCAGATCTCACTGACACTTTCGGATACCTTAAGAGAAATCCTGGTAAATGAAAACGATTCACAGACTATACTGGACAAAAGTGCAGAAAAGATAGAGAGTATTGGAGCAGAAAACAGATGAAAAAGAGAAAGAAAATCTCCGGCAGATATTAATACCGGCATTTATCATTACGGCATGTATTCCGCTTGCTATTTTTGCACTGATATCGCAGGAGAGATTAAAGACAAGTACATTAGAGAATATGAACAATCAGGCAGAGGCTGACTTGCAGAAAGCAAATCAGAGCCTGAATATGACGCTGGATAAATACGAAACGTTACTTTATGCTATTACAACAGATGAAGAATTTCTGAGCCTTGTAGTAAATGCAAATGATTCGGAAGAAATTCCGGAAGCGGATGCATATAATATGAGAAGAGATTTTGCCCATATCTGTAATAGAAATGAAGGAGTTGACGGAATCCAGCTTGTGCTTTCAGACAAGAGGCGGATATTTTACGACCGACTGTCGTCATCTTCGGTGAATAGTACATGGATGGAAAAGGTAAAAATTCCGGATGAGACAAAGCTGCTGTCCTATGATGTTGATAAAGATACGGACAATCCTGAGCGTATGTTTCATATCGGGAGAAAGGTGGTTAATTACTGGGATATCAGTGAGGATCTAGGATATGTAATCCTGTCTGTCAATTTGGATGAACTGGAATCGGTATTAAGCGCAGGAAAAGGGTCCAGAGTATATCTTGTGAAAGACGGAGTGATCGTAGGGGCAGAAGATACAAAGATGCTTGGCCGGCAGGAGAAGGCTTTGGATAGTGCAAAGGTTAATCAGAAGGCAATCAAAAATGCCAGAAGCGGCTGGTCAATCCTCTTATGTCAGTCGATTCGTGAATATCAGAAAGCAATTGAAGAACAGGTGATATTCTGGATCATGGTAGCGCTTGCTGTTCTGCTGATCTTTGTCCTTCTGATCTATCGTGTTACCAAACCGGTCATGATATCGGTAAATGACATTGTGGATGCAATGAAAAATCTCGAAAAAGATAATTTCCGGGAAAAGCTTGAAGTCAAAGAAAAAGACAGTACAGAGATTCAGGAAATATCTGAAGGATTTAATGAAATGTCGGAACGTATCCACAATTTGATCGGACAGGTAAAAGAATCGGCAATGGAGCAGAAGAATGCAGAAATCTCTGCATTAGAGGCTCAGATCGATCCACATTTCCTTTATAATATTCTGGATACGATCAACTGGAAAGCAATTGAGAATGAACAATATGAGATTAGCGAGATGTTGGTGGCACTTGCGGACATCCTGCGCTATGCGATCAATGATGCCGGTGAATTTACCACAATTGATGCGGAAAAAGGATGGCTGGAAAAATACATCCTTCTCCAGCAGGAAAAACTGGGAGAAGAGATTGAACTGGAATTTAAAATTCAAGATTCGTACGGGAAATGCAAGATTCACAAGATGCTGCTGCAGCCATTTGTGGAAAATGCGATCAAATATAGTTTCCGTGGTTATGAAGGAGCACATCGTCTGACGATCGAGGTATCCAAAGCGGAAGAACAGATGCATATTATTATCGCAAACAACGGCCGGCATATAGAAGAAGATCAGTTGAAAGACCTGAATATGGGAAAAGAGATCAAGAATCATTTTGGAATCTCGAATGTAAGAAAACGTCTGAAACTTTATTACGGAGAAGATGCAGTGATTTATTTTGAAAATGTATCTCCAAGTGGAGTGAAAGTACATTTGTTTGTGCCATTGCAGGAGGAACAAAAAGATGAAGATAGCAGTTATTGAAGATGAAAAACCGATCAGAGAAGGACTTGTACATATTTTAAATAAGATAAGTCCGGAATATCAGGTCGTAGGCAGTGCGGAGAATGGAGCAGAAGGACTGATACTTCTGGAAGAGGAAATGCCGGATCTGATCATGCTGGATATCCAGATGCCGGATATGGATGGACTGCAGATGCTGAAAGAAGCACGGGCAAGAGGAATCTATACAAAAGTGATTATTCTTACAGCCTACTCGGATTTCAGCTATGCGAAAAAAGCAATCGAACTGGGAATTGAAAATTATCTGCTAAAACCGGTGAATCTGACAGAACTAAAGAAAACGCTGGAAAAAATTAAAGAAGAGTTATTTGTAGAACAGAGGGGAAAGAATTCTCTTTCATTGGAAAAGATTCTGAAGGATATCCTGGATGGTGAATATGAGAAGAATGAAAGGCTGGACGCTGTGCTGGCAGATAATTATGGAATCATTCAGGGACACAGCCTGTATTGTATGTACATTTTCCTTGGAAAATATTATGAAAGTGAGAAGAAAGAAGTCGGATTATTTCTGGAGGAATTGAAAGAACACAATCCGGAACGGAAACTGTGCTGGCTGCCTCGTGAAAAACAACAGGCCGCATTGGTCTGCTTTTATGGTGAGGAAGATGTCAGTAAATTATTGAAATACGTAAAACATTCGGTAGTACCGGCATGTTCCGTAAGACTGCATGACCGTGGCGTATTTACATGGAAGGAATGTAAGGGACTTAACAGACTGACTGAGACAGAGCTGGAATTAGAAAAGGCATGTGGCTGGCATCTGATACTCGGAGACAGGGTATTGATTGAATGCGAGAAAATTCTACAGATGAGAACGTATCAGTTCATTTATCCGGCAGAGCTGGAAAACAGGGCCAGAAGTGCAGTAATACATATGAATGTAGAAGAATTTACCGGTTGTTTTCAGAAATTCATGAAATATGGACGCATAGAAGTACACAGTCCACAGGAACTCAGAGAAGTGTGTATCCGTTTCGCATATGCGATAATCAATACAGCCAAGGAGTGTGGCACATTGCGGGATGAGGAATTGATGGTTCAGAGAGTGTTAAAGACAATCTTAGGTGCAGTTTCCTGGGAGGAGATAGAAGCAGTCATGATGGAATTATTCTCCAGCATCGAGATAAGTCAGATCAACCAGACATCTTCTGAATATCTGGTACAAAAAGCACTGACAATTATGAAAGAATGTTATAGTGACGGGATTACTTTGGAAGAAACAGCCAGAAGACTTCATGTTACAGAGCAATATCTGGGAACACAATTAAAGAAAGAAACGGGGACTTCCTTTACGGAGACGGTACGAAAATTTAAAATCATGCATGTGAAAGAATTACTTCTGGATACAGATCTGAAATTAAATCAGATAGCTGCAATGACTGGATTTTCCAATCCAAAGTATATGAGTAAAGTATTTAAACAGGAAGAAGGGATGCTTCCAAATGAATACAGGCGGATTAATGCATAACAGTTTATAAAATTACTCCTTTCCGAAAAAATTGCTCCTTTTTAAAATTTGGATTCTGATATAGTGGGTTCAGAACAAAAAGAGGAGGAATTAAGATGGAAGCGGTTGATAAAATATCCGTCGGAGTGAGTAAAGAAAAAGCCGGACAGAATACACAGGAAGCCATCACAGAGAATGCGGATGGAATGAAAGTATCTCTGGGAGAGAAAATCTGTTATGGAGTAGGTGATATCGGAGCAAATCTGGTATGGACAACGGTAGCCTCTTTCCTGACGATATATTGTACTGATGTGGCAGGTATTGCTGCAGGAGTAGTAGGAACACTGATGCTGATCGCCAGATTATTCGATGGCGTATCGGATCTTTTTATGGGAATCATTATAGATAAGACGAACACCAGATGGGGAAAAGCCCGTCCGTGGGTACTCTGGAGTGCGCCACCGCTGGTCATCAGCCTGATCATGATCTTTACAGTACCGGACCTTGGTGCAAATGGAAAAGCAATTTACCTGTTACTTGTATACATATTCCTTGCAGCGGTATGCTTTACAGCATCTAACCTTTCTTATAATACAATGCTTTCACTGGTAACCACAGAGCAGCACGACAGAAATGTCATGAACACGATTCGTTTTGAATTTACCATGATCGCACAGCTTGTAATTAACGTGATCACGATTCCACTGGTACATTTCCTTGGAAACGGACAGCGTGGCTGGACATGCATGAGTATCGTGTATGCAATCGTAGCACTTGGAATGTTCATCACAACATTTGCCGGAACAAAAGAAAGATACAAACCAATCAAAAAAGAAACAACAGCGAAGAAGAAGACACATCCGCTGAAAACAATTAAGATCCTTTGCAGAAATAAATACTTTATCCTGATCACACTTGCATTTGCAGTGATCTATACATCGCTTGGATTAACCGGAGGATCCAGAATCTACTATGCAAAATACGTATTAGGGGATGAGATGCTGAACAGTACAATGACCATGTTCAACTATATCCCGACCATCCTTACGATTATGTTGATCCCGGTATTTACAAAAAGATTCGGAAAGATCAAAGCACTGTTTGTAGGATTTTTATTCTACGCAGCAGGACTGGTGCTTGAAATCGCAGGACCTGTTAATCTTCCAATGATTTACACAGGTCTGGTATTACAGGGAATCGGACATGCAGCATTGTATTCCTGCCTGTTTGCAATTGTAGGAGATGTTGTAGATTACAGCGAATGGAAAGATGGCATCCGTGAAGAAGGCATTACTTACAGTGTGACAAGCTTCGGACAGAAGATAGGAACCGGACTTGGAACAGCAGCACTTGGATGGATTCTTGCAGCCGGACATTATGATGGAACAGCAGCCGTTCAGTCAGCAAGTGCAATCTTCGCAATCAAAGGACTGTTCCTGTATCTGCCACTGGTGATTACAGTGATCGTTCTTATCATCTGGTACTTATTCATGGGAATTGATAAGATCTATCCGACAGTCAGAAAAGAACTGGATGAGCGTAGAGAAAAGGCTGAGTAAGAAAAAGCTGAGCAAGAGAAAGCCGAGTCAGAAAATATAGAATAGAAAATGTGAACTTGAATGGTAATTAGGAATAAGCCGGAAGATGTAATGTCTTCCGGCTTATTTTAATTGCCATGCGTTCGGAAGAAGCTGCCGGTGGCAGGTTCTGTAGATACAGAAAACTTTGGCACATAAAAAGGCAGGAAACGAAGTCCTGCCTTTTAAAAATAATATGTAAGATTTAAAATTAACCAACAATGCGGTATTTCTTATCTACAGCATTCAGAAGTTCATGTCCGTCTTCTGTTACGAGAACAAGGTCCTCAACACGAACACCGTATTTGCCTTCGATGTAGATACCAGGCTCGATAGAGAAGATCATACCAGGTTCAGCCACATTCTTGTTGATCGGGCTTACATCACCATATTCGTGGTCTTCCTGTCCGATGAAGTGTCCAAGACGGATTCTCCAGTATTCACTGTATCCAGCTTCGTCAATCAGATCTCTTGCCTGAGCGTCGATATCGCAGAAACGCATACCAGGTTTGATAACAGCTTCTGCTTTCTCAACTGCTGTACGAACCAGATCGTGGATAGCAGCCTGCTCATCATCTACGCTCTTGCAGTAGAATGTTCTTGTCATGTCTGAGCAGTAACCTTTCCATACACAACCCATATCGATCAGGACACATTCTCCGGCTTTCAGAGTTCTTGTCTCACTTGGTGTATGGTGCTGGTCAGCAGCGTTAGGTCCGAAGCATACGATTGTATCAAAGCTTACTCCGCTAGCTCCCTCTTTCAGGTACTCAGCGTCGATGAAATCAGCAACTTCTTTCTCTGTCATACCTTCTTTGATGAAGTCTGCAACTCTTTCCATAACCTTATCATTGATAACAGATGCCTGTTTCATGATTGCAATCTCTTCTTCATTCTTAACTGCACGAACACCGTCTACGCAGTCAGATCCCCAGATTGTCTTCATCTCAGGGCAGCGCTCCTGAAGTGGAATGAGGAAACGAGCCGGCCATGTCTTGTCAATTCCAAGAGTACTCTTTGTATCGATGTGCTCCATCAGAACACCGATCTGGTCATCCATGTCACTGAACCATACTTCTTCGAATCCTGTATTTGATACATAATACAGATAGTTCAGGAATAATGTATGTTTTCCACTTGTTCTAAGTAACAGGGCATATAATCTTTCCCCAGGATTTACCATGATGCCTGTTAAAAAGCGGATGCTCAGTGGATCAGATACCAATAACTGATCGATTCCTTTCTCTTTCATTTTTTCCAATACGCGGCTAATTCTTTCGTCCATTGTTAAAATGCTCCTTCCTGTGCGTTTTGTTGAAAAATCTTATTTAAGATAATAACATGAATTGGCTAAAATGACTAGAACTTTAGTGAATTTAAAGGATTAATTTTTGAAATGTTCTGACAACAATTTCTAATGGGCCAGTGGGGACGGAGTTTGTGGCCTTTTTTTGTGTCCCCTCCGGTAATTTTGTAAAAAAATAGGACTGCATTGTTTGGGAGGAGTGCAGTCCTGAGGAAAAAGTTATGAAAAAGATTTAAAGTGTTTGTTCTTTCGAACAATTCTTAGTATAGAAGGAATATGTGATGAAAATGTGATGGAATTAGGAAGAAATTGTTAACAAATGAAAAACAGAAAATAGAATACAATCAGAGGTACCATAAACGGGAACAATGTTGAAATCCAAAAGTCCGGGTGTTAGAATTACAACAGATGCTATAACAGAAGATATATATCAAAGAATACAAGAAACCATACAGAACATACGAATATACACCAAGGAGGAAACACCATGCGGATTCTAATCTACGGCGCTGGAGTCATCGGAAGCTTCTACGCATCCAGATTCGCCAAAGCGGGACTGGATGTAACAGTCTTAGCAAGAGGGCAGCGGTTAAAAGAATTACAGGGACACGGTCTATGGTACAGAGGCAAGACAAGAACGCATAAAGTTGAGGTTAAGACGATCAGTGAGTTAAAACCGGATGACCGCTACCAGTTTATTTTCCTGACCGTACGTGAGAATCAAGTGGAAGAAGCACTGGAAGATATCAGTAAGAATAAAAGTCCGAATGTTGTCACTATGATCAATACGATCAAACCATATGGCAGGTGGGAGAAAATCTGCGGAAAAGGCAGGATCCTTCCGGCATTTCCGGGAGCGGGCGGCTGTATCGAAGGAGGGATTCTGGATGCACAGCTTCTGCCAAGAGCAATCCAGCCGACAACATTCGGTGAGATCGGAGGAAGAAAGAGCAGCAGGGAAGAAGCACTGGCATACATATTTAGAAAAAAGCCACATTCCATATCAGATCGTTCCGGAAATGCATCACTGGCAGATCTCACATCTTGGCGTGATCATTCCGCTGGCAGATGCTTATTACCAGAGCAGGCATCCGGAAAAAATCTGTGCAAATGAAAAATTGATGACGCTGACAGCTTATCGGATGAAAAAGAACCTGAAGTGGATCGCCCAGAAGGGAATGTTGTGCCCGGCAAAGCTCTATATGATCAAAGATATGCCGACAGGAATGCTGGCAGGGGTTCTAAGCAGAGTATACCAGAGTGAATTTGGCAACAAATTCCTTTACCGACATGCGATGCATGCACCGGAAGAATTCCAGCGGCTGCACCAAGAATTTTATAATTATATGAAAACGCATACGAAAGAGAGTAACAAAGCATGATAAGACCGATTATGAAAGACATATTTTTCCTGAACCAGAGATCCGAGCCGGCAACAGAGGCGGACAAGCAGGTTGCAGTGGATTTGTTAGATACATTGAAAGCGCACGAGGAAGGCTGTGTCGGCATGGCAGCGAATATGATCGGAGTGAAGAAATGTATCATAGCCGTTAATATGGGATTCATGAATATGGCAATGTTCAATCCGAAGATTGTAAAACGTTCCGGAAAATATGAGACGGAAGAAGGCTGCCTTTCCCTTACCGGTGTGAGAAAATGCACCCGGTATCAGGAGATTGAAGTAGAATATCAGGACATGAATTTCAAAAAGCAGAGACAGAAATATACCGGATGGACGGCACAGATTATTCAGCATGAGATAGATCACTGTCAGGGCATAGTGATCTGACACTAAGAAAAGTAAATATTTTCCTCCTGTTTTATTGACACAACTGTATCGATAGCATACAATAAAACCAGATTGTTAATAAAATAACATATAAAACGTGAAGATTACAGGAGGGTAATATCATGGCAAAGATTTTATGTAGTCCAAGTAAATATGTACAGGGTGCAGGTGAGCTGAAGAAGCTGGGTGAATATGCTCAGAAGTATGGAAAAAAAGCACTCGTACTGATCACAGAATCCGGATATAAACGTATCGGAGACGTTGTAAATACCGGATTTGAAGGATACGAGATCACACCTGTGTACGAGTATTTCAACAGAGAATGCAGTAAGAATGAGATCAACCGACTGGTAGACATCATGAATGAGAAGGGCTGTGATGTTGTGATCGGTATCGGCGGTGGTAAGATCCTGGACACGGCCAAGGCAGTTGCTTATTATAAAGAAGCACCGGTTCTGATCTGTCCGACGATCGCCTCAACAGATGCACCTTGTAGCGCACTGTCTGTTATTTATACAGATGCTGGTGTATTCGAAGAGTACTTATTCCTTCCGGCCAACCCGGACATGGTTCTGATGGATACTGAGATCATTGCAAAGTCACCGGTAAGACTTACTGTTTCCGGAATGGGTGATGCGCTGGCAACATACTTTGAAGCAAGAGCTTGTCAGGCAAGTGGAGCAACGACATGTGCGGGTGGACAGGTCACACAGGCAGCAATCGCACTTGCAAAACTCTGTTTTGATACGCTGATGGCAGAAGGAGTAAAGGCAAAACTTGCTTTGGAAGCAGGAGCATGTACACCGGCTGTAGAAAAAGTCATCGAAGCCAATACATTGCTGAGTGGTATCGGATTTGAGAGTGGCGGACTTGCAGGAGCGCACGCAATTCATAATGGATTTACCGTACTGGATGAGTGCCATCACATGTATCATGGCGAGAAAGTCGCATTTGGAACGATTACACAGCTGGTACTGGAGAACATTCCGGCAGAAGAACTGGAAGATATCATCGACTGGTGTATCGAACTGGGACTGCCTGTGACATTAAAAGAACTGGGAATCACAGAAGTAACAGATGAGAAGCTGATGGCAGTTGCAACGGCAGCCTGTGCAGAGAACGACACGCTTCACAATATGCCATTCGAGGTAACTCCGGAGACTGTATGTGCAGCGATCAAAGCAGCAGATGCATACGGTAAATATTTCCTCGGAGAATAATATATAATCCAAATACATAATCTAACAGGAATAAGATTTGTTAAAAACCCACGGGATCAGTGGTTGACATTCGTCAAAAGATAATGCTATAATGTGCCTCTAAAACATGTGTGGATTTTTCTGGAGCAATCTATTTTTCGCCACATGACTGATGCGTTCGGTCATGTGGCATTTTTTAGTGCATAGAAATCATAAAATCCATAATAAAATTGATATGTTATGTATGTGGAAAAAGAAAGGGGAAATTATATGGATCAGACATATATGAAAGAACAGCCGGTGTTAAAATTGATATTGTCAATGGCACTGCCGATGGTGCTTTCTATGATGGTGAGTTCACTTTACAATATTGTGGACAGCTTCTTCATCGCCAGGATCAGCGAAGATGCCATGACGGCATTATCACTGGTGTATCCAGTGCAGAATCTGGTCAATGCCGTGATGATCGGATTTGGAATCGGAATCAATGCGGTCATCTCATTTTACCTGGGAGCTCAGGATAAAGAGATGGCAGACAGGGCAGCAACACAGGGAATGCTGCTCGGAACCATTCACGGGATCGGTTTTATGATTCTGGGCATTGCCGTAATGAGACCGTTTTTACAGATGTTTACGGGAAATGCACAGATCGTGGACTATGGTGTGCGTTATTCAAGAATTGCATTTTTATTTGCCACAGCATTATCTTGGCAACTGGTATTTGAGAAGACATTTCAGGCAGTCGGCCGTATGGTAGAGTCGATGACCTGTATGATGTCAGGTGCGGTCATCAACATTATCCTGGATCCGGTCATGATCTTCGGACTCGGACCATTCCCGAAGATGGGAATCGAAGGAGCCGCACTTGCAACAGGAATCGGACAGGCAGCAGCGGCACTGCTGTATCTGATCCTTTATATCGCGAATCCGCTTCCGGTGAAATACAGAAAGAAATATCTAAAGGTGGACCTTAGATTATGGAAGAAGTTATACGTGATCGGAATTCCGGCAAGTCTGAACCTGGCACTTCCGTCACTGTTGATCTCTGTATTGAATGTAATACTTACAGGCTATGGGGAAGTCTATGTATTCGTTCTCGGAGTCTATTATAAGCTGCAGACCTTCCTGTACCTTCCGGCAAATGGAATCGTGCAGGGAATGCGTCCGCTTCTCGGATATAATTACGGAGCGGGAGAGCATAAGCGTGTACATAAGATCTTTCGGGACGGTCTGATCCTGGTACTCGTGATGATGACGGTCGGAACGGTAATCTGCCTGGCAGTTCCGGGACAGCTGATGGGGCTATTTACGGCGAATCCGGTAACGATGCAGGCGGGAAGTGTGGCACTCAGAGTCATCAGTCTTGGCTTCATTGCTTCATCCGTATCGGTTATCTGCAGCGGTGCACTGGAAGGTCTTGGAAAAGGCGTGCATTCACTGATCATTTCGTTATGCAGATATGTGGTTGTGATCATTCCGGCGGCATTCATCGTCAGCCGTTTTATGGGAGCGGTCGGAGTATGGCATGCGTTCTGGATCACGGAGGCTGTTACGGCGGCGATCTCATATATGGTGTATCGGAAAGGTGTGAAGGGATAGCAGAGATAAAAAATCACGGAGCAACAGTTTTTTTGATGCACAAGTATAATATTGTATGATAAAATAATAAGAAACAGGAAAGCAGAAAAGAAACAGAATATACAAGGACGACTCTGACTGCAAGGCAGCATCCCGAGCAGGAATAGTTAAGAACTTCCTTATTTCCGACACATGGTATTTCTATACCATGTATTCGCATTATGCATTGGAAAAACAAAAAAGAGCATTTTGTATACAAAATAAGGCGGCTTCAGATAACGAAAAGAGAGCCGGCTTATGTATACAAAATGTTCTTTTTCATTTGAACAAATATGTAAGCAGAACATGCAGGAGGAACACACATGTTAAAAGTAGCAATCTACGGAAAAGGTGGAATTGGGAAATCCACCGTCACATCCAATCTGGCAGCAGCATTTGCCACGATGGGGAAGAAAGTCATCCAGATCGGCTGTGACCCGAAAGCAGATTCGACGATGAACCTGCTCGGCGGGGAGCCGTTAAGGCCGGTCATGAATTATATGAGAGAAGAAGACGAAGAACCGGAGAAACTGGAAGATATTGCAAAAGAAGGATTCGGAAATGTCTTATGTATCGAGACGGGCGGACCGACACCGGGACTTGGATGTGCGGGAAGAGGAATCATTGCGACATTCCAGTTATTAGAAGATCTGAAATTATTCGAGACCTATAAGCCTGATGTTGTTCTGTACGATGTACTCGGGGACGTGGTCTGCGGCGGATTCGCAGCGCCGATCCGGGAAGACTATGCGGAAAAAGTTCTGATCGTGACATCGGGAGAGAAGATGGCACTCTATGCGGCAGATAACATTTCCAAAGCAGTAAAGAACTTTGAAGACAGAAGTTATGCAAGAGTGTTCGGAATCGTACTGAATCACAGAAATGTAGAAAATGAAAATGAAAAAGTAGAGACATTTGCAAAAGAGCATGGATTTGACATCGTGGGAGAGATTCCAAGAAGTGATGAAATTAACCGTTGTGAAGACCAGGGGAAGACGGTGATCGAGGGCAATCCGGAGTCGGACATCAGTAAATGCTTCTATGATCTGGCGGAAATATTATGGAAAGATGAGGAAAAGGTATGAGAGGGACTGCCTATTATTGTACGGTAGAAGAATTACAGAAGCGGGGAAGGGATGATATTCCGGAGCAGTTCCGGTCGAATACGCATCTGATCTACAGTTCTCCGGCGACGCTTGCATTTAATTCGCCGGGAGCGGAAGGATTCGGTGTAAAGAGAGCGGGGCTTGCGATCCCGGATTCGATTATGCTGATCGTGGCACCGGGATGCTGCGGACGGAATACGTCCATGATCAGTTCCATGCCGCAGTATGAGGACCGGTTCTTTTATCTTACGATGGATGAGACCGATATCGTAACGGGAAGACATCTGAAAAAAGTGCCAAAGGCAGTACAGGAGATCTGTGACAGTCTGGAGAAGAAGCCGTCGGTTGTGATGATCTGCATTACCTGCGTGGATGCGCTTCTTGGAACAGATATGGAACGGATCTGCAGAAAATCCGAAGAAAAGACAGGACTTCCGGTCAGACCGTGTTATATGTATGCGCTGACAAGAGAAGGACGGAAGCCGCCGATGGTGCATGTGCGTCAGTCCTTATATTCTTTATTGGAACCAAAGAAGAAAAAAGGAAATGTCGTGAATCTGCTGGGATTCTTCTCACCACTTATGGATGATTGTGAGTTATACGGAATGCTGGAAAAAGCAGGCGTAAAGACGGTACACGAGATATCCAGATGCAAGGATTACGAAGAGTACCAGACGATGGCAGAGGCGAATTTTAATCTGGTATTACATCCGGAAGCGAGATTCGCAGCGGAAGATTTTCATGAGAAATTGCAGATTCCGTTTATCGAACTTCGGAGATTGTACCAGATTGATAAGATAACGAAGCAGTATCAGGCACTGGGAAATGTTCTGGGGATTCCATTCGAAGATCATGAAGCGGAGGCTGCTGCACTTGATTCAGTAAAATGCTTGAAATCTGCGAAGCCGGATGCAGTTTTCGCCATCGGGGAATGTATGAACGGGGATCCGTTCGAACTGGCACTGGCGCTTGTAAAGTATGGCTTCCGGGTGGCTGAGATCTATGGAACGCTGACCGCCGAGAATTTTGTATACCTGAAGAATTTATCTGAATTGAGTCCGAAGACAAAAGTATTTTCCAATATGGAACCAACCATGCTGTATTATGATCCGGAAGAGAGCGGGGTTACAATTACAATTGGAAAAGATGCCTGCTACTATCATCCGGATGTGAAAAACGTGATGTGGAACGAAGAAGTGCAGCCGTACGGATATGCGGGTGTGAGACATTTGTGCGAAAGACTGTTGGAGGTGTAGGCGATGAAAGGATTAAGAAAATATCTGACACCATTTGCACCAGATCAGTCGGGAGCAGTGTCGGTGTTATATGAACTTGGCGGAATGCTGGTCATCTGTGATGCAGGTGGATGTACGGGAAATGTGTGCGGTTTCGATGAGCCAAGATGGTTTGAAACCAGAAGTGCGGTATTCAGTGCGGGACTTCGTGATATGGATGCGATCCTTGGAAGAGACGACAGACTGGTTGCAAAACTTGCAGATGCGGCAGAAAAGCTGGATGTGACATTTGCAGCAGTGATCGGGACTCCGGTTCCCGCAGTGATCGGGACGGATTATCGGGCATTGGAGCGGATGCTGGCGAAGAAGACAGAACTTCCGGTACTGACGGTGAATACAGATGGCATGGAATTGTATGACAAGGGAGAAGAAAAGGCATATCTTGCATTGTTCGAGAAATTCAGTGACAAGAATGAAGAGTCTGAGGATATGAATGATAAAGACAGACCACGTATCGGGATTATCGGCATGACTCCGCAGGATGTCAGTGACCTGAAGGCAGCAGATAAGATCCGGAAAGTATATGCAGACCAGGGAATGCGTGCCATCTGCTATGGTATGGGAGACGGACTGGATGAAGTGAGAAATGCTTCTCTGGCAGCGAAGAATGTGGTCGTATCTCCGGCAGCATTAAAAGCAGCGCAGTATCTGCAAAAGAAGTTCGGAACACCATATGAGATTGCCTATCCACTGGCATCAGAACTTGTGCCGGAAGTGAATTATCAAGGAAAGAAGATCCTGATCGTACAGCAGCAGGTGATTGCAAATGCAGTGCGTAAGGAGATCGAAAAACGAACCGGGGAAAAAGAAGCAATCACAACAGCGACATGGTTCATGCGGAAAGAGGAGATTTTAACGGATCTGAATGTTGATGCCGCAGATGATATTAGTCTGAAAGAAGAGGATGATTTCATTTCGTTGGTGGAAAAAGAAGGATATGATGTGATCTTTGCAGATCCGTGTATGGAGCGGATGATTCCGGGATTTGAAGGGACATTTATTCCGCTGACGCATTTTGCAGTGTCAGGAAAGCTTAACGTGTAAGCAGAATATATGGGAAACCTATATGTTTTAGACAGGGGGAAGAAACGGATGATAACAAAGAAAATCCGTGTCTACGGAATTGTGCAGGGCGTCGGCTTCAGACCGACTGTGAGCCGTCATGCAGCGGCTGCCGGAATCACCGGAAGTGTGTGTAACAAAGGTCCCTATGTGGAAATCTTTGCACAGGGAGAGGAAAAATGTGTAAAAGATTTTCTGGAGAGACTGGAAAATCAGCCGCCGAAGAGAGCTGCCATATTGAAGATCAATACAGAAGATGTAAAAGAGGAAGAATACGGGAAATTCAATGATTTTCAGATCATAGAAAGCGAGAAGACAAAAGGGGAGATCTTTGTCTCTCCGGATATTGCAATCTGCGAAGAATGCAAGAAAGAAATGTACGATCCAAAAGACCGGCGTTATCTGCACCCATTTATCAACTGCACCTGCTGCGGTCCCAGACTTACGATCCTGGATGCACTTCCATATGACCGGGAACGGACTAGCATGAAGGAATTCCCGATGTGTCCGGACTGTGCTTCGGAGTATGAGGATCCGGCGACCAGGCGTTATGATGCACAGCCGGTATGCTGCAACGATTGTGGTCCGGAAGTGTATCTGACCGGCAGGGAAGAACGGGGAAGAGCTGCGATCATTGCCACAAGAAAAATGATTCATGATGGCGGGATCGTGGCAATCAAGGGAATCGGCGGATTCCATCTCTGCTGTGATGCGACGAACGAGGAAGCAGTACAGAGATTGCGGACATTAAAGAAACGTCCGGCGAAACCGTTTGCCGTGATGGCGCGGGATGTGGAAGCGGTAAAGCAGGAATGTCTGGTAAATGAAGTACAGGAGGAGATCCTGGATGGACACCAGAAGCCGATCCTGTTACTTGAAAAACGGAAAAAATCTGCAGACAGTACAGGTCTTTGCAAGTCTGTCGCTCCGGGGAATCCAAAAGTCGGCATCATGCTCCCATACGCTCCGGTACAGATGCTGTTATTCCAATATGATGATGGAATCCAGATGCCGGATTATCTTGTAATGACGAGCGGCAATACCTCCGGTGCACCGATCTGCAGGGATGACAAAGAAGCGGTGGAGGAACTGTCACAACTATGTGATCTGATCCTTTCTCATGACCGGAAGATCCGGATCCGGGCGGACGATTCGGTGATGGATTTTTATAAGGGAGAGCCTTATATGATCCGGCGCTCCAGAGGCTATGCACCGCTTCCGACGATGGTGACAATGCCGTGGAAAGGACAGGTGCTGGCCGCAGGCGGAGAACTTAAGAATACGTTCTGTATCGGAGTGGATGGACGTTTCTATCTGTCCCCGTATGTAGGGGATCTGGAAGATCTCCGTACTGTCAAAGCGTTGCAAGAGACGATCCACAGATTCGAGACACTTCTGGAGGTAGAACCGGAAGTTGCAGCATGTGATCTGCATCCAAAATACAACTCGACAGTCGTTGCAGAAGAACTGGGACTTCCAGTCGTGAAGATCCAGCATCATTATGCACACATTTTATCCTGTATGGCAGAAAATGACCGGAAAGAGCAGGTGATCGGCGTTGCATTCGACGGAACCGGATATGGTACAGATGGAACCATCTGGGGAGGCGAACTTCTGCTTGCAGATTATCACGGATTTGAACGGATGGGAAGTATCGAACCATTTCTTCAGATCGGAGGAGACATTTCTGCTAAAGAAGGATGGCGAATTGCAGTTTCACTGATCTATCAGCAGACACAGGATAAAGAGCAGACAATGGAGATTGTAAAGAAGATTAACCTGTGCAGTGAACCGGAATGCAAAGTGCTTCTTGCCATGGCGGATCGGAAAATGAATGCTGTGACATCGACCAGTGCGGGACGTCTGTTCGATGCAGTCAGTGCAATTCTCGGAATCCGGACGAAGTCTACGTTCGAAGGGGAGGCTTCGATGGCACTTGAATTTGCCGCAGAAGCTTATGAGAAAGAGATCTGGGAAATTGATGAGCCGGCAGATGGTGAAAGCGATCCGGATGAAGAAAAGAAAGAGCCGGAAGACAGGCTGATTATGAAGACAGGAAGCCTTATAAAATATCTGGCAGAGAAGAAAACAGAAGGCATTCAGGCAGAAAAATTAGCTTATATCTTTCATCAAAAGCTGGCAGATCTTATAATCTGTGGCTGTAGGAAGATCAGAAAGAAAACAAAATGTAATTGTGTGGCATTAAGCGGCGGTGTATTCCAAAATCGGCTGTTGTTGAGAATGGTGGAAGAAGGTCTGGAAAAAGAACATTTTACCGTACTCAGACATCACCTGATCCCGGCAAATGACGGCGGGATCGCACTGGGGCAGGCAGCATATGCCATGCAGTATATTCAGGAGGGAAAATAACATGTGTGTAGGATTATCAGCAAAAGTAGTCCGTATCAGTGATGGTACGGCAGTTGTAGACGCGGGGGGTGCAAAAAGATCGGTCTCTTCAGAATTACTGGAAGATCTGGAACCGGGAGATTATGTAATGGTGCATGCAGGAATCGCCATTGCAAAAATTACCGATGAAGATGACAGTGAGACAGATCAGTTGATGGAGGAACTTCTGTAATGAGTGAAGGAAAGAAAACGGCAAGAGAGATCATAGAAGGATATGACGGCCCTGCAGTCCGGATCATGGAAGTATGCGGGACACATACACATGAAATCTTCCGTCTGGGTATCCGCAAACTTCTTCCAAAGCAGGTAGAATTGATCTCTGGTCCCGGGTGTCCGGTCTGTGTCACACCGGTAAGTTATATCGATGAGGCAGTTTATCTGGCTCTGGAAAAGAGTGTGACAATCTGTACATTCGGAGATCTGGTGCGTGTGCCGGGAAGTAAGAAGAGTCTGGCAGATGCAAGAAGCGAAGGCGGGAAGATCCATATCGTCTATTCACCTGCCGATGCGGAAAAATATGCAAAAGAACATCCGGAAGAAGAGGTTGTATTCTTATCTGTAGGATTTGAGACGACGACTCCGGCGGGATGTCTGTCTGTCAAAAAAGCAAAAGAAGAAGGAATCACGAACTATTCCATGCTGATCGCAAATAAAACGATGCCGCAGGCATACGAAGCATTAAAAGGAAGCGCAGACATTTTCTTATATCCGGGACATGTCAATGCGATCACAGGAACAAAGCTTTGTGAAGAACTGGTGCAGGAAGGTGTAAGCGGTGTGGTGGCAGGCTTTACGGCAAAAGAACTTCTGACTGCACTGGCAGTTGCGTTGACACATTTTCAGAAAGGGAAACCTTTCTTTGTAAATTGTTATCCGCGTGTAGTGACAGAAGAAGGAAGTAAAGAAGCGCAGAGACTGGTGGATACGTTGATGGAAGCATGTGACAGTGAATGGAGAGGACTCGGAATCATACCGGGATCAGGACTTCGTTTACGTGATGAATGGGGTATGTATGATGCCAGAAAGAAATATCAGGTTCCGAAGATGGAAGGAAGGGCGAATCCGGCCTGCAGATGCGGGGATGTATTACAGGGAAAATGTAAACCATCCGACTGTAAAGTATTTGGAAAGGTCTGTACACCGCAGCATCCGGTAGGTGCATGTATGGTATCCGGTGAAGGAGCCTGTTCAGCATATTATATGTATGGAAGAGAATAAGAAAAACAGACGGAAAATAGCAAGGAAGTGGACAAAATGAACGAGTATGTGGATAACGAAGCAAGAAAAGCAAGATTAGTGGGGAAAACTGTGACGATGGCACATGGTGCAGGAGGACGCCAGACGTCAGAGCTGATCGATATGATCTTCAAAGCACATTTTGATAATCCGGATCTGACTGCGGATGATGCAGCCGTCCTGGCACCTCCGGCCGGTAAGATGGCAGTATCTACGGATGGATTTATCGTATCACCGGCATTCTATCCGGGAGGAAATATCGGAAAGCTTTCCATCTGCGGTACGGTCAATGATCTTTCATGTATGGGAGCAAAACCATTATACCTGACCTGTGCATTTGTGATCGAAGAGGGATTTCCGATGGAAAAACTGGAAGAGATTGCAGAAGCAATGGAGAAGACGGCGAAAGAAGCCGGAGTCCGGATTGTATCGGGAGATACCAAGGTTGCAGGGAAAGGGCAGGTGGACGGCGTCTTTATCACGACAACAGGTATCGGTGAGATCACGGATGGAGTCGAAGTTGCGGGAAATCTTGCAAAACCGGGCGATGCGATCATTGTGACGGGAGATATAGGAAGACATGGATGCACGATCCTTCTTGCGAGAGAAGATTTTGGAATCGATGCGGATGTGACGAGTGACTGTGCACCACTCTGGGGTAATGTAAAAGCAGTGATAGATGCAACGCATGAACTGCATGTGATCCGTGATGCGACCAGAGGCGGAGTCGGAACTGTGCTGTATGAGATTGCAGGACAGAGCCAGGTAGGCATTCGTCTGGATGCTTCGAGGATTCCGGTTGCACCAGAGGTACGAGGCGTATGTGGAATGCTTGGACTGGAGCCGCTTTATCTTGCATGTGAAGGACGGCTTGTGATCATGGCGCCGAAAGAACAGGCACAGACGATCGTGGATGCATTGAAAGTATGTCCATATTCACAGGATGCGGCAATTATCGGTGAAGTGACCGAAGAGCAGCCGGGAAAAGTAGTGATGTTGACGGAGATCGGAACGCAGGCATTACTTCCGCAGCCGGGCGGGGAATTACTGCCGCGCATCTGTTAGGAGGGTATCAATGGATACAAGAGTGGCAGTTATTTCTATCATTGTGGAAAATCCGGAAGCGATCGAGACATTGAATCATCTGCTTCATGAGGCAGGACAGTATATTATCGGAAGAATGGGAATTCCATATCGGGAAAAAGGTATCAATATTATCAGTATTGCTATTGATGCACCGCAGGATGTGATCAGTACGTTATCCGGCAAGATCGGTCGTCTGAGCGGGATATCCACGAAGACGGCGTATTCGAATATTATTACGAAAGCAGGAGAATAAAAATAGTATGATTAAGATTGCAGTATATGGAAAAGGCGGGATCGGAAAATCAACAACCGTGTCTAATGTAGCTGTGGCACTGGCAGAAAAAGGACTGAAAGTGATGCAGATCGGATGTGATCCGAAAGCGGATTCGACGATTGCATTAAGACACGGGGAAGCGGTGCCGACTGTACTGGACCTCTTCCGGGAAAAGAAGCAGGATCTGAGATTAGAAGATATGGTGCGGACCGGCTATCAGGGTGTGATCTGTGTAGAGGCAGGTGGTCCGACACCGGGACTTGGATGTGCAGGAAGAGGGATTATCACGGCACTGGAAAAGTTAAAAGAGACAGGAGCATATGAAGCATATCAGCCGGATGTTGTACTTTATGATGTACTCGGGGATGTTGTATGCGGTGGATTTTCTATGCCGATGAGGAAAGGATATGCGGATAAAGTCTTTATCATCACTTCGGGAGAAAATATGGCAATCCATGCCGGGGCAAATATTGCGATGGCAGTGGAGAATTTCAAGACCCGTGGATATGCGTCTCTTGGAGGGATTATCTTAAATCGCAGAAATGTGGCAAGAGAAGAAGAGAAGGTAAAAGAGCTGGCAGATGATTTCAAGACACAGGTGATAGGAACATTATCTCACAGTGAACTTGTGGCAGAAGCGGAAGAAGAAGGAAAGACGGTCATGGAGTGTTTCCCAGGCAGTGAGATGGCGGAAGAATATAGAAAGCTTGCGGAAGCAATCTATGAGTTGTCAAAAGAATCCGGGGAGGGATGGAAATGTTAAAGAAAGCCGGAGAATCAAGCGGTCTGGAATTCAATTCCCCGGCGCATGGGAACTGGAATATTGTCCATACAGGAATGCTTCTTCCGGAAGCGATCCAGATCTATGTCTGTGCGGATAACTGTATGCGGGGAGTTGTCCTGACGGCAGCCGAGATGAATGCCGCAGGCCGGTTTTCCTTTGTGACTGTGGAAGAAGAGGATCTTCTGAATGGTAATCTGGAAGATGTGACGATCGAGGGAGTGACAGATGTATTAAAGAAACGGGGCGATCATCCGAAGGCGGTATTATTATTTACAGTATGCCTGCATCATTTCCTGGGATGTGATCTGGAACGGGTATATGAAGAATTGGAAGCGAGATTTCCGGAGATCTTTTTCATCCGCTGCTATATGGATCCGATCATGCAGAAGCACGGACTGACGCCGGATCAGAAGCTTCGGAAGTCGATCTACGACGCACTTCCGGAAAGAAATACAGGGAAGTCTGATTCAGAAAGATCAGTGACAATTTTAGGCAGTGATTTTGCGCTGGATGAGACGAGTGATATCAAACGTTTGTTGAAGGCAGAGAATATAGAAGTGAGAGAACTTCCGACCTGTGACTCATGGAAAGCTTATGAGAACCTTGCAGACAGTAGAATATTCATAGCATGCTATCCGCCTGGAAAATATGGACTGGAAAGTCAGGCAGAGAGGCTTGGGAAGAAAGCGTTATATCTTCCGGGAAGCTTTGATTATGAAGAAATCATCAGACAATGGAGAATGCTGGAGCAGACGGTTACGGAAAGTGTAAGAGATGCTGAGATAGATGAGACCATAGAAAGAGAGATTGCATTGTGTGAAGCAGTTTTGAAAAAAAACAAGACAAATAATCGGAGATGCACAGATCATGATCGATCACACATTTCATCCAAGACCGCTGGAGCTTGCAAAGCTGTTACTGACACATGGCTTTTCTGTGACAAGAATCTATCTGGATGCGGTAAATCCGGAAGAAAAAGCAACATTTGAGTGGCTGAAACAACAATATCCTGGCCTTTCATATGAGCCGACGATCCACCCAGAGATGCGGGTACGTCCGAGGAAAGAAGAAAATATACTGGCAATCGGACAGAAAGCGGCGTGGTTTACAGGAACGAAGCATTTTGTCAATCTGGTGGAAGGTGCCGGTCTGTATGGATTTGACGGAATCCGGAAAGTGGCAGGATTGATGATAGAAGCCTGGCAGGAAGAAAAAGATCCGGAAGATCTGATCATCCGGAAAGGTTGGGGGTGCGAAAGCTGCATATGAAACGAAGTTATAAGATCATACCAATTTATACAGCGGATGTATCCGGTGTCTGCTCGGCACTCTATGAACTTGGCGGGATGACAGTGATGCATGATCCGTCCGGCTGTAATTCTACATATAATACACACGATGAGATCCGCTGGTATGACCAGGACAGCATGATCTATATCTCGGGACTTACGGAGATCGATGCTGTTATGGGAAATGATGAGAAACTGATCTGCGATATTGAGATTGCGGCAGAAGAATTAAAGCCGAAATTTATAGCACTTGCGGGCTCTCCGATTCCTTATATGAATGGGACAGATTTTGAAGCAATTGCCAAGATACTGGAACAAGATCTCGGGATTCCGGCATTTTCCGTTCCGACAAATGGCATGCATGATTATGTATATGGTGTTGGAATGGCACTTGCAGAGATTGCGAAACGTATCGAAGGAAAGAGAGAAGTGACGCCAAAGAGCGTGAATCTTCTTGGTGTGACACCGCTCGATTTCGGACCACAGGAGCATGTGGATGCATTGATACAGAATGTGGAACAGGCAGGATGGAAGGTGTTATCGACCTGGGCGATGGGAGATACACTGGAAGATCTTGCGCGTGCACCGGAGGCAGAGGTGAATCTGGTGGTCTCTTCGACGGGACTCCGGGCAGCGGAAATATTGCAGGAAAGATTCGGGACGCCTTATGTGACCGGTACACCGATTCGGGGATTTATGAAAACTCTGTTGAATGCAATAGAAGAAAAAAAGCAGGTAGCATATCTCGAAAAAGGAAGGCATATCGGCCTGACAGGAAACGAGTCGGAAAAAAGTTCAGAAAATCAGATCATATTAATCGGCGAACCAGTGATCATGGAATCTCTGGCAGCGGTGATCGAGACGGAATATCAGATATCTGTAAGAGTAATCTGTCCGCTAAGGGAAAAGAAAGGATTACTTGCGGATGGAGATATTGCAGTTTGTGGAGAAGAAGAACTGGAGCAGGCACTTCAGAGTTTAAAGAATGTAAAAGGCGTTGTGGCGGATCCATTGTATCGCCCGGTCTGCCCGGAGAATGTGGCATTTTATGAGTTGCCGCATATTGCATTTTCGGGAAGAATTTATAAAAAGAAACTGCCGGTTCTTGCAGAACTTATATAGGCGGTAAGAGCAGAAAGGAAACAGAAATGGGACATTTATATTTTGCAAGACACGGACAGACAGTCTGGAATGTAGAGAATAAGATTTGCGGAGCAACGGATATTGAATTGACAGAACTTGGCCATTCAGCAGGCAGAAGAACTGGGGCAGGCAATTCTGGAGCAGGGAATTCAGATCGATGAGATACTGTATTCACCATTGATCAGGGCAAAAGAGACCGCAAGACACGTATCAGAGGTAACCGGTATTCCGATGCGTGAAGAAATGCGCCTGAAAGAACAGAACTTTGGAAAATACGAAGGTACGCCGAGAAATGGAGAAGAGTTCCAGAGGGCCAAGGCTAATTTTATTAATTCTTATGAAGGCGGCGAATCGATGCTGAAGCTTTTGTCACCGGATCTATGATCTGCTCGATGATATTAAAAAAGAATCAGATCAGAAGACGTATCTTCTGGTTGCACATAACGGGATCTCAAGAGCGATACAGTCTTATTTTTGTGATATGACGAATGATGAATTTGCAAGGTTCGGTATCAGGAATTGTGAGATTCGTAAGATTTGAATACAAGGAGTAAGAATAAAACAAAAAAGAAACATGTAAAAATCCACCGTACTTAATAATTTTTTTAAATACGATGGATTTTTATGATATTTCATCCAATGGACTATACCTCTTTCTTTCTTCGATTTGTTTTTTTATCATTTTTTAAATGATGTTAAATTTACGTTCCTGGTGGTTTGTCCTCCTTTTTCTTTATTAGACTCTTTTCAGTTTAGATTGTCCTCTGCATTGGACTGTACCTCTTTCTTTAGATTTTAAATAAAGATTTAACTGATTGGTGGTCCGTCCTCCTTTTCTTTTGTTGATATTATAATATCGCACGAAAGTGAAAATGTCAATGGGTAATCTGAAAAAAATGTGAAAAATAATAAAAAGACGAAATATTCTGAAAATAATATCTGCTTGACATGCCACCTACTTACGAACGCATGGCGATAAAAAAGAGAAGTTACCAGTTGTAAAATCAGGTGGTAACTTCTCTGTATTTTATAAATGAATCTAAGGTTATATAAGATAAATGCCGTCGATAAATTCTTTGATAAATGGCAGAGCAGCTCCGATCGCTACTGTATCACCAGGACATTTGCCGGGAATGATGTAACTGGTGTCATCATCAAAGGTAGAACGCTCAGCCACGTAATGACGGATTTTAGAGAAATCTTCATCTGTAAAGTAGGGAGCAACATGTCCGCCTAATATAACGGTATGCTCCAGAACCATATGCAGGTTGTTGATCAGAATGGACAGATGTCTTAAATAATCCTCCCATCTTTCTATACAGCCGGTATCACCGGCTGATTTTTTTTCGAAAAATTCTTCCAGGTTGTCGGAATCTCCGAGAAGTGAGTTCACGGAACAGTAGCATTCCGCACAGCCCTGACGTCCACAGTAGCAATCATGACCGCCGGGAACCAGTGTCATGTGTTCGAATGTTCCGCTTTTTCCTGTAGCACCGGTAAGAAGCTGACCGTCTACGATGATGGCACCACCCAGATGGTAATTTAAAGAAATATATGTTACGTCTTTGATATCCGGACTTTTCCATAATTCCGTATTACATGCACATTCAGAATCATGAATGAATTTGCATGGGACAGAAAAAGTATTTGCAAATGCTTCCAGGGAAAATCCGGTGCAATTTAATATCTTACCATAAGTAAATTCTGAGCCATCCGGTGAGATCAGGCCCTGAACACCAAGACCTATTCCAAGAATATTATTTTCTTTATAATGATTCGATTCCAAAAATGTCTTTACGGCATTGCTTAATTTGGAAAGATATGCATTGGTCGGTTCAAAAGTAAGCGTTAATTTTTCTTTTGCAATAGCTTCTCCATACAGATTCACTGCGAGAAGCCGTACGGTATGAGACAGGATTTCGATACCAATCGCAATCTGTGCATTTGAAAGAATCTGATAAGCAACTGCCCGGCGTCCGACAGATGAAGAAAGGCGGCCGCATTTTTCAATCAGATTCTGGCTTTCTAACGTCGTAAGATGCTGTGTGACCGTTGGAAGGCTGACAGAAAGCGCAGTTGCAATTTCCTGTTTTGAACAGGAGGGATTCATATATATATATTGATAGACGTCTGATAAATTCTTTTTCTTTATATCTGTTAATGAAAATTGTTCCATAATAATCTCCCTTTTATATGCTGCTAATTATATAAAGCAATTTAATAAAATAATTATACAATTTTATCCGTATCTTGAAAAGACTCTTTGCTTTATTAAAAGTGCACAAAATAAATTCGCAAAATCTTGTAAATATTTACATCTTGTAAAAAATATAAAAAAGAATTATTATGTAAACACATTAAATAAAATGATTTTATAAAATTGAAATATAAAATTATTTAAAATAACAAAAAGAAAGAGAGGAAACAAAAATGGGAATCATTGAAAACATGAGACTTGATGGGAAAAAAGGATTTGTAACAGGAGCAGCAAGAGGAATCGGAAAGTGCACGGCAACGGCATTTGCAGAGGCAGGAGCTGATGTGGCAATCGTTGACCTTGACATTGAAGAAGCAAAGAAGACGGCGAAAGAGCTCGCAGAGAAGACAGGTAGAAAGGTCATTGCAATCCAGACAGACTGCACAGACAAAGAACAGGTAGATGCAATGGTAGAAGAAGTCGTAAAAGAACTCGGCGGTCTGGATTTCTGTCATAACAATGCGGGAATCTGTATCAATGCACCGGCAGAAGAGATGACATATGAGCAGTGGCTGAAAGTAATCAATATCAATCTGAACGGAATATTCTTAACGGATATCGCGGCAGGAAAATATATGTTGGAAAATGGCGGAGGATCCATCATCAATACAGCCTCTATGTCAGCACACATTGTAAATGTACCGCAGCCACAGTGTGCATATAACGCATCTAAAGCGGGTGTGATTCAGCTGACAAAATCACTTGCAATCGAATGGGCAAAACGCGGCGTGCGTGTAAACTGCATCAGCCCTGGATATATCGGAACAGAGTTAACACTGAACTCACCAACGCTGATTCCATTGATTGAAAAATGGAATGAGATGGCACCGATGGGAAGAATGGGAAAACCAGAAGAACTCGAAGCAATCTGCGTATACCTTGCAGGAGATACAAGTTCATTTACAACAGGTTCAGACATCGTAGTTGACGGAGCATTTACCTGCTTCTAATATAAAAAATATAAGGAAGTTTGTGGCGGCAGACTTCCTTACATTTTAACCTCAGAAAAATGAATGCGAAAGAGAGAGGAAAAGAAAAATGAAAAAATGGGCAAAAAGAATCGGTTATGGAATCGGTGATCTGGGATGTAACCTGGTGTTCAGTACGATGGCTTCGTATCTGATGGTATTTTACACCGATGTATTTGGAATTACGGCGGCTGCGGCAGGTACGATGATGCTGGTAACAAAATTTATCGATGCACTGACTGACACAGGAATGGGACTGATCGTCGACAGAACACATACAAAATGGGGACAGGGACGCCCATATTTTGTGATTGGTGCGATCCCTTTTGCTGTGTTTACGGTTCTGACATTCTTCGTACCGGACTTTGGAAGTACCGGAAAATTAATCTGGGCATATCTAACTTACTGTCTGCTTTGTACGGCATATACAGTCGTAAATATTCCGTTGAATACGATTGTGCCAAGGCTGACATCGGATATTCATGAGCGTGATATCCTTGTATCCACAAGAATGATCTGTGCGATGGCGGGAACAGCAATCGTTATGTCAATTACAGCACCATTGGTCAAATTCTTCGGACATGGCAACGAAGGAAGAGGATATCTGATCACAATGACAATTTATGGTATTGCAGCAATGTGCATTTTCTTCCTCACATTTGCAAGTACCAAAGAGATCGTTCCACCGACAGCGACACAGGAACACCGTTCACTTCTGCAGGACTTTAAGGGACTGACTGGACAGGCGTGGATTCTGTTCTTGTTGAACCTGTTCTATTTCTCATTATATGTAGTAAGAAATACAACGGTTATCTATTATTTTAAATATAATCTGGGAAGAGAAGACTGGCTGTCACTGGTAGGAATTCTGGGAATCTTGTCCGGATTACCGATGTTACTGGCGCTGCCTGCATTGGAACAGAGATTCAGCAAGAGAAATTTAATGTTCGTAAGTGTGGGGCTGTATGTGATCGGAGATCTTCTGATCTTTATAGGCAAGAACTCGGCAGCATGCCTTCTGGTCGGCCTTGTGATCACCGGACTTGGAATCTATGGAATATTCGGAATTACATTTGCAATGCAGCCGGATGTGATCGATTATTCTGAATATAAGAAAAATGCAAGTGTAGCGGGACTGATCGCTGCATTCCAGGGATTTTTCGTAAAAGGCGGAATGGGACTGACAAGTTTCATTATCGGAATTTTTCTGAAAAAGGGCGGCTATGTGGCAAATGCGGTGCAGACCTCGCGCGCACTGACGCATATTGAAATCTGCTTTATCTGGATCCCGATCGTGCTGTGTGTGCTGATCGCAGTTCTGACATATTTTTATAAATTAGACAGTATCCGTGGCGAAATGACAGAGGAACTGGAAAAACGCAGAGCGTAATTGTGAACAAAGTTATTCTCTATATGGATAAATTGTGCATAAAAATGTGGACAAAAAAAATAACTTTTTGGTGAATCTTTATCTGCTGTAGGTGTTATAATACGACTGTAACAAAGGAAACCTACTTAACAAAACCTCTTTGTAGCGTTGAAACCACAAAGCGAAGGCTGCTAAGCATCAGATTTTTGGAGGAAAAGATAAATGAATACTTTAAAAGCTGAAAAAAAGAAGCATGGACGTCAAAGCAAAGAAATTAAGAAGAGAAGGTTACGTTACTGGTAATGTCTTCGGAAGAGAGATGAAAGAATCTGTTCCGGTTAAGATAGAAAAAGCAACTGTTGACCGTTTACTGAAGACCTGTCACAAAGGCAGTCAGGTCATGCTGGACATCGAAGGTGAGAAGATGAATGTTCTGGTCAAAGATGTTGAGTTCAACCCATTAAAAGGTCAGGTAGATGAGATAGACTTCCAGGCACTTGTAAGTAATGAAAAAGTACATTCTGTAGCAGAGATCGTTCTGGTCGGACACGAGAAGGCTGCAGGCGGCGTACTGGAACAGTTACTGGAAGAAGTACAGTTCAAGGCATATCCGTCAGCATTGGTTGACAAGGTAGAAGTTGATGTAAGTAACATGAAAGTCGGAGATTCGATCAAGGTAAAAGATCTTACACTTTCAAGTGACAAAGATGTAGATGTTATGACAGATCCTGAAACGACAGTTGTTACATTACAGTATGTACACAACAATGTACCGGATGATGATGAAGATGAGGCAGCCGCAGAGACCGCAGAATAATTCTTGTGTAATACAGGAAATTGTATTACAGAAGGGAATAATCTAAACAAAAGATAAAGTATATAAAAATATGGAAAAACCCGGATATCGAAGTATAGATGTCCGGGTTTTTCTGTTATACTACATCATATATAGAAACTATGATCTGTTCTGATTTGTATAGAGATGAACAAAAGCAAGAATGGTAAAATGAGGTGATCTTATGGCAAAAGAGCAGCTTGCGGTAATAGAGATGGTAACGAATATGATCCTGGGTAAGACCGGTGGAATCAGTAAAGTGGACTTTGTACCTCAGAAAATACGTTGCCCGGAACCACAGAGTATTGTGTATGAGAATCCGGGGCAGACCTTCCCAAGAAACACTCCGGAAAGCCAGGGGATTCATTCGGAGCATTTGAGGAATCTTGTGGAGGAACTGGCATACTCACCAGACACCGATATGCACCACTTTATGGTATTGCGTCATGGAAATGTCATCTGTGAGACGGATTTTGCACCTTACAGAAAAGGCATCTGGCATATCACACATTCCATGTGTAAGAGCATCACCGGAATGGCAGCAGGACTTCTGATAGATGAGGGAAAACTGGATCTTTCAGAAAACATTTATAAAATTTTTCACGATAAAGGAAGTACCTGGGCGAAAATATTCCGGCCGGAGGTCACGGTAGAGAACCTGATGACGATGACAAGCGGCGTAACATTTAATGAATCAGGAATCGTATCCGGAAATGACTGGCTGGAAAGTTATCTGAATGCACCGGTATCAGAAAAACCAGGCACAAAATTCCAGTACAACAGTCTGAATTCCTATGTGCTTTCCGCAATCATAACCGAACGGACCGGAATGCCGATGGATGAATATCTGAAGCCGAGACTGTTCGATCCATTGGGGATTACAGATTATCTGTGGGAGAAATGTCCGAGAGGAATTACGAAAGGCGGCTGGGGACTTTTCATGCATACAGAGGATATGGCGAAGCTTGGACAGCTATATCTGAATAAGGGGAAATGGAATGGAAAACAGATCATTCCGGAAAGCTGGGCAGAGGCGTCTGTTACGAAAAAAGTAGATAGTATAGAAGGTACTTACGGATACGGATATCAGCTCTGGATGGAAGAACGTCCGGGAAGTTTTGAATATAATGGAATGCTTGGGCAGAATGTGTTGATCTATCCGGACGTTGATATGGTGATCGTAACGAATGCGGGAAATGAAGAACTATTCCAGGACAATGTGATGCTGAATATTATAAGAAAATATTTCCCGGTAGATTGGATGCCAAAAGAGACCCTTCCGGAGAATCCAATTGCGTATGCAAAGCTGCAGGAACTGACCGAAAGGCTGGCTGGAAAAAGACTAAAGAATGATCAATATTATAACAGTGCCCTTATAATCAGAAAAGGCGGTTGGAAGAAGAATTCCTCAAAATATAGAGTCCGCGAAAGACAGACCGAAATAGAAAAAGCACAAAATCAACAGATTCATTTACTGACAGATCTGTTGGATGGTACATGTTATGAGATGGAACAGGCAAGTGTCGGACTTTTTCCGCTGGTTATGCAGGTCATGCACAACAATATGACGGATGGTATATCGAAGATCAATTTCTATAAAAAGAGAACGAAAGAATTGCAGCAGACTCTGATCCTTTGCTTTCAGGAGGGCGAAGAGTCTATAGAACTGGAAATGGGTTGGAATCAATATATAGAAAATAAACTGAGCATTCATGGAGAAACATATCTGGTTGCGGTGAAGGGAGAACTCTCTTCTGATGTGGATGACAATCCGGTTCTGAAAGTGGAAATAGTGTATCTGGAAGAAGCGATGAGGCGGAAGTTATATGTGACATTTGTTAAGGATACATCAGCATCAAAATTAATAACACCGGAATATATAGAAATAAAATGGTACGAATCACCCGGTAAGGCGCTGATCATGGAAGGAATGGAATCCATCACGACAGAAGTTACTAAGCATCCGATCTATTCCCGTATCAGGGAGAATGGAGGTATTGATCTGCTCCATCGCCTGATGGGACAGACGATAGAGCCGGTGATTAAAGGTAGAATCATAGATTCGTCTGAAGAAGCACAGCAAGATACAGAAGTACAGCATCCTGAAATTTCCGTGGATTAAGGCCGGTTATTTTATGAATACGGTTTAACTTATATTGAAGTGTATTTTTATGAAGATACAGTTTGTCACAAGTTCTGATAAGTGACATATCTTCAGAAAAATACACTTTTATTATGTCCAGATCCTGCGTAGAAAGACCACTGATCGTCTTCTGAAGAAAATGATTCCGGGTGTCGTCGGTTACAGAAGACAGAATTAACTGCAATGTCAGATCATCAAAAAGTGCAAAATTTTCAGATGCATTTGTCAGAGTATTTATAGCGGTAAGTGCAGATTTATAAGAATGATGAACTTGAAAAACAGGAGTGGATTTTCCCACGGCAACCTGCAGAATGGAAGCATTTTCATTTGCAAAGGTATGGAAAATAAATGCCTGTTTCTGATAAGTTTCTGTATTAATAAGTGCTACAAAATCTCTAGGATAGAAAAAAAGTAAAAAGTGAAATGCCGGCCAAGGGCGAACATTTCCTGCGTTTTCTGTTCAAATCAGTGAAAAGATTGGTAAGGTTGTAGCGGGAATTAAATGCGGATTAAAAATAAAGTCTGTAGGACCGGTTCAGTCCGATATGAAAAAATTTTCCAATGAAATTGACTGAAGATAATCACGGTTACTGG
>ENA-OQDT01000125-OQDT01000125.1-human-gut-metagenome-genome-assembly--contig:-NODE-125-length-44987-cov-4.137115_pt1 | contig 44987 bp, 39 predicted proteins | sample MGYA00242786_ERZ504617 | MGnify/ENA primary metagenome ERZ504617 (study PRJEB26092, sample SAMD00036337) | human gut metagenome | host: Homo sapiens | study: EMG produced TPA metagenomics assembly of...
AACACCACCAGAATGATCAAGATACAAAAATTGCCTGAGGAATGAAGCACATCAATATAACAAGCCCCAGCAAAAAGCCGGGGCTAATACTTCAATTATTTTAGGACATTTTCAAAAACGCTTGACACGAGAAACCGCCTCTATTGCGGCCTGAAGCTGATTATCCTCGTCATGGGTATAATCTGTCCGGTTCAAAAGGCTGGCATCCAGTTTTACCCCCACATCCGGTGTGATTCCCACCTTGTGGATATCATTGCCCTTGGGGGTAAAATATTTCGCCGTAGTCAGCTTCACCGCACTTCCATCAGAGAGCTGGCGGATGCTCTGAACGATTCCCTTTCCATAAGTGGTGGTTCCCACAATCGTTCCAATCTCATAATCCTTCACTGCCCCGGCAAAAATCTCTGATGCACTGGCGCTGTTCTCATTTACCAGCACTGCCAGCGGAATGTCGATCGGGGTGTCGCCGTCACACTTCATCTCCTGTTTTTCCCCATATTTGTCCTCTGTATACACGATCAGTCCTTCGGGCAAAATCTGGCGCAGCACATCGCACACAGAAGAAAGCACCCCACCTGGATTGTCACGAAGATCCACGATCAGCTTCTCCATGCCTTTTGCCTGAAGATCTTTGTAAGCATCCTCAAACTGCTGGGGTGTTACCATGGTAAACTCTGTAATTCGCAAATATCCTATAGAATCCTCCAGCATTTCATAAGAAACAGTGGGCAGCTCCACATCGCTCAAAGTCACTGTAATTTCTTCCGGTTCATCTGCCTCCTGGTGATAGACGGTCAGGATAGAAGTACCGTCCTCCTTTTCCCGGATCATCTTTGAGACCTCAGCTGGCGTCATTTCCGTTACATCCGTTCCGTTCACAGCCGTGATCACATCATTCGCCTTCAGCCCGGCCTCATCCGCCGGACTGCCCTCATAACAGTCCACCACCAGAATTCCGCCCTCCGTATTCTGGGTAATGCTCACACCGATTCCAGAGTAAGAGCCCTCGGTGTCTCTCATCTCCTCCTCGTATTCTTCCTCCGTATAATATCTGGAATACGGATCCCCCAGCCCATACAGAAGCCCGGTATAAATCCCCTCCTTCAGCGAATCCTCATCCACATCTTCCAGATAATTCTGATCTATAATATCTTCCAGATACTTAATCTTCTGGGTAACCGCCACATCCGACAGTACATTACTTCCCGCACGTCCCGCTTTCTGAAGACCCACATATCCCCCGCCCAGCACCAGGGATGCGCAAAGCACACCAGTTACAGCCCCCTTCATAAATTGTTTATCTGCCATATATTATCACTCCTCACCATACAAGTTTCATCCAGTTGCCAGCTAGCTCACCGGAGCGTTGCACCGACTTGCGTGGAATATCATTTGCCCCAATGCGTCCGCCTTGAAACACCTTACTTGTTTTTATACAAAAGGACTGCCAGATCTCTCCAGCAGTCCCCATATCCTCTTCTCATATTCTGGCGGAATGCGAATAACCGCCCTTATTGTAAAACAGAATTCTCACACCTTCAAGTGTTTTCTTGTAGTAATAAAGCTTCCCACAAGACCAATTCCAATTCCCAGAGCCAGCGCCACCGGAACCAGTGTCTGGTAGATCTGTCCAACCGGAATGAAATCTACAACACCCAGAAGTACGCTGAACTTGGTATATACATAGGTTACCACATTATTGTAACAGAAATACAAAATGATCAGTGGAATTCCCGCACCGATCAGTCCCAGGATCATACCCTCCAGAAGGAACGGTGCACGTACAAAACTATCGGTAGCACCAATATATTTCATAATTCCGATCTCGTCCTTACGAACTGTAATACCAACGGAAATGGTATTACTGATCAGGAAAACAGCGATCAGCAGCAGGATCACGATCACAGCCACAGATACATAGGAAACAATACGGTTAATGGAACCAAGAGTCTTGGCAGCCTGCTCAGACTGATTAACCTCTCGTACATTATCCAGTGTCTTGATGTAGGCAACCAGCTCAGACTGTTTCTCAATGTTGTTCATGTACACACGGTAGTTAGATGAGTTAGCCAGCGGGTTATCATCCTTGAAACCGTCTGCTGCCTCAGAGTCATCACCGAAGTATTCCTGCTTCATCTTCTCCCAGGCTTCATCACCGGACTCAAATTCAATCTTGGAAACCTCCGGGCGCTGCCTGATCAGTTCTCCAACTGCATCCATCTGCTCCTGCGTGGTTCCTTCATTAAAAAGCACTGTGATCGGCACATCTTCCTCAACCTTATGTGCCAGCGTATTCACATTATTTACAATGGAAAAGAAAATTCCGAAAAGAAAAATACATGCTGCCATCGTAATAATAGAAGCAATGGAAAACATGAAATTTCTCTTGATGTTCTTGATACCCTGCTTCAGAGTATACCAGATGGTACTAGGCCTCATAATATTCTCCCTCTTTCTCGTCGCTGATGATCACTCCATTATGCATGGTCAGTACACGCTTCTTCATGGAATTGACAATTTCTTTATTGTGGGTTACTACCAGAACGGTGGTTCCACGCTGGTTGATCTCCTCAAGGAGCTTCATGATCTCCTCGGATGTCTTCGGGTCAAGATTACCAGTAGGCTCGTCTGCAAGAAGGATGTCCGGGCGGTTTACAATCGCCCTGGCAAGAGCAACTCTCTGCTGCTCTCCACCAGACAGCTCGTCCGGGTACGCCTTGTATTTCCCTGCAAGTCCAACTTCCTGAAGTACCTCCGGAACTCTCTTGCGGATAACTCTGGTAGGACGGTTCACAACACGCTGGGCAAAAGCTACATTCTCATACACATCCCTGTCCTTCAGAAGACGGAAGTCCTGGAATACAACACCAAGCTTACGGCGGTATTTGGCCACACGGCGGTGCTTCATCCCCTCAAGCTTCTCTCCGCTTACGATAATCGTACCGGATGTGGAATCCAGTTCCTTCAAAAGCAGCTTGATCAGCGTGGATTTACCAGAGCCACTGTTTCCTACTATAAATACGAATTCACCTTTATCTACATGGAGATTGGCGTGATTCACTGCCGGCAGTCCTGGTCCATAGGACTTGCTCACATCTATCAGATCAATCATGATATCCTCCTAAATTTTTCATGTAAAAATTCAATTCAGCAGTTTGCTTAATTTTTATGTAACATTATTGTAATATATGTCTGGTGAAAATGCAACCTTATTTTTGCAGTACTTTATTATAACAGAGAAAACTAAGAACGCAATAGATTTCACAAAGGAAACACAAAGCAGATTCAGGAATGATTTTTCAAACAGGCTCTAGAGCGTGTTTGAAAAAGGCTTTCTGCAAGATGTGCGTCACAATTTGTGGGAGATTTCGCTCGGATGAGGGCGCCGTAGCGGGCTACGGCAACCGAATTCGGGTGAAATATACCGCAAAGTGGGGCGTGCAGATTGCGGGAATGATTTTTCAAACACGCTCTAGTAAATCACAAGAAATAAAATATGCCTGCCACAAACAAATGCAGCAGGCACAGAACTTACAGATATGAAAATTAATACTCCAGAGTCTCCATATACTTCATGTATCTTACAACCATCAACGCAATCTTGAATGTGATCGCATCCTCGAATACACGAAGGTCAAGTCCGGTGCTCTTCTGAAGCTTGTCCAGACGATAAACCAGAGTATTACGGTGAATGTAAAGCTGTCTGGAGGTCTCGGATACATTCAGGCTGTTCTCGAAAAACTTGTCGATGGTGACCAGAGTCTCCTCGTCGAAATCATCCGGGGGACTTGCCGCCGAAAATCTCCTTAATGAAACATCTTGCACAGCGGGATCGGAAGCTGATAGATCAGACGGCCGATTCCAAGAGAGCTGTAAGCAATAACATCCTTCTCAGGTGAGAAAATCTTGCCTACATCAAGAGCCATTCTGGCTTCCTTGTAGGAACGGGAAACTTCCTTCAGCTCGCTTACGATAGTTCCGTATGCAATATGTGTATTATTCTCTTTCTCAAGGCCTAAGGTATCAAGGATGGTCTGGGCAAGCTTGTCCATCTCCTCGTATCCTTCATTCTCCTCAAGTTCCTTGACAATGATAATACTCTTCTCATCAACAGCTGTGATAAAGTCCTTGCTCTTGCCGCCGAACAGACTCTTCACGCTCTCCATGGAGCTGTGCTCTCTCTCCTGCTCAAGCTCCAGGATCATAACCACCCGTCGAACGTCAGCATCAATATGAAGCTTCTTCGCACGATTATAAATATCTACCAGAAGCAGGTTATCAAGAAGCAGGTTCTTAATGAAGCTGTCCTTGTCAAAACGCTCCTTATATGCAACGATCAGGCTCTGGATCTGGAAAGCAGCAAGCTTTCCTACCATATAAGTATCTTCATCTTCTCCGTGGGCGACCAGAATGTATTCCAGCTGGTAATCATCACAGACCTTGAAATACTGATAACCTTTCACAAGCTGGCTGGCAGCCTGGGATTCCACAAATGCCTGAATATCCTGTGGCTGAATCTCAAATTCACTGTAGGTGGACGCCAGTGTCTTGCCATCTGTGTCAATAATGCAAAACTCCGTCCTGGATATCTCCCTGAGCCCCTCAAGTGTATTCTGCAGTACCTGATTTGATATCATTACCCTTCCGTCCCTTCTTGTAAATTATAGGGCTACTGGTCTCACAGCTGTCAATGTATTCCAGGATAGTGAAAACATCGTCAAAGAGAGCAGTAACATTATATGTTCGCCGGTATAACCGGCATGAATCGCTGTCCATTAGTGCCAAAATTCGCGGTCTCAAATCTGTAATATTGCACAAAACCTCAGACAGTCTTAGGAAAATCTACTGATTCCAAAAATCCATGAACCTATTTTAATACAAAATCACCAAAAAAGGAAGAGGAAAGTAGAAAAAAATTTACAAATTTCCAGCAAGTTTTTTTAACTTTTTCTATATCACTCCAATTTCAAGCCCTATTTTTCCCCTTTTTGCGGTGCACAAAAGGCTTTGGTAAAGTTTTTCTTTTTACTTACGTTCAATAAATCCCTCACCATGGACTTCACGCACGTCAGACACGATCACAAAAGCATCCGGGTCAATATGGTCTACCAGCTCTTTCAATGCCACGATTTCCTTGCGTCCCACAACGCAGTAAAGAAGCAGCTTGTTCTGGCCGGAGTACATTCCCTTTCCGTGGACTCCGGTTACGCCGCGATCCAGTTTGTCCATGATTTCTCTGGAAATCTCATCAGGCTTGCTGGTAATGATATACGCCTGTTTTGAAAATTTCAGACCTTCGATCAAGCTGTCAGATACCTTTGTTACAAGATAAACGGCGATGATGGCATAAAGTGCTTTCTGCACACCGAACACATACATACCTACAAGTACGATGGCTCCGTCAATAAACTGCATAATCTGGGCAATGGAGTAATGGCGTAGCTTCCGCTGCAGCAGTGCCGCCATCATGTCTGTGCCCCCGGTAGTTCCTCTTCCAAGAAACACAAGTCCGATTCCAATCCCCTGGATTACACCACCATAAACGGCTGCCAGCAAAAGATCATTTCCTGCAATATCAAATGCCGGAAGAACCGCCAGCCAGAATGACAGGCAGATTTCTCCCACCAGTGCCCTTTTCACAAACTGGAATCCACTGAGCTTCATTCCGATCAGAAACAGCGGGATATTCAGACTTAAGTTCGTGATCCACAGTGGGATGCCTCCCGGCACGACTCCCTCCGTCCACTCTTTTACCAGGATCGCAATACCGGAAAAGCCTCCGGTTACCATACCGGACATATCGAAAACACTGTTTATGGCAGTTGCCATAAGGGCTGTACCCACAATGATCATCAGGTAGTCCAGGAAGGCAGCTTTTTTGTTATTTTGGAACATGGCGTTACCTCCGTATTCTGCTTTCTTATTCATCATCCTCCAATTGCTTTGTAAGATATCTTCCAACGATTTTGGAAAATCCGGTAATATTTCGGATATATGCAAAATCCTTTCCAAAAATCTTCTTCTCCGTCGCCAGATCTTTCTCTTCCCCGGCGAAAACACCCAGCACGCTCACTCCCTGGCTGCGCAGCTTACGGATCTGGGCTGCAGTGTCAGTAATTGCGTACTTCCCATGATACGGTGCCGGATTCTTCGCATTGGGACGATTGACAATAACATCGTAAGGACGTCCATCACTGAGAATGATCAGAATCTTTTTCTCTTCCTCCCGGTTCAGCAGGCCGTATCCTGCTGCCCGGATGGCAAGTCCGTCACGGTTGTTGGATGATGTTACATAGTTAAATATATTTTCATTTGCACTTCTTGGGTCGTCATATTCTCTGAAGCGGTGGAGAATGGTATAATCCCAGAAAGTGCAGTAGCTCATCACTCTGTGGGGCAGCTCTGCATTGCTAAGTGCCTCGCTGATAATGTAGGCCTGCAGCGCTACCTCGCCCTGGCGGCTCATCTGGGAACCACTGGCATCGATCAGCACATCTACCACAAAATCAGAAGAATCTCCCTTCAATTCCCGCCTAAAAACCTGTGCATCACTGCTTCTTCCAAGCCGCCACAGCCTTGATGGAACAATCATTCCTCTGTCTGAAAGAATCTCCTGATTTTCACTTTTGATGACCAGTGACTTTTTCAGCATTTCTGTGAGTAGGGCGATATTCCGCTTCACAATGCGGTGTTTGTCATGATAAAGCCAGATATTCTTATTTTTCAACCTTTTTGCATATTCATACTGGTAATTTCGTTTTACCGGACTTTTCAGAATCCCCTCAGTAAAATACAGGCTGCAGTCGCTGTGGATGTCACGGCACATCAGCTGGTTCATCCGCTTCTCTTCCAGCTCGCTCAGATACGTTTTTCCAAAATTCAGCTCTACATAGGTGTGGGCTTTTTCCAAAGCCTCCTGAGGCAGAACTGTAATTTTCTGTTTCGACTGCCGTTCCTCTTCCATCTCCCGAGTGACATCCGCATTCTCCATGCCCGCCACATTGGAGGTAAGCTGCTCCATATAGCTTTCCAGTGCGTCCTCATACATTTCTTCGGAAAGATAGTCATGCCAGTCGAACTCCGTCAGATCCTCCATAGTGACAGCAAGCACCTGCTCAAGGGTTGCCTTTTTGGAAAAATCAAGGTCAGCGACTTCATTGTATACAGTATCTATGATGCGGATTAAAGACATTGTATCCGCAGTCTCTGCTGCACTGGAAATCAGATCAATATAGTGATAGATTCCTTTATGTTTTCTATCTTTTTGTTCTTTTTCTGTTATATTTGTTATGGTTTTGTTTGATGCATCCGCATTTTCCCCTCTGTCAATCCGCCTTCTCAGCAGATTCACTCTCAGATAGCCCAGCTTATCTGCTGCCGACGGCATAGTCTCATATTCCTGATCCAGTATGTCCTCGCAGGCTTTCCTCTGCATCTCCCAGATCCCAGGGCGCTGTTCACAGATCCGTTCTCCGATGGCTTCTTCAATACAGAGCTGCGAAACAAAGGTAAGCGCAGCTTCATCCGCGCCCATGAAGATTTTTTTCACCAGATACATTCCCAGAAAATCTTTATCGAAGAATTTCGCCAATGCGCCCTGCTTAATTCCATCATACAATGCAATATCCTTTGACCTGAGGAACAGGGAAACATCCGGCTTCATCTGCTGGGTGTAATCCCCACTGATGGTCCACAGCAGATTACGAATACGATTTTCCAGTTCTAGCTGATAATCCTGAAGGCTCAGTTCTTCACTGTCAGCCCGGCTTTCCTCTGCATCTTCCAGATCAACTAATTTTGGTGAAAGCCCTTCTCCTTTATCGTGCTTCATAAACATCTTCCCGTGTCCAGCCCTGTGGAATTCTGGTTCTCACCACATCCTCCACGATTTCCTTCTCAAACACATCAAATGTTTTATTCACAATGCCCATGCGTACCGCCTGCCATGGGGAAAGCCCGGTACGCACGATCTTCATGGCAGCAAGCAGGCCGCGAAGATCCAGCGGCTTTGTGGAAATCTCACTGTTCATGGATTTCTGCTGCAGATCCAGAAATACTCCTATAAACTGCTCCACAGCCTCTTTCTTTGCATCCGGGAATATCCTGTTGAAAATAAATCCAAGCGTTTCCTCATTCTGTGCGGGCATGTCGATTACCAGAAAACGGGAAACCAGAGCCTCATTCAGCTCCTTGGTTCCGGCATACCCGTAATTCATGGTTCCAATAAATCTTGCCGCCGGGTGAAGGTCTATTTTGTCATATCCTGGCACATCAATAGACCGGCGGTAATCCAATGTGGCGTGAAGTACAGAAACCGCATCATTCTTCGCCATATTGATCTCATCCAGAATACCGAATCCGCCTTCCTCAGCACACTGGTAAATGCTTCCCTTACGCAGCTTCACCTGATTATCCACGAAAGTATCTGTTCCAATCAGGTCACCGCTGTTTGTATTCACATGAAAGGACACATTATACACCGGTCTCCCGAAAATATATGCCAGATTCTCTGCCAGCACATTCTTTCCCGTAGCCTTCGGTCCTGCCAGAAGCAGATTCTCCTGCTCCAGCACCGCTGCCATGGCCATCTCCAATGTTTCCTTCCCATAAAATGGCAGCGCCGGCTTTATCCGTCTGTGCTTCGCTTCCTCTGAAACACCATATTCCTGTCGAAACTCATCCGCAGCCTTAATAAGTGCCGCACTGACACCTTGTTCCTCTAAAAAATCAAATTCACTCATCTTTTTCCTGCTTTCACTTTACCTCTTTAATTGAAAAGAGGACTGCGGCTGCAGTCCTCCTGATCACTTTACGGCTCAAACACCAGATCTCCATAAGATGGCATCGGCCACATATCTTTATCCACTAACATTTCCAGTTCGTCAACCGGCTCTCTTAATTTCTCCATTGCCGGAACCAGTTTCTCTCTGCAGAACACTGCCCTGTCACGTCCTTCCGGATGCGTCTCGATCTGATCTACCAGCTTGCTCAGCTTATTCATGGTACTGTTCACTTCTTTCAGAAGCTTGCTTGCTTTCTTCAGAAGATCCATCTGAACGCTCACGTCAATTGGTCCAACTGCCTTCACCTGATTGATGGACTCTGCCAGTACAGTTGTATACTTGATAACTGCCGGAATGATCTGCTTGGTTGCCATGTCCACCATGGTTTTCGCTTCGATGTTAATTGCTTTCGCATAAATCTCATACTGGATCTCCGCTCTGGACTCCAGCTCAGTCTTTGTAAATACTCCAAATTCTCCGAACAGTTCTACAGCCTTATCTGTAGTAAGTGCCGGAATGGCATCTACCATAGATGGCAGAACAGGAAGTCCGCGGCGGCGTGCCTCTTTTTCCCATTCAGGAGCGTAGCCATTGCCGTTAAATACGATTCTCTGATGCTGGGTAGCATATTCCTTGATCAGATCATGGACTGCCAGATCAAAGTCTTCTGCGCTCTCCAGAACATCGCAGGCTTCCTTAAACGCCTCAGCAGTAATGGTATTCAGCACCACATTGCATGCGGAAATGGAATCCTTGGAACCAACCATACGAAACTCGAATTTATTGCCGGTAAAAGCAAAGGGTGAAGTACGGTTACGGTCTGTAGCATCCTTCATGAAATCCGGAAGCGTCTTAACGCCTGTATCCATTTTCTCCCCGGTCTTACTTCTTGTAGCAGTACCAGTGCTGATCAGCTGCTCCAGCACATCCTCAAGCTGCTCTCCAAGGAAAACCGAAATAACAGCTGGCGGAGCCTCATGACCGCCAAGGCGCTTGTCATTTCCAACATCTGCTGCGGACTCACGAAGAAGATCTGCATGCTTGTCAACTGCTTTCAGGATACAGGTCAGAACCAGAAGGAACTGAATGTTCTCATGTGGTGTCTTACCCGGCTCCAGAAGATTAATTCCGTCATCAGTAGTCAGGGACCAGTTATTGTGCTTACCGGAACCATTCAAGCCTGCAAAAGGTTTCTCGTGAAGCAGACAGCGCATGCCGTGACGGCTTGCCACCTTTTTCAGGATACGCATCATGATCTGGTTGTGATCTGCTGCAATATTAACAGGTGCATAGATCGGCGCAAGCTCATGCTGTGCCGGTGCAACCTCATTGTGCTGGGTCTTGGCTGTAACTCCCAGCTTCCAGCACTCTTCATTTACTTCTTTCATATATGCGGAAACTCTCTGACGGATGGTTCCGAAATAATGGTCATCCATCTCCTGTCCTTTCGGAGGCATGGCTCCGAAAAGAGTGCGTCCGGTGTAAACCAGATCCTTTCTCTGCATATATTTCTCTTTATCAACAAGGAAATACTCCTGCTCTGCACCAACAGATGGTGTCACCCGTTTGGAGGTCGTATTTCCGAAAAGTCTGAGAAGTCTTAACGCCTGTGTATTGATGGCTTCCATAGAACGAAGAAGCGGTGTCTTCTGATCCAGTGCTTCTCCTGTATAGGAACAGAAAGCGGTAGGAATGCATAAGGTTCCACCTGCTGCATCATGTCTTACAAAAGCCGGTGAGGTACAATCCCATGTTGTATAGCCTCTTGCCTCAAAGGTGGCACGAAGTCCGCCAGATGGAAAAGAAGATGCATCCGGCTCTCCCTTGATCAGCTCTTTACCAGAAAAGCTCTGAAGGACTTTTCCATTCTCCATAGGTGCGGTGATAAATGCATCGTGCTTCTCTGCAGTTACGCCTGTAAGGGGCTGAAACCAGTGACTGTAATGAGTGGCACCCTTCTCGATGGCCCATTCCTTCATCTCGTGGGCAACCACATCTGCAACCTCCATGGAAAGCTCCTTGCCCTCTTCAATGGTTTTCTTCAGCTCTTTGTAAACCTTCTTCGGCAGACGGTCCTGCATGACGGAATCATTGAATACATCACATCCGAATAATTCCTTCACATTAACATAATCTCCCATTGTTCCTCTCCTCTCGTTCATCTCGCTGCTTATTTCCCCAGGCTGCCATTTATCTGCGGTACCTTCTCTCCATAAACAACGATTCATCACACATTACTGGTTCTTATTTTTTCACATGTAAGCACTCAATGCTTTCACAGGTGCAAGGCAAAAAACGCGCAAAAATTCTCTCTGGTGATACCAGCCGGTCTCACCCTGTTTACTTGTCGCTCTTCAGGCAAAGATTCAGTGCCTGCTGCAGATTCTCAATCTCTACCAGCCTTGGGCTTCCGCCGTACTCACCATCCAGTGTCCATGCTACTTCTTCCTCTGCTTCAACTGTAAGCTTCCGGGCCTTGAAAGAATAGATCAGGTCAGAATTATCCTCCATGTTGAGAAGATTCCGGACAATCTCCTGCATTTCCAGCGGGTTCTTAGGCTGTACGATCAAAGTGACCTCAAAAAGGCCGTCGTTCATATCCACATCCTTGGTCAGGTTCTTAAATCCGCCCACAGATCTGGAATTGGTGACCATGCCGTAGATAAAATTATCTTCGATCACACCATTCTCTGTTGTCACTTTCATATGGTAAGCCTTGATATCCAGAAGTCTCTTGGCACCTTCCAGGACATAAGCAAGATGGCCCAAAATGTTCTTCAGGTCCTGACTTGTCTCATACGACACATCTGTAAAAAGACCAAAAGCAGCTACATAGGCAAAAGTCTGGCTGTTAAATCTGCCTACGTCGCATCTGTAAATCTCTTCCTTCATGATCATAGATGCCGCATCCAGCATATTTTTCGGCATAAAAAGGCTGTTGGCAAAGTCGTTGGTGCTTCCTGCCGGTATGTATCCGACCGGAACCTTGCTTCCCACCTCGGTAATTCCTGTAACCACTTCATCCAGCGTGCCGTCACCGCCGCTGCAGACGATCAGATCCACCTTGTCTGCATATTTCTTCACCTGTTCATAGGCATCCTTCGGGGCCTGAGTTGCGCGGATGATCACCTCATAACCGCCTTTATTAAAGATATCTACTATATCCATCAGAGATGTCTTGATCTTGCCCTTCCCTGCTTTGGGATTAAAAATAAATACCAGTTTTTTCTCCAACTTCATTCCTCTTTTTCATTACCATTTATTTTACACATAAAATCAATTCACATATGATACTATAAAAAAAATGAGGGCAAAATGTCAACGCTTTTGCCCTCTTTTATAGTCTTTTTAGAATGAAAACAAGCTAAATTTTTTTGGTCTGTTCTGCTTATTTTTGGAAAAACTGAAGCATTTCTTTTCCATTTTTTATATTCTGCCTGCTTAAGCCTCACGCACAGCGTCCTTCATGGACTTTACATAGTCCTTTACATATGGGACGCAGTTTTCTCCATGTGCGGCACAAATTTTCACAATGGCGGAGCCTACAATCGCACCGTCGGACTGGGCAGCCATTTTCTTTGCCTGCTCCGGGGTGGAGATGCCGAAGCCTACTGCACAGGGAATGTCCTTTGCAGCTTTTACCAGCTTCACCATCGCCTCCGATATCGGTGGTGATCTGGGTTCTGGTTCCGGTTACGCCAAGGGAGGAAACGCAGTATACGAAGCCATTTGCCTCTTTTGCAATCCGGGTGATCCGGTCGTGGGATGTGGGGGCGATCAGGGAAATCAGCTCCAGACCATACTGTTTGCAGACCACATCGAACTCCTCTTTTTCCTCAAAAGGTACATCAGGAAGAATCAGTCCATCCATTCCGATTTCTGCTGCTTTCCTGATGAAACGCTCTGTTCCATAGGAAAAAACAACGTTTGCGTAAGTCATAAATACCATTGGGATACTGGTTTTTTTACGGATTTTTACCACCATGTCAAAGATCTTGTCTGTGGTTACTCCGCCGCTCAGTGCACGCACATTGGCTTCCTGGATCACAGGACCTTCTGCTGTCGGGTCGGAAAACGGGATTCCAAGCTCAATAAGGTCTGCACCTGCTTCCTCCATTGCATAGACAAGCTGCTCGGTGATCTCCAGAGATGGATCTCCGCAGGTGATAAATGGGATAAATGCTTTTCCTTTTGCAAATGCTTCTGAAATTCGGTTACTCATGGATATCCTCCCCTCTGTATCTTGCGATTGCTGCACAGTCTTTGTCGCCCCGGCCGGAAATAGTGATAACTACGCACTGATCCTTGCCCATCTGCGGCACGATTTTTCTTGCATAGGCAACAGCGTGGGCGCTTTCAATGGCAGGAATGATTCCTTCTGTTTTGGAAAGATATTCAAAGGCTTCTACTGCTTCTTCATCTGTTACAGGTACATACTGGGCACGGCCAGTGTCGTAAAGGTGGGCATGCTCCGGTCCGATTCCCGGATAATCCAGTCCTGCGGAAATAGAGTAAACCGGCGCGATCTGTCCGTACTCGTCCTGGCAGAAATAGGATTTCATTCCATGGAAGATTCCAAGTCTGCCAGTGGCAATGGTGGCTGCGGTCTCTGCAGTATTTACGCCGCGGCCTGCTGCCTCGCAGCCGATCAGCTGTACATCTTTGTCTTCAATAAAGTGGTAAAAGGTTCCGATGGCATTGGAGCCGCCGCCTACACAGGCAAGGACTGCATCTGGAAGCCTGCCTTCTTTTTCCCAGTATCTGTTCTTTGATTTCTTTGGAGATAACTGCCTGGAAATCGCGGACAATGGTTGGGAAAGGGTGAGGGCCCATAACGGAGCCCAGTACATAATGGGTATCTGCTATACGGTTGGTCCATTCACGCATGGTCTCGGATACGGCATCTTTCAGGGTGGCAGTTCCGGAGGTTACAGGATGAACTTTTGCTCCAAGGAGACGCATCTTATATACATTTAATGCCTGGCGCTCGGTATCTTCTTTTCCCATGAATACCTCGCATTCCATTCCCATAAGGGCTGCTGCTGTGGCTGTGGCTACACCGTGCTGTCCGGCTCCAGTTTCCGCGATGACACGGGTTTTGCCCATTTTTTTTGCAAGAAGCACCTGACCTAAGACGTTGTTGATCTTGTGGGCGCCGGTGTGGTTTAAGTCTTCTCTTTTAAATAAACCTTTGCGCCGCCAAGGTCTTCGGTCATGTGAGCTGCGTAGTAGAGGTGGGATGGTCTTCCTGCGTATTCATTTAAAAGTTCTGTAAGCTCCCGGTTGAATTCCGGATCGTCTTTATAGTGGTTGTAGGCTTCTTCCAGTTCGATCACTGCGTTCATCAGGGTTTCGGGGATATACTGGCCGCCGTGGATTCCAAATCTTCCGTTTGACATAGCGTGTTTCCTTTCGTTTCGCTGTTTTGTATATGAATTACTTTCTTCACTCTTCACTCTAAATCTGCTTCTCGCTCTTTTCTGTATGCTTCCAGTGTATTAATCTGCTTCAGCATACGGGCAATCTGCTGTATTTTCGCCCGGTCTTTTTCTTCCATCGGTTTCCAGGCTGCTGCTCAGGTCTACAGCCCATGGGTGTAAGGTTCCGATGGCGCTGCGGAGGTTTTCGGGACCGATTCCTCCGGCAAGGAAGAATGGGCGACGGACTGGGGGAACCAGGGTCCAGTCGAAAGGTTCGCCGGTTCCTCCTGCGCCCTGGTCTAAGAGGATGTAGTCGGCAGGGCTTCGAAGGGCCCGCTGTACATCTTCGGGTGTTTTTATGGAAAAGGCCTTGATGACAGGCTTTCCAGTCATATTCTGGATTTTTTCGATGTAGTCTTCGTCTTCATCCCCGTGAAGCTGGGCTGCCCATAGGGTGCCATCTCTTAATAAGGAAATGGGGAGTTCCGGGGCAGCGTTTACGAATACACCTACGGGAAGGATTTCCTTGTCCAGTCCCTTAACCAGGACTTTGACCTGTTCTGCCGTAAGGCTTCGTCTTCTTCCTGGAACTTCAATTATGATCCCGCAAAAATCCGGTTTTTGCTCCATTTACGGCTTCAATATCCTCTTTGCAGGTCAGACCGCAAATTTTTTAATTTTTGCCATACTGTTTCGTTCCTTTTCTTTAATTTTTTATTTTCCAACTATTTTATCAGCACATTGTACATCTTAGATTGCCAGAGCGTGCATGGAATATCACTTATCACCATGAGTCAGCTCAGACAATCCCTGCATTTAATGCCCCAAGTGCCGCTTTCTTGTCAGGGCTGCGCATTAAGGTCTCCCCGATCAGGACTGCATCTACTTTGTTTTCATATAATATACGGATATCCTCCGCTGTCTTAATACCACTTTCGGAAACAAACACCGTATCAGCAGGTGCCATGTTCCGCAGTCTGATACTGTTTCCCATATCAACGGTAAAATCATGGAGATTCCGGTTGTTCACTCCCACGATTTTTGCTCCAAGATTCAAAGCACGGTCCACTTCCCACTGATCATGAGCTTCTACCAGAGCATCCAGCCCCAGCTCCTGTGCCAGTTCCCCAAAGGCTTTTAACTGGCTGTTATCAAGAATCGCACAAATCAGAAGTACAGCGGAAGCCCCAAATGCTTTTGCCTGGTAGAGCATGTACTCATCTACTGTAAAATCCTTTCGAAGCACCGGAATATTCACTGCCTGGGAAATTTCCTGCAAATACCTGTCTGCGCCCTGGAAATAAAAGGGCTCTGTGAGACAGGAGATTGCAGAAGCACCGGCCTGCTCATATTCCTTTGCAATGTCCAGATAAGGAAAATCTGGTGCGATCAATCCTTTTGAAGGAGATGCTTTTTTTACTTCACAGATGTAAGACATTCCCGGCTTTTTTAATGCCTCCAGAAAAGAGATTTTTTCCTCGGCATGTTTCGCCAGATCGGAATTCTGCTGTGAGATAAGTTCCCTTAATGGGAATTTAAATTTTTCCTCCGCAATACGCTCTTTTGTGCGCGCTGCTATCTCGTTTAAAATACTCATTCTATCTCCTGTAAAACTCTCTGTGATGTCATTCTCTCTTGTCGTCATCTTTATCCAAATGAGTTATATTGTTATTTTTCAGTGCTATTTTGTTTTGTGATGTGATTATTGTTATTTTTGTTATTATTTGTGTTTATTTTTCACTCCTGATTACTCTTTTGTATAAATTCTTCCAGTTTCTTCAGTGCAGCCCCGCTGTCGATCAGCTGCTCTGCCATCTTCACACCTGCTTCAATGGAAGCTGCTTTGCCTGCAATATAAAGTGCGGCACCAGCATTCAGGCAAACTGCATGACGTTTCGCACCTGTCTCTTTGCCTTCCAGAATTGCTTTTGTGATTTCGGCGTTCTCCTGCGGGGTTCCTCCCTGAAGCTCCTCTTTTGTGCAGCGCTCATAGCCAAACTGCTCCGGAGTGAGTACATAGGATGTAAATTTGCCATCTTTGATCTCGCATACAGAAGTCGGTGCACTCATGGAAATTTCATCCAGACTGTCCTGTCCGAAGACAACCATTCCTCTTGTTACTCCAAGATTTGCCATGACCTGCGCAAGAGGCTCAACAAGGGCTTCATCATAAACACCCATCAGCTCCATATTGGCGCCAGCCGGGTTGCTTAACGGTCCAAGAATATTAAATACAGTACGGATTCCCAGCTCTTTACGGATTGGAGCCACATACTTCATTGCAATGTGATAGTTCTGTGCAAACAGGAAGCAGATTCCGATTTTTTCCAGAAGTTCCTGGCTTTTTTCCGGTGGAATTGTGATCTTAACGCCCAGAGCTTCCAGCACATCTGCGGCTCCTGATTTTGAAGAAGCAGCTCTGTTTCCATGCTTTGCTACCGGTACACCTCCTGCTGCGATCACAAGGGAGGCAGTAGTGGAAATGTTAAAGGAATTGGAGCCGTCTCCACCAGTACCTACGATTTCCAGTACATCCATGTCATGAAGCAGCTTGATGCAGTGTGCTCTCATGCCTGCCGCGGAAGCGGTAATCTCATCAATAGTTTCCCCTTTCAACGCCAGAGCAGTCAGATAGGCTGACATTTGTACCGGAGTAGCTTTTCCGCTCATAATCTCGTCCATTACCTCTTCTGCTTCCAGATAGGTTAAGTTCTGTTTCTTCGATAATTTGATAATACTTTCTCTGATCATTTTTTCTGCTCCTCTCTGATGTTGTCCTTTATAAATTGTCAAATCTGACTTGCGCTTCCAGAGCGTGTTTGAAAAATCATTCCCGCAATCTGCACGCCCCACTTTGCGGGAGATTTTGCCCGAATTCGGTTGCCGTAGCCCGCTACGGCGCCCTCATCCGGACAAAATCTCCCACAAATTGTGACGCACATCTTGCAGAAAGCCTTTTTCAAACACGCTCTAGAGCGTGTTTCTGCGAAGATCGAGAATCGTAACCCATAATGTTTGTTACATGAACAGGAACCTGTACATTGAAAAACGAAAAGTGATATGTTAGACTAATATTAAAATTGTGTTTTTGTCGGTTCGCAAAAAAGAGAGGCAGGTTTGATTATGGATCAATTTGAGCAGATGAAGGTGACACGGCAGGCGATGAATGGCAAGATGTGTCTGATGTTTGGTGGTATTTTCCTGATGTTTTCAGCCATTACCTCCACGATCATGTATGGAATCAATTTCTTTATGACAGCTCTGGAAGCAGATAAAGGAACTGCAGAGTATGTAGAACTTCTTGAGAATGCCGGAGTGGGAAGTGGACTTCTGAAAGGGATTGGTATCTGTTTTATTGCAGTAGGAATCTGGGAAGCTGTAGTTGGATTTCTATCTGTAAGAAATTCCAACAGAGTAGATAAGAGCAGATTTTCTGTGAAACTGGCCATATCGCTTCTTATAACAGAGATTGTCATGCAGGTAATTCTGTTTTTTACCGGATTGATGAATCTGGGGCTTCTTTTTACAGCCATTGTACTTCCGCTGTTTTTACTTTGGGGTGCCACCCGTTTAGGCAAAGTTGCCAAGGCTGATCCGGAACGCAAATTTGCAGTAGACCCAGCCAGGAAGAAATCCTCCCAGCAATCTCAACCGGCTGCCCCGAAGAAGAGCATTCGTGAGAGAGCCGCTATGCAGGTGCGAGAAGATGCAGTGGTACCAGAGAAACAAGATACTGTAGATGAGGAAAATATTGCAGATTCAGAAGAGTCAAATTAGAAACTCAAAGTATGAATATAAGCATTATTGGAAAATGCAGTGGGTATAAGCGTCATAGGAAAATTGTTAAAGATATATAACCTGTGAAATTGTATGAGCTGTAGTTAGTCGTTGTTGCCGATAATATGATTTGCATGTAGCTATTAAGGTATAAGAAATAGAGACTGTTTATGATTCAACACCGGATAAAGGAAAGAGAACCACAGTATATGGACATGAAAGAAATCATCACAGAAGCAGCCCGTAAGCTGGTTCTGGAGAAAAAAGTAAAGAAGCTTACAGTAAAGGATATTGTGGAAGAGTGCCAGATCACCAGGCAGGCATTTTACTACCATTTCGAAGGAATACCGGATATGATTCAGTGGAGCATAAAGCAGGGAACCAGGCGGCTGCTGGAGGCGTGCAAAGAGCAGGGTGGCGCAGAAGCAGCGCTGAAGTATCTGTTTGTTTTTACCATCAATGCTATACCCGAAGTGCGAAAAGGAATAGAAAGTAATTATGGAAAAGAACTGGAACAAACCCTTATGCAAGGAACCTACGAGCTGTTTGAGAGCATTGTGGAGGAAGAAAATCTGTACCGGAACTACAGCCGCCAGGAACTGAAGTTGATCCTCCGTTACCACAGCCATGCTATCTTTGGTATTTTCCAGGACTGGACACCGGAGGATACGAAGAATCTGGATATGATCGTACACGAAGTCTATTTGATTATGATGGGAAAGAATGCTCCAGAAGAACTATAAAATATCGTTTGACTGTATTTACAGGAAATGGAGGCGGCAAAGTATGGGCTATGATCTTCCAGAAAGGGTTGTAAAAGATATTGTAACGTTTGCTAAGAGGTATTCTGTCAGAAAAGTTATATTGTTTGGATCGCGTGCAAGGGGAAACAATACAGAAAGAAGCGATATAGATATAGCGGTATATGGCGGAGACTGACTGGGAATAGAATCCAGAGGCCGATTGCAAATACATGGAGGAAACTAAATAAGAGATCAAACGGGCGAGGTGTATTTTTTACACTTTGTCCGTTTTGTCTATACACGGTGAAATTTTTGGCTATCGACACTTTCTTCTGCTTGTACTAGAATAAAATCATCAGGATTACGGAGTGCGATTGTGACGCACGTTTTGCAGAAAGCCTTTTTCAAACATGCGCTAGAGCCTGTTTGAGAAAGAACGGAAATGATAACGTAATCCGCAAGGAGAGGAGGGAACCATATATGGCACATGAAATTTTATCCGTAAAAATGTACGAGCTGGATAAAAAACTGGAACAGACCCACAGTCGGATTCAGCTGGCGGAGAGTATGGATACGGAAAGACTCCACCAACAGATCCAGAATCTTCGACAGGAATGTCAGGAAAGCCGTATCACTTTGGAAAACAGACTTCGCCATTCCAAGACAGACTGTGTAATGAAGCTGGCAGGCGTCTACGACCAGGTGGAGGCAGCAGTTGGAAAAGTGCTGGAGGCAGAAAACATAAATTTGAAAAATAAGGAGCCAATATTTGGAAATGTGCTCTCGGGAACGGAGGAGAAAATCCTCACCGCAGAATACGCCCTTGATTTTGCAATGCAGGCAGTAAACCGGGCACTTCTGGTATCGCTGGAGGCTATTGAAGCCCAGCGTCTGGAAGAGAAGAAAGAGGCAGAAGAGCAGTAACAGGCATAATGGCGTGTCTGATTTTTTATATACTGTATTGTTGGCAGTCGATTATAGGTGACATGTCCGTTTCGTAAGCAAGTGGACAATAGTCTGTCAGACAAAGCAATGATGCGGAAAAGCTTTGACAAAAAAGTCAATACAAAGTTAGTTTACATAAGAAAGGACTACAACCATGAAAGAAGTAAAAACCCCAAAAAAGCCGTTGATCTACTATTACGGCATTGTGCTTCTGGTGCTGATCGTCTTTAATCTGGTGGTTTCCCCAATCTTGATGGAGCATCAGGTAGAAGAAACCGATTACGGTACCTTCATGAGCATGATCAATGACAAAAATATCGGTAAAGTAGAAGTAGAAGATAACCAGATCGTCTTTACCGACAAGAACAACGAAAAAATTTATAAAACCGGTCTTATGAATGACCCGGATCTCACCGACCGTCTGTATGAGTGCGGTGCCACCTTTACCAAAGACATTGACCAGCAGGCCTCTCCGATTCTCAGCTTCCTGGTAACCGGACTTCTGCCACTGATCATTTTCATAGTTCTTGGAAATTATATGGCAAAGAAGCTGATGGAGCAGGCTGGAGGCAAAAACTCCATGGCATTTGGCATGGGAAAAAGCAATGCAAAGGTTTACGTTCAGTCCAGTGAAGGAATCCGTTTCTCAGATGTAGCCGGAGAGGATGAAGCCAAGGAAAACCTTGCAGAGATTGTAGATTACCTTCACAACCCAAAGAAATACACAGACGTGGGAGCCTCCATGCCGAAAGGCGTTCTCCTTGTAGGCCCTCCAGGTACTGGTAAAACAATGCTTGCCAAAGCCGTTGCCGGAGAAGCGAATGTTCCATTCTTTTCCATGTCCGGCTCTGAATTCGTAGAAATGTTTGTAGGTATGGGTGCTTCCAAAGTTCGTGATCTTTTTAAGCAGGCGAAAGAGAAAGCCCCATGTATCGTATTCATTGATGAGATCGATGCCATCGGTAAAAAACGTGATGGCCAGGTTGGTGGTAACGATGAGCGTGAGCAGACACTGAACCAGCTGCTTACAGAGATGGATGGTTTCGAAGGCAACAATGGGGTTATCATTCTGGCAGCTACCAACCGCCCGGAATCCCTTGACCCGGCACTTACCCGTCCAGGACGTTTCGACCGCCGCGTACCAGTTGAGCTTCCCGATCTTGCAGGACGTGAAGCAATTTTGAAGGTTCATGCAAGAAAAATCAAAGCATCCGATGATGTGGATTTTCACACCATCGCACGTATGGCATCTGGTGCATCCGGAGCCGAGCTGGCAAATATTGTAAACGAAGCAGCACTTCGTGCAGTCCGTGACGGACGTACAATCGTTACAGAAGCAGACCTGGAAGAGAGCATTGAAGTGGTAATCGCTGGTTACCAGAAGAAAAACGCAGTTCTCTCTGACCAGGAGAAAAAAGTGGTTTCCTATCACGAAATCGGACATGCCTTGGTGGCAGCCCTTCAGAACCATTCCGCTCCTGTTCAGAAGATTACTATTATTCCGCGTACTTCTGGTGCACTCGGCTATACCATGCAGGTAGAAACTGGTGACAAGTATCTGATGACAAAGAAAGAACTGGAAAATAAGATTGCAACCTTCACCGGCGGACGTGCTGCAGAAGAAATCGTGTTTGGCGAGATCACCACAGGCGCTTCCAACGATATCGAGCAGGCAACCAAGATTGCCAGAGCTATGATCACTCGCTACGGAATGACCGACGAGTTCGACATGGTGGCTATGGAAACCGTTACCAACCAGTACCTTGGCGGCGATGCATCCCTTTCCTGCTCTGCAGATACCCAGAAGGAAATCGATGAGAAGGTCGTAGAATTAGTAAAGCGAGAACATGAAAAAGCCAAAAAGATCCTGACAGACAACCGTAAAAAACTGGATGAACTGGCTATGTTCCTTTATGAAAAAGAAACGATAACTGGCGAAGAGTTTATGAAAATTTTAAATAACAAAGAGGAGAGTGAGGAAAAATGAGAAGACGTTCACGTTATGGCTGGCTGGAACTCATTGAGGGAATCCTGCTGATCCTTCTTGGGATTTATACGTTGTGTAATCCGGGCGGCATGCTCCGCGGAATTACCTTTGCGTATGGTTTTCTTGCTGTCATCACCGGAATTTCAGATATTGTATTTTATGCAAAAACAGAGCGCTATATCGGCTTCGGACCTACCATTGCTCTGGTGACTGGAATTTTAAGTCTCCTTGCCGGACTAATGCTTCTGATGTACCCAAATGCCGGAGAGCTGATTATGACCCTGCTTCTCCCAATCTGGTTCATCGCTCACTCTGTTTCCAGATTGACCCACATACCTCTGGTCCGTCTGGCAGGAAAATTCTACTATTACTTTACCCTGATTGTAAATATCCTTGGAATCATCCTTGGTTGTCTGATGATCATCTGGCCGTGGGTAGCGTTGTTTTCAACGGGCTTTATTATTGGCGGTTATCTGATCCTTCTTGGAATCGACTGCGTGGTGATGACCTGCAGTGACATGGATGCCGGGTGGATGTAAAAATAGAATATACTTAACGGCGTGAAAACGGAATATATTTATCGGTTGACACAAGAAACTACGAGGTGATAAAATCAAGATGAAAGTCAAGCGGAGATTCCAGGTCCGCTTCACTATTTGATTCGGTAAAAAAAATACTGCAGCTCGCAATAAAGGAGATTTATATATATGGCAACACTTAAGGATGTGGCGAAGGCCTCAGGTCTGACGGTAGGAACAGTTTCCAGAGTCCTGAATAACAGAGGATATATCAGTGATAAGACCCGTGAGAAAGTATATCAGGTAATGAAAGAGCTGAATTATCAGCCTAACGAGACAGCTCGTGCTTTGTCCAAACAGAAGAGCAATACCATCGGAGTTATTCTGCCGAGTATTGAACATCCTTATTTTTCCAAGGTCTTAAGCCGCCTGGAGAGAGAAGCTGTGAAACGGGGATACCGCATCATGCTTTTTGTTTCGCGATATAAAGAAGAGCGTGAAGAACAGTGCATTGAGATGTGCAAAAGTGAAAGAGTGGCCGGTGTTGTTCTCTGCAGTGGAAGCTTTGAGACTGAGAAGTTTGAAGGACTGGATTTTCCGCTGATCACATTGGAGCGCTCCATGGATGAAGGGACGTCCGGGATTGAGTGTGATAACTATCAGGGCGGAGTGTTGGCAACGGAGCTTCTGATTGAGAAGGGCTGCAGGAAGCTGATGTTTATCGGCGGAACAAGCGCAGGGGTTGATATCCATATGCCCGGAGATCTCCGTGAAGTTGCATTTAGCGATACCTGTAAGAGATTAAATAAAGATAATGTGGTTATGGTAACGGATAACCGTCTTTTTGATTCTCTGGAATATTATGAATTTGTGAGAAAAGTACTGGTGGATAATCCTGATGTGGACGGTGTATTTGCCAGCTCAGATGTTATTGGTGCTTACGTACTGCAGGCATGTGCGGATCTGGAAATCAAGGTTCCGCAGCAGTTGAAGATTGTAGGTTTTGACGATGTGAACATTGCGCAGTTTACCAGCCCGGGACTTACGACAATTCATCAGCCCGTGGAGCAGATGGCGGAGATGGCAGTTGCTGCCATTGCACAGATTGATGAGGGAAAAGTGGTACCCACCAAGACTGTATTTCCGGTTACCCTGGTTGAGAGGGGAACAACCTGAAAGAAACAGGAATTTCTTTTAGACAATCGGGAAATCTCCAGAATAGAAAATTACAAGTCAGCTGTTATAGCAATTGCCTCTGGATTTTTTGCGTAGCAGCTGAGTTTTTTTATGCAATAGGAATCTGTTTGTTAAAGCAGAGTGCATCTGACGCGCAAAGCGTAACAAGTCTCTAAAAGCTTGATGGATTTAGGAAGTATGAAACATACTTGTTCGCTTTGATTTTGTGCGATAATAAATATGATATGCGATTGCGATATTGAAAAAGGCGAATTTCAAAGAAAAAAACAGAAAAAACTGAAATAACGCAACATACCAGTATAAACACATGTAAAATTGCATAAAATAAGGCGTTTAAAATAGTGTAAAACTAACAAAATAACTTTGAAACCACGGAAAAACATGACAACCGCTTGACATATTCAAAGCACAATGCTATCATACAATCATCAAGAAAACGTCTCAACAAGAACGTAAAAACAGGAGGAAGCAAAAATGAAAAAACGTATTTCAATGGCAATTGCAGTTGCAACTGCAGCAGCAACAATGGCAAGTGTATCTGTACCGGTTATGGCAGACGATGTGAACATCACAATTTTTAACTCCAAAATGGAGGTTCAGAGCCAGTTCGAAGAATTAGCTGCTCAGTATGCAGAAGAGACCGGCGTTGGCGTAGAGGTTTATTACAACAGTGATACAGTATCTGCTCATCTGGCTACCAGATATTCTGCGAATGATCCATATACAATCGCTATGGTAGACCCGAAAGATATCTATTCACTTACAGCAGACCATGCAATTGATTTAAGCGATCAGAGCTGGGTTAATGAGACTGATTACGCAATCGGAGTTGACGGACAGATCAATGGTTTCCCGACCTGCCTTGAAGCACGCGGTGTTATTTACAATGCAGATGCAATCGAAGCAATCACAGGCGAGACCTTCAATCCGGATGATTACAAGACACTTGATTCTTTTAAAGAGCTTCTTGAGAAACTGAAAGAAGGTGGAATGGAAACACCTACCGGTATCATGAAAGAGGACTGGTCTCTTGCAGCTCACTTCCTTGCTGAGGTTTACGAGCAGCAGCCAGATGTAGAAGCATTTGTTTCCTCTCTTTATGAAGGAACAGCAGACCTTGCAAACAATGAGAAATTCAATTCTCTTATGGACTTCTTCGATGTAATGATGGAGAATAATTACGCAAAAGATTCTGCAATCGCTGCAGAGCGTGAGACAACCGAGATGATGCTTGCTGAAGGACAGATCGCATTCATGTTCGGAGGAAACTGGGACTGGTCCGTAATCAATGCATATGATTATACAGAGAATATGGGAATGATGCCAGTACCGCAGAACACAGATGACGGATCCAATGAGAAGCTTGTTGGTGGAGGTTCCAAATTCATGATGATCGATTCCTCTGATGCAACAAGTGATGAGCAGCGTCAGGCAGCTAAGGACTTCCTTACATGGCTTGCTGATTCCGATGAAGGACAGAGCTTCATTGCTGAGACATGTGCACTTGTACCTGCATTCTCTAACAATGAAAAGAAGTATCCGATCCACTTGGAAAATCTGTTAAGAAATATGCAGATGAAGGCTCTCTGATTGATAACTACAATTACCTTCCGGATGATCATCTTTCCATTTGTGGTGCAACCTTCCAGAAATATCTCGCAGGACAGATTGACAGAGCTGAGTTTGCAGCAGAGATTGAAGACTACTGGAAGAACACAACTCCTGTAGAGCACTAAGAATTATCCTTTGGTAACAACTTATTAATTTTTAACAAACATACTGTAGTTTTATAGAAATTTGCCACCCCTCAAGAGGCTGCACGCCTGTGCCATGCGGCGTGCGGCCTCTTTCCCTCACAAAAAGAAAAGTACTGGATTATAGATTTTCGGAGGCAGCGGGAAAAGGGTGGAGACAAAAAAGAAAAGGGAAAGGGGATCGTGATTATGGAACAAAACACCATGAAATATAAAGTAAAACAGTACTTGATGTTCGCTGGCGTTTCCACTGTCCTGTTTAGTGCAGTTGTAATCCTTCCATTTATCTACGGATTATATCTTACATTTACAAGCTGGGACGGTGTTTCAAAAGACAAACCATTTGTTGGACTGGCAAACTACATTGCTACATTTCAGGATGCAGCTTACTGGCAGGCACTTGGACGTACCTTGATTTATTCTGTTATCGCTGTAATTCTGGTAAATGTGGTAGCATTTTTCCTTGCATACCTTCTTACCAGCGGAATCAAAGGCCAGAACTTCTTCCGTGCAGGCTTCTTTGTTCCGAACCTGATCGGTGGTATCGTACTTGGTTATGTATGGAAATTCGTATTTAACCGTGCATTTGTATCACTTGGAAAATCTCTTTCTGTAGGTGCTCTTTCCACCTCCTGGCTGGCAACCACCAACGGTGCAATGGCATGTCTGATCATCGTATCTGTGTGGCAGTACGCAGGATATATGATGCTGATCTATGTAGCCGGATTTATGAGCGTATCCAAGAGCCTTATGGAAGCAGCCCAGATCGACGGCTGCACCAAGACACAGGCAACCATTAACGTAACGATCCCACTTATGAGATCTTCTTTTGTACAGTGTCTTTTCTTAACGATCACAAGATGCTTTATGGTATATGATGTAAACCTTTCCCTGACAAAAGGTGAGCCATTTAACTCTTCTGTAATGGCAGCTATGCACGTATACAATCAGGCATTTACTTACAAAAATTACGGTACCGGCCAGGCAGAGGCATTAATTCTGTTTGTTGTCTGCGCAATCGTAGGAGTTACTCAGGTTTACATTGGTAAGAAAGGGGAGGTGGCAGCATGATGGATGAAAACAAAAAAGCAGCTCAGAAGAAAAAAGTCAGCCATTTTATTACAATAGCAGTGCTGGTTATCCTGTTTCTGGCATTTATCTTCCCGTTTATCATGGTAATTTTCAATGCGTTTAAGACAAAAGGTGATATCACGGCAGATCCGCTGGCACTGGTTGGCTCTCACGGCTTTATTCTGACTAACTTTACAGATGCCATGAAAAAGATGAACTTTGCAACATCTTTTACAAACTCTCTTTTGATTACTACAGTTTCTACGATCCTTACAATTATGCTTTCTGCAATGACAGCGTTTGTAATTGTTCGTAATAAATGGAAAGCATGCGGTATTCTGTTTTCCCTGATGATCGCATCTATGGTTATTCCGTTCCAGGTACTTATGATCCCGCTGGTTTCTCTTTACGGTGGCATCTTTGGAGTACTGAACAGCCGTATTACTCTGATCCTTATGCATGTGGGATTTTCCCTTTCCATGGCAACATTCATGTTCCACGGTGCAATTCACACCAGCGTTCCGATGGAGCTGGAAGAAGCAGCATTTATTGATGGATGTACCAGATGGCAGACATACTGGAAAATTGTATTTCCGCTTCTGAAACCAACCATCGCAACAGTTGCGATTATTGATGCAATGGCATTCTGGAATGATTACCTTCTTCCAAGCCTTGTTCTCGGACGTAAAGAACTGTATACTCTTCCGATTGCAACACAGGCATTCTATGGTACTTATTCAACAGACCTCGGACTGGTAATGGCCGCCCTCCTTCTGGCTATGCTCCCGATCCTGGTTCTGTATCTGTTCCTGCAGCGTTACATCGTTGAAGGTGTTACCTCCGGAGCAGTAAAAGGTTAAAACCAAAATGGGGTCCAATGATAGTAATATTTTTGGGCCCCATAATTACTATCTTGAAATGTGTTTTGATTAATAAATAACAACAGGAGATATGATTATGATAAGTCAGACTTTAAGAGATGCCAGAAGATACGAAGATGCAATGGCTCAGAATATTACACCTTTGGAGAGACCGGAATTTCATTTATCTCCAAAGGTTGGATGGATGAATGACCCCAATGGTTTTTCTTATTATAAAAACAAATTTCATTTATTTTACCAGTATTATCCATATGATTCCCAGTGGGGACCAATGCACTGGGGACATGCGGTAAGTGATGACCTTCTTCACTGGGAATACCTTCCGGCAGCCATTGCTCCGGATATGCCATATGACTACGTGGGATGTTTTTCCGGAAGTGCCATTACGCTTCCAGATGGAAAACAGCTTTTTATGTATACCAGTGTGCGTAAGGAAGCACAGCCGGATGGAGGTGTCCGCGACATACAGACACAAAGTCTTGCAGTTGGCGATGGAATGGACTATGAAAAGGATGTACGAAATCCGATCCTTACAGTAGAAGACATGCCGGAAAACAGCAGTCCCTTTGATTTCCGCGATCCGAAAATGTGGAAATGCGAGGATGGCACCTACCGTTGTGTGATCGTAAATGACAGAGCGGATGGAACAGACGGCCGTATTCTTCTGTACAGAAGTGAAGATGGATTTAACTGGGAGTTTGAATCCGTAATGCTTTCTAATGATGGCAGATTCGGAAAATGTGGGAGTGCCCGGATTTCTTTACACTGGATGGAAAAGATGTAGTACTTGTAAGCCCTCAGGATATGCTTCCAAAAGACTTTGAGTACCACAATGGTGATGGAACTCTTTGCCTGATCGGTAAATTTGATGAGGAGACCAAACCTTTATCCGGAAAAAGACCAGGCAGTGGACTATGGTATCGACTATTATGCAATGCAGACAGTGGAAGCACCAGACGGAAGAAGAATTATGATCGGCTGGATGCAGAACTGGGATACATGTGCGAATAACAGAATTCCGAAGGGAAAATGGTTTGGACAGATGAGCCTTCCAAGAGAGCTTTCCATTAAAGACGGCCGCCTGATCCAGAAACCGGTTCGGGAAATTGAGAAGCTTCGCACAAATAAGACAGAATATAAGAATGTTGCTTTTGAGGATGTAATTCGTCTGGATGGCATAGAGGGAAGATGCGTGGATATGGAAATCACTCTTCGCCCGGCAGATGCGCAGAATATTTATAAGAAATTTGCAGTGCGTTTTGCCCAGAATGATACGTACCATACAGCAGTAAGCTTTCGCCCTTATGAATCCGTATTAAAAATCGACCGTAAGTTTTCCGGCTCCAGACGCGCAATTATCCATCAGAGAAGAAGCCTTGTGAACAGTGAAAATGGAGAGATTAAGCTTCGTTTGATCCTGGATCGTTTTAGTGCTGAGATTTTTGTAAATGATGGAGAGCATGTGATGACTGCAACGATTTATACAGATCTGGAGGCAGATGGAATTTCCTTCTTTGCAGATGGAAAAGTGGAGATGGATGTTACGAAGTACGAGCTGAAGCTTTGAGAATTGCCGGCAGATACGAGGAGGATATAAAGTGAAGCAAAGAGAGAAAACAGATAAGATCTTTCAGGATCGTATGGCAAAGAAAACAGATGAATTACGCTGGCTGTACATGGAGCTTTATGGAAATGATTCCATGTTTTTCGAGTTATGCGATCAGCTGCACCGCTTCTATGAAGAACGAAGCAGCACATTGAAGGCACTGGATCAAAAGCGTGAAGCAGATCCGGGCTGGTATAAGAAAAATTGACATGCTTGGCATGATGTTTTTACATAGGCAATTTTGCAGGAAACATGAAAGGTGTGGAAAGCAAGCTTGACTATCTGGAAAAAAACAACGTAAATTACATTCATCTGATGCCGTTTCTGGATACGCCGAAAGGTCGTTCTGATGGCGGTTATGCAGTGGCTGATTTCCGTAAAGTACAGGAAAATCTGGGAACGATGGATGATCTGGAGGCACTGGCCGGTGCCTGCCACAAAAAAGGCATCAGCCTGTGTATGGATTTTGTTATGAACCATACTTCGGAAGACCATGAATTGGGCAAAAAAGCCCGCCAGGGCGACGGGGAATATATGAGCCGTTACTTCTTCTACGACAATTCGTATATTCCGTCCCTCTATGAGAAAACAGTACCCCAGGTATTTCCGACCACAGCTCCGGGCAACTTTACCTGGCTGCCGGAAATCGGGCATTATGTAATGACCACCTTTTACCCCTATCAGTGGGATCTGAACTATGGAAATCCTCGGGTTTTCAATGAGATGATGTATAATTTCCTTTTCCTTGCAAACAAGGGAATTGATGTAATCCGAATTGATGCAGTTCCCTATATCTGGAAAGAGCTGAACACACCATGCCGGAATCTTCCGCAGGTACACACCATTGTGCGTATGATGCGCCTGATCAGCGAGATTGTATGCCCGGGAGTGATTCTTCTTGGAGAAGTAGTTATGGAGCCTGAAAAGGTTGTGCCATACTTTGGAACTGTAGAAAAACCGGAATGCCATATGCTATACAACGTAACTACAATGGCAACTACATGGCATACCGTTGCCACCAGGGACGTGCGTCTTCTGAAAAAACAGCTTGATATTGTAAATGGTCTGCCGAAGGATTACGTATTCCTGAATTATCTGCGCTGCCACGATGATATTGGCTGGGGACTGGACTATGCCACACTTCAGCAGGAAGGCATTGAAGAACGTTCTCATAAGAAATATCTCAATGACTATTTCCAGGGCTTTGCAGGGGAGAGCAACAGCCGCGGAGTGCTTTACAATGAGGATCCGGTAACTGGAGATGCAAGATTCTGCGGAACCACCGCTTCCATGTGCGGTATTGAGAAGGCGGGATTTGAGAAAAACAAAGCGGCAATGGAAAAAGCAATCCAGCTGGATGTTATGCTTCATGCCTATATGTTCATGCAGTCAGGAATTCCTGTGATCTACAGTGGAGATGAAATCGGACAGGTAAATGATTATTCATACAAAAATGATCCGGACAAAGCACCGGATTCCCGATACATTCACAGAGGGGCTATGAATTGGGATCGCGCAGCCATGAGCGGCAACGCCAGAACTGTGGAGGGTAAATTGAACAAACGTCTGCTCCAGCTGGAAAAAATCCGCAAAACAGAGAAGGCATTTATGACAAATGCGGATACCTGGACTGTGGATACATGGGATAACAGTATTCTCTGCATTGGCCGTTATTATGAAGGGGAGAAAATTTACGGCCTGTTTAACTTCAGTGAATATGATAAGACAGCATGGATTAATGAACGTGATGGAATTTACAAGGATCTGATCACCGGACAGGAGATGGAGGCTGCAGGTGTAAATGTGCCTGCATATGGCTTCTTCTGGCTGAAAAAAATTAACTGATGAAGAAACACCCGGGAACAGAGGATTGTCTCTGTACTCCCGGGTGTTTTTTGTGAACAAAGTTCACAGAAAACCCGAGAATTAAGTTTGCGCAGCAAACGCTACTTCTTGTGCTTGTCACAAGAAGGTTCGTCTTTCTGTGCATCGCGAAGCGTGTTACTGGTCGGCGTGAACAGCAACTCATAAACAGTAACAATCTCCACTGGTATATGGTTGACATTGCTTCATAGGACTGTTAAATTATATTTACATATCTTAATATTTTTGAACGGCTTGCTGACAAGAAAGGATAACCATATGATAAAGCGAGACTTAAAAGACAATTTTCAGATATCCATCAGCGGCCAGGACACCTGGTATGACATGAATGTGCCCGGCTCCGCCATGGAGACTTTTTGCAAAGAAGGAATTCTTCCGGATCCATATTATGGAATGAATGAGTACAAATGGACAGAATTCTGGAAAAATGATTTTGACATCAGAAGCGCTTTTTCTGTAAGCGCAGAAGAGATTGCCAGTGAGGAGATTCTTCTTACCTTCTACGGAATTGATACTGTGGCAGATGTCTTTTTAAATGGAAAGAAGCTTGGACATACTGAGAACATGCACCGCACCTGGGTCTACCAGGTGAAAGAGCTGGTAAAAGAAGGCGAGAACCTTCTGGAACTCCATATCGCCTCCCCGGTAAAATTTATTGAGACTTACAAGCCGGAGAAAGGAAGAGAGATTCATTTTACCAACACCGGAACTACCCCTGGAAGCCAGTACATTCGTAAAGCACACTCCATGTTCGGCTGGGACTGGGGCCCAAAGCTTCCAGATGCGGGACTTTTCCGCGGTGTGGAGCTTTGCTGCTTTGATACTGCAAGACTGGGCGAATCCCTGATCTGCCAGGAGCATGTGGATGGAGCCGTGACACTTCATATTGGAAGTGAAATTGAGAAAGCAGATGGACAGGTTGTAAAAGCTGGAAATACTGCTATGCAGTCAAATGAAAATTCAGCAGAAAATATTGCCGCAGAGGTGAAAGAAAATACAGTAGAAAGTGTTGACAGACAGGTTCGGAAAAATGCAGCTGAAATCTCTGCAGCACAGCCTGGAGTCAGCGGCTTACAGCTTTTCTACGAACTCCGTGACCCATCCGGTGCTCTCATCTACACTGGCGCCGATTCTGATATAAAAGTAACAAACCCTGCTTTGTGGTGGCCAAACGGCTACGGCAAACAGCCTTTATACACCCTGACGATCCAGCTGAAAGCCGGCGAGACTGTTCTTGATACCAGGGAATACCCCATCGGTCTCCGCACTGTCACGGTATCCCGTGAGGATGACCAGTGGGGCCAGGAATTTGCCATTATGGTAAATGGCGTAAAGATTTTTGCCCGAGGTGCAGACTATATTCCGGATGACTGCTTCTACCCAAGAATTACCAGGGAAATCCTGGAGCGCGATGTAAATGCCTGCGTATTTGCAAACTTTAACTGTCTTCGCGTATGGGGCGGCGGATATTATCCATCCGACGAATTCTACGCTCTCTGCGATGAATACGGAATTCTCCTTTGGGAAGATCTGATGTACGCCTGCAACATTTACGACGTAACACCGGATTTTGCAGAGAATATTGCAATTGAAGCAAAAGACAATATCCTCCGTTTCCGCAATCATGCCTGCCTTGGCCTGATCTGTGGAAACAATGAGCTGGAATGCGCATGGACAGACTGGAAGGATACTCAGGGACATGCACCGTCTCTTAAGAGAGACTACCTGTATCAGTTCGAATTTCTCCTTGCAGATGTGGTAAAAGAAAACGCACCAGATGCATTCTACTGGCCGTCTTCCCCGTCATCAGGAGGAAGCTTCGACAATCCATGTGATGAGAACCGCGGCGATTGCCATTACTGGGATGTATGGCATGGTCAGAAACCATTCAGTGAGTACATGAAACACTATTTCCGTTTCTGCTCCGAGTTCGGCTTCCAGTCTCTTCCATCTATCAAGACAGTAGAGACCTTTACCGGGGAGAAAGACCGCAACCTTTTCTCCAGAGTTATGGAGAGCCATCAGAAAAATCCGGCGGCAAACGGCAAGATCCTGTATTATTTATCCGAGACCTTCCGTTATCCGAAAGACCTGGAAAGCCTGATCTTCCTAAGCCAGATCCTTCAGGGATACGCCATGAAGGAAGCGACTGAGCATTGGAGAAGAAACCGCGGCAGATGTATGGGAAGTATTTACTGGCAGTTCAATGATAACTGGCCGGTTGCGTCCTGGTCCAGTATGGACTATTACGGAAGATACAAGGCCCTCCATTATATGGCAAAAGGCTTCTGTGACAATGTGGCAGGAAGCATTGAGAAAAAAGAAACTCACATGGGCTTCTGGATTTCAAACGAGACACTTGACCTGGTAAGGGTAAAAGCGAAAATCGCGGTGAAAACACTGGACTTCCAGGTGATCGAGGAGCAGGAAGTATCCAAAGAAGTACCTGCACTCAGTGCGGAATGCCTGTTTGAGAAAGAATACAAGGAATTGATCGCAGGTCGTGATGACAGCGTATTCTTTGTTGCCGAATATGAGTATGAACAGAACGGACAGAAGGTTTTCAAGAAAGAATTCGAGACATTTGTCCCAGTCAAATATTTGGAACTGAAAGATCCTGCATTTAAGGTTACTGAGAATGCAGACGGAAGCGTTTCCATTCAGACAGATACTTTTGTTCCATATTGCATGCTGGAGGGAATCAGCGCGGATACCATCTGGAACGAGAATGTGGTTGCATTTACAGACAAGGAAGCAGTCACACTTGTGCCGGTAGAAAACCAGAAGATTTCCAGAGACGGCGTCCGGATTTACGATATTTATCATACATATCATTAATAAAATGATATGAGTGTCAAAAGGTCTTTTGACACTCATTTGATACCCGGATTGCTACGCAGCTACGCTGCTCCCGCAATCCTCCAAATATTCGAAATCCGCAACAAAACGTCAGATACGTAATTTTTGCTGGTAGACAGAGGTTTGTAGAATTAAGCAAAAGTAAAAATAGAGCGATCACATAAAATGTTACGAGACATAGATCAATCAGGAGAATCGAAACACGCATTTGAAAAATTCTCCCCTACATAATAGAGAAAGGAATTACACCATGGGATTTAATAAAGATTTTATCTGGGGCGGTGCAACCGCTTCCTATCAGGTAGAAGGCGCAGCTTATGAAGACGGAAAAGGCCTGAATATTTGGGATATTTTCTGCAAAGACGGCGGACACATTTATGAGAACCAGACAGGTGATGTAGCCTGCGACCAGTATCACCGCTACAAAGAAGACGTTCAGATCATGAAAGAAATGGGCATGAAAGCATACCGCTTTTCTCTTTCCTGGGCGCGCATCATGCCGGAAGGCACAGGCACAGTCAATGAAAAAGGTCTGAAATACTACGACAACCTGATCAATGAACTTCTGGACAACGGAATTGAGCCATTTGTTACCTTATATCACTGGGATCTTCCATACGCACTTCATTTACAGGGCGGCTGGATGAATCCAAATTCTCCATCCTGGTTTTACGAGTATGCAAAAGTAGTGGCAGAGCATTTCTCAGACAGAGTAAAGCATTTCTTCACCATCAATGAGCCGCAGTGCGTAGTTGGCCTTGGATATCAGACCGGTGAGCATGCACCAGGCCTGAAGGTTGGTCCATCCGATTATTTCCGTATCTGGCACAACGTACTGAAAGCCCACGGCCGTGCAGTAGAAGCGCTTCGTGAGTTCAGCAAACAGCCTGTAAAGATCAGTATGGCACCATGTGGAGCCCTTTATGTTCCGGAAACAAACAAGCCGGAAGACATTGAAGCCGCAAGAAAAGCAAACTTCAGTCTCCCGGAGAACTCCATCGGAGCCTGCAGCTGGGACGTTGCTCTTTGCTGTGATCCGGTTTATCTGGGACAGTATCCAGAGGATATTCTGAAAGAATTTGGACAGTTTTTCCCGAAAGTAACAGATGCCGATATGAAGCTGATTTCACAGCCACTTGATTTTTTTGGACAGAACATTTACAATGCCGTAACTGTTCGTGCCGGTGAGGATGGAAAAGCAGTCCGCGCAGCACGTTACGATGGTTTCCCACAGACTGCAATTGGCTGGCCGGTAACTCCGGAGGTTCTGTACTGGGCGCCAAAATTTATGCAGGAGCGTTATAAGAAGCCGTTTATGATCACAGAGAATGGCATGGCTTCCCATGACTGGGTAGGTGTGGACGGAAAGGTTCACGACCAGGCCCGCGTAGATTTTATGGCTCGTTATCTTGGCGCTTACAAGCGTGCAGCTGAGGACGGTGTGGATCTGGCAGGATATTTCGCATGGTCCGTAATGGACAATTTCGAGTGGGCATACGGATATTCCCAGAGATTCGGACTTGTTTATACAGACTACAATACACAGAAGCGGATCTGGAAGGATTCCGCATATTTCTACAAAAATATTATCGAAACAAACGGAGAGAATCTGTAATTCAGGAGGTTGCCCATGACAAATCAGAGGGGCAGAAAGAAAAGTGTAGCAGCAGTTTTTACTGGTTGAAAAAGCAGTAGAAAACGTATATAGAAACAACTAAAAACCTTAAGAGTTTGAGAGGATACATATATGTTTGAGAATAATCTGTGGACGATGGAACCAATTGGCAGACCGGAGAACACCATCCAGGGTGATAAATACCGCTTCACCCTGCTGACTCCCTGCCTGATCCGAATGGAATACAGGGAAGACGGCAAATTCGAAGACCGTCCTACCCAGGTCGTATGGAACCGTAAATTTGATCCGGTAGACTTCCGTGTGGAAAAGAAGGACGAGGGCTTTGAGCTTTTCACCGACAGAATGCACGTCACCTACACTGGCGGACCTTTTACCCAAAACAGTCTGAACTTAAACGCAGTAGGCGGTCAGAACGCCTATGGTGCAGTATGGTATTATGGGGAAAAAGGTGACAATCTTGGCGGAACTGCAAGAACTTTGGATGAGGTAGATGGGGAATGCCCACTCCAGGAGGGAATTATGTCCAGAAGCGGCTGCTCTCAGATTGATGACAGCCATTCTCTGGTGCTGGATGAAAACGGATGGACTCAGGTGCGCACAGGAGATGGGGTGGACATTTATGTTTTCGCTTATGGAAATGATTACAAAGAAGCTTTGAATGATTTTTACCGTCTCACCGGAAAAACTCCTATGCTCCCAAGATATGCCCTTGGAAACTGGTGGAGCCGTTATTACGCTTACACAGAAGACAGCTACAAGGCACTTGTAACCCGCTTTGAGAAAGAGAAGATCCCATTTTCTGTTGGTGTTCTGGATATGGACTGGCACCTGGTAGAGGAAGTGGACCCAAAATATGGCAGCGGCTGGACCGGATATACCTGGAACAAAAAGTACTATCCGGATCCGGAGCGTTTTATGAACTGGCTTCATGACCATGGAATGAAAATCTCTGTAAACCTTCATCCGGCTGGTGGAATCCGCGCCTTCGAGGAAGCATATCCGGCTATGGCGAAGGAACTGGGAGATGTAGATACCGAACACGAAGCTCCCATCGATTTTGACATCACAAGCCGCAAATTCCTGGAAGCATATTTCAAATGTGTGCTTCATCCAGAGGAAAACAAAGGCGTTGATTTCTGGTGGATCGACTGGCAGCAGGGCAATATCACGAAGGTCCCTGGTCTGGATCCACTGTGGATGCTGAACCACTATCACTACCTGGACAATGCCCGCGATGGAAAACGTCCTCTTACTTTTTCCAGATATGCAGGACCTGGTTCACACAGATATCCGGTAGGTTTTTCCGGTGATAGTATCGTAACCTGGGAGTCCCTGAATTTCCAGCCTTATTTTACCAGCACAGCTTCCAACATTGGATATGGCTGGTGGAGCCACGATATCGGCGGGCATATGCTTGGCTATCGAGACAATGAGCTGGCACTTCGCTGGGTACAGCTTGGCGTATTTTCTCCAATTAACCGTCTGCACAGCAGCAAAAATGAGTTTATGGGAAAAGAACCGTGGCAGTTCCCTATGGAGATCGGTGAGGTTATGAAGGAGTTCTTAAGACTTCGTCACCAGATGCTTCCGTATCTGTATACCATGAACTACAGAGCATATAAAGAGAACACGCCTTTGATCCTGCCAATGTACTACACATATCCGGCAGAGCAGGTGGCTTACACAGTGAAGAATGAATATGAGTATGGAACCGCATTTATTGTAGCGCCTGTTACGGAGAAATCTGTCCAGGGCGTTGGAAGAGCCAGGACTCATGTATGGCTGCCAGAGGGTACTTACATTGATTTCTTCACAGGTCTGGTATACTCCGGCGACAGAGAGATGGATATGTACCGTGACCTTCATTCCATACCGGTTCTGGCAAAAGCAGGTGCCATTGTGCCGATGACTGAGGAAATCTTTGGACAGGAAGCAGCCAGAAATCCGGAAACTATGACCATCCGTGTATACGGCGGTGCAGACGGCAGCTTCCAGCTTTACGAAGACGACAACGAGTCCAACGCTTACCTGAAAGACGAGTGCGTTCTCACAGACATGGATCTGAAGTGGAGCACTGGCCGCTTCGTCATCCACAAGGCAGCGGGCAGGCTGGAACTGATCCCGCAGAAGAGAACCTGGACTGTAGAGTTCTGGGGTGTGAAGGACACCGAGGTTACCGTAGAAGTGGAAGGTACAGGGGTAGAAGCTTCTAAAAAGTACGATGAAGCACTTGGCTGCCTGGCGGTAAGTGTTCCGGAAACCGCTGCAACCTCTGAAATCATCATTACTCTGGGAGCTCCGGAGCTTCGTGAGAATGATGTGAAAACCCAGGTATTCAACCTTCTCAACCAGGCTGAAATCCCATACATGGAGAAAGTAGCCATTATGGAAATTCTGGACAAGAAGATTTCCAACGCCGCCAAACTCACCCAGCTTACCGCAATGCATCCGGAAGAAGGAATTGTGGGAGCAGTGGGAGAGATTTTGACTGCGATAGAGTAAGATATAAACAGAATATTGAAGACAGTAAAAAGCCCGGGAGTATTTGCTCCCGGGTGTTTTAATAAGCTGTTATTTAAGGGGGGAACAGTCCGCATACAGCATTGAAGTATTTTTCAATCTGTTAAGCATTTAAAATCAGCAGTAAATCTCTGGAGGAATCTGTGCAAAGGGAATCACATCGGGCTGTCTGTCAGGGTGATCGGCGATGATCTTCTCCATCCAGACCATATTGTACCAACGCCCGAACTTGTAAGCGCATTTGTGAAATTCTCCTACCATGGAATACCCCAGATGCTGATGAAACTGAATGCTGTTATGGTTCAGATATTCGTCATCCACTACAGGACTGGCGATGCAGGCATTCAGGTTGGTCATATTCTGGGCGGCAAGCGCTTTTTCCAGAGAAGCGTAAAGCGCCTTGCCGATTCCGGATTTTCTTTCGGATTCTCTTACATAGATGGAAGTTTCCACAGACCAGGCATAGGCTGCCCGGGCGTGGAGCGGTCCTGCGTAGGCGTAGCCTGCAATTTCAGTACATGCACTGCAGTTCCCTTCATCCTTGATGCCTGGTGCGGAGCTGTTTATTTCCCGTTCGGCTACAAGATAAGGATAATGCTGTAGTGTGTGTGCAATCCGCTTCCGGAATTCTTCTGCAGAGGGAACTTCATATTCGAAGGTAATTGCAGTGTGCTTTACATAAGGTGCATAAATGGAAAGGAGCGCCTCTGCATCTTCTGGGGATGCCGGGCGGATGATAACTGGTAATGACATGGCAAGATTCCTCCTTTGTAGTTGCAAACGAAAATTTTAGCTGCTAACAGATTTTCAGCATGTTTTCCAGAGCAAACAGCTTATCAGCAGCAAGTAAATCTTCAAACGCATTCAGGTTCAGATCTGAATGCTCCAGCTCTCTGGAGAAACGGTAACAAATATCTATCTGGTCTTCCAGACAGAACACCCGTCCATTTTTCAGGTAAGCGCCCATATCCAGCTCATGAATCAGCAGGGTACAGACCACAGCCATTTTTACCTTGGCGAAAATTTCGCCGTCGTAAACAGCACCGCAGAAATATGTGTAAATCCAATACACAAGCAGCTGCTCTTCCTGAATATTCCAGTCCGGGTAAGCCTTTTCGAAATCAGCCCGGTTCTGAGAGTAAACAGAAGCGGGGGAGATACCGGAAGACTCTGCACTGCTATAAAGCGCCTGTAAATTTTTCTTCAGAAATTCCTGCCAGCCCGGTCTGAGAACCTCCATTTGGGGAACAACCGCCTTCCACATGGTCTTCAGAAGTTCATCTGGCGCAGCCTTTTTATTCATATGCTTCTGCACCCTGGAAGTAAAGGCTTCGCCATATCCGGAGGCTTTATGGCGCTCCCGGATCTCTTCCCATTTGAAAAGCTGGTTCCGGTCTGCACAGCGCTGGAAATCACTGGCTGCAGCCAGTATTTTCCACATACGAAGCCGCATGGGAATCTGCCGGTTCTGCAGCACCTCAAGAAAGTATTCCCTGGTATCTTCAAGGGCAGTGAAAAGCATATAGTCAAAATCATCATAAGTTTCTTCCGGGGAGGCAACCTCTGCTGTCTGGAAGGTTACCTTTTCCCTTTTGCCAAGCAGAATCCTGGCTGCTTCCGGACAGGAAAGAGACAGGGAATATTCCCGCAGACCTTCAAATTCTTCGATGTGCCGCGGATATTTCCGACAGGTGTCGCAAAGCATTCGTTTTCCAACCTCGCTGTAGATGTCGCAAAGGCTGTCCTCATTTAAAAATGCACACCGCTTCCCATACTGACGGAAAACCTTCTCCTTCCAGTCAATATCATTATGAAGGCGATTCCGGAAAGTACCCTTCACACGCTTATATTTTTCAGGCTTTTGTCGTCAATGACGATCTGCCAGCCGGCACAGCAGGTGTCGGGACAGGCACCTGCAATACAGGAAAACTCTTTATAATAATCAGGTCTTGTAATCTCCATAAAAAACCTCCTGGTAACAGTGATCAGTATATTTCAAATACAACTATTGTAACGGTATTTCAAAGCTGTGTAAATCCTCTGGACCAAAAAAAGTTATAGATGGTTGACATTCATGCGGTGGACTGTTAAACTCATATAGGTAAAGTTAGGATCGGAAAGAACTTAGGCAGCTATTGACCAGTCCGCGAACGATAGCTTTCTGATACCTGCACTGCGATAATTAAATCTTGACAGTTCTGTTGAAATTTCCAAAACAAATTTTAAGAATTTCAGACCGAAGAAAAATTCACATGAAACGACAGAAATATCAGGACATGATAGCACCCATATTATAAAAGCTGTCAGCTTAACAGTAAAACGGAAACTGGCGTTGGGGGGGGGGTACCTGCACCAGCGAGGGAAATTATAAAATGAGTGAAGTTATAACTAAACAAAAGATTCTTATAGCGGATGATTCAGAAATGAACCGCGAACTTTTAGCTGCAATTCTGGAAGAGGAATATGATATCATACAGGTGAACGACGGTGTGCAGGCAGTTGACTGCCTTCAGAGGCAGGCCGAGGAGATTTCCCTGCTTCTTCTGGATATTGTTATGCCCCACATGGATGGTTTCGAGGTTCTTTCTTATATGAATAAAGAACACTGGATTGATGCTATTCCGGTTGTGATTATTTCGTCAGAAAATTCACCTATTTACATAAAACGTGGGTATGATCTGGGCGCCACTGATTTTATCGGAAAGCCCTTTGATGCAAATATGGTATTACGCCGTTCGGCCAATGCCATACTTCTTGGAGCCAAGCAGCGCCGAATGACCAGTATTGTTTCCAATCAGATTTACGAGAGAGAAAAAAGCAGCAAGCTGATGATCAATATCCTCTCTCATATAGTGGAGTTCCGCAATGGGGAGAGCGGACTTCATGTGCTGCACATTCAGACAATCACAGAAATGCTCCTTCGCCAGCTGGTTCAGAAGGAAAATAACAGATATGCCCTGAGCAAGGAGCAGATCCGGATGATTACCACAGCCTCTGCGCTTCATGACATTGGCAAGATCAGTATTCCGGATGAAATCCTGAATAAGCCAGGCAGACTTACAGCCGAAGAATTTGCAGTAATAAAGGGACATTCCATGGCAGGAGCCAATATGCTGTCAGAACTGCCGCTTGACCAGAAGGAGGAGCCTCTTGTCAAGACTGCATACGAGATCTGCCGCTGGCATCATGAACGCTACGATGGAGGCGGATATCCGGATGGATTAAAAGGGGAAGAAATCCCTGTTTCAGCACAGGTTGTGGCGTTAGCTGACGTATATGACGCATTGACCAGTGAGAGATGCTATAAAGATGCTTATTCCCATGAGAAAGCCATCGAGATGATACTGGCAGGACAGTGCGGTGCATTTAATCCGTTGATGCTGGAGTGCCTTCTGGATATTTCTTCTTCCCTGAAGAAAAAAATGGGCTATAAATCTAAGGAAAGGTATGAACAGACAGACCTTTCTGATATTGCCAGCAGATTTCACGATTTTGAGATGGATTCCTCAGAGAAAATTGTGCAGCAGCTGGAATTTGAGAGAATGCGCTATAATTTCCTGGCAGAGGGCAGCAGAAATATTGTTTTTACTTATACCATTTCACCGCCGCTACTCACCTTTAACCAGGCTGGCTGTAAACGAAGCGGGATTACAGAACCTTCATTTTCCCCGTTGCAGAGCGGTGTGCTGAAAGACCTTGTGGAGGAGCAATCCCTGAAACGGCTTATCCGGAAGATTACCCAGGCCACCCGGGAAACGCCGGACGTGACAAGCAATCTTTTTCTCACAGATGGAAAAAATCCCTGCCACTACCGGTGCCAATGCAGGGTAATCTGGACTGATGGTGCTGAAAAAGGCTATACAGGCGTTGTTGGAAAGCTGACAGATATTACGGATGACTATATGGTTATGGAAAACGTCCGGGAGGAAGGTTTGAAAGTCCTGGAAAAAGACCGCAGCGCAGAATTTTCCAGTTTTTATGACCGATTTAAGAAATGCGGCTTCTCTACAGATGGAACGGAAGCATGGCTTTTGCTTCAGTACCTGCAGATCTCCTATGATCTGGTTCGATATGTAGATCCTATAACGAATAAGGTTATTCATATAGAAAAAGACGGAAAAATGTGGGAGAGTGAAACTGCCTGCTCAGACATATGGAATTGTCTGGAAAAATGCAGCAACTGTATTTCCAGACTCAGCATGCAGACCAGGAAGCGCATGACAAAGCTTGAGGTTGCAGGGGATGATCCATATCAGGTGGTATCCATGTATGTAGAGATTGACGGGAAACCCTGCTGTCTGGAGATGGCTTCCAGGTTAGATGGTGATTTTATGCCAGATGGGTATTCCAGGGATGAGATCTTGTCATCTGTAAGGATTCATAAGGAGAAGGTTTATATAGACCCGGTAACCGGAGTTTATAATAAACGCTATTATGTGGAGAAGCTGAGCAAGATGGACAATGCAGCAGCTCTTATGTTTGCAGATATTAAGAACTTTAAAAGAATTAACGAGAATTTCGGACATCAGGCTGGAGATGATGTGCTTCGTCAGGTGGCTGGTGTGCTTCGGGATGTTGCGGCTGGCAAAGGCGATGTGCTCAGATATTCCGGAGATGATTTTGTGACAGTATTTTTTAAGGTTACGGAAGAGGAGCTTTCCGAAATCCAGAAGGAAATGTGCAGAAGGGTAGAGGCTCTGAGATTTCCGGAGCTGCCTGGAGTGCAGCTGAAGCTTGTTACTGCCGGTACCAGTATACCAGGCAGGGTAGAGGAAATGCTGGAGCAGGTAAGAATATAAAAAGAAAGTCCCGGCGGACAAAACCGCTCGGGACTTTTGTTTTTCCTAAGTGTGTTTGATTTTCCAAACAGGCTCTGGAATGCAATATTTTACAGAATATCTCTTCTCTTAATGTAGCCAGGAAGTGCCGGATCTGAGACAACCTCCTTTACATGAAGGATTTTTGACCATCTTGTCTACTACCTGGTTCTCTACATGTACGCCCTCACCAATTTCAGCACCGGAAAGAACCACACTGTTTTTGATCACGGCATCCTTGTGAATGATGCAGCCACGACCGAGAATGGAATTCTCAATGGTTCCCTCCACCTGACAGCCGTTGGAAACGACAGAGTTGCGGATCTGGGCGGTCTCATAATAGTGAGTTGGACAGGAATCATTGGTACGGGTATAAATTGGCCATTCCGGATCGAAAAGTGTCTGTGCAGCCTTGATATCGATCAGATCCATATTGGCGTTGTAATAGCTCTGGAAATCTGTGATGGAAGCGAAGAAGCCGCGGTGGGAAACTCCTCTTACATCCAGCTCATTATGCAGCTCATTGATAATGTCTGCAAGAGTAAAGGCTGAAGAAATTGCCTTTGCCTTGCGGATCAGCTCGATAAACAGATCCTTCTTCATAATGTAAGTGTCCATGAAAATATTGCGGTTCTTGGCATTTCCGTGGTTTGGCTCAATGGAGAGCACACCCTTCTGCTTGTTCAGATTCAGGATATTACAGTTCAGATAAGCATCCTTCGCATTGTCTACTGCGTGATAAAGCAGGGTAATGTCAGCCTCAGACTGGATATGCTGCTCGATCAGCTTGGAAAAATCAGCAGTATAAACCATGTAATCTGGTGTGATTACCACATATGGATGATGCATTTCTTCGATGCATTCCATATTTTCGTAATAGGAAGCAATATCAGTGTTATAGATATTGTTTCTCTGGTCGCTGTCAGTGAAAAGAATCTGCAGCCGTCCGCTCTTTGAGTTAATGTTATAATGACGTCCGGTGCCGATATGGGAAACCAGAGTTCTTGGTTTCTCTTTCACGTAGACCTGAATGCGGTCAATGCCGCTGTTGCTCAGGTTGGAAATCGGGAAGTCGACCATACGGTATCTGCCCAGGAATGAGAAAGCTCCGATTGGACGGTAGTCCTCAAGTCCCTCTACACGGATGTTTCTGGATGATGAGTTTACAATTCCAAATGCCTTATACATATTATTCGGCCCCCTTTACTCGTTTCGCGATCAGCTCGATGTGCTCACTGTCAGCACTTCCTACAAGAGCACCCTTGCCGATGTTTACGCCATTGGCAACAAGGGCACGTATTACGACAGCACCATCCTCCACAATAGCACCTGGCATAAGTACACTGTCAATTACCTTTGCACCTGGTCTCACCTTAGCTCCGGTAAAGATTACGGAATTGGTAACCTCGCCTTCAATTACACAGCCCTGGGTTATGTAAGCATTCTGGATCCTGGCCTCTGTGCCAATATACTGCGGAAGTGCGGTTACATCTTCGGTGTAAATTTTCCAGGTAAGGTCGCTTAAATCCAGCTCATTATCCGGGCTGAGAAGATCCATATTTGCTTCCCAGAGAGAATCTATGGTTCCAACATCCTTCCAGTAGCCCTTGAAGCGGTAAGCGAAAAGACGTTTCTCATCGCCAAGAAGAGTAGGGATGATGTCCTTGCCAAAGTCATGGTTGGAATCCGGGTTCTTCATATCTGCAAGAAGCAGCTTGCGAAGAAGCTTCCAGTTAAAAATATAGATACCCATAGAGGCAAGATTGCTCTCAGGTACCGGCGGCTTCTCAACAAACTCGGTGATACGGTCTGTCTCGCCGTCCGTGTTCATAATACCGAAACGGCTGGCTTCCTTAAGAGGAACCTCGATAACGGCGATGGTAGCATCGGCCTGTCTCTCTTTATGGAAGGCAAGCATCTTGTCATAATTCATTTTATAAATGTGGTCACCGGAAAGTACCAGAAGGTATTCCGGATCATACTGATCTATAAAATCAATGTTCTGGGAAATCGCGTCGGCTGTTCCGCGATATACGTCGAGTCCGGTGTCTGCTTTCTCACGAGGCGGAAGTACATATACACCGCTGTCCTTGGAATCCAGTCCCCAGCGTCCGCCAGCTGCAACATAACTGTTCAGCTCAACTGATTCATACTGTGTCAGTACGCCTACTACGTCGATGCCACTGTTGGCACAGTTACTGAGGGGGAAATCAATGATACGGTATTTACCGCCGTAGGAAACTGCCGGTTTAGCCACTTTGTTGGTAAGATCGTGAAGACGGCTGCCACGACCGCCTGCCAGAATCATTGCTAACATACTGTTCTGTTTCATGGTGAACCCTCACTTTCATTTCTTTAAGGCTGCTGTTCGCGGAAATGTATCTGCAAACAGGAATGCTTTAAGCTATATTATACAATATTTTCGATAAAAATACAATTTTTTGTTAACGGATTCCGGGTTGTTTTTCCTTTGATGTACTGCGGAATAAAATCCATCGGGCCCGGCCGGTACAGGGAAATTCCGGCGATGATATCCTCGAGGCTCTGCGGTTTTAACTCCTTCATGAAGTTTTTCATTCCCGCACTCTC
>ENA-OQDT01000127-OQDT01000127.1-human-gut-metagenome-genome-assembly--contig:-NODE-127-length-44789-cov-11.820608_pt1 | contig 44789 bp, 36 predicted proteins | sample MGYA00242786_ERZ504617 | MGnify/ENA primary metagenome ERZ504617 (study PRJEB26092, sample SAMD00036337) | human gut metagenome | host: Homo sapiens | study: EMG produced TPA metagenomics assembly of...
GCCTTCGGATGGCGCCGTTGGCTTCGTGCCTTTACCAGCGGAGCGTGCCGCTGGCGGAGCTCACCGCCGTCCGCCGAGGCGCACGGCATCGAGCTTCCCGCTATCGGAAGCAAGGATCAGTTCCAGTTCCCCGGTTCCCGGGCGGTCGAGGATATGGCCCTGCTCAAGCCGGATGCGCGTCCCGGAACACAGCCCGTGCGCGTGCATGTAGGAAGCCATGCACCCGGCGGCCGATCCGGTGAAAGGATCTTCCCCGGCGTTGTCCGGATCGATAAGCCGGGCGTGCACATCCGTTTCAGGCTCCACGCCTTCGGGGGGCGAACACGTACGCCGCCGACACGCCGAGGGGCGCCAAAACAGCTTTGAGGGCGGGCCTGTCCATGTTGATCCGCCGGAGCGCCGCAAGCTCCCGGACGGGAACCATCAGGAAGCTGACGGCCCCCCCGCATGAGCTGGCACGGAAGCCCTTCCCGGAGATCGGAAGCCTGAAGCCCGAGCGCTTGGGCCGTTGTCCCGGCGTCGGCGCACGTGTCCGGGACGGCGGGGGGCTGGGTCATGATCACCCTGTCGGGGCGGATGTCCACGGGCAGCACGCCGATGGCGAACTCGAACCGCGCGGTGCCCGGCTTGAGCACGCCCAGTTCCCGCAAAAGGTGCCCCGTGGCAATGGTGGGATGCCCCGCAAAGGGGATTTCCCCGCGCGGCATGAAATAGCGGACACGCACGTCCGCCTTGTCGGAGGCCAACACGAACGCCGTTTCCGGGGCGTTGGTCTCGCGCGCGATGCGCAGCATGTCGGCGGGCTCGATGCCGTCGGCGTCCGTCACCACGGCGCAGGGGTTGCCGGTAAATGGCACCGCAGTAAACGCATCCACGATGTGAAAGGTGCAATTGGGCATAACATATCCTTCAGAGGCAGCCTGTTACGGCTGTTGATGGAGGAGGGGCGCACGGCGGCCGGAACGGCGCCGCACGTCAGGTTGGCTTGGATGGGAAGCGCCGCGCGGGGACAGCCTTCATACGGGGCACGGGCGGAAACCCGGCCCACGGAGCATCGCGCCCGGAGGCAGCCTCTGCGGGCAACCTTCCCCTCACAAGGGAGGCGCGGAAAAAGGCCCTCCACAGACGTCGGAAAGAGGCGCATTGGAGATCAGGAGGCCCGCCCGCAGCGGTTCCAAAAAAACCGCTGCGGGCGGGAAGCCGGATGCGTTCGGGCGGGGGGAGCTGCCACGAACGGCCGTCATCCGGCAAAACCTTCAAGTTCCACTTCAACCACGGCGGCGGGGTTCGGAAGCGCGGCCACGCCGACGCAGGTGCAGGCCGGGGCGCAGGACAGCCCCGCGCCGCCTTCCCCGGTGCCGGGACCTTCAGGGGAGCCGGGGGCATCCCCTTCCTCCGGAACGCGGCGGAAAACCCGCTCGAACGCCCGGTCGAACGCATCCTTCTGGCCCATGTCCGTGAGGAAGACGGGTCATCTTCGCCACCTGTTCCGGGGCAAACCCGGCGTGAGCCGCCTTTCCCAGGAAATGCACGGTCTTGCTGATGAATCCATTGCCCTTGGTGTCCAGGATACAGCATTTTCCCGGCTCCATCTCCATCATATGGCACTGAAGAACCATATCCGTATCGTCCAGGCCTCCGCGGTACATAAGCTCCTGTTTTCCACCCAGATAGTGGATGGTTCCCTGACTCATGAGGCGGTTTCTGTACTCATAATCCACACATTCCTCTGCCGGTATGGCTATAAAGTCAGCGGCGCCCCCCAGGTGCTCCATGACGCCTGACGTAAGGATACCTATGGCTGCCCCGTACATGTTTGCCAGCTGCACATTATGCCCGCAGGCATGAACCATTCCGCCCTCAGCTGCATCCGGGTGGGAGTCGCACATGATGCAGTCCAGCTCTCCCATCACCGCCACCCTGGGCCCGTTTCCCTTGGGACCGGAGGACACACGGCAGCCTGTATAGGATACACCTGTCTCCGGCTCCAGTCCAAGCTTTCCGGCACCAGTATCACTTCATGGATACTGCTTGGCAGGATATAGAAATCCCCTCTGATCATCCCCCTGACCTTTTTCCGGAAATCCGGATACCGCATCACTGCTGCCCCCAGACTGCACTGCTCGTTCGTCGCCACATACATAAAGCGCACAATCTGCCGGATCTGCACCGGATAGATCCGCGGTGTATTCTTCTCGGCAAGACGGCGGATCTCTTCCTTTTCCACACGCCAGTACCGCAGATGCTCGTTGCGGATCTGGATCGTCGCCGAGCCAAAGCGTGTGTTGTCTATCTGGATATAATAGACCACTGCCAGATCCAGGAACGGCTCATAAGGAATCTGCTTTAACAGTTCTTCGTTGGCATCCCGCCGGATCAGCTTGTACACGATATGCTCTTTTACATGATTAAAATCAAACAGATTCTGACAATCACAGGTCTTCTTCACCCGTATCTCCTGATAAATACTGCAAATGGAGTCTGCCAGATCCGGTACCTGCTGCCCCTTCAGATACTTCTGGTAAAATTCCTCCAGATAGATCGTCGGTGCAAGGTTGCTGTCCTCCTGCTTAAAAAGAATCCCTGTTCTTCTGGTTCCATTATTCTTCGTCACGGTGTACAGCTCCGTCCTCACCTGCGCATCTACCTGTCCTCTGATCTCGCATAACAAAAAAAATAGCATTCATAAACCAAGGTAAAAGTAACTTTCTTTTCTTTATCCGTTTCTTCCGGTATCCATGCTCCCTCGGTGGGGAAGCTGTCACGATTCAACATAAAGGTCTCACTTTTATCATAGAGTAAGAAGTCGTTCAATTTGCTTCCCTTGCCGGATGAAACCTGAATGGTAGCCTGTAGTAGTAAAGAGTCTGAACGGCGTTGCCATGCCACTTTATCGGCATTGAAATTGATAGCTCGCATTGCAGCTCTCTGTGACTTGAAGGTTTTATATTGCCGGAAAATATCTGAACGGAGTAGACTTCTGTTCAATAGGTGTGCTGCTATGGGCAGACGCAACCGTTCTTCCCACGGATAGGTTTCCACCGTAGCTTTCTTGTAAAGTGTAGAACGGATATTATTTTTGTAATAATCTGGATAAGATTCCCATGTAGTTCGGTAAGCATAGCTCTTCATCACCATAGGACGATACTTTGACTTTGATTTTAGCACTTTTCCCAAAGCCTCATCAATGGCAATAGTTACAAGATGATGTTCTTCATGGTAATCGTAATCACTACCAAAAATAATATCTGGTTTTTGCAGCAATATAATCTCTTTTAGGTCGTTCACCATATTTTCTCTTGTTAAGGCTTGACCTTCTTTATATGCAGGAACATTCTGTGTACCTTTAGTTACGGTAGGTATGTTCGCCTTTTTACTATGTATAAATCCATATCCAAGGAATGTGACATTAGAGTCCGGAATGCCAATGTGTTTGCACAAATTTAATGCTTCAGTATATCTAAAACCTTGTATTGTTCCGTTTGTTATGGCATATACGATGTGTACAGTGCTACCATATTTGATAAACTCTTCAAAAATACCGCCCAGCACATTGATTTCATCGTCTTGATGGGGTACTATCAGCAATACTTTTTTGTTGCCATAACATGCTGTTTTCCCATTATCAACATCTTCAAAATCGTGTGAGGTTTTTGCAAATGGAAGCCACAGAAGATACATTACCCAAGGAATAAGGAACAGTGTGGCAGCTAATGTAAAAAGTAATATGTTGGGAGTATCCGAACAAAATGCTAATAGTATGAATTGTGATAGCAATGATATACCATATAGGCTTAATTTGAAATGTATGCCCTTTAACACCATGGCAAAATCAATGATGATGATGGTTTCTATGCTTAGTATCAAAGAAAGTATCAGATGTAGTATCATTTTTTATATATTAGTATGTCCTAAATGCCAGTCTGTTCCGGTCCTTACCACCTTTGCCGGACTACCTGCCGCGATGCAATGAGGTGGGAGGTCTTTTGTTACGATGCTTCCTAAGCCTACGGTTGTATGTTCTCCTATTGTTACGCCTTTCATCACGTTTACCCCTTTGCCGAGCCATACATGCTTGCCTATGACGACCGGTTTCGAGGGGTTTAATGGATTGCCTTGCAGGTCTGTGATAAGGTGGGTATCTGATGCCCAAATCTCAACCTTCTCTGCAAACATACACTCTTCACCGATTTCCACACGGTTGCCCTGTCCCATTAGTACTATACTTGTGCTCTCGTCTATCAGAGAGCCTCTTCCGACTGTAATTTTGCATCCATTTCCCTTCATAAATACATTAATCATAGCTTTACAACCATCATACACTACCTCATTGTCATTTCCTATAATCTTTATCCCTCCGAAGAACATCTTTGCCCCGTTGCGCACGATGATGCGGTTGTTTTTACCCGTAATATTAATAGATGTGTGAGTGACGGTACTGTTTTCAACTTTGATGCAGTTGTTGTCTTGCGGATCTCCTATATTGTAGGCTATCCATTTCATATTGGCTTTTTTTAGAGAAAACTGCCGGTTGAATCTACATGTAATAGTGTCTGTGAGATAATGAAAATATTTTCTTACCATAAATCTTGTAGTTGTGAATTAAGTTTCCAAAGCAATAGGGACAGGCCTATAGTCATCATTATGTCGATGGAAATTTTGTCAAACACATTCATTTCGGGAGAGAAAATCAGCTCGGCTATTACCGCTGCTATAGTATTGCCAACATATATATCCAAAGTGTGTGTACCAATCCAATTGAATAGTTTGTTCTTTAAGACTCCCCATTTATCAATGAGTATATTTGCTATTTGGATGGCGAGGAGCACAGCACATGCGGAAAATAGGTAGTGATGTCCCTGAAAAAAGAAAGCAACACTTAATAGAAACAAAGGAATGGTGACCTTATAAGGCAAATCCTCTTTGTTACTGAGGGCACACTGCATACCCAGCAGATAAAGAGGGAAACGGGCGACCGCATTATCATACTGCCATCTTCCGGTTCCTAAAAATTCCTCTTCCAAGACAACAACCAAACTGATGAGTATCACTAACCCCCAACTACCTTTTTCCAAAAGCATTTTTAGTAACGGGCTGACAGCATAGAATAGGAGCAAGGTGGAAAGATACCATTCGGGCAGCAAGTCAGGGTTGTAATAGAATGAAAGTGATGTGATATTGAGCAGGAATATATCTAAACCAAGATTTCCCACTCCTAATATTAAATTTATTATACATACAGAGCTTATCATGACAATCCACAATGGAAGGATTCGCCGGAGCCTATGTATATAGAATTGTTTTATGGAATTGTGGGCAAGCGACTTGGCAATGCCATATCCACTCAGCAACATGAAGACATCTACTCCAGCATATCCTACATTCAACCGACCGATGTGTATGCCATGTAGGCACAGATGATAGCAAATGACGCCCAGGATAGAGAGGTACATTAATGTAGTTCTGTTTCTGAACATTAGTTTTGTTTTATGGCGTAAATTTTCTTTCTGATAAAAGAGCTTGTCTTCTCTCTTTCACCTTTCGTTAAGGCGAAAAACCATGAAGTAATCGCTATTGTTAGGGTGGATACGATACTTGTCCCGAACAAACGAATCCAACCTTGTTCCATACCGGATAGGAATGCAAAGCATACAAGAGTTGAGATACAGGTTACAATCATAACTCCTCTTAACGTATGTTTGAAAAAATATCCGAATGTTATTCCGATATAAGGTTTGTTTACTGTAATGCGTGGAATGAAAATCAACAGATAAATGACATTTGTAACTGCTACAGTCAAAATGGAATTGCCTGTTATTTCAAGCACTATGTAGGAAACAATGAGAATTAGTAGTTGGGCCACACTGATGATAATCTGGAATTTGCGGATTTTTCCGGAAGCTCTGTTTAACGTCTCATTTGAGTTCAGTAGTATTTCAACTAAGGTGTTGAGAAATGTCAACTGGACGAAAATACCAGCGTAAGGAGGCATTTCGGTCAGCCATTTGGAAAGAAAAAAATCAACTTCGAACATGCATGGAAGTGCGATGAAAAGAAATAGCAGGTATGAGAACTTTGCGCCTCTGCAAACCAGTTTTGTTGTATATGCTATATCTCCGGCTGCATACGATTTTGTTATCTGCGGATTCAATGCTGTAGTGAAATTTCGAGAGAAAGCACCTACTGTTCCATTGATTTGAGAAGCTACACCGCGGGCTGCATTGATTGCCGTACCAAAGTGCATGTTAAGCATGATGCCCACTCCTTGACTGCTTAGCATGGAAGTGCAAGTGGTCAGGAAGTTCCATCCTGCAAAACCGAACATGTCTTTAAACAAGACTTTGTCAATATGTGTAGAGTATTGGCATTCGGGGAAATTCTTCTTACAATATATCCAGTACATCAATTGAATGGAAACAGATACAGCAAGTACAAGAATTCCATAGAACACCAGTTTGTCAATGGGGCTGGCAGCAAGTGATAGGGCTATGCCAAACGTCAAGAAGACCTTGGTTATGGTGACGAAAGCAAATGTTCCCATTTTCTCGTGTGAGATAACCGAAGCACTATAAGGCACGCTGATCATCTCAAGAACAAAAGAGAGAAGGGAGAACTGATAAATCCAATTTGCAGCAGTCATACGGTCTGGCTCGATATTCAGCTTTGCGTTGACAAACCATAAGCCTATGGTCTCGCTCAACAGCACTACCAACAGAGCAAGAAGAAGAAGAATATTTAGGGATGTGGAGAATGTTTGCTGCAACTTTTTCGGATCATTCCTGCCTAATTCAAATGTAAGGAAACGGCTCACTGCCTGTGTCATGGTGGCTGTCACCATATAAAACATGGACACAAAGCCTCCTATAACATTATAGACACCATAATCTGATACTCCCAAATTGGCGAGTATCAAACGGGTAGAATAGAAACTGATGCCTACAGTGAACAGCATGCGGGCATACAGAATCAATGTGTTTTTGGCTAATCGTTTGTTATTTTGTGATTGAATCGACATGTTTTGCATATACTTTGAACTTTTGCAAATAGCGCAAAGCATAATGTTACATTATGACTTTTTTGTTTGCAACATTTATATAATGATATTCACAAAAATGGTGATTATATTTTGGAATATGCAAACATTATTGTTTTTGTGTAAATATTTAGTTGTTTTTGACGATCCACCTCTCTATGTTCCTCATCTTATTGCTGAAATTGATTCCAATCTTGAACAACTTCCGTGAATCCGTCTCGAAGGGGTGGGCGTAATGCTTTTCTTCTATCTGGGCGATGGCCTCTTCGGCAGTGCCTTCCAGTTTGAACTCCATCACGTAGATGTAGTCCGTAGTTTTTACCACGAGGTCAATCCGTCCTTCGGACGTATGATATTCTGCCTGGGTATAGAAACCTACCAGTTTGAAGACAATGAAGAGCACGTTCTGGTAGTGCCGTTCCAGCTCGCTCGTTTGCTTGTAAGCGCGTTCAAGGATGCCTTTGAAGCGTAGCGCCAAGGTGGTTTCCGCTATCCCCGTGCCGTAGATTGCTTCCCATTGCGAGAGGGCATTGTCCAGAATCTTGTCCAGACTGTCCGGCGTGTCATATTTTCCAATGTTCAGGTCCAGGTGCAGCACGGGGCGTTTCACCCAGTTTTTCTCCAGCTTTTCCATTGCCAGTCCTTCGAAAAGCTCCCGCTTGCCTTGGAAGTAGGCTTCCAGGGTAGATATGAGCAGGCTCTTGCCGAAGCGGCGCGGGCGGCTCAGGAAGTAGTAACTGCCACTGTTCACTAACTTGTGAATAAGGGCCGTCTTGTCTATGTAGACATAGCCGTCGTTGCGTATTTTCCTAATTTCCGTACCGTTGTTTCAAAGTCAAGTTGACACCTGTGTCACCCCTTAAACATAAATACATGTTACGCGCGCGAGGCAAATTATCAATATGCACAAACTTGTATTGTTTGTGTGTGATAAATATCAGCCTATAGAAAGTATTGGAAAAAGGGTGCCACAAGTGTCATCGCTTCGGGTGAAGTTAAGGTTTCAAGACTCCCGTATGGATTCTGTAATGCCTCAAATCACTTTCCAGGCAATCGGCTACTTCTTGCTCGAACCTTTCCCTTTCCGAATTTGTTTTCTGAAAAGACCTCCAGAAATGCGTTATGGCATGTATCTGGTTGATGTTGTTACTCAGCCCTTTTTTAAAAGGTTGTAGGTTCTGGTACTCATCATCGTTGCTTGGGCGATGGTCTCGTTGGTCAGATGTCTGCCGTTAACGAGCTGTTCTTTCTGGCATTTGCTCAGAAAGGCTCCGAATGCCGGTGTCACCGGCTCTTTCTTTGTCATGTTGACTCTTTTAATTGTTAAACAATAATAAAAACAAGCGAAATCATTTCCATGTAGTGGAAACGACCGGACTTGTGTATCTGGGCACTTATGCGTTCCTTCGCGTCGTAATTTTAAACATAAACAAAAATCAGTAAATTATGGAACACCGCAATATCAGCCTTTTCAGAGGCTATTCGGACACAGAATCAGTAGAAACTTCTCTTGAAGAAATAGTCAACATCATTAAATGCGACGCTGCCCTGCGAGACCGCACCGAGAAACATCGCTACTACTTGCAGCAAGACCTGCGTAGGGATGCCGACCGCGAGAAGTCCGGCTGTTCCTGCTTCGCCGTTGCCGTCTGCTTTGAAGGTGGGAAGACCCGCGAACATATCTGTGCCTGGACCGGCTATACCTTGGTCGACCTGGACCACATCGCTCCCGAGCGGATGGCTGCCACGTTGACATTGATTTGTGCCGACAAGCATACATTGATGGCCTATACCACCATCAGTGGGCATGGCATCCGCATCATCTGTCGCATCGATGACCTGAACGGAGCGGAAAAGGGAAAAGCCTTCCGGCAATACGCCAAGTATTTCAATCAAGTCAACGACTACTATTCCTGTCTGGTGGGCTTCGAAAGTGACGGGCAGTGCAAGAATGCTACCCGTATCAGCGGACTGGCTTCCGATCCTCATGTATATTACAATCCCAGTGCCGCAGCCTTTGTTCTCCAAAATAGTCCGATTGCTCCCCAACCGCAGGATAGCGCTTCCGAAGTTGTGCCGGCAAAGCGTAACAAACGTTTGGAGAAGGCAGTGAAAGCTGCCGAACGCCTGCTGGAAGAGGAGGGAGTGAGTTATTGTGAACATCATCATAATGAGTACGTGATGCGCATGGGTTATTTGCTCAACCAGTACGGAGTGGCCCGGAAGACAGCCGCCGCTTGGGCAGCGGAGCACTTTCCCGACTATGACGGGGATGTGGCAGCTGTCATCGGCTCCTGCTACGCGAATACCGGGGAACATGGCACCCGTTCCCTTGTCCGCAGGGGAGAGGACGATGAAAAGTTTGCCACGGTGGCAGATATCGAGCAGTTCCTTTCCGAACAGGCGAAGTTCCGCAAAAATACGGTGAGCGGCAAGTTCGAAGTCCTGATGGCCGACTGCGGAGAGGAGTATGCGGAGCTGACCGACCGCTACGTCAACACGTTGTGGAGCCGCATGAACAAGGCAGGGATGCTTGCCCGCATTGCTGACATACGTTCCGTGCTCGATTCGGAGTACACGCCGCTTTTCAATCCCTTTGTAGCCTATCTGGAGGGGCTGCCTACTTGGGACGGTACTACTGACCCTATTGCCCGTCTGGCTGCCGGCGTACATGTGAAGGACGACCAGAAGCTTTTCGGCATCTACTTCAAGAAGTGGCTGGTGGCCACCATTGCTTCGCTGCTCGATACCAAGGTGGTGAATCATGAGATTCTGGTCTTCATCGGTAAGCAGGGCATCTACAAGACTACCTGGATGCAGCGTCTGCTTCCTGTCGAACTTCAGCGTTATTTTTACGTGAAAAGCAACAGCCGGCGCGTCAGCAAGGACGACCTTTTTACGCTGACCGAGTTTGCACTGGTATGCCTTGAAGAGCTGGAGGAGATGACCTCTGCCCAGGTCAGCCAGTTGAAGGCCATCACCGGCATGACAGACGTGAACGAGCGTGCCGCCTACGGACACTTCAAGGAGAGCCGTCCGCATATTGCCAGTTTCTGTGGCACGAGCAACAACGTCACCTTCCTCAACGACCTCAGTGGCAACCGCCGTTGGCTTCCCTTCGAGGTGGATTCCATAGACAGTCCTTTCGATTATCCCATAGATTATGCCGGAGTGTATGCGCAAGGCTATGCCCTCTGGAAGAGCGGCTTCCACTACTGGTTTGAGCAGGAGGAGATTGATGCCGTGAATCTTCATAACCGTTATTTTGAGGTGCCCTGCCTGGAGCGTGAGCTCGTTCAGGTGTACTATCGCCGCCCCATACCGGGCGAGGAGTGTATGTTCTTGACCAATGCCCAGATACTGGGACATATCAACATAGGTATCCGGCAACCCTTGAGTCCCACGCGCCTCGGTCTGGTGATGAAGCAGGAGGGCTATGAGGCTGTCCGTTCCGGTGGCCGCCGTGGTTATCGGGTGGTCGAGCTGAAAGGGGATGAAATCTACCGCAACCAATGCGCCATGGCGCGCTATGTGGGGGATTGATTCTTTCATGGTTTTCCTAAATACCTGAATATAAGTTCCACCTGTAGGGAGGTGAATATTTTCTGGGAGCCTTTGTAGCCGGTATGCCGCAGGGCTTCGTCCAGTTCCAAATTCAGCTTCATCCATTTGGACAAGCGGTTGAGTGCGGATGCCGGTGAAATGGTGGGGGCGTATGCCTCTGCCAGTTCACGTTTGTAATAGGGGCGGACGGGCCACTCTTTGCCGGGGATATTTTCGTAGTCTTCAACGTACTTCATAAACAATGCTTTAACTGGTTATTACACTGTAAATGTACGGAATTTTTTCTGTATACCCATTGCCGGAACCCGGTATAATCTTACCTAATCTCACATTTTTCCACATCCCTTCATATCACTTCACCGCATCTCTTATTCTGCCCGGAGGTACGTCGTATCTTTGTTCTGTCAGACGATGAGGGGTGAAGATTAGTAATCGTGACGCGCGAAGATTAGTAATCGTAAGCCCCTGGGATTAGTATCGTCTCCCTATCTTTTAATTTTTAACTTATAATTTTTAATTTATGATTAACTACAGTATCGTGATGCGTGGCAATCCTACCGATAAGACGGTTGCCAAAAAAGCGTACGCAAGTGCGCAGTATTCGGAAGTGATGGACATCAACCGCTTTGCCGAGCATATAGCCAGTCATGGCTGCGTGTACAAGCGTTCGGATATCGTTGCCATCCTCACCATGTCCGTGGATTGCATGCGGGAGCAGTTGCTGGCCGGACAAAAAATCCAGTTGGGCGACCTGGGGAGTTTCTACATCAGCATCAACAGTATCGGCGCGGCTTCTGCCAAGGAGTTCAATCCTGCCATCCATATCCGTAGGCTGAATGTGAACTGGACCTGCGGCCAGCGTTTTGGAGAGCTGCTGGAGGAGGCGGAATTCAATCTGGTGGCAACCCGAAGTGCAGCCCGTGCCGTGGTGAAAGCCCTGAAGGCCGGAAAGACTACCGTGGACCTGACCGGAGCCACTGGCGGGGGTGAAGATGCCGGTGGAGGCAGCAACCCGGGAGGCGGTTCGGACGGAGACCAGGGGGAAAATCCGTTAGGATGAAACGAAAAGACAAAAGAGAGAAAATAAATATGTTCTTCTGTCTAAAAAATGCAGCTAACCATAGTGTTTAATTCCTTAATTGCAAATTGTTATGAGTGAGAAAACAAAATCAAAATCTGTATGGGGCATTGTCCTTAAAGTGATTATTACCGTGGCCACTACATTGGCCGGAGTGTTTGGCTTGACTTCCTGCATCAACCGTTAGCCGGATGAAAGCAGGCAGTTTCTATCAGAACTATCGGGAGGTAACCCTCCTGGTAGTTCATTGCAGCGCTACGCGCTGTGACCGTCACTTCTCGGTGGAGGCGCTTCGCCGCAGTCATCTGGCACGGGGCTTTGCCGATATCGGTTATCATTTCTACATCACCCGTGACGGCGAGGTGCATATTTGTCGCCCGGTTCATCAGATTGGAGCCCATGCCACCGGCTGGAACGACAAGAGTATCGGCATCTGCTATGAGGGTGGGCTCGACGAGAATGGTGTCCCTGCCGATACACGTACCTATGCGCAGAAATGCTCTTTGCTTGACTTGCTCCGGCAGCTGAAGACCGACTATCCCAATGCCCGTATTTCAGGGCATCGGCAACTCAGTTCCTCTATCCATAAGGCTTGTCCTTGTTTTGACGCCAAAAGCGAATACGAGACAATTAAAAATTAATTCTCTCCACGTATCCTATCGGCATGTCCACATGTGCGCAGCCCAGCATATCCAGCCGGACTGCCACTTTGCTTTTTCCTCCTATCATGACCAGTTCTCCCTCCAATCCGGCAAGGGGGCCTTTTATTACTTTCACGGCATCACCTGCTGCCAGAGGTGTACTGCAAATCTCTACAGCCTCCGGGCTATAATCCAGCATAAAGCGGAAACGTTCCATCTGTTCCTCGGGAATGACGGCGGGACGGCTTTCACCGCGCAATACCATGTACCGACTGATAGCTTGTAAGGTAAGCGGCAGGGGGCGTTCCTGCGGAGTGACATGCACGAAAATCATCATCGGGATGACCAGGCGGTCCACTTTCTTGCGCCGGTCGCTCCATTGGCGTATTTCGCTTTGTATGGGTAAGTAATATTCCACTCCCATAGCTTTCAGCCGTTCGGCAGTCTTCTTTTCCAGACAAGACTGCACGTATGCCACCAGCCATTGGCGACGAGGAATAATATGAGGGGTGATATCAGTATGGTTCATGTAAAATCCTTTAAAGGTGTATTTCTATGGTTCATAAATAGTTGAGGTTCGGGCGCGCTACGCGGTCGCCTGTCACATTGGAGGGGCGGGGTTAATTAAAAATTAGAAATTAGAAATTAGAAATTAAAAATTAGACACTCGATTATTTACTCTCAACTCTTAATAGCTAGTCGCTAACTCAACTGTATCCGTATTTCTTACCGTAGCCGTAATACTTTCCGTATTTACCATAGCCGTAGTAATAACCGTATTTTTTCTTCTTCATATCGATTCCGTTGACTACTGTGCATAAGTTGGGGAGACGATGATGCTCCTGAAGCTCGTTGATGAGCTGGTAATCGGTCTTATGCGTATAATCTGCACGACAGACGTAGATGCTGGCGTCCGCTACGCGCGAAAGGATGAGCGTGTCGGTCACCATGCCGATAGGGGCTGTATCCAGTACGATATAGTCATATTCTTTGCGTAATGTACTGATGGTGTCTTCCAGTGACTGGCGTGCCAGTAGTTCCGTAGGATTGGGTGGGATGGGACCGCCCAATAGCAGGTCGAGGTTGGAAGTTATGCCGGAAGGCTGTATCAGCGCATGAAGGTCTGTGGATTTGGGGGCGACAAGGTATTGGGTGATTCCTTTTTCTTTGTGTGAAAGATGGAACAACTTGTTCAATCCCGGTTTGCGTATATCCAATCCTACCAGAATGACCTTTTTGCCGAGCAGCGCCAGACTGAGGGCGAGGTTGGAAGCTATGAAAGTCTTGCCTTCACCGCTTATGGTGGAGGTAACCAGGACGACTTTCTTATCCGGATCGCCCATCATGAAGAGCAGGTTGGTGCGCAGGCTGCGGAAGGTTTCCGTCATGATGTCGTTGTCGTTTTCGCGTACGGCAATGGCAGACTCTTCATGCTTGTTTGAACCGGTAAGGGGGATGTCACCGATAATGGGAACCTTTGTGAGCTTTTCCACATCGGTATGCCCTTCAATGCGGAAACGGAGCAGGTTCAATAGGAAAATGATGCCCAAGGGAATGCCGATGCCGATGACAAAGGTAATCATATAGATTTTTTTGCCTTGGGGAGAAACGATGCCGGCAGGCATGGGTTCTTCGATAATGCGTCCATTGTTAGCGGTTGCAGCCAGTGTGATGGCGTTTTCCTCGCGTTTCTGCAGCAGCATGATGTAGAGGGTGGCCTTGATTTCCTGCTGGCGTGCGATACTCATGAACTCCTGCTCCTGCTTGGGGGCGTTGCTGATGCGGCTTTCGTACTTGCGCGACTGTCGGTCGATGTTGCTCCGGGTGATTTGCAGGCCTTTCAAAACACTGTTTACGGTGGTTTTCACATTGTGGCGCATGGCCTCGATCCCCGTGTTCAGATTGATGATGGCGGGATTGCTTTCGGAGGAGGTACGTAGCAGGCGCTTACGCTCCACGATGAGATTGTTGTACTTGTCTATGGCGGAGGTCAGGTTCATGTCGCTCAGTCCTACGTTGGCAGGGATGATCTCGTCGTTGTTTGCAGGATTGTTGATGTAGTCGCGCAGATAGTTCACGAGGTTGATTTGGGTGGCGTTCTCTGCATATTGCTGTTCATACTTGGAACTTTCCTGAAGGGCAAGCTGCGCGTCGCTGCTGATGTCGGTCAGTCCGGCGCGTTGCTTGAATTCCGCCAGTTCGGTTTCTGTGGTGCCCAGTTCGTGGTTGATGATGCTGATACGTTCCTCGATGAAGTCGGCGCTTTTCTGGGCCACTTCATTCTTTTCGGTGTTGGTGTCCTGATTATAGAGTATTATCAGTTCTTGGGTGAAATCGGAGGCTCGTTGTATATGGGTGTTTTGTACACTGATGGTGGCAATGGTACTGGTATTGGATATAGGGGCTACGGTCAGACCTGCCCTATAGCCTGCTGCTGCGGCAGTGGGGGTACTGATGATAGCCTTCAGATTGACGGGCTCTTGCGGAGCAGGCGATGAATCATTGTGCGAAATGGTGATGACACCTACCGGGAGTGGTAGAATGGCAGGTAGTTCGTCGAAAGATTTGGTCGTTTCTTGCTTGTCTCCGTTTTGTATATAAAAGGCTGTGACAATCAGTTGGCCGGTAGGGGAGTATATCAGTTCCAGCCGAATGTTCCCTTCCAGTTTGTCAGCTTCCTCGGCGGTCATGAACACATCAAGAGGGGAGTTTTTGTAAAGTGGAACATCGTAGCCGAAAGATTGTTCGATGGCGATGTTAGTATAAAGGTTCAGACGTGACACGACTTTCTTGATGAGTGTCCTTGATTTCAGAATTTCCAGCTCATTGTCAAAGTTGCTGGTCATGGAAAGCATACCAAAATCCTGCATGGCAGACAGTGCATTGTTGGTACTTTTCTTGTCGTCTTCTTTAATTAGGATAGAAGATGACACTTCGTAGACGGGTATTTGGTAACGGAGATAAGCAAAGGCCAGGCCAGTGCATATCAATACGCTTGCCACAAACCAGGGCCAATGAATGATGTATTTGAAAAAGAGGGCTTGGAAATCTGTTTTTTCCTCTTTTTCGTTTAAAAGGTCATCGTATAAATCTTCTTTCATTTTTTGAGGATTAAAATTATCTTACAATGTTGACAATCAGACTTGCGAGTGAAACAAGGGAAGTAATCACAGAAACCCAGATAGTGGTACTGTTACTGACGCTTGCACTCTTTGCCTTGGTTTTATTTGGAGCTATATAAAGGATATCATTCTGCTGCATGTAGTAGTAGGGAGAATGAAGAATATTCTGCTCGTTCAAGTTTAGGCTGATGACATTTCGCTGGCCGTTACAGTCTTCGCGGATGAGCTTGACGTTGTTTCGTATACCGTAAATGGTCATGTCGCCTGCCATGGCAAGCGCCTCGAAAATATTCACTTTCTCATTATTGATAGTGAAAGTTCCGGGACTGTTCACTTCACCGAGGACAGAAATTTTGTAGTTGGACATACGTACAGTGACAATAGGTATTTCTTTGAGATAAGGACGAAGCTGTTCACGGATAAGGTTCTCGGCTGCATTTTTAGTTAAGCCGCCTACTTGCAGTCTGCCTATCACGGGGAAGTCTATCTCACCTGCATTGTCTACGAGATATTGTTGCAGAGCTGGTTGCGATGTAGTGCTGGCATTGGATTGTGCTATGTTATTATAGGTCTGCATGGTCAGGTTGAACGGTGCGGCAGCTTGCGGATCAGTGGTGTTTATGGTGATATTCAGCAAGTCTTTAGGTTGGATACGCGCATCGTAGAGGGTATCCTGCTGGTTGACTTCATTGATGACGATTTCCTTATAACTCTTATCTGTAAGTGATTCGTAACTTTGTAGATAAGGTACTTTTTTGTAAGATTGGCAGCTTGCCAATGTAATTGCCGCCATCAAGATGGCTATACTTTTCTTGTTTTTCATTACTGCTCCTTTTAATTTTTGATTTTCAATTTTAATTCTCAATACGCTTCTTTCTCGCCTTGAATGGCGTTTCTGATTGTCTTGTATATAATGTATAAATCCAATAGAAAAGTCCAGTGTTCCAGATACCATACATCGCGCTGTACACGTCCTTCCATTTGCCAGAGTTCTTTGGTCTCACCACGGTAGCCGGTGACTTGGGCCCAACCGGTGATGCCGGGCTTTACCAGATGTCTGACCATATATTTGTCGATAAGGCGTGAATATTCTTCAGTGTGTTTCAGCATATGGGGGCGTGGCCCTACAACGGACATTTGCCCTAGTAACACATTGATAAATTGGGGAAGTTCGTCAATGCTGGCTTTACGGATGAAATCTCCGATTTTTGTTTTGCGCGGGTCATTGGCGGTGGCTTGTAGTTCGTCACTGTCTATGTTGACACGCATCGAACGGAATTTGTAACACCAGAATTCATTTCCATTCTCTCCGCTTCGTTTTTGTTTGAAGAAGATAGGACCGGGGGAGGATAGCTTGATAGCGGTACCTATGATGATGTAGACGAAGGGGAATACTGTACACAGAAAAACGAGGGAGAAAAAGAGGTCGAAGGCTCTTTTCAGCAGGCGATTTTCCATTTGTGCCAAAGGTTCCTCGCGGATAGTGAGTACGGGGATATTGCCAAACATCTCGAAGTGCATGCGACGATGCAGGTAATTGCGAATATTAGGTACACTATAGAAACGAATCAAGTGATTTTCGCAATAATTGATGATTGGAAGTATTTCATGGCTACGTGCAGAAGGCAAGCAGCAATAGACTTGTTCTATATGGTGTTGCTGTAAATAAGTGACAACTTCTTTAGGCTGCCCTAAATAGGGGACATCTTCGGGAAAATCATCAGAAGGTACATCACAGAAATAGCCGGTAATGCGGAAGCCCGTGGTGGGATCTCCGGTCATTTCTTGATAGAGTTCTGTCATGTTTTTGTTACTGCCGATTAAAATGACGGTACGTGAGTTACCTCCATGTTCTCGATATTTTTTTCAGTAAATACCGGAAAAGAAGACGATATATAGCGAGGCAGATAAAGAAAATACTATAAAAGCATGTAAAAAAACGGAGTGAACTGGTACCGATATCTGCTAAAGTAGCCAAGCTGATGAACAGCGTGGCGTGAAAAGTTGTATTACGGAGAGCCCGACGTACAATGCGTTCCGGACGTACAATACGTTCATGCAGTACGACGCCATTGGAGTAATTGCAAAGTAGATAGACTAGATTCAATAATACCAATAGCTGGGACAATGAATGTGTAAATTCATTGCCCAGTGTTTGGTAGTCAAAAATGTGATATAGCGAGATGAAAATGATGTTCAGTAAGCATAAGTCACCAAAGATAATGACGAACTTAATCACTTTATTGAAATGGAGAACTTGTTTCATAATTCACACTAATTCAATAGCTTTTTTACTTTCTCAATGGTATTGAAAGAGAAAAAACCTGTTCATTCTTGTTTGTTTAATAATTCTCTTACTTACAAGGTAATGGATACCAATACTCTCTTACTTACAAGGTAAGAGGTGGTATTTTATTTGGAGAATAATCTTATAAACCAGCCATTAAAAGGTATTTTACATTAAAAGACTATATATGTAATTAAAATGTAAAACGATATTTTATCTCATAATTAAATTTAATTTTTGAATTCAAAATGGGGGCGTTTATGTAAATATATAAGACAGAAATACAAGTGGCTGCAATGTGTCTTATATCTATATATGAGATAAATATGAATTAAAAAATAAATCTATTTTTTTGCGATTGTAGTAATCTTTTTCATATCTTTGCAGCCACAAAACATATTCTCTTACCTTGTAAGTAAGAGAATAAAATTGGATAATAAAAGTACTCCTATACAAATAGGAATACTTTTACAAATTCTAGTTTTTAGGGCTTTTTCTTTTTGTTTGGATGGATTGTTGCAATCACTTTTTTATTTGCTTTACTCATCGCATTGTTGTCAAAAGAAGCAAGGTAAACGTGAGTTACCTTTTCAGAAGTATGTCCTAAGCTTTCACTAATCACAGAAATGGCCACTCCTTCGTCTTTGGCAGTGGTGGCCCAGCTATGGCGGGCTACATAAGATGTTAATGGAATGCTTAACCGTAACATCTTCGAAAGTGTGTGTAAATGTTGGTTGTAGAGCCGTAAAGCACTTTTGTATTGTCTGTAACCATCTTCCCCGGTCAGTGATAATATCGGTAGCAAATAGGGGGAAGAGGCGGCTTCGTTCTTATACCTATTTATAATCTGTGCGGCATACGACTCTATATGTACGGACAATTGCTGACGGGTCTTATGACGGTAATAATAAATGGTATTGTGCTTGACATCCGTTTTGCGGAGATGTACAAGGTCTACGAACGGAATGCCTCGTAAGTAAAAACTTAACAGAAACATGTCGCGGCTGAAACGCAAGGCGGGTTTCTTCTCCAAATCAAGATTTACCAAGCGCCGGATTAGTAAAGGAGAGATGGCCCGTTTGGCGGTAGGCTCATAACCGGTGAATACATAGGCGAACAAATCGTCTATACTGTGTGTGAATGGAATGCCTTGTTCGGCAGCTTGGTGAGAGATGGAACGGAGCATACGCATATAGGTGGATATGGTATTATGGCGCCGTCCTTCACCGAGCAGCCGGTCTTCGTATTGCTTGATGAGGCTGGGGGTAAGCTCTGCAAAAGTGATGGAACGGTGGCCGACGAAGCGGAAAAAGCTGTTCACTGTACTGGTATATATACCGGATGTACTGTATCGTCCGGCTTGTTTTGTCCGCTGTATCAGGGAAGCGGAAAAATTATGTATAGTATTCATAATCTGAATTTTAATATTTTAAATACATATAAAACAACCTTGAGCATGAAATGATTGTATGGCAATCAATGCACGCTTAGGGAAGAAATGGTAAAATTTCTATATAAATTCAGATATGTATTCTCCGGGCAGACAGGAGGAGGGTTACAGTATGCCCGAACGTACCCGACTCAGTGTTTCGGGGGTCATCAGCAGATAGGACGCAATGTGCGACAAAGGAGCCCGCTTGATGACTTCGGGCTGATGTTCCATGAGCTGGTTATAGCGCTCGCGTGCAGTCTCAAACCGCCAGGAGTCAGCCTTTATCTGTGAAACAATCAGGGAATATTCCAGAATCTTCCGATAGAACATGTTTATTTCCCATGAGATTTCGGTAAGTGTCAGCAGCTTGTTGTATGGCAGCAGGTATACGACACTCGGTTCGAGTGCCTCAATCATGAGGTGGGTGGGTTCCTGCTTCAAGGTACTTTCTATGCAGATGATGATGCAGCCTTCATAGGAAAAGTGTTCGGTGACGTCTTTACCGTTTTTATAATAGAATTGGCGCAACATGCCTTTTCCTACAAATACGATATTATGGCTTATCTGCCCTTCATTGAGTAATAATGCGCCCTTTTCTACTTCCTTGCGAATGAGGATTTCCTCTATCAACCTTCTTCCCTCGGGAGCCATGCCTGGATAGCGGGAGTTGATAGCGGCATCTACGGTTTCTTTCAATAGTGCATCCATAAGACCATGATTTATTTGTTCAGTAAGCAAGACCGGTAAAGTTCGGTCCGCTTCTGCTTTCGGGGAGCAAAGATAGGACTTTTGGAATTAAAAACAATTCCGGATGAAGCTTTTGTTTACCCATTTCATGCCATACCAGCGGCGGACGAAAATGAAGCCGCGGATATTCTCGTCCAACAGGAAGGCTACCCACATGCCGCAGATACCCCAGCCGAAGGGAAAGCCGAAAAGGTATCCCACACCTACAGCTACACTCCACTGCACCACCAACCCTACGTAGAAGGGGTAGTTGACATCTCCTGCCGCACGAAGGGCGTTGGTGGCGAAGATGTTGATGGGGCGGCCTATTTCGAGGAGTACATCTATGATAAGGATGGTGGCACCCATACGTATGATGTCGGGGTTGGACGTGAGCCAGCCAAAGATGGCATGCCCCGAAAGGGCGAGGATGCAGGACAGCATGACGGTAATCATGACGGATTTCTTCATGACGTATTTTCCCATAAGGAAGGCTGCGTGAGGTTTCTTCTCGCCTATCAGATGCCCGATACAGATGGCGCCGCCTTGTGCCATGGAGATGCTGAACAGATAAGCGAACATGATGATGTTGACACAATAGGTACGGGTGGCGAGCGCTTCCACTCCCAGCATGTTGATGAAGTAGGTGATGACGACTTGCGACGAGCTGTACGACAATTGTTCGCCGGCAGAGGGCAGGCCTACCTTCATCAGGTTCTTTAGTTCTATCCACGGAAAAGGGCGGAAGTATGCCGGTGGGAAACGGTGGATGTGCTTGCGGAACAGTATGACGAACAGTATAATCATGGAGACACCCCGGCTGAAGGCTGTGGAGATGGCGGCGCCTTCCACGCCCAGTTCCGGAAAGCCGAAGCGGCCGAAGATGAGGGAGTAGTTGCCGATGATATTGAGGATATTGACTACGACGGTGACCATCATCGGGTAGATGGCCTTGTTGGCACTGCGCAGGGAGGCGGAGAGGGTGAGGGATAGTGCCTGGAAGAAGGCGAAAGCGCCTACGATACGCATATAGTCCATGCCGTCCTGCATCAGTTCAGCGGTGAGCCCCATCAGCCGGAGGATGGGATGGACGCAGGAGAACAGTACCAGGCTGACCGTGATACCTACCGCCAGGTTGACGAGGATGGATACGCCGACTACTTGCACTACTTTCTTGTGTAGTTTCGCACCGAGATACTGGGAACACAGAACGGACGTTCCGAGGTTGATGACTTCGAAAACGAGGAAAGTGAGCATGATAATTTGGTTGACTACCCCTACGGCGGCAACACTGTTGTCCGAGTGGCGGCTCAGCATGATGGTGTCCACCGCACCGAGCATCATGATGAGAAGTGTCTCTATAAAAATGGGGGCGGCCAGCTTGGCAAGCCGCTTTTTTAGGCTTTCTTGTTGTATCATTGTCCGTGTATGTGCACTATACTTTAAAAATCGCGCAAAGATAAGGAAAGGTTGAAAAGGACGGTTTGATATGTATCAAATTTTTTTTCTTGTTTTAGGGTTTGAGTGTTAACGTGTTATCTCAAATTGTATGAAAACGGTGAAAAAAATATGTAGGAAAGATTTGCACAGTCCAAAAGTTTGCCCTACATTTGCACCGCATTTGAAAAGAATGCTGGTTATAAAAAAGGAAGTTTGGGTGAGTGGCTGAAACCACCAGTTTGCTAAACTGACGTACGGGTAACCGTACCGGGGGTTCGAATCCCCCAGCTTCCGCCAGATGCACTCTTAGCTCAGTTGGTAGAGCAACTGACTCTTAATCAGTGGGTCCAGGGTTCGAATCCCTGAGGGTGTACAAGACAAATGCGAGGGTGGGTTCATCTAACGGTTAGGATACATGCCTCTCACGCATGGTATACGAGTTCGATTCTCGTACCCACTACAAAAACAAGAAAGCGGTTGACTGATGAAACGGTTAACCGCTTTTTGTTTTTCATTTTTCTGTTGTAATCCGAAAATAGTTTCTATATTTGCACCCGCTATGGCGAAATGTATATTCTATATCTTGTTAGGGTTGTTCCTCATATCGAAGTTCACTTCCGTTTCTGATGATATGGAGGGATGTAAGACACTCCCTACTGCGGATGTGCATTATTTCTCCGGAGCCCAGCACAGCTTGTCGGGGGCAGATGGCAGACAATGCCAGGAAAAAGGGGAGGACGCGAATTATAATTGCCTGGCAGATGCCGGTTGCATAGGAAATACCTTCTCATTACGGCATGCCTCTTGCTCGAAATTGTTGAGGCTTAATCCGGACTTCATTGCCGCCAAGGTTGCGAGAACCCTGAAAACTCTGCTCCCGGAAGAAAAGACAACTTCTTTCCCCTTTACTTTCCATCCCCATAAGATTTCATATAGATATTATGTATATACGCTGAGGCGTATTCTTATTTAGTACTTTCCCTTCCTCTCTTTCGGGAGCCAGAGAGATTGCCCGTCTCCCCATGCCGAGTTTTTCTCTATTTTTTAAGTACTGATAATCAATATATAATGGATTTTCTATTAGATTTTATTCTCCATATCGATCAGTATATGATTGATATAGTGCAGGAATATCATATGTGGGCGTATGCCATATTGTTTCTGATTATTTTCTGCGAAACGGGGCTGGTGGTCACACCTTTCCTGCCGGGCGATTCCCTGCTTTTTGTGGCGGGAGCTATTGCCGCACTGCCCGACATGCCTCTCGAGGTCAATGTGCTGGCTTTGATATTGTTTGTTGCCGCGGTATTGGGCGACTCTTGCAACTACATGATAGGGCATTTCTTCGGGCAAAGGCTCTTCAATAATCCCGATTCCAGAATATTCAAGCAAAGCCATCTCGACAAGACCCATGAGTTCTATAAGAAGTATGGAGGCAAGACAATTATCATAGCCCGTTTTGTGCCTATCGTCCGTACGTTTGCGCCATTCGTGGCGGGGATGGGTAAGATGCATTACTATTACTTCATGCTGTACAACCTGATTGGGGGCGCCTGCTGGATTGCCATCTTCTGTTATGCGGGTTATTTCTTCGGTGACCTTCCGTTTGTACAAGAGAACCTCAAACTGCTGATTGTGGCCATTATTGTGGTTTCCATACTGCCGGCCGTGGTAGAAGTGCTGCGTGCAAGACTGAAACAACGAAAACAAAAATAAATTAATATACTTAGTACATTTATCCATTATGAAGAATTCTTTTTTTAGCCGGTTCACACCGAAAGAACCGAAATTCTTTCCTTTGCTGAAGCAATTGTCTGAGATTTTATTGTCCTCGTCGGCTCTGTTGATAGAAATATTGGGCCATGACTCGCCTGAGAAGAGGGCGGAAGATTATAAACGAATCAAAGATTTGGAGCGCGAGGGCGATAAGCTGACCAATCTGATTCTGGATGAACTGGGCACTACTTTCATTACTCCTTTTGACCGGGAGGATATCCATGACCTGGCTTCGGGCATGGATGATGTGATTGATGGAATAAACAGCTGTGCCAAGCGTATCACTATCTATAATCCGCATCCTATTTCGGACAAGGGGAAAGAGCTGGGACATATGGTTCAACAAGAAGCGGCCCTCATCGGCCAGGCCATGGATGAACTGGAGGCATTCCGCAAGAGTCCGGATAAGCTGCGCGCATATTGCAACCAGCTGCATGACATAGAAAACCGGGCAGATGATATTTATGAATTTTTCATCACCAGGCTTTTTGAAGAAGAGAAGGACTGCATTGAACTCATCAAAATCAAGGAGATTATGTATGAGTTGGAAAAAACGACGGACGCAGCCGAACACGTGGGCAAGATTTTGAGGAGCCTGATTGTGAAATACGCATAAACGAACGGACGCATGGAACTATTAGTGATTATCATTGTACTGGCTCTGATATTCGATTATATCAACGGTTTTCATGATGCGGCCAATTCTATTGCCACCATTGTGTCTACCAAAGTGCTTACACCGTTTCAGGCGGTGATATGGGCGGCTTTCTTCAATTTTGTGGCCTTTTTCATCGCCAAGTGTGTCATCGGCGGTTTCGGCATTGCCAACACCGTATCGAAAACGGTGATGGAGCCTTACATTACTTTGCCTATCATTCTGGCCGGCGTGATTGCGGCTATTGCCTGGAATCTGTTCACTTGGTGGAAGGGAATCCCTTCCTCTTCTTCGCACACGCTTATCGGAGGTTTTGCCGGAGCTGCCATCATGGCACACGGTTTTGAGGCCATCCAGTTGAGTATCATTCTGAAGATTGCGGCATTCATTTTTCTGGCTCCCTTGATTGGTATGGTGGTGGCATTTGGTTTTACGTTGTTGGTCTTGTACATTTGCCGCAGGGCGCATCCCCATACGGCCGAGGTGTGGTTCAAGAAACTGCAGCTGGTGTCTTCGGCTTTGTTCAGCATCGGGCACGGTCTGAATGATTCACAGAAGGTAATGGGTATCATTGCTGCGGCTATGATAGCCGGACATTCGGAAGGACTGGGAATGGGGATAAACAGTATTGATGACCTGCCGGACTGGGTGGCATTCTCTTGTTTTACGGCCATTTCACTCGGTACCATGTCCGGCGGGTGGAAGATTGTGAAGACCATGGGGACTAAGATTACGAAGGTGACGCCACTGGAAGGGGTGATTGCGGAAACTGCCGGTGCGTTTACGCTTTATCTGACGGAGTATCTGAAGATTCCGGTAAGTACGACACACACCATTACGGGAGCTATTATCGGAGTAGGGGCCACGAAGCGGCTTTCGGCTGTGCGTTGGGGAGTTACGAAGAGTCTGATGACCGCTTGGGTGCTGACTATCCCCGTCAGTGCTTTGCTGGCAGCAGGGATTTATTGTATCGTATCCCTTTTTTAGAAGTGCTGCCGCATAAAAAATAGACGGGTTCGTTTTATTTTGCATGAGGTTTGCACTATCTTTGCAGCCTGAAACTGTAAAATAGAATGCACATTGGACTGGCTATATAGTTTATTCGTCGAGCACTCCGCCTTGCAGGCGGTTGTGGTACTCTCACTGATTTCCGCTATCGGATTGGGATTGGGGAAGATACATGTTTGCGGCATTTCATTGGGAGTGACGTTTGTATTCTTTGCCGGCATCATTGCCGGGCATTTCGGGTTGTCCATAGACCCGCAGATGCTGAATTATGCGGAAAGCTTCGGGCTGGTGATATTTGTGTATGCTTTGGGTTTGCAGGTGGGACCGGGCTTTTTCAGCTCTTTCCGTAAAGGAGGGGTACAACTGAATATGCTCGCCACGGGTGTAGTGCTTATCGGCACCCTGCTGACTGTACTGGGCAGCTATGGGTTGGGAGTATCCCTGCCGGATATGGTGGGCATACTTTGCGGTGCCACGACAAACACACCGGCACTCGGTGCGGCACAGCAGACATTGAAACAGATGGGATTGGAGTCCAGTACCCCTGCTTTGGGGTGTGCGGTGGCATATCCGCTGGGGGTGGTAGGGGTCATTCTGGCCGTACTGTTCATCCGTAAGACGCTGGCGCATAAGGAAGACCTGGAATTGAAAGAGAAGGATGACGTGAACAAGCCTTACATTGTTGCGTTCCAGGTGCACAATCCTGCCATCTTCAACAAGAGTATCAAGGAAATAGGCGGGCTGAACAGCTATCCGAAGTTCGTGATTTCCCGCTTGTGGCGGGATGGGAATGTGAGTATTCCTACCTCGGAAAAGATTATAAAGGAAGGTGACCGCCTGCTGGTGATTACCTCGGAGAAAAATACGCCGGCTCTGACCGTGCTTTTCGGCGAGCAGGAGCATACTGATTGGAACAAGGAAGATATAGACTGGAATGCCATAGACAGCCAGTTGATTTCGCAACGTATCGTGGTGACGCGCCCGGAGTTGAACGGCAAGAAGCTGGGTTCTCTCCATCTGCGTAATCATTACGGTATCAATATCAGCCGGGTTTATCGTAGCGGCGTGCAGCTGCTGGCCACAGCGGAACTGACCTTGCAATTGGGTGACCGCCTGACCGTAGTGGGCGAAGCCGCTGCTATACAAAATGTGGAGAAGGTGCTGGGCAATGCTGTGAAAAGCCTGAAGGAACCGAACTTGGTGGCGGTATTTATCGGCATTGTCATCGGTCTGGCTTTGGGAGCAATTCCTATTTCCATTCCCGGCATCAGCGCTCCCGTGCGGCTCGGATTGGCAGGAGGCCCTATCATCGTAGGTATTCTTATCGGGACATTCGGTCCGAGGATGCACATGGTGACTTATACTACGCGCAGTGCGAACCTGATGCTCCGTGCATTGGGATTGTCTCTTTACCTGGCTTGCCTGGGACTGGATGCAGGTGCCCATTTCTTCGATACGGTATTCCGGCCGGAAGGGCTGTTATGGATTGCTACGGGTTTTGCGTTGACTGTGGTTCCGGTATTGATTATGGGTATCGTTACCTTCAAGTGGCTGAAGATAGATTTCGGAACAATGGCGGGTATGCTGTGCGGAAGCATGGCAAACCCCATGGCGCTGAACTACGCCAACGACACAATTCCGGGAGACAATCCGTCTGTAGCTTATGCTACGGTTTATCCGCTGTGCATGTTTCTACGGGTAATCATAGCCCAAGTGCTGCTCATGTTCTTCATTAATGGATAATGAAGAATGAGGGATATTATCAACTGTCAATTATCAACTATCAATTAAATAACTATGGGAAATATAACTCCGGAAAGTATTGTCAATGACTTGCGTTATTTGCAATTATTATCACGCAGTTTTCCTACCATTGCTGATGCCAGTACGGAAATCATCAATCTGGAGGCCATTCTGAATCTGCCGAAAGGTACAGAGCATTTTCTGACGGATATTCATGGCGAGTATGAGGCTTTTCAGCATGTGCTGAAGAATGCATCGGGGGCAGTGAAACGTAAGGTGAACGAAATATTCGGGCATACACTGCGCGAAAGTGAGAAGAAGGAAATCTGTACGTTAATTTATTATCCGGAAGAGAAGCTGCAACTTATCAAGGAGCAGGAAACGGACCTGGATGACTGGTATTTGATAACACTGAACCAGTTGGTAAAAGTATGCCAGAACGTTTCGTCCAAATATACCCGTTCGAAAGTACGCAAGGCACTTCCGGCAGAGTTCTCGTATATCATTCGACTCGCTGCATATCGTGGGCGATATATACGACCGCGGACCGGGTGCGCATATTATCATGGATACTCTCTGTGATTATCATAATTTCGACATCCAATGGGGTAACCACGATATTCTGTGGATGGGTGCCGCATCGGGTAATGATGCTTGTATAGCCAACGTAATCCGTATGTCGATGCGCTATGCCAATTTAGCAACGCTGGAGGATGGTTATGGCATCAATCTGTTGCCGCTTGCGACGTTTGCCATGGATACCTATGCGGATGACCCTTGCACCATCTTTGCACCGAAAATGAACTTTGCCGATGCGGAATACAATGAGAAGACCTTGCGGTTGATTACACAGATGCACAAGGCGATTACGGTTATCCAGTTGAAACTGGAAGCGGAAATCATCAGCCGTCGTCCTGAGTTCGGTATGGAAAACCGGAGACTGCTGCATCTGGTGGATTTCGAGCGTGGTGTGTTTGTATACGAAGGCAAGGAATATCCGTTGCGCGATGTAAATTTCCCCACCATAGACCCGGCGGACCCGTATCGTCTGTCGGACGAAGAGCGCGAACTGATGCACCGGATTCATTCTTCTTTCATGAACAGCGAGAAGATGAAGAAGCACATGCGCTGCTTGTTTACGTATGGCGGCATGTATCTGGTGTGCAACAGTAACCTGCTTTATCATGCTTCCGTGCCTCTGAATGCGGACGGCAGTTTCAAACATGTCCGCATCGGTCAAAAGGAATACTGGGGACGCAAGTTGCTGAAAAAGACCGACCAGCTGATACGTACCGCTTACTTTGACGAGGACGGTTCGGACGAGAAACAGTTTGCACTGGATTATGTCTGGTACATGTGGTGCGGACCGGATGCCCCTTCCTTCGATAAAGACAAGATGGCTACCTTTGAACGCTATTTTGTGGCCGACAAAACATTGCATAAGGAGACGAAAGGACATTACTATGCCTTGCGCAACGAGGCTGAGGTGTGTGACCGCATTCTTGAAGAGTTCGGCGTGAAGCCGGGGCCACATTCGCATATCATCAACGGGCATGTACCGGTAAAGACCATTAAAGGTGAGAAGCCTATCAAAGCGGATGGTAAGCTGCTGGTGATTGACGGTGGTTTTTCAAAAGCCTATCAGCCGGAAACGGGAATTGCGGGATATACGCTGGTATATCATTCCCACGGCTTGCAGTTGGTGCAGCATGAGCCGTTCCAGAGCCGTCAGAAAGCCATTGAAGAAGGGCAAGACATCAAGTCTACAACCCTGGTTGTCGAATTCAATTCGCAGCGTATGATGGTGAAGGATACGGACAAAGGAAGTGAACTCGTTACGCAGATTCAGGATTTGATGAAACTGCTGGTGGCGTATAGGACGGGGTTGATTAAGGAGAAACAATAATTTATAATTTCAGTATCGTCACCCCGCCCTCTACAATGATGCCTTTGTCATAGGTTTTCCCTTGGGTGTAGTAGCGGCTGCCGCCATAACCGCCGGTGAGGAATATGCCGAAGCGGTCGGTCAGGTGGTATTCCAGATTGACACGTGCCTGGAGGGCATAGAGACGTGCCGGAATGCCGTAGTCCTTGTTCTTGAAGGTTTCTATATGTTGGTATCCCAGATCTCCGCTGATAAACAGCTGTTTGTAGAGCGGTAGTTCAAGACCGGCACGGTAGAAGAGGGCAGCGGAAAACTTATCGCCAAAATCCAGATAATGGGTACCGCCACCGAGGATGGTATAGAAGAGCCGGTTCTTGAAACGGGCACCTACATTCAGCTTGGTGGCATTACCACCGAAAAACATCAGTTGAACTTTTGTTTGGGGATTGGCATTGACTAATCCCAATTGGAAACCATCTAATTTTTCTTTGTAGTAGTTGAATAGACCTATTTGAAGCCCTTTGGCACGTATGGCCATATTGGCAGCGCCTATTTGTAATCCTCGGGCTGTACCACCCACCACATTGCCCAGGCCGGAAACCTGAACACCGGTCATATCTCCGGCGGTGATGTTGGCAAGGGTGGACATCTGCATGCCATTCAAGTCTTCACCGATTACACTTAGCAGGCCGGCCCCTGAAAATCCTTTGAAATTTCCGCCGGAAATATTGGCGAGTCCGGCAAAGTGTATGCCGGAAGCACCTTCTCCGCTGATATTCAACAGGCCGCCTATGGAGGCGCCACGATTATAGTCCCCACTGATGTTTGCCAGACCGGAAATGATGACGCCTTGCGCATGGGTTCCGGTGATACCTACCAGTCCCGAAACGGATACTCCGATAAGGTTGTTGCCATTGATGTTGGTAATTCCTGCTATCTGCATGCCTCGCATGCTTCCCCCCACCATATTTGACAGACCTGCCATCTGTACACCGTTCACATCCCTGCCGGTTACACTGCCAAGAATATTCATGCCGAGGCCATTCAGACGGTTCATGGAGGAGAACACACCCAGATTGAAGCAGGTGCTTCCTATGGTATCAGTCCGCTGTGTGGAGATGTTTTTCCATAAGGAGATATTGATACCTACCGGGCCATGGTCTGTTCGTGGAGAGCGTTGTTTCCGGAAAGATTTTTCGGAGGATTTCTGAATCGTATCCGGCTGTACGCTGCCCGGATTATGTTCTTGGGCAAGAGCTGTCCCTGCAAAAAGCAGGGACACAAGGAGGAGGGAAAGGTTTCGTTTCATACTTTTTTCTATATTTCGTCCGGCCAGGGAGCTGGTTGGCGGGTGGCACGCAACAGAGGGCGCTGCGCATCCACAGACCGGAGGTAATTACTTAATTTCCGTGACAACTCTTTGACAACTTCAGGCTTCTCTCGGGCCATATCATGTTTTTCACTGATGTCGGCGGGGATGTTGAAAAGTTCCCGTCTACCGTCACCGAAATAATACACCAGCTTCCACTCGCCCGAACGGATGGAGCAAGTGGCTCCGATGCCCGGGCCGGAAGGACCCCAGCTATTGGGATAATGCCAGTAGATATCACGGTCTTTCATTTTACCTTTTCCGGTGAGCAATGGCATGAAACTGATGCCGTCGCGTTGCTGTACGGTTGTATAGTTATCTACGCCTGCCATCTCAAGGATGGTGGGGAAGAAGTCCTCTATCATCAGGTAATGGTCGCATTGGGTTTGGGGCGTTACGATGCCCGGCCAGCGGACAATCATCGGTTCACGTATGCCTCCTTCGTAGGCGGAACCTTTACCACTGTTGAGCGGATAGTTCTGGACATGCAGTTGTCCGGCGCGGGTATGGGCCGCCAAACCGCCATTGTCGGACATGAAGATGAGGATAGTGTTTTCCGTCAGGTTGTTCTTGTCCAGATAATCCATAATGTCTCCCAAACTTTTGTCCATACCCTCAATGAGAGTAGCATAGGCGGCTTCTACCGGAGGAAGGCCTTTGTCCAGGTACTTCTGGTAGAAACGCATGTCAGGTTGTATAGGGGTATGGATGGCATAGTGTGCCATGTACAGAAAGAATGGCTTGTCAGTCTGCTGTGCATCGTCCAGGGCCTTCATGGCCTCTATGGTAAGGGCTTCACTTAGAAAAGTGTCGGTTCCATGATATTTCTCCAGACCGGGTACGGCAGCCAGCGGGCTTTTACCGTCTGTTTTGTTGCCGAAATTCTCCTTGCCATAGTAGCTGGCAGGTGAACCGGCAGCATGTCCGGCTATGTTCACTTCAAACCCCATTTTCAACGGGTCGGCTCCGGGAGTGCCTTCAGCACCGAAGTGGGCTTTTCCGCAATGAATGGTGTGATAGCCATGGTCTTTGAGCACTTCGGCCAGGGAGGTGACTTGTGTGGTCCGTTCCACGCCAGGCTCTTGACAAATGCCGTTAACGTTCCATTCCGGATAAATCATGACCGAGTCGGGTTGTTCATGGGTAGTGTTCTTACGGAGGGTCCAACTGGTGACTCGATGCCTGGCAGCATTCATTCCCGTAAAAAGGCTGACACGCGTAGGTGAACTGATGCTGCATGCATAGGCCTGCGTAAACATTTTGCCTTGTGTAGCCATCCGTTCCATGTTGGGAGTATGGTACGTATCGTTGTACTTGGTACGCTGTGTCCAAAAGGGGAGGGACGTGTCTTGCCATCCCATGTCATCCACTAGGAACAGAATGATGTTTGGCTGCTCTTTTGGAGCAGGTACGGCATCCCCAGGCGGCATGCCATACGCTTCTCCCGCCATTCCGCATATCGGAAGCATGGCGGATAATAATAATTCGTTTCTCATTTAGATAATAATTTAGAAAGGGTTAGATAGGTTGTAGTTTAATTGTTTTTTACATTATCCTTTGGCCTCCTGATACAAGAAGCGTTTGATAGATTTCTTCGGCGTTTTTTCAAATTCTTCAGGATAGATTTTCATTTTGAATATCTGGCTGTATGCGGGCAGTTCTGCATTCAGTGCCACACGGTTTTCCTCCATGACGCGTTCGATGTCGTCATTGTTCAGCCCATGGGCAAAGGCATCATCGAAGTCGGGGTAAACCAGACCTACCAGTTTCTCATTCTGCTGCACGATGATGCTTTCGGCTACATACGGCATATTGTTCAGTTTGTCTTCTATCTCTTCCGGGTAGATATTCTGACCGCTCGGGCCGAGGAGCATGTTCTTGCTGCGTCCCTTGATGCTTACGTTGCCTTCGGCATCCATCAGGGCAAGGTCTCCGGTGTGCAGCCAGCCGTCTTTGTCGAGTACCTGTACGGTGGCCTCGTCGTTCTTGTAGTAACCCAGCATGACATTGGGACCACGGCAGACAATCTCTCCCGGAATGTTTTCGGGATCGGATGATAGGATTTTCACCTCCATACGCGGTGCGGCCTTTCCGCATGAACCGGGTTTGAAGCGGGTCCAATCCTCGTAACAGATGATGGGGCCGCATTCCGTCATTCCATAGCCTACCGTATAGGGGAAATCTATCATCTTTAAGAACTGCTCCACTTCCTGGTTGAAGGCAGCTCCTCCTACAATGACTTCTGCAAAGTTTCCGCCAAAGGCTTGAATCATTTGTTCGCGTACGGTTGCTTTTATCTTGTCGTTAATGATGGGTACTTTCAGCAACAGCTTCATGGCGGGGGTTTCCAGCTTGGGCAGTACGCTCTTCTTTATAATCTTTTCGATAATGAGCGGAACAGCCACAATCAGGTTAGGCTTCACTTCGGTGAAAGCTTGGAAAATGATTTTGGGGCTGGGCATGCGAGTGAGGAAGAATATGTGGCAACCTACGGCGAATTCATACAGAAACTCGAATGCAAGTCCGTACATATGTGCCATTGGCAGCATGGAGACAATCTTGTCACCGGCTTTCAGCGGCAATACTTCGAAAGCAAAAGTAGTGTTTGACCAAAGGCTGCGGTAGGGCAGCATCACTCCTTTGGAGTAACTGGTGGTGCCGGATGTATAGTTGATGACCGCCAGTTCGTCGGGCTGGTCCTTGTGATAACTGACATGTTCCTTGCGGAAGTTCTTGGGGTATTTCTTACCGAACATTTCGTTGAGATGTTCGCGGGCATAGTCCAACTTTTCGCTGCGGGAGACAAGAATGTAGAAGTCTGCCATCATCATGATGCCCTCTAGCAGCGGCATAGCACTTTCGTTGAGGTTTTCCCAAACCTGGTCGCCTACGAAAAGCAGTTTGGCTTCGGAATGGTTCACGATGTTGTGTACATTGTCTGCCTTGAACTCGTGAAGGATGGGGACGATTACCGCACCGTAGGTCAATGTTGCGAGGAACGTTACGCCCCAGTGGGAACTGTTGCGGCCACAGACGGCAATCTTATCGCCTTTCTTGATGCCGCTTGCCTCGAAAATGATATGCAGCTTTTCTATTTTGCGGGCTACGTCCTTATATTGTAGGGTTGCTCCCTTGTAATCGGTCAAAGCGTCTAAATCCCAATTTTCCTTTATGCTATTCTCTATATAGGCGATAAAACTTTGTTCCATGATATTTAATTGCACATTTGGTTGAAAATTGTGCAAATATAAGGGTTTATATATAGAAAGCAAACTTTTATAAGGAAAATAGTTTTTATGGTGGCTATTTGTTAAAATTCGACAGTTATACCTAAAGTAGGCAGGATAGTGCCGCTTTCCTGCTTGAGGTATTTCATTTTATAGCGCTGTTCGGCAACGGGAGCGGACGGATTTTCGATGATGCCCGTACTCATTATCACATCCGGTTGCTTCAGTTTGTTGCCGGTGATATTCTGTATGTCCAGGTAGATTCCTATCATGCAGTGATGGAAGTAGAAGGACTTGTCCACACGCAAGTCTAACTGGGCAAATTTGGGAAGCCGCCCGGTATTGTAGTACGCATAGTCGTAGTAAGGCTGTCCTTTGGCATCCCATGCTTCTACGAGTGATGATTTGTCTTCATCATAGGGAGTGTAGGGGCTGCCGCCTATATAGCTTAGCTTGCCTCCTATGCTCCAGCGCCGGGGCAGGTTGTATGTACCGCTCATGTTGAGTATGAAACGGTTGTCCCAGGCAGATGGAATGAAGTCTCCATTTGAACGGTTGCGGTATTCGCTGCGGTATAAGGTGAAGGAGGATACGAGATTGAACTTGCCGGATGCCTGCCAGCGGAACATGGTTTCCAGTCCGTAGGCCCTGCCGCTGGCTGTAGGGACGAGTGCTTCGTTGCCGGTGACACCGTAATCGTTTCCTTTGCATGCCAACGGAATGTTGTCTTGGAGGGAAAGTGGCATACGGCTGTAACGCTTGAAGAAACCTTCTGCAGAAACCATGAACCGGTCTTGCAGGTGCCAGTCCACACCGAGGCTGCTTTCAAAGACCTGCATGTACTTCAGGTTTTTGTTGAGATATTGCCCTTCATTGTCTTTATATCCCAAAGCGGTGTAGGGAGGCAATTGGTGGTAGAGGCCGGTACTTCCGCTCAGGGTCCATTGTTCCGAGAGTTTGTAGGATGCAGAGAGGCGTGGGGAGAACTGTTTCCATAGCTGCCGCATCTTTCGGTTGTAAGTGTTGCCATCCATACGGATACCGGCAGAAAGGGCCAGACGCTTGTCGGCGGTGGTATAGTTGGAAGAGAAGAAAGCCCCCCAGCCGAAGATGTTGAGTGAGGTTTCGTAGATGGAAAGCGTACTCGAATGACTGCCGTATAGTCTTTGCCTGCTGTGGTTTGTATAGATGGAGTTGTTCAGTTCTGCTCCTTCTTTTAGGGTCCATGCTCCCAAGCGCGTTTGGTTTTCGAAACGCAGGGTGGTCTTTTGTTCTGTGGAGCGTAGGCGCAGGGTCAGGTTGTCTTCGGAAGAGTCATCGTTGTTGCGGTATTTCAGATTGCGGTTGTTCAGGTAGTTATGGCTCAGTATAAGGGATTGTACGTGCCTTCCATTGTAGTGTCTGTAAGAGGCTCCGAGAGTGAATGTTTCCTGATGGATAGTGGGGAGATAGCTGAGCAGATATTCGGCATCTTCTCCTTTTTCATCGGTATTCAGTTTCATCTTGTCAATGCCTGCAAGACCAAGCAGGGTCAGCTCGCTGTGCTCGTTGAAACGGGTTTTTGTTTTGAATTGTCCGTCAATGAAATTGGGCAGGAAGGGCAGTCCCAAAGCCTTGAACAAAAGTTGCAGGTAGGACTGGCGTGCGGAGAACAGATAAGTGGTGCGCTGCCCCAGATGGCCTGCTCCGCTGAGCGAGACTTCCGATGCGCCGATGGTGGCTTTGAACGCCTGCTTGTCCGGATTTCCGTCCTTGAGTTGGAAGTCGAGGACGGAACTCAAGGCTCCGGAGCGGTTGGCGGGGAAGGCGCCCGTATAAAATGTAATCTCGCGTATCAGGTCGGCATTGACAATACTTACCGGTCCTCCGGATGCACCCTGAGTGGCAAAGTGGTTGATGTTGGGGATTTCGATGCCATCCATATAAAAGCGGTTTTCGGAAGGAGAACCGCCCCGAACAATCAAGTCGTTGCGATAGCCGATGGGAGAGAAAGAGACGCCGGGATAGGAGCGTACGATGCGCGAAACATCCCGGTTGGCTCCGGGACTTTTCTCTATTTCCTGCAAGCCGATGATACGCATGCTGACCGGGCTTTCGATATTTCGCCGGAAGGGGGAAGGCACCACCACTACTGTGTTCAGCAGATTGGCATCCTCTTCCATCTCTATCTCGATGAACGGGGTTGAGGCTGAAACGATATATTCGGGGGTGGAAACAGTCTGGTATCCTATGCAGGATGCCTCAAGGCTATAGATGCCCGGAGGTACCTGCTCTATCTTGAATGTGCCGAGTGAATCGGTGGATGCCCCTTTCCCGGGGATGCCGGCAACGAAAACGTTGGCGTAGGCCACGGGTTGTCTGGACTGTCTGTCGATGACTTTGCCGCGAACGGAATAGGTCACGGGAGCTATCATGGCATTCATGGTTGGGCTGATACCTGATAAAAGTATCAGCAATATAAACAATACAGTTCCCACCTTGTACCGTATGGCATTCATGGTTAATCAGACGTCACTAATTACTTTCCCAAGTACCATCGGTACATGCGTTGCACACCTTCCTCGATATCAATCTTATGATGCCATCCCAATGCATGTAACTTACCGGGATCGGTCAGTTTGCGCATGGTGCCGTCGGGTTTGGAAGTGTCGAAGGTCAACCGGCCCTGATAGCCTACGGTGTTGACAATCAGCTCTGCCAACTGGCGGATAGTGATTTCCTTGCCCGTACCGATATTGATGTGACAGTTGCGGATTTCCTTGTCGCCCGGCTTGAAGGTATCTTTGAAGTCGACGTGTTCCATGACGAAGACGCTGGCATCTGCCATCTCCTCGCTCCAGAGGAATTCGCGCAAGGGGGTGCCGGTACCCCATAATCTCACTTCTTCTTCGCTGATGCCGTATTTCCGGAGGATATTCAGAATGTCCTCTTTGCTGCTGTCGCCGTTGATGCCTTCCACCGGACGCAGGTTCATGTCGTGGCGTACGGCATCCCAGTCGCCTTGTTTCAGGCAGTGGGCGAGGTGTATCTTGCGTATCATGGCAGGGAGCACGTGGCTGCGTTCCAGGTCGAAGTTGTCGTTGGGACCGTAAAGGTTGGTGGGCATCACGGCAATGTAGTTCGTACCGTATTGAAGATTGAAGCTTTCGCACATTTTCAGTCCGGCTATTTTGGCGATGGCATAGGGTTCGTTCGTGTATTCCAGCGGAGAAGTGAGGAGTGCGTCTTCTTTCATCGGCTGTTCGGCATCACGGGGATAGATGCAGGTGCTGCCCAGAAAGAGAAGTTTTTTCACTCCGTGGCGGAAGCTTTCGCCGATGACGTTCTGCTGTATCTGCAAGTTCTTGTAGATGAAGTCGGCACGGTAGATACTGTTGGCCATGATGCCACCCACAAAGGCGGCGGCAAGGAATACATATTCGGGCTGTTCCTCGTCGAAGAAGCGGCGTACGGCAACTCCGTCGAGCAGATCGAGTTCTGTGTGGGTCTTGCCGATGAGATTGGTGTATCCTTTCTCCTCAAGATTTTTCCAGATGGCAGAACCTACCAGTCCCCGGTGGCCTGCTACATATATTTTGGCATTTTTGTCTAACATTGTTGTCTGAAAGTTTAATAGTTCATTCAAAGCTCTTTGCTTCTTAAATACAGTTTCTTCACAAATTTCATGTCGTGCTCTGCCATGATGCGTACCAACTCTTCAAAACTGGTCTGCCTCGGATTCCATCCCAGCAGTGTTTTTGCTTTGGTGGGGTCGCCCAGCAATTGTTCCACTTCGGCAGGCCGGAAATATTTGGGGTCGACTTCCACGAGGACTTTTCCGGTCTGTGTGTCGATACCCTTCTCATCCACTCCCTGGCCTTCCCAGCACAGAGTGATGCCTACCTCTCGGAATGCCAGTGTCGCAAATTCGCGTACGGTATGCATTTCTCCGGTGGCAATGACGAAGTCTTCGGGGGTGTCGTGCTGCAGGATGAGCCACATGCACTCGATGTAGTCTTTGGCATATCCCCAGTCGCGCCGGGCATCCAGATTGCCCAGATACAGCTTGTCCTGGAAGCCTTGGGCGATGCGGGCAGCCGCCAGTGTGATTTTTCTTGTCACGAAGGTTTCACCTCGGCGTTCGCTCTCGTGGTTGAAGAGTATGCCGTTTACAGCAAACATGCCATAGCTTTCGCGGTAGTTCTTTGTAATCCAAAAGCCATACTGTTTGGCTACGCCATAGGGGCTGCGGGGATAGAACGGGGTCGTTTCGCTTTGCGGCACTTCCTGCACTTTTCCGAAGAGCTCGGAAGTGGAGGCCTGGTAGATGCGTGTCTTCTTTTCCATACCGAGAATGCGTACGGCTTCGAGCATGCGTAGGGTGCCTACGGCATCGGTTTCGGCGGTATATTCGGGCACGTCGAAGGATACTTTGACATGGCTTTGGGCGGCAAGGTTATATATTTCGTCCGGCTGCACACTCTGGATGATACGGATGAGAGAGCTGGAGTCTGTCATGTCTCCATAGTGCAGGTTAATGGTACGTTTCTGTTTCATGTCGCGTACCCACTCATCGAAGTAGAGGTGTTCGATGCGGCCGGTGTTGAAAGAGGAAGAGCGACGCAGGATACCGTGCACTTCATATCCTTTCTGCAGGAGGAATTCGGCAAGGAACGAGCCGTCCTGCCCGGTAATGCCGGAGATAAGGGCTTTCTTCATAATGTATGCTTCTTGTTATTATGTCTTTTCGGACTGCAATATTCGTTATTTTCCACGAGATGGCAAAATATAAACTATTTCTTTCCCATCACTTTGTCGATAATCAGTGCGATTGCCCCGTCGCCCGTCACATTGCAGGCAGTACCGAAGCTATCCATCGCTATGTATAGTGCAATCATCAGCGCTTGTGCCGACTCGTCGAAGCCCAGCATGGATTGCAGGATGCCCAGTGATGCCATGATGGCGCCTCCCGGTACCCCGGGAGCGGCTACCATAGTGATGCCCAGCATGAAGATGAATCCTGCAAATAGAGGGAAATCATGGGGCATGCCTTGCATTATCATCAGTGCCAGGGCGCATGCCACAATCTTCAATGTGCTGCCCGACAGATGGATGGTGGCGCAAAGTGGGATGACGAATCCGGCAATATCGGCAGAGACGCCGTTCTTCCGACTTTGCTCCAATGTTACGGGGATAGTGGCGGCACTGGATTGAGTGCCTAGAGCCGTGAAGTAGGCAGGCATCATCCGTCCCAGTAGTTTGAGAGGGTTCTTGCGGACAAACAGTGCCGCAATGCTGTATTGGAATACCAGGAGAAAGATGTGAAGCAGGAAGATTACACCGATAATCTTAATAAAGACCATCAGGATGCCGAATACTTGTCCACTGTGCGTCATGTTGAGGAAAATGCCGAAAATATAGATGGGAAGCAGCGGCAATATCACTGCACTGATCATGCGGATGACAATCTCTTGAAAATCGCGTGCCGCATTTTTCAGTACCTCACTTTTCAGATGAGCCAGGCCCAGCCCCAGTGTGAAGGCAAGTACGAGTGCGGTCATAACATTCATCAAGGGCGGGATACCCACGGAAAAATAGGGAAGAATGCCTTGAGACTCACTGACTTCTTCTAACGGCACCCCGGTTTCTATGAGGGAAGGAAATACCGCCATACCGGTGAAATAGGAGAGAAAGCCGGAGAATAAGGTAGCTCCGTAAGCAATGAGCGCCGTGACGACCAGCATCCGTCCGGCTCCTTTGCCGATGTCGGCAATGGCAATCGTGACCAGTCCCACAATGATGAGGGGGATGGAGAAGTTCAGGAATTCACTGAAAATGGCATTGAATGTTACGAACAGCCGTACCAGCGAAGCCGGTAGGAAATTTCCGAAAAGTATACCTAAGATAATGGCAATGATGATGCGTGGCAATAGTCCGATGTGGAAGTTCTTCATGAGCATTGGTTTTCTGTCTGGTTGAAAAATAGGCTTTCGCTGACAAAAGTACTATTTTATTTTCGTAATTCATACGAACAAATGCTGTTAGCATTTTGTTTCCATATAAAGACAAAATTTACATGAATATGAAGAATTTAAATAAAACAGACATTGGACTTATCGGTCTGGCAGTTATGGGCGAGAATTTGGCCCTCAATATGGCAGATAAGGGATGGAATGTTTCGGTATATAATCGTACGGTTCCGGGAGTGGAAGAAGGGGTGGTGGAACGTTTTGTGAACGGCCGCGCCAAAGGGAAAAAAATTGAAGGCTATACAGATATAGCCGAATTTGTAACTTCCATTGCCATACCCCGCAAAATAATGATGATGGTTCGTGCCGGCAGTGCGGTGGATGAACTGATGGAACAGCTGTTTCCCCATTTGTCCGAAGGGGATATCCTGATTGACGGTGGTAATTCCAATTATGAGGACACCAACCGGCGTGTGGCATTGGCCGAAAAGAAAGGCTTCCGTTTTGTGGGAGCTGGAGTTTCCGGTGGAGAGGAAGGAGCGCTGAACGGCGCGTCTATCATGCCCGGAGGATCTGAAAGTGCCTGGCCTGAGGTGAAGCCTATCCTGCAGAGTATTGCGGCAAAAGCATCTGACGGTACCCCGTGCTGCCAGTGGATTGGTCCTGCCGGTTCCGGTCATTTCGTCAAGATGATACATAACGGTATCGAATATGGAGATATGCAGCTTATTGCCGAAGCTTATTGGGTGATGAAGAATCTGCTTGGTCTGGACAATGGACAGATGGCGGAAATCTTTGCTGATTGGAATGAGGGCAAGTTGCGTAGCTATCTCATTGAAATTACCGCCAACATACTGCGTCATAAGGACAAATCAGGAGGTTACCTGATAGATAAGATATTGGATACCGCCGGACAGAAAGGTACGGGCAAGTGGTCCGTTATCAATGCGATGGAGCTGGGCATGCCGTTGGGGCTGATTGCTACGGCTGTGTTCGAACGTAGTTTGTCGGCACAGAAGGGCTTGCGTGAAACGGCTTCCAAGCAATTTGTATGCCGACGCTCGCAGGCGGTGTACAACAAGTCGGAGATGGTGAAGGATATCTATTCCGCACTCTATGCTTCCAAATTAGTGTCATATGCTCAGGGATTCGCCGTGTTGCAGCGTGCATCCGACGCTTTTGCCTGGAACCTCGATTTGGCATCCATCGCACGCATGTGGCGGGGCGGCTGCATCATCCGTAGTATTTTCCTGAACGACATAGCTACGGCTTTCGAGGCAAAAGACAAGCCCAAACATCTGCTGTTGGCTCCTTATTTCAAAAATGAAATGCAGCTGTTGCTTTCCGGCTGGAAACATCTGGTGGCACAATCCATGAAAGAGGAACTTCCGGTGCCTGCATTCTCGTCCGCCTTGAATTATTTCTATTCGCTGGTGTCTGCCAAGTTGCCTGCCAATATGATTCAGGCGCAACGTGACTATTTTGGTGCGCATACCTTTGAAAGGACAGACGAGTTGCGTGGACAGTTTTTCCATGAAAATTGGACGGGACACGGAGGAGATACGAAATCGGGTACGTACAATGTGTGAGAAAGGGGGAGAAGATGATGAATAAATTAGTGATTGTTATATTCGGCGCTTCGGGTGACTTGACGAAGCGCAAACTGATGCCGGCGCTCTATACTTTGTATAGTGGCGGGCGGTTGCCGGAAGGATTCTCCATTCTGGGGATAGGACGCACCGAGTATACGGATGCCCGTTACCAAGAATATATAATGAGTGAATTGAGTAAGTTCGTAGCTTCCAGAGAGCAGGTGGAAGATAAAATGAGGGATTTTTGCAGCCATCTGCATTACCAGACATTGGATCCCGCCGAGGTTGAAGGCTATCATCTGCTGGACGGACGTTTACAAGAGTTTACCGGTGAGCAGAAACCGGACAACCTGCTGTTCTATCTGGCTACTCCACCTTCCTTGTACGGTGTCATTCCCTTGCACTTGAAGGCGGCCGGTCTGAACCGTCCTGATACGCGTATCATCGTTGAAAAGCCGTTCGGTTACGATTTGGAGTCAGCCAGAAAGCTGAATAGCATTTATGCTTCCGTTTTCAAGGAGCATCAGATTTACCGCATCGACCATTTTTTGGGTAAGGAAACGGCGCAGAACATTCTCGCCTTCCGTTTTGCCAACGGAATCTTCGAACCGCTATGGAACCGTAATTATATAGACTATGTGGAGATTACAGCCGTAGAGAATCTGGGTATCGAAGGACGTGGCGGATTCTATGAAGGTGCCGGAGCCCTGCGCGATATGGTACAAAACCACCTCATACAGCTTGTGGCGCTCACAGCATTGGAACCGCCTGCCGTTTTCAATGCCGATAATTTCCGCAACGAGGTGGTGAAGGTCTATGAGTCATTGGCTCCCTTGACAGAGGAGGATTTGGAGGAACACATTGTCCGCGGACAATATACGGCTTCGGGCTCGAAAGCCGGGTATAGGGAAGAGAAGAACGTGGCACCTGATTCGCGTACCGAAACGTATATTGCCATGAAAATCGGTATTAACAACTGGCGGTGGAAGGGTGTTCCTTTCTATATCCGTACCGGCAAACAAATGCCGACAAAGGTGACTGAGATTGTTGTACATTTCCGTGAGACGCCCCATCAGATGTTCCGTTGCGAGGGTGGACATTGTCCCCGCGCGAATAAGCTGATTCTCCGCCTGCAACCCAATGAAGGTATTGTGCTGAAATTCGGCATGAAGACTCCCGGACCGGGATTTGACGTGAAGCAGGTGATGATGGACTTCAGTTATGACCAGTTGGGCGGGTTGCCTACCGGCGATGCCTATGCCCGTCTGATAGAGGACTGCATACAAGGTGACCCTACACTCTTTACCCGCAGCGACGCGGTAGAGGCTTCATGGCGCTTTTTCGATCCCGTGTTGCGTTATTGGAAAGAGCATACGGATGCTCCTTTATATGGGTATCCCGTAGGTACGTGGGGACCTTTGGAAAGTGAAGCGATGATGCACGAACATGGTGCTGAGTGGACTAATCCGTGTAAGAATTTGACTAATACAGATGAATATTGCGAGTTATGAAAAGTTATGTTTACCATTCGGCTACAGCTACGGCACATGCGTTGATTGAACATTTGATTGCGATGATGGAGCGTGAGCCGGAAAAGACCTTTTATTTTGCATTCAGCGGGGGGAGTACTCCTTCGTTGATGTTTGACATTTGGGCTAACGAGTACAAGGAGGTGACTCCTTGGATGCGGATGCGGATTTATTGGGTGGATGAACGGTGTGTGCCGGCAGAGGATTATGAGAGCAATTATGGTACCATGCGCCGTTTGCTGTTGGATGAAGTAGGCATGCCCGATGAATACGTTTACCCTATTTATGGAGTGAACCGCCCGGAGATTGAAGCAAAGAACTATTCGACGCTGGTTTGCCGCACGGTTCCGCTTTGGGGTGGCTTCCCGGCCTTCGATGTTGTTTTGCTCGGTGCTGGAGACGACGGGCATACCTCCTCTATCTTTCCGGGGCAGGAATATCTGCTTTCTTCCTTTCATCCTTATGAGGTGAGTGTCAATCCCTATAATGGGCAGAAACGCATAGCCATGACCGGCTGCCTTTTGTTTGCTGCGAAGAATCTTATTTTCTTTGTTACCGGCAAGAATAAGGCGGATGTGGTCCGCGATATTCTTGATTCCGGGGATACCGGTCCGGCAGCTTATGTGGCCCACCATGCCGAGCGTGTGGAATTGTTCCTCGATGCTCAGGCCAATGGCGGGAAAATGTCTACTTAGATGTACCGCTCTCCAGAATGCTTACGATGGAGAATAATGTAAAGCAGATGCCTCCCAAACCTGCCAGTACGCGTGCAGGGACAAAATAGGCATTGTGCAGGCTTGCCATCTCAAACAGAAAGGCGGAGAGAAACAGACAAGCCAGGGCCGTGAAGACCGGAATCAGCGGGATGCGGTTGGCCAGCTTGAAAGTGTTCCGCCAGATGGCGGCAAGCAGGATGACTTTGCTGGAAATGCTGTAGCATACCAGTCCCAGGCCTATCATAATATATCCTGTGGAGGAGAGTGCCGGATTGCTGTTGGTCAAGACCAGAAGTCCCCAGAGAATGCTGATGCTGCCCATTATCAAAACAAGGGCCGGCCACCGTTTCCGTTCAGCCTTTGTATAGTTGTTGCGTATCTGGCGGACGATGGTTGCAACCAGCGCCACTAGGCTGGAACAGATACAAGCAAGTCCTGCCATGACATGGCCTGCTACATAATATGCATTGTGCTCGCTGCTTTTTGACAATAGCCAGAAGGCCCATATCCATGCCATTACTGCCATAAGGGTGGCAACTGCTATCAGGATATATCCCTGGGAGGAATTGAATGCATCGGCAGGTTGTAGCTGGTCGGTACGTTCCGAGTTGGCGGGAATGAGGGTGAAGCGGGTGGAGGCTGTGGCTGTGGTAGCTACACAAGCTGTGATGAAACCGACTCCGCAAATCACGTGTCCTGCCACGAAATTGCTTGCCGTGGCAGCTTCGTGCATGTAACTCCAACCATAGATTACTGTGAGTACGGCTGCCAGGTAACCGATAACCGGAAGTGCGTATCTGACTATCGGATTGTAGGTATGAATGATTTGTCTAATGATTGTTGCCGCTGTGGCGAACAAGGCAATGCAAATCATCCCTAAGGAAAATACTACCGGACCGGCCACAAATTTTGCCGAATCCAGTCCTTCGTGGAGCACAAAGGCTCCGTAGCCGAAACAGAAAAGGGCCATCAACAAGGGTATAGCCCTGAAAAGAATACTGATACCGTAATTCATAACTGTTGTTTTTAGAGTTTCCCCTTCAAACAGCGTTTCTGTGGCTTTGTTCCTCCTTTTAAGATTTATTTGTGATGAGAAGTGTTTCCCTGTCCGTATTTAGGGAGCTAGCCTCTCCTTTTTCCAGCTGCCATCCGCTTGTTGGGAATAGAGGAAACGGTCGTGTAGCCTGCTTTCCCGTCCTTGCCAGAATTCAAAACGGAAAGGGGTGACGGCAAAACCTCCCCAGTTGTCGGGACGTTTGATACTTTGCCCTATCCATGTTGCCGCTTCGCGGACGAACGCGCGCATTATCTCCATACGGCTGCCGATGACGTGACTTTGGGGTGAAATCCTCGCCCCGATTTTACTTTTGTAAGGCCTGCTTGCAAAATAGGCGTCAGAATCGGCAGGAGCGCATCTTTCAGCTTTTCCTTCAATGTGTATTTGCCTTTCCAGTTTGTGCCATACGAAAGATAAGGATATATACGGATTTGCAGTCAGTTGCCGGCCTTTCCTGCTTTCGTAGTTGGTGAAGAAGATGAAACGGCCATTTTCCACCCCTTTCAGCAACACTGTGCGTGTAGAAGGATGCCCGTCTGTCGAGACTGTAGCTACCGTCATGGCGGTGGGCTCGTACTCATCACTATGGATAGCATCGTTCAGCCAATGGTCGAATTGCTCAAAGGGATTGTCGTTGAGGTTACCCGGTGTCAGCCTGCCTTTCTTATATTCTCTTCTGATGTCAAAGAGTTGTGATTTCATTATCGTGTGGTTTTATCAGGAGTGATATATTGTTTTTCTATGTAACAGTCTGAGAGGGCTGAATGTTTTTGTTTTTCTGCGGAAAGAAAAATATGGAAGAAGGAAATGGCTGTGTTGATACTTAAAAAAATGGGGGTGTGTCAAAATTCACCACAGATTACACGGATTAACACAGAATGAGCTTAATCTACTGATAATCAAAGATGCTTATCTGTGCAAATCTGTGTAATCTGTGGTGAATACCAGTTTCGACACACCC